>Ga0105054_10002495_pt1 | contig 29280 bp, 15 predicted proteins | sample BON02_FD_78091 | JGI IMG/M metagenome (GOLD analysis project Ga0105054, IMG submission 78091) | Freshwater microbial communities from Lake Bonney liftoff mats and glacier meltwater in Antarctica - BON-02 (megahit assembly) | ecosystem: Environmental > Aquatic > Freshwater > Ice > Glacier...
TTCATGAAAAAAATACTCTTTCTATCTGTTGTTGTAGCTTTCTTTATAAGTTGCACCTCTAAAAGCGAAAAACTTGAAAAGGAACCTATTCATCAGTCGTTTACAAAATTTGAATTGATTGAAAATGATATTGAAAAAAGAATTGCGGCTACAGATCTTCATGAGAAATTAACGACTACAAATAGTTTGTTTTACACCAAAGAAGATGGTTCTTCGTATCAAGTGACAGCATATTTAGATAAATCAGAAGCTGTTTTGAAAGTGCAGGAAAAATTTGTAAATGGTACTACAAATGAATATGGAACGACACTTTATTATGTTTTGAATGGTAAAAAATATGCTTCTAAAGAACGTTTCGAAGATCATACAGGCGGTGTTCCACTGTTCATTGAAAGAATATCTTATTACGATACAAATGAAAAAGTAATTCATACTAAAAATAGAAAATCAGCATTTGAGGAAGATATTGACGGAGAAATTTTTGAGAATACCGATACTTATGATTGTTCAATAACATCTGCTATGCAAGCTTTGAATCAAGAAGGGATTTTTGAAACACGCTTTCAAGGTTTTGTATTTAATGGGAGCACAAATTATGTAACAGTTGGTGAATCTGGTGATAATGGGTATATATCTGCTCTATTATTGCAATACGAAGATGAAGTTACACGTAAATTGATAAAAAATCAAAAGAAAATGATCGGTAAAAAACTGGATTTAAACTTTCGTCAAATGACGGATGAAACTGGTTTTGAATTCCAAGTTCTACTATCCTTAGCAATTGCAAAATAAGTTTTAACAATTATAATTATTATTTTAACAATTTTTAATGAAAAGTGTTAGTGTACTTGTTGCGCAAACTATAAAGCAACTATGAATAAACTATTATTAACACTTTTATTTCCCTCATATTTAGTTTTATTTTCCCTAGTTGGTTCTGCCCAAAAAATGGAAATATACGGAACTGTATATGATTCTTCAGGTGTACTTCCTTTGAAAAATTCATTAGCAATGGCTGTTAGAATAAAAGATTCTCTCTTGCTAGGATTTACAAGAACAGACATAAATGGGAAATTTGAGTTTAAAAATCTTCCAATAGATACTTTTTCTTTGATTGTTTCATATCCAAAATGTGACAAAAAAACGTTTTTCATTTTTGGAAGTTCAACGAATACAGAAATTTCTATATCTTCTATTAAATTATCGAGTCTTTCAAAAGAATTGGACGCTGTTGTAATTTATGCGAATAAAAATCCGATATATTATAAAGGTGATACATTAGTGTATGTTGCTGATTCTTTTAAAGTTACAGAAAATGCAGTTGTTGAGGACTTGTTGAAGAAATTGCCTGGAATAAAAGTTGACAAAGATGGAGCAATCACTTCGCAAGGTAAAACTATCAATCAAGTTTTAGTTGATGGAGATGAATTTTTTGGAAGTGATCCAACAATAGCCACAAAAAATTTAGCGGCTAAGGGGGTTGAATCTGTTAAAGTGTACGAAAAGAAAAGTGAGAAAGCTTCAGATGGTGATGCTGCAACTATTCAAGTATTGGATTTGAGATTAAAAGCCGATGCTAAAAAAGGATATTTTGGTAAAACATCATTAGCGACTGATTTTCGGCACTTTCATGAAGGAGAATTATTGTTGAATAAATTCAATGGAAGTCAGAAGATATCTTTGTATGCTCTGGGTTCTACTACTCCAAGAACAAATGTTAGTCGTGCTGATATGGGTAAATTTGGATTAGACAACGCAAGATCTAAAAACTCAAATGCGGTTGGAGTTCCAAAAACATTTTCTACAGGAATTTATTACAGTGATAAAATCGGCAAACGTAAACAAACGAAAATAGGTTTCAATTATAATTTTAATAACTATCAAATTATTTCTTCAACTGCTAGCCGATCTAAATATGCCTTACCACAAGACACAAGTTATTATTCAGACGATTCCACTCATACGGTTGACTTGAGTGAATCACATCGAATTAATTTCACTTTATTTTCACAACTTGATTCGTTAACCACTTTTGAAATAAGACCAAGATTAAATATAAGCTCGGGTAAACTTGACAATGCTGATGTATCGAAATATTTGAACGAAAACGAAGTATTGTCAAGAACAAATCTAATTAACAACAAAACAATTTCGACAGGAATATCACTAGATAATGATGCAACATTGCTTCATAAATTTATGAAGCCGAGAAGACAATTAAATTTAAATTATAATTTGTCGACAACACAAGGAAATTCTACTGGCTCATTAAATTCATTCAATAAGTACAGTTTGTTAAGTAGTGAAAATGATTCTTTGGATCAAAAAAATGTGACACTATCAAATGAGCAGACTCATATTGGTACAGCCACTTATACTGAACCTATCACTAAAAAATTCAAAGTTGAAATAGAATATTTATATGAATATGGAGTGTCTTCTCAAGATAAAGAAACTAAAAATGGTGTAAATGGAGTGTATTCTATTATTAATTATGGTTTGACTAATAATTTTGAAAATTTAAGGCAGCAACATCGATTAGGGTCTTCTTTAATTTATGAATCAAGAAATCAGACAATTACTGGAGGAATTAGAATTAGGAACATAGCCATTGATAATCAAAACATTACAACATCTACTACAATTAATCAAAACATATCAAATTATTTACCCAAATTTAATTATTCGTTTAAACCGAGTCAAAGCAAACGTTTTTCGTTTAATTACATTACGAAATCCGCTCAACCCTCTGTCAGTGATTTACAGCAAGTTCAAAACAATTCAAATCCGAATAGAATAGTTGTTGGAAATCCTAATTTAAAACCAAATTATGAGCATTCATTCAAAGTGAATTTTAATACTTGGCAAGCACTTTCAGGAAGGTATTTTTGGACAGGTTTCTCTACTTCTCTTGTAAATAATGCATTTGCGAATTCTATAAATTATGATGCCTATGGAAGATCTGTATCACAAACGGTAAATGTAGATGGTAACATTTCAACAGATTTTAGTGCAAGTGCAGGCATCCCTTTTTTCAATAAGCATTTAGAGATATCTCCAACAATTCGAGCAGGGCTTGATAAATATTCAAATTTAATAAGTTACAATCAAAACACAACGAGAGCTGCGTCTTTAACAAGTGAACTTGAATTTGAAGTGAAATATGATTCTATAGAACTTACTTTTGGAGGAGAATACACATATACAAATGTACAAAACTCGATAAGTTCAATTGCAGCGAATCCCTTTTCTAGACAAGTATACTCTACTAGTGTGACGTGGATATTGCCTTTGAAATTTAAAATTATTTCTGACGCAACGTATACAATCAATAGTCAGCGATCAAATGGATACAACATCAATTATTTTGTTTGGAACGCAAGTATCAATAAAACATTTACAAAAACGGATAATTTGATCTTAAGCCTATATGGGTATGATATTTTTAACCAAAACATTTCTGCATTGAGAGAAGTTGTAGGAAATATAACGACTGATAATCGAACAAAAATTATATCGCGGTACTTTTTATTGAAGCTCGTATACAAGTTCAACAATAATAAAACCAAAGAAGAAGATGCTAAAATGAGTTGGCACTAATTAAACTATTATTTTATGAAAATATATAATTTACTGTTATTACTTCTTATAAATTCTGCAATTTTCGGACAGATCAATGCGGGTAAAATTATTTTTGAAAGAAGAACAAATCTTGAAAAGAAATTTACTGAAGGTCGGATAAAGCAAATGATTGGAGATGCTAACAAAATTAGAACTGAATTATTTTATTTGTACTTTAATGATACTGCTTCTATTTTTAAACCTATACTTTCGGATCAAGTGGATCCGTTGAATTATACGACGAATAAAAACACCATTTTTCAAAACTTTAAATCCAATCAAAAGCTTTCTGTTTTAAGTATTTTAGGACAATCCATTTATGTTAAAGACACAAATTATCACAGAGAATGGAAGATCACTGAAAGTACTCGGGAAATTGCTGGATATGAATGTATCAAAGCTGTTTGGGAAAAAGACGACACTACACGATTGTATGCTTGGTTTACAGAAAAAATCATCCCTTCTGTAGGGCCGGAAGGTTTTGACGGATTGCCAGGCGCTATTTTAGGATTAGCTACAGAAGATGGAGGAGTAATCTATTTTGCTAAATCTGTTGAAAAATCTCCCGTCAATGAAGAAGTTTTTATAATTGATTTGCGTAAAAAAGAAATTTATTCAATGGCTGAATTAAAATTAAAGATTGAAAAAGATTTTGGTAATTCACCAAGGGGAAAGAGGTTGTTTTCAGATATATTTCGGTGGTTATAGAGCTCTATTTTTGATGGTGTCGTTTTTAGAAAATCTCATTTTTGAAATTTCTATTTAATAGATATTTAACAGGGAAATAAGATGCTAAGAAACTCAAAGCACTTACGATTCCAATAATAAACAGACCGTCCAATAGATTTAATTTCATAGGAAATACTTCGCCTCCTGAATTTGGCATCAGAAGAAGTTTGCCGTAAATTTGAGAAATACAGATCGAATACCCCAATACAAGTCCAATCGAAATTCCTTTCACAGAGATGATGATTCCTTCGAAAAAGAAGATTTTGAAGACGGTATTTTTGTTTGCCCCGAAACTGATCATTGTTTTAATATTGCTCATTTTCTCAATAAACAACATCGTTAAAGAGGCTACAAGATTAAATGCTGCCAAAATAAAAATAAATACTAAAATGATTATTACAATGATTTTTTCTGATTTACTAGTCTTGTAGATTAGTTCATTTTTCTCGTAGTTTGTTTTGACTTCAAAATCTGTTCCTAAAAATTGCTGAACCGTTTCTTTTACCTCTTCATTGGATCTACCTTCTTTTACATCCACTAAGATGGAAGTAATATCTGAGGTATATTCGACCAATTCTTTTGCTAACGAAATAGGAACAACCACAAATTCGGCATTGACTTCTTTATTAAAATTGATTCTACCAGAAACTTGTACCTTTCTGGTAACGAATGGACTAGAAGAAAAACTTACTCTAGCATCTCTTTTTGGAACATAAAACAAAAGTGATTGATAGCCATTTTGAGGAATATACCCCCCTAAATTATCCAACAAAGTAGCCCCAATTAATGCTACATCTCTACCGTTTTCGTTGAGAGTCGGAAAGCCATCTACAAGATGATCGGGCAATTTACTCATCGTTAAAAAAGAAGGTTCAACACCAATCATTTTAGCGTTTACCCATTTTTGCTCATTCTTTAAAACAACAACTTCTTCAATTGAACGAGAAACATTTTGAATGCCCGAAAGTTTTTTTAACTTTTTAAAATCAATTTGATTTTCATTAAATGTTTTCCCTTTAGAAGATCGAATGACAATATCAGAATCAAATTCAGAGTACAGTTTTTCGACCATTGATTCTATTCCATTAAATGCTGAAAGAAGAATCACAAGTGCTGCTGTAGTTATCGAAATTCCTACCACAGAAATTCGAGTTATCAAATTAATAACATTTTTCTTCTTTTTAGAAGAAAGGTAACGTCTGGCTATGAAGAAGGAAATATTGATAGTCTAGCTTTTTTTCAAAAGAACATCAATTTGACTAGCATAATCTAATGAATCATCAATAAAAAATAGAAGTTCAGGAATTTTACGCATATTTTTAAGACGCTTACCAACTTCTCCTCTAATTTTTTTGACGTTTTCTCTGATGCATACAAGTACTTCTTCTTTTTCCGGTCCAGCAAAAATACTTACGTAACATCTTGCTAAAGACAAGTCAGCAGTAACACGAACCACAGTAACACTTACCATTGCACCAAGACATACTTCTCGGGCATTTCTTTGAAAAAAAACAGAAAGTTCTTCTAATATTACTCCTTCTATTCTACTTTGTCTAATTGAACTCATAGTACAAAAGTAAAGAATTGTTCTCAATGGTTTAAAAAAAGGCAAACAAAAACTTATCTTTGTCAAATTATGAAAGATATTTTAGAGATTCATAGGTATTCTTTTACCTACAAAAAGACAGCTATTTTAGTAATTGTATTCAATATTTTGTTTACGATTTTTAATTTGATTTCTTTAATGATGTTCATTCCTTTTTTGACAATCATTTTTATTGATAAAACAACAAACTTTGCAGATTTAGTTCGCCCTATTTACAATGGTGGTTTACTTGATTTTTTCATTTATGTGAAAGATTACGGTAATTACTTCATGCACAGTTTAATTGCTGATGATCCCAAAAAAGCTTTGTTTTTTATCTGTACTACTATCCTTATTACTTTTTTTCTGAAAAATGTTTTTCGATATGGTGCCGTTTGGAATCAATCACAAATGAGAATGGCTGTTGTAAGAGATATTCGTAATAAACTCTTTGAAAAAGCTTTAAATCTTCCACTTTCTTTTTATTCGGAAGAAAGAAAAGGCGATATAATGGCAAGAATGAGTGTAGATGTTAACGATATAGAAATTGCCGTAGTAAGTGTTCTTGAATTAATTTATAGAGAGCCAATTTCAATCATTATTCATATTTGGGCATTGGTATTTTTAAGCCCTCAATTAACGTTGATTTCTTTTATTCTCTTACCAATTTCTGCTTTCATTATTTCTAGAATTGGGAAAAGTTTGAAGCGTACAGCAAAAGAAGGACAGCATCAAATGGGTGTGTTAAATTCTACGATTGAAGAAGGCTTAGGTGCAATTCGAATAATCAAAGGATTTAATGCTGTTCCTCAGGTACTTAATTCTTTCATGGAAATCAATTTAAAGCACCAAAAATTAATAACAAAAGCATTTAGAAAAAAAGACCTTTCTTCTCCACTAAATGAAACATTGGGAGCATTTGTGTTGGTGTGTATTGTGTGGTTTGGAGGAAGTATGATTTTAGATGTTGAAAAAGACGCATTGCTTACTGGAGAGAAATTCATCGCTTTCATCGTTATTTTCTCTCAACTTTTAAGACCCATTCAAGGAGTTGCAACTTCTATTGGATTTTTAAACAAAACTAAAGCATCTCAAGATAGAATTAATGAGATATTAAATAGCGATGAAAAAATCATTGAAGTTGAAAACCCAATAGCATTAAAAGAATTAAAATCAGGAATTAAATTCAAAAATGTATCCTTTAAATACAAGGATGAATATGTTTTGAAAAATATTGATTTTACTATTCCTAAAGGTAAAACATACGCTTTGGTTGGTGAGTCAGGTAGTGGGAAATCAACTATTTCCGACCTTCTACCTCGTTTTTATGATGTTTCGGAAGGGTATGTTTTTTACGATTCTATTAATATAAAAGATGCTTCAATTAAAGACTTAAGAAGTCACATTGGTATTGTTTCACAAGAATCTATTTTATTCAATGATACAGCTAGAAACAATATTTTGTTTGGAACGGAAAACGCTACAGATGAGCAAGTTATAGAAGCTGCTAAAATTGCAAATGCGCATGAATTCATTATGAATTTAGAAAATGGGTACGACACAAACATTGGTGAGCGAGGAAATAAATTATCGGGCGGACAAAAACAACGCATGAGTATTGCACGTGCAGTTTTGAAGAATCCGTCTATCATGATTTTAGACGAAGCAACTTCAGCGTTGGATACTGAATCTGAAAAATTGGTTCAAGATGCCTTAGAGAAATTAATGAAAGACCGTACCTCTTTGGTGATTGCCCATAGATTAAGTACAATCAAAAATGCAGATCAAATTATTGTTTTATCGAAAGGAGAGATCAAAGAAATGGGTACACATCAAGAACTTTTTGATAAAAAGGGACTTTATTTTAATTTATGTTCCCTTCAAGGACTTACTAATAAAGTAAGCTAATTGTTTTATCTCACTAGATTAATATGTCCGATTATTTTCTGGATGGCGTTAGAACTATAATCAGTATACAGTATTTCCCACGTATAAGTTCCTACTTGACAATTGACTCCGTTGTAAGTACCGTCCCAGCCAATTTCGAAGTCATCTGAAGTGAAAATAAGTCTCCCCCATCTGTTATAAATATCTAAATGGAAGTTTTTAATGTTTCCTCCTACAGCTTTAAATATAGGATTGTATCTACTCTCAGGTGTAAAAGTATTCGGAACATAAATTAATCCATCGTATATCAATTTGACTTTGTCATCAGCGCTACATCCATTTTCATTGGTATAGTAAATTGTATAAGTAGTATTTTTATTGGGTGTTGCAATTGGATTTGGGCATTCAGAACAACTCAAATATTCTTGTGGTGACCATAAATAAGAGCCTATTGAATCGTTTGACACATTTAATTGCACCTCATCACCTAAAAAAGCATACACTGTCGGAATCGCTCTAATTGTTGCTTTTGGGAAAAAGCTAACGAGCATCTCTGCTGTGTCGAGACAATTGAAAGCATCTGAACCGATTACAGTATACGTATCCTCTTTTAAAGGGTAAATTAATAAATTTGTTTTAGTTGAGTCAATAAATAGTGAATTGAGAAACCAATTATAGTTAACAGCACCTGTAGCAGACAGAAGCACGCTTTGATTTAAACAAATTATTGTATCTGTTGTTTTAATGATTGGATGTAATACATCTATAAAAACACTGTCATTTGTGATTCCACAGGCATTTTTAAATTCACAATAATATGTAGTGTCATTTTTAGGATTCACTGTAACAGTAGTACCAACCAAGGTATTTATTGAAACGTCTGGTGTCCAACGATATTTTTCTGCTCCATCAGCTACAACAGTTAACGAATTATAGTAACACATTAATAATGAGTCTATTAATATCGGTATTGGTGCAGTATAAAATACGGTAACTTTAGTTGAATCAAGTAATAAACAGCCTTCAATAGTTTCAATTTTCACTGAATAAGTTGTTGTTTGTTCGGAAGTTGCTAAAGGATTTTCTAAAGTTGGGTCATTTAAATAGGTTATGGGGGACCATAAATAAATACTTCCGCCAGTTGCAATTAATGAGGCGCTTCCTCCAATACAAATAGAGGTATCTTTTGAAATTGTACTTACCAAATCAAAAACACCAAGTGTAAAATTAAAATCTGCCATACCGCATTCGTCTGAAATCTTAACAGTGAAATTGGTTGTGGCATCAATAATAGCGATTGGTTTCCTACTTGTGTTACTATCTATAGAGATTGCTGGTGTCCAAAGATAATTTGTGCCACCAAAAGCTTCTAACTGAAATGAGTTGTTAGGACAAATAGTTGTTGGCATGGATGCGATTCCACCTTGAAATTTATTTATAGTAATATTAAAAAATGTAGAGTCTTTACTATAACACATTGCTGTATCAGAAAAAACAACTTTTATAGTATATGCACCTGGCAATTGGTAACTATGTGTTGGATTTGGAACTGTTGAAAACGAATTATCTCCAAAATCCCATATATATTTAGTACCTACTGCGCTTGCATTTGAAAAGGTGGTAAGATTTTGAATACAGACGGTAGAATCTGTAATTAATGGAATAGGTGGTTTGGTATGTACATTAATTTTTGTAGAGTCCAATACAACACAACCGTCAGATGTTGTAATTTGAGCTATATATGTTGTTGTCTGTATAGGAGAAATACAGGTAGGGTTTTGGGAAAGTGGATTCGTCAGAAATGTTGTAGGAGACCAACTATAACTCACTCCTCCAGTTGCAAAAACAGGAGTGTTTTGTCCTTCGCAGATTAAAGTATCATTAGAGATTCTTGTATTCACTGAGTAGACAGGCAGATTAACAAGGAAAGAATCTATTCCACAAACATCAGATATAATTACCTTAAATTGAGTTGTAGTATCTACTGTTGCGGTAGGTGAAGCGCTCGTCGGATTATCCAAAACATTCACTGGAGTCCATTTATAGTTAAAACCACCAGATGCATTTAATTGGAAGGGAGTATTGGCGCAAATAGTTGATAAAGGCGCAACATAATTTGGAGAAAAATCGGCTAATCTAACCTTGAACAAAGTTGAATCTTTGAAAAAGCAAAGAACAGTGTCTTGAAACGTTAATTTAATTGTATAGGAGCCTGGTTGAGTATACGTGTGTGTAGGGTTAACTTGGCGAGAAGTGTAACCGTCACCAAAATCCCAAAAGAAAGAATTTCCATTTGAAACACTGTTTCTGAAAACAATTTTATTCGGAAGACACACAACTGAATCCGTTGTTCCAATTATTGCTGCGTCGTTATTTAACGCAAATTTAAAACCAGCTAAATTACAATTACTACTTCGGTTTTGAGAAGAATAAACACCTGGAGTTGTTGTAAATCCATTGGGATTTCCTCCACAAGCTGCACAAACCGCATGATATACACTACCTGATTTATCAAAACGACTTGTTCCACCGTCAACATGGTTTGAACTTCCATTTACGCCCCCCATAAAAGTTCCGTATTTTAATAAAGTAGCATCATGACCGAGTACTGCTAAATAAAAATTGGAACCACTCGTTGTTTTTTGAAAAGCATCATTTGTAGTCGGAAATCCTTTTGTGGTACTAAAATGTGCTTGGGCACTAGCTTGAACATTTATTGAACCGCCCCAGCCTGCTATATATATATCATTACAATTAGAAACTAAAAATGCAGTTGGCGATATTTCTGGATTTCCAGTCCCTGCACCAATCATAGTTGTCCATTTAATAGACGTTAAATTTTGGTCGTATTTCCGAACAAATTGACCTGAATTAGCATTTCCATATTTTCCAGAAGTGATTGGCCAATTACTTTCTGTTTGCCCAAATACAAACACATCATTGTTTAAATCAATTTGAACGAAATAGGCTTGATCATATTCTCCTAAACCCATGTAAGTTCCTCCAATTGTTGTTCCTGAATTTTCGTTCAAACGAAGTAAATATCCATCTGAACTTCCTCCATTAAATGTTAAATCTTCACCTATAGGGAACACTAAATTAGATGAATTTGTACCTCCAGCAATATAAATTTCTCCAGCCGATGATTTTTGAATTGAATTACCCGTTTCTAGCCCATTTCCCCCAAAATAGGTGGACCATTCCATGGAAGTTAAAGAAGAATTTAATTTAAAAATAACAGCATCTTGCGTACCACTTAAATTATTTTGAGCTGCGTTTATAGTTGGGAAATCCGTTGATTGAGTAGTGCTAGATACGTAAATAAATCCGTTTTCCCCATTGATTATTTCTCCTCTAAATGGATCTCCAAAATTGTAGTTTAATGCTCCAGTATTTATTCCGTCTGAACCAGATCCTCCAACATATGTTGATCCCAACATTTGAGAACCATTTGCGCTTAACTTCGAAACAAAAATATCAGACCCTGAGTAATACAATCCATTTTCTAGAATATCAGGACCCCTATTATAAGATTCATCAAAAGCACCAGATGTCACTGGAAAATTTTGAGAGGAAGTAACTCCCATTATATACAATTCATCAGCATCTCCAGAGACTAAACTATGGGGTGCTTCATTTGAACTACCTCCTATATAGGTAGCGTAAATTAATGCAGTTCCTGTGGTATTGAACTTTGAAATAGCAATATCAAAACCAAAGTGGATTGATCCCGGTGCTGATGAATAATTCTCACCGCCATTTATCTTAGTATTAAATGCTCCTGTAGTTGCCGGATATACTCCTCCATCATTGAAGACAATCCCCCCAGCGCAAAGGTTTCCTTGACTATCAGGTGTAGCTGTCATGCCCCAATTATCAGCAGTTGATCCAGAAAAAGTAGAGAACGTTAAACTAGGATCAATGACTAAAACAGAAGTAGTATCAAAACCTTGAGGAAAAACAAATGAAATGGTGTCATTTATTAATTCAAATTTAACATTTACCTCCTTTTTTTCTCCATCGATGATATTCCAGGCTATAGGAGTTTCTTCAATTATCTCACCAAAGTCATTTTGAATTCGAAGGTTTCCTTTTTCATCTATACTAATTGAATTGGCTCCTGTTACAACATATTGAATTTGATTGATTGGTGTATTTGCTTGTACTACAAAAGAATATTTTAAATTATCAGATTCACCGTTAACTACTAAATCAATTTTCGGGTAGAAGTTTTTTAATTGAACAGAATGGTAACTTTTTAAATTTGATTTCCATTTTGATTGATCGTTACCAATAAAATAATTTCGATAATGGCTCGAGGCATTTTGTTCTACAACTTCACCACTCCAAGAAGAAGTGAAAAATTTTGAACGAATTATTTGAGAATGAATAATTTTTGATTCGAGAATTGTTTCTGCTTTTATTTTTTCTTTCGACTCATCCTCGTGACCCTGGTGATGTTTGTGAGACATCTGTGACTTAAAATCATTCAAAGCGAAGGTAAATCCGTCTTTTTCAAGATACATTTCACCATTGTTTAATTCAATTTTATAAAGAATTGTTTCGTGCCATTGACCTCTATTTGGGTGTATCCATACGCCATCAACCTGTCCAAAAGCTGAACTTAAAATTATATTAAAAACAAGTGTAAGAAATTTTCTCATCTTGTTAGAAAAGTGAAGTTTTGAATGAATAATATGGTTTGATTTTCAGTTTTCAATGTATCTAGTCGAACGTTATTAGACCAAATATAAACATTAAATTGTTAAAAACAAATCTCATTTTCTGATTTAATCCGAGATGTTAGGTCTACCTGTTTTTCTCCTCAATCCAGCGCGACATAAATTTTGTGCTAGCCATCGAATGATGCATCAACATACTTCCTGTAAAATTGTTTAAACGGTGTTGTACTAAATTTTCTTTAACAGATGAAATATGGGTTAAAAATGGAATTTGATACTGGTCTTTTGAGTAAATAAAATTGATAATTTGAATTCCGTTTTTTTGAGATTTCTCCCAAAGTGTTTGATTGGTATACAATTCAATTGAAGCTTTGGCACTATCTTTAGAAGAATTAGCAATCAGTCCGTTCCATTCAAAATCTCCGTGCATTGATTCGGCACCGATAGATGTGGTTACTGTCGGTGTTCCACATTGCATTGCTTCTACTAGTTTTCCTTTAATTCCAGCACCAAATCGCAAGGGCACAATAGAAACTCGCGCTTTTGAAACGACTTCTTGCGCAGAAATTGCTCTCCCTTTGCATAGGAACCCTTGTTTCGGATTATTTAATTCTTGCACTTTTTGAGAAGGATATGCCCCATAAATATGAAGTTCAACTTCAGGTAATTCTATTCGAATCAAGGGCCAAATTTCTTCTTTTAAATAAAGAACCGCATCCCAATTAGGTGCATGTAAAAAATTACCAATGAAGATGAAATTAGTGCGTTCTTCAAATTTCTTCCACTTAGCTGTAACAGACTCATTAACAACAGGTAACATAAAAGGAAGATAGAATAACAATGAAGTATCTACTTTGAAATAAGTAGTTAAAAGCTCTATTTCATAGTTGGAAATCATCAATGTACTATCACAACGATAGATACTAGCTATTTCACGCTTTGCAATATCACTTTGTAAATCAGATAATTGAAAATCTCTATTTTCTTTCAGGGCTAATTGACGAGCGGCTCTTAGACAATGTAAATCTTCTGTATCGAGCAATCTAATGGCAGTTGGACATTCTTTTGCAACTCTCCATCCAAATTGTTCTTCAACCATAAACCGATCAAATAGAACAATCGAAGGATTCAATGTTCTTACAAATTCATCAAAACTAGCATTATTAAGTTCGATGGAAACTTTTTCAATTCCCAATTCTCGTACATCAAGCATAAATTCACTATCAGAAGCTGTACTTGCAAAAGTAATTTTTGCTCCTTCAGAGAGAAACGCTTCAATTAATTGGATCATTCTTCCTCCAGCAGCTGAAGAATTAGGTTCGGGCCAAACGAAGCCTATAATTAAGATTCTTTTCATTTCACAACTAATACCGTTCCTGTCTCTATATGTTCTTTAAAATTGAGGAGTTCTTTAAAATTGATTCTCCAACAATAAACCCCTTATGTAACTATTTCTATGCCAGATCCATACATCCCGTCCCATCCAACACGAGCATCATGTGATTCAAATAAGACATTTCCCCAACGATCAAACACTAAAAATGAATAGCTATAAGGGTCAATTCCTGAAGTGAAAACGGGGAGGAAATAGGGATTCTTTTTATCTCCATTTGGAGTAAAAGTATTGGGAATAAAATAAACTAACAATTTTGCTAAACTATCCTCATTTGGACATTTTCCGGAACTCTCAATTTTATAAGGCTCTGATCGAAAGTCGCATGAATTTTCTATTGTCCATTTTAAAATTGTTGTTCCTTGTATTAAATCTGAAATCCCTGAAGTATACTCTGTTGAATCATGAAGTAAACCATAACCGCTGATGATCGACCAATGTCCTTTTCCAGAGAATGGTTTATTTCCAGATAAAATTGTCTCTGACTCGCATAGAAATTGATCCTTCCCAACTTTAGGTTTGGTTGGAGTAGTGTCTACAACAATTTGAACATCTGCATAATTTGTATCGCAAGCATTAGAAATGATCCATCTTAGTATAGTTAATCCAACGGATAAATTAGATACAGTTGTTGTTGAATCTAAGGTGTTTAAAATGGTTCCTATACCACTTTTCAACGACCAAATTCCAGTCCCGACAAGTGCTTTGTTTCCTTTTATAACAGCGGTTTTAGAACATATTGATGGGCTTGTTTCAGTTTTAGGAATGGTTGGTTGGAGCATTCGGGTTAGTATCATTCTGCTAGAGTCGGCGCGACATGTATTTGAAATTTTCCATTGAAAGATAGATTCTCCTAATCCTAATCCAGTTACGAATGAGGTTTCTAAAAGTGGATTTGATATAGTTCCAGCTCCACTAATTAAAGACCAAACGCCTACACCTACAACTACTTCATTTACAATAAGTTGAGATTCTGTTCCGCAGATAACATCATTAACACCTGCCGCTGGAATAGTTGGATTAACTTCCACAAGAATGAATAAAGTATCCGAAGTAACTACACATTGATTTGTAATTGTCCATATAAATTTATTCATTCCATTCGATAAATTTGAGACTGAAATAGTTGGATTTAAAGTGTTGGAGAGTATTCCTGCACCACTAAAAGCTGACCAATATCCCGTTCCTAGAAAGGGTTCATTTGCAGTGAAATTTGTGGTAGAACTACACAATGTTTGACTTATTCCTGCTTGAGACGTTATTTGACCGTTGGATATTTTTAGGGTATCTACAACATAATCGTACCCAAGTTGTGCAGTCCACAAAAAAATGTTTAACCCTTCTCCTAAATTTGTAATCGTTGTTGTCGGAGAAATTGAATCTGTAATAGTTCCACTTCCGCTAATTAACTTCCAGAACTTATCTCCTAATAATGAAGATGTTGCACTCATTGAAGTTGCATTATTACAAAGCACTTGGTCTGGACCAGCATCTACAGAGATTGCCGAAACTTGAAGGTCTATTGCAGCTAATGGATATAGAACTTCACAGTTGTTTTGATCAATTAACTTAATAGATGGTGCGTAAATACTGTTGGAATAGGAATGATTAAAGAGGGTTGAATTATTGATTATTGCACCATCTCCTAAATTCCATACTGAAGAAGCGACTGTTACCAAATTTGTTGCTAAAAATTCATAGGTATGGTCGCAAACATTTCCAATCGCAGTAACATTAAAGTCAGCTTTCGGACCTAAAATTTTTAAATAATTTGTAATAGTTGTATCTGAAGTACACCCAAATTGATCTCGAATAGCTAAACTAGTGGTGTAAATTCCTGGAAAAATATAACTATTTACTGGGTTTTGTAGTGTTGAAGTTAGGAAGTTTCCAAAAATCCAATTCCATGTAGAGATAGAGCCATAAGAAATTGAGTTGTCGTTAAAAGTTTCTAAAACTGGAGGGCAAATGTATTCTCCCAGAACATTTGGTGTTGATCCAGAAGCTAGGTAATTAATTTTAGCTTTAGGCATTGAAACTTTGATAGTTTTAGAAATTGAATCTTTACACGTATGAATATCTGATGTTATTAATGTTAAAGTATGTGGAACAAACGTATATGAATTACTTGGAATTTCATTGAAAGAGGAAGAGAAGTTAGTGTCTATCGAATTAAATAGGTTGTCTATTTTCCAATTGTAAGATAAAATACCATCACCTGTAGAATTGTTTACTGCAGTGAAAATTTCTTCATCGCAAACAACACTATCAACCATAAAAATAGCTCGGGGTCTAGCGATTGAAATTGATTTACTTTTAGGAAGTGAAGAGCATCCAAAAGCATCATTAGCTTTTAAAGTCAGCGTATAATTTCCTTCCGAGGAGAACGTGTAATTTGTGGTAGTAGTTAATAAATTTGTTGTTTGGATTGCTCCATTAGGGAAAGTCCATAAGTAACTACTGAGAGGAATGCCTGAACTTTGAGTGGAAGAATTAGAATAGGTATACTGCGTATTGACACATCCTATGGAATCTGATAATGAGATCCCAGCAATTGGACGAGCTAAAACGGTTATATTATTATAAGCGAGTGATTTAATACATCCTGCTGCATTCTTAGCTTTTAACGTAATGTTAAATAACCCAGAATCAGTGTAGGTGCAGGTTATAGAACGATTGAGACACCCTAGAGTATCATTCGTAGTAAAAGCAGCATTTAAAATAGGTGCAACAACAATGTAATCTTGTTTGATTTTTGTGTTAGTTACGCCCTTTGTGGTTACAGTTAACGAAACTTGATAAGTACCTGGCAATATGTGCCTATGAGTAGGAGCACTATTGATAGAAGTTCCATCTCCAAAATCCCATTTTTTTTGAGAGGCAGTTAAGCCCCCATAAGTTGATTGATTTATAAAATTTAAAGGAACTCCTACAAAAATTGCTTGTTGAGAAACAGTAAAATAAGCGCTTGGAGCTTGCGCTTTCAAACTAAATGTGATGAAAAAGAATAATCTAAAATAAAAGAACCTAAGCATTTATATTTTTTCGAAGTAGAGTAACTTTACACAAAGTTATCGAATCAAAACTACATGCCCTAAAATAGTTTGCTCTTTTTGTGTGTTTATATCTGTATATTGGATTTTCCATACATAAACACCATCTTCCACATAGCGATTGTCATTCCCTAAGGTTCCATCCCATCCAATTCCTGCGTCATGTGATTCGAAAATTAAATGTCCCCATCTATCAAATATCAATAATGTATATTCCAAAGGCTCATATCCAGAGATGAATTTTGGGAGGAATGTTGGATTTAATTTATCATTATTATGGGGTGTAAACGCATTAGGAATAAAATAGATAAGTAGATTTTTCAAACTGTCTTCATCTGGACAAAGTCCCGTATTTATTATTGTTAAGTCTTTAAATGATGAACCACATGAATTAGAAACAGTCCATCTGAAAATAGTTTCTCCTACTCCTAAGCTAACAACTCCAGTAATTGAATCAGTTGGGTCATTAATCGTTGCTTCTCCAGAAACGATGTCCCATTTACCAAAACCTGTAGAAGGACGTCTCCCATCTAAAAATACATTGTCACCACATCCTTCTTGATTTGGCCCAACATCTGCAGGTATTGCAGGTATTTCTAAAGTAATTTTGACAGTTTTTGATGATGACCCACATCCGTTAGATATAGTCCATTTGAAAATATTCTCTCCTATCCCTAAGTTGGAAACGTTGGAAATTGGATTTGTAACATCTGAAATATTTCCAGATCCTTTACCTGGAACAATTGACCAAAGCCCGTTCCCTATTATTGGAAGATTGCCTGTTAAAACGGAATTATTCGAGCAGATTGGTTGAACATCAGTCGTTGAAGCAGTTGTTGGTATTTCAACTCGATTTATAATGACGACTGCATCTTTAGTTGGACACGTATTTGTAACCGTCCATTTGAATTGGTTGATGCCAAGTCCTAGATTCGTTACAGTAGAATTTGGCAAACTAGGGTCTGTTATTGTTGCTAAAACTTGACCAGGAACAACAGGTACTTGCGTCCATCTTCCTATTCCGATAATTACAGGTGTAGCAGCTAAAGTAGAAGTTGTTCCGCAAATTGGATTTTGATCTGGTCCAGCGTTTGCGTTTGCCATAAGAGCATCAATTGTAATTGTAACTTCATCAAAATTAGTTGCTACATCACAAATATTTGAAATTGTCCAGCGAAATGTATTTACTCCAGCAGACATGCCTGTCACTGTAGATAGCGAATCACTTGGATTAGTTATAATACCTGTTCCGGTAATTACCGTCCAAGTTCCTATTCCGATAGATGCAAAATTTGCTTTTAATTTGGCTAATGCAGAAATACACATTGTTGTGTCATTTCCTGCTTTCGCTAGATTAGGTGTAATTACTCTAGTAATTGTTACTGGAGAAGAAGAAGAGCTACAACTATTTTCAATTGTCCAAGTGTATACATTTGGTCCAATTGATAAATTGGTTATACTAGAAACTTCAGAATGAATATCAGAAAAAACAGTTGGACTACCAAGTGCCGAAGTCCAAGTTCCTGTTCCAACTAGCGCCGAATTCGCTGCTAAATTTGTACTCGTTAAATTAGTAGCACATAACGCATTTAAAATTCCCGCATCTGCAATTGTTGGTGGAGTTTCTACTGTTATTTCAACTGTATTGGAATCATCCCCACAAAAAGAAGCTATTTTCCATTCAAATACATTTCGTCCAACACCCAATCCCGTAACTGTTGATAAGGAATCCGTAATGTCAGTTATTACTCCAGCACCGCTAATTAACGACCATTCTCCAACACCGACAATGGGTTTATTACTATGTAATGTTGCTGAGGTGATACATATATTTTGATCAGGGCCAGCGTTGGAAGCAGTTGGAGAATCCACACCTAAAACTTCAACGGTATCAGAATTACTCGCGCAAGTATTAGAAATTGTCCAAACAAAAACATGTGGCCCAAGTGGCAACCCGGTAATAGTTGAAACAGGAGATGAAGGAGTTGTTATGGTGCCAGTTCCCGAAAATTTAGTCCAAATACTTGTCCCGATCAAAGCTATATTTCCTACTAAAACTGAATTTGGAATACATGCTTGCTGATCTGGTCCGGCCAATGGAATAGTAGGTTGATTTTCTACCGTTATGTAAACTGTATCATTTGTTGTTGCACATGTATTTAAAATCGTCCATACAAATTTATTTATACCAGGTGTCAATCCAATAACTCCAGAAAGAGGGTCTGCTGGTAAAGTGACGGTTCCTGTTCCGCTTACTAGCGTCCAGGTTCCTGTTCCAATTAACGCAGTATTTCCTGCTAAAGTTGTAGTAGGTGAACAAATAATTTGATCTACTCCAGCGGCAGCAATTGTAGGAATGGTTTCTCTAATAATCTTCACAGTATCAGAATATGTATTGCATGAATTTGATAGTGTCCAAACAAATATACTTTCACCAACATTGATACCAGTTACAGGAGAATTTGGAATGGTAGGAGTAGAAATAATTCCACTACCGCTAAAAAGTGTCCAAATTCCAGTACCACTTAACGGGATGTTTCCATCGAACACTGTATTTGAAGGACATATTGTTTGATCCACATTAGCCAAAGGTAAAGTAGGTGGTGTCTCAAGAGTAATGACAACTGTATCTGTAGTTACAGAGCAAGTCCCAGCAATTGTCCATACTAATTTATTGACACCTATTCCTATACTTGTTAATCCAGAAAGTGGGTTTAATGGATCTGTAATTGTCGCTGTTCCAGATGCAAGTGACCAAGCTCCAACACCAATCATTGCTGTGTTCCCAGCTAGTATTGTCGAGTTGATGCACATGTTTTGATCTGGTCCTGCCGAAGATATAGTGGAGACATCGGTAATGGTCATCACTATAGTATCTCTGACAACTTCACATGCATTTGATACTGTCCAAACATACTTACTTACACCTACACCTATTGCTGAAACGGTGGAAGTGGGCGAGGCAGTATCATCGACGGTTCCAATACCGCTTACGGTTGTCCAAACACCTGTTCCATTCGGGTCATTATTTCCAGCTAAAACGGCAGAATTTCCACAAAAAGCTTGGTCTACACCTGCTAATGAAGCAATACTAATCGGTGAAACACTAATAGTATTCATTGGGTAGGTCACTTTACACCCTAAAGCATCTATCAACGAACAAGTTGGATTGTGTGTACCAACTGGGTATACATGCGTAAATGAATGCAACATAAAAACGGTATCTCCATCATCCATTCGCCAAATAACAGAGTCAACAAATGTAGGATTCGTTAAATCGAATTGATATTGGCGCAAACACGGATCTCCTAAAGCAACCCAATCCATAGTTCCTTCTGGACCTAAAATGGTTAAATAATCCGTTAAAATTGTGTCTGATGTACAGCCATATTCATTGGTAATATTTAAAGAAAGAGTATATGTTCCTGGATAAATATAGGTATTGTTTGGATTTTTAAAAGCAGATGACTTACCATCACCAAATACCCAATTCCACTCTGTGATTGTACCAAATGAAGTAGAATTGTCTGTAAAAGTTTCAAAAACAGGTGGACAGGTATATTCTCCTAATCCATTTGCTGTTGCTCCGGATGCGACATTATTTAAATTTGCTACAGGTAGAGATACTTTAACTTCATTGGAAACACTGTCTTTACATCCATTCCCATCGCTTGCTATAAGTTTGATAATGTGAGCGATATTAGTGTAGGAATTACTGCTTAATTCATTAAATTGGGTCGAATAATCAGTAGTTTGAGCAACAGAAACGTTGTCTACTTTCCAAGTATACGTTAAGTTTCCAAAACCTGTCGTTCCATTAGTTGCTACTACCAATTCAGAATTACATACCACTGGATCAAACGTATAACTAACAGCTGGATTGGTTATGAACATGGTTGTAAATGCTGAAGGAGATACACAACCAAACAAATCTGTAGCAACCAAATTTACACCAAAAAAACCTTCAGAAATATATGGGAAATTGGTAGTGGTGGCAACACTGTTAGTTGTTTGAGAACTTCCATCTGGAAAACTCCATAGAAAACTTTTCAAAGGAACACCATTTCCTTGAATTAAGGAACTATTTGAATAAGTGACTGTTATGGGCAAACAGCCTGAATAAATATCAGCAGTTAGTTGAGCTAAGGGTGGTTCCAGCACTGTAAATCCTAAAAATTTACTCGAATCTGAGCAACCAACAGAATTGGTGGCGCGTAAAGAAATAGTATAACTACCAGGTACAGTATATGTGTAATTTGCTGGATTTCCAGTTGTTATACCGCCATCCCCCATTGTATATGTGAAATCTGCAATTGGATCAAGAAATACAGAAGTACTCGTTAGAGTTAAAGGTAAATTATTACAAACCGTGTCGTTTGAAAGTGTGAAACCAGCATCCATACTCGTAATGAAAATAGTCTGTGTTGTACTATCCTCACATCCAGTTGTATAGTTACGAATTAATTGTTTGATTTCGTAGGTACCGTATGAGGCATAACTATGAGAACTACTTCCTTGATCCAGATCAAAAACATCGGCACTAATTAGTAAATCCTCCGTGCCATCACCCCATCTCCATATCATATCAACATTGTCTGTAGAAGTTCCTGAAATTGCATTGTCAACCACATTTACGACAACTGGAAAAGCAACAGGATTACAATAAAGTGCGGGCACTGTATATCTTGAAATAGGTGCTTTTATGTAAATTTGGTTTGTTCTTTCCAAGGTATCATTGCAGCCTCTAAAAGTTACAACTAATTGAATATCAAACGCACCTGTATCAATGGGGAAATTGTATAATGGGTCTTTCAAAGTTGAACTTCCATTATCACCAAAATCCCATCTATAGGTCACCTCGTTCGCTGTATGCGGTGTAGATATCACTGAAAGATCGGTAAAGGTTATGTCTTTTTTCGCACATTCATTGATTGGGAATAAAGAAAAATCAACTAAATCAATCATTCCAACCTGTACATAACTATTCATAATTGTGATAACGTTACAACCACTTTGCGTTGTTACTTCTAAGCTTACATTGAATGTCCCAATTGCGTAGGTGTGTGCGGGGGGATTTTGAAGGGTTGAAGTAGCTCCATCTCCAAATGTCCATAGCCAAGAAACAATAGGGTCAGCGATAGGATTTGGTGAAGTAGAAATGTCGGCAAAAGTAACGGGTAAAGGAGCACAGCCATTTACCAGGTCTGAGCTAAACGCAGCAACTGGTGGACCAACAGTAATCATTGCTGGAATGGTTGTCGTTCCTACACAGCCATTTGCATCTGTTTTTGTTAAACTTACATCATAAACACCATTAGCGATGTATGTTTTGGCTGGGGGATTTTGCATTGTTGAAGTAGACCCATTCCCAAAACCCCAAAGATAAGTCCCTGGTCCAGATGTGTTTGTGAAAGCAACACTTAGAGGTGAACAACCTGCTAACGGTGTAGCCGTAAAAGAAGGGATTGGAACAGTATTGATTGTTATACTTTTTGTAATCGTACTAGAACAACCTGATACAGAATTTTGAGAGGTCAAACCAATCGTATATGTTCCAGCTGCAGCATAGGTAAAGCTTGGATTTTGAACAATTGAACTTTGTCCATTACCCGAAGTCCAACTCCATGTATCCGCCCCTACAGTTGAAGCATCAGTTATGGTAACAACTTGATCAACACACCCTGTTGCGGCGACCGTAATTGCGGCAGCATAATCAGATACAACTAAGTTTTTTGAAATCGTTTTTGTACACCCTGTAATTGAATTTGTGACAATTAATTGAACAGGAAAAGTTCCAGAAGCGTTATACGTAACCGCTGGCGGATTAATAGCAACAGATGTTTGTGTATTACCAAAATCCCAGCTGTAATTGATCCCTGCCCCTACTGAAGATGTATTTGTAAATGTAACAGCAAATGGAACTGTGCATCCATTTCCAGAAGTTGTAAAATTGGCTAAAGGGTTTGGGTTCACTGTAATGTAACTTGCCTTTTGTTCAAAATCCGTTCCTCCGGTTGAAATCACAGTTAATAAAACTATATAAGTTCCAGCATTAGCATACGTATAAGTTGGATTTGTAGCAGTAGAACTACCACCTTGTCCAAAATCCCAGTTTGTACTAATTACAGCAGCACCTCCATAATTTGAAAGATCCGTAAAAGTGATTGGAAAACCTGCACAAACAGAAGTTTGATTAACAGTAAATTGGGCAATAGGAGTTTGTGCAAAAATAAATGATGCTGTAAAAACACTAAAAAATAAAAATATCAAACGACTCATATAAAACGCAAAAATCACAACTGTCTGAAATTCAATAATTTGATTTATAAGTCATAGTAACAGACAGGCTAAGATAACTAAAAAATCAAAAAAAAACATTTGGAGCACCACAACACTAAACAAGTAAGTTACTCTAAATGAGTAAGGGATATCTTTTGTAAGTCGAATGATTATAGGTTAAATGAAAAAAAATGATTTTTTCTTTGGAGATTTAAAAAACCTTCCTATCTTTGTCTTGATTTAGGTGGTTAGGTTAGGTTGATTTAAGAAGCGATAGGACGCCCGTCCTATCGCTTTTTTTTGTTTTATCAACTTTAAAGATATCATTTAGAAATTAGTATCTTTGAATTTTCAAAATAGAATATGTCTGATACACGATACAATCTTAGAGGAGTTTCTGCCGGAAAGGAAGATGTCCACAACGCAATTAAAAATGTAGATAAGGGGTTATTCCCTCAAGCTTTTTGTAAAATTGTTCCCGATACACTTTCAGGAGACGAAGAGTATTGTATTGTTATGCATGCTGATGGTGCTGGTACAAAATCTTCTTTAGCCTATATGTATTGGAAAAAAACAGGAGATATTTCTGTTTGGAAAGGAATTGCACAAGATGCATTAATCATGAATATCGATGATTTATTGTGTGTTGGAGCTACAAATAACATTTTACTTTCTTCAACAATTGGAAGAAATAAAAACTTAATACCTGGCGAAGTTATTTCGGAAATCATCAATGGAACAGAAGTTTTATTGGAAGATCTTAGAAATCAAGGTATTGGAATTAATTCTACAGGTGGAGAAACAGCAGATGTTGGCGATTTAGTTCGTACAATTATTGTTGATTCTACAGTAGTTTGTAGAATGAAGCGTTCGGAAGTTATTTCGAATCATACCATCAAAGGAGGTAATGTAATCGTAGGTTTAGCTTCGTTCGGTCAAGCAACTTATGAAACGGAATACAACGGTGGAATGGGAAGTAACGGGTTGACTTCAGCTCGACATGATGTTTTTTCAAAAGAATTAGCAACAGATTTCCCAGAAAGTTTTGACGCAAGTGTTCCTGCTGATTTGGTTTATTCAGGTTCTAAAAAATTAACAGATTCAATCGAAGGTTCACCTATCAATGCAGGTAAACTGGTATTGTCTCCTACAAGAACGTATGCGCCAGTTATCAAGAAAATTCTGGATAAACATAGAAGTGATATTGCTGGAATGGTTCATTGTAGTGGAGGAGCTCAAACGAAAGTATTGCATTTTGTAGAAAATGTACACATCATAAAAGATAATTTGTTCCCAATTCCCCCTTTGTTCAAATTGATTCAAGAAGAATCTAAAACGGAATGGAAAGAAATGTATAAAGTGTTTAATATGGGGCACAGAATGGAACTATATGTCAATGAAGAAATCGCATCTTCAATCATTGAAATTTCAAAATCATTCAATATAGATGCACAGATTATTGGAAGAGTTGAAAGCAATGAAGGTAAAAAATTAACGATTACTTCAGATTACGGAGTTTTCGAATATTAGCTTTTAGACGATAGACAGATAGAAGTTAGAAATTAGACCCGTTTAAGTTTAGATACTTAATGGTTGAAAATAGAAATTTAGAAGTTCAGATATGCTTAAATCTAAGTATCTAACTTCTAAATATCTAAAATCTCTTTAAAATATGGAAGATTTATTAAACAAATTAGAAGCAATCAATTACCGATTCATTGAAGTTGGAACTTTAATTGTTGATCCAGATATTATTTCTAACATGGATCGCTATATTAAATTAAGTAAAGAATACCGCGATTTAGAAGAGATCGTTCAAGCGTATAAAACATACAAGGGTATTTTTGACAACCTTAAAAGTTCGAGAGAAATGCTTTCTTCTGAAAAAGATCCAGAAATGCGCGAAATGGCAAAGATGGAAATTGATGAGCTTGAGCAAAAAAGACCAATCGTAGAAGAAGAAATCAAAATGCTTTTAATCCCGAAAGACCCAGAAGACGATAAAAACGCCATTATGGAGTTGCGTGCTGGTACAGGTGGTGATGAAGCATGTATTTTTGTGGAAGATATTTTCAGAATGTACACCATGTTTTTCAAGGAAATGGGATGGAAATATGAAGTTATCAATTCATCTGAAGGCACAACAAAAGGATACAAAGAGATTTCGATGAATATCGAAGGAATTGGCTTGTACGGAATGTTGAAATTTGAATCAGGTGTGCACCGTGTACAAAGAGTACCCGAAACCGAATCTCAAGGTCGAGTTCACACTTCAGCAATTACAGTTGCTGTACTTCCAGAAGCTGAAGAGGTTGATTTTCAGCTGAATATGGGCGACGTTAGAAGAGACACTTTTAGAGCTTCAGGAGCTGGAGGTCAGCACATTAACAAAACAGAATCTGCAATTCGTTTAACGCACATCCCAACAGGATTAGTGGTTGAATGTCAGGATGGACGTTCACAACATAAAAATTTAGCGCAAGCAATCACTGTAATGCGTTCACGTTTGTACCAAAGAGAGTTGGATAGAGTTCATGAAATTAGAGCAGCACACCGTAAAACATTGGTTTCTACGGGAGATAGATCTGCTAAAATTAGAACATACAATTATCCTCAAGGTAGAATCACAGACCATAGAATAGGGAAAACAATCTATAATTTAGCCTCTTTTATGAATGGAGATATTCAAGAAATGGTAGATTCTTTGAAAATGGCAGAAAATGCAGAAAAGATGAAGGGTGAAGTAGAGAATTAATTTATTATTTTAAAAAATAAATGTTAACAACTTTGTTTTATAAATTAAAATCCTATCTTTGTCTTCCGATTTTCGGATTAATTAGTAATTTAATAACAGCTATATGTACGCAATTGTAGAGATAGCAGGGCAGCAGTTTAAAGTGCAAAAAGACCAAAAGATTTTTGTACACCGTTTGAAAGAAGACGTTGGAGCTAAAATTAGCTTTGACAGAGTACTTCTAATCGAAGATGGTGGCAAAATCAACGTTGGCGCCCCAGCTATAACAGGAGCCTTGGTTTCTGCAGAAGTAAATGATCACTGTAAAGGTGACAAAGTAATCGTTTTCCGTAAAAAGAGACGTAAAGGTTACAAGAAAAGAAATGGTCACCGTCAAAGCTTTACGGCGATAACTATTACAGACATTAAAGCTTAAATTTGAACTACTTCCAATGAAGAAATGAATTGGAGGTTAAATTGAAACACAATGGCACATAAAAAAGGAGTTGGTAGTTCGAAAAATGGTCGTGAGTCTGAAAGCAAGCGATTAGGAGTGAAAATTTTTGGAGGACAAGTTGCTATCGCTGGTAACATTATCGTTCGTCAAAGAGGAACACATCATCACGCTGGAGCTAATGTTGGGATCGGAAAAGATCACACATTATACGCTTTAACTGATGGATTAGTAGAATTCCGTAAGAAAAAAGAAAATCGTTCATTTGTATCAGTAGTTCCTTTCGAAACTACAGAAGCATAATTGAATTAGAGATTATCAAAAAGGGTAAGCAGAAATGTTTACCCTTTTTTTTGTGGTTGTATTTTTTTTACTCTAAATACTCTGAGAATCTCTTCTGTTAAACCGCCTACAATTAATTAAAAAAATGTAAATTCGCATATCTTAAAAAATAAATACCAATGTTAGAGATTCAACGTATTCGTAATGAGAAAGATGCTGTAATTGCAGGATTAAAAAAAAGAAATTTTGACGCTACAGAAACTGTAGATTCTTTGTTGTCAATTGACCAAAAATGGAGAAATTCAAAAACTGAATTAGAATCCATCTCAGCAGAATTGAATCTTTTAGCAAAAGAAATAGGTGATTTATTCAAACAAGGAAAGCAAGACGAAGCAACTGCTTCTAAAGCTAAGACTTCTGTTTTAAAAGAGAAAGAAGCTGTTTTAAAAGCTACTGTTGAAGGATTTGATGCTGAAATAATTCAGTTGTTATATAAATTACCAAACGTGCCAAATGATGTTGTCCCTGCTGGAAAAAGCGAATTAGACAATATCACTATTGAAGAAGTTGGTGCAAAAAGAAATTTTGATTTCACAGCGGTTCCTCATTGGGATTTAGCAAAAAAATACGACCTTATTGATTTCGAATTAGGTGTTAAAATTACAGGTGCTGGTTTTCCAGTTTACAAAGGAAAAGGTGCTAAATTACAACGTGCTTTAATCGCATTTTTCTTGGATGAAGCTGAAAAAGCGGGTTACCAAGAATTTATCCCGCCTTTGGTTGTGAATGAAGCGAGTGGTTATGGAACAGGTCAACTACCTGATAAAGAAGGTCAAATGTATTACATCAACGAAGATAATTTATATTTAATTCCTACTGCTGAAGTTCCTTTGACAAATATATATAGAGATGTAATTCTTCCTTCTGAAGATTTCTCTATCAAAATGACAGGTTATACTCCTTGTTTCCGTCGTGAAGCTGGATCTTACGGTAAAGATGTTCGTGGTTTAAATCGCTTGCACCAATTCGATAAAGTAGAAATCGTTCGTATTGAGCATCCTTCTAATTCTGATAAAGCATTAGAAGAAATGATTGACCACGTAAAAGGTTTGTTAGAAAAACTTGGCCTACATTATCGAGTTTTACGTTTATGTGGTGGAGACACTGGTTTTGCAGCTGCGTTAACATACGATTTTGAAGTGTATTCTGCTGCGCAAGAGAAATGGTTAGAAGTAAGTTCAGTTTCTCGTTTTGACACCTTCCAATCAACTCGTTTGAAATTACGTTTCAAAACAAATGACAAGAAAACACAATTGTGCCACACCTTAAATGGAAGTGCTTTGGCTTTACCTCGAATTGTTGCTTCTTTATTAGAAAATCATCAAACACCTGACGGAGTTGTAATTCCTGAAGCTTTGAGAAAATATACTGGATTTGATTTGATTGATTAAATTAAAGACTAAAAGAGTCAATATTTTAAGACTTAGAATATAAAAAAAAAGCTGTAAGAAAATTCTTACAGCTTTTTTTTATTCCATTCCGCCTGGTTTGCAACAAGCGGGTAATTTATTCAATCCGGGTTCTGTTGCTTTTACATCATCCGCTGAATAACCTATTTCTGATATTTTTTGACGAATTTGTTGTGCTGAAATAACCGACGTTTTGTATTTAACGGTTACTTTTTTTGTGTCATCGTTTAATTCTGCAAAGACTACTCCTTTTGTATAATTTAATCCATTTTCAATTCTTTCTTTGCAATCTTCACATTGTGCTGAAGTTTGAATTTCAATTGTTTCAACTTTTCTTAAAGGTTTGGATTCTTGTGCATTTGCGAAACTCAATGTTAAAATACTGATTAATATTGTAATGTAATTTTTCATTTTTTTTGGATTTAATTAATTGTTTTGATGTAATCTGTTTTAGACGTAATAAATTACGTATCTACTTTTGTTTTTTTCGATGAATACTGTAACGGAAACCTGCATATACATTAATTCCCATTATTGGTCCCCATATTCTGGTTGCATCAAATTTTGAACCAAATGGATTGGCGGAATCTATAATTGGACTTTTTTGTTTGAAATTGGTTAAATTTTCACCTCCTAAATAAAATTCCCATAATTTGTAGGTATGGGTAACTTGTGCGTTTATCATTGGATAAACTTGACTTTTATTATTGGTTGAATAGCTTCCATCTCCTAAAATTGCTTGAGGCAATCTGGATTGTCCAAAAACAGTGCAGGTTGCATCGTATTCCCATCGTTTATCTCTTGTTTTGTATCCAACATTGACAAATCCTCTGTGTTTCGGGAGCATAACTTGTTGCTGAACTTCTCCTCCATACAGTGTTCTCACATCTAATAATTTATACGCTAAACGGATATCTAAATTCTTTAGTGGGGAAAAACTAAATTCTGTTTGAAAGCTATTGGAGAAGGATCTTCCTTGAAGGTTTTTGAAAACAATCGAATTGACAATTGAATCTCTATCTACGATCAATTGATTCACAAATTCAATATGATATAAATCCAATACTAATGAAGCTTTCCTATCAAACAATTTGAATTCGTGTACCAATGAA
>Ga0105054_10002499_pt1 | contig 29225 bp, 27 predicted proteins | sample BON02_FD_78091 | JGI IMG/M metagenome (GOLD analysis project Ga0105054, IMG submission 78091) | Freshwater microbial communities from Lake Bonney liftoff mats and glacier meltwater in Antarctica - BON-02 (megahit assembly) | ecosystem: Environmental > Aquatic > Freshwater > Ice > Glacier...
CCCAAGTGATCCTTGATGCGATGAATGGGCTGAAGATGAGCTATCCCAAGACTACCGCGAAACGTCGTAAGGAGTTGGTAGCCATCCGCAAACAACTCTGATCTCCGGTTTTTTAAAGTAGTACATTCGTTCTGAGTCCTCACATATCCAAAAAATCTCGGTGTATTCGCCAACCGACATATACCCCCAAAAGGCTCATAATCGAGCTGACGATAAAAGCCGTGCCAATCCCGATCTTTGCGCCCAACCACCAGCCCAGCCAACTAAAAACGGTCAAACTCACAAAAATGCAGATCTTGTTCATGTCATTGTTAAAAGATATTTTTTGACAGCTGGGCGCCTTCTAAAGGCCCACCAGCTTCACGTTTTGGATCCAAGTAATGTCGAAGCACAAAATCGATTTCCTCTAATTTGACCGGCTTGGACAGATACCCATCCATTCCAGCAAGTTTAGCTTCTTCTCGATCCTCTTCCATTGCTCTCGCAGACAATCCGATCACGTGTGTCTGCCTCGACAACACTCGATCCAATTCACGGATCTGCTTTGTCGCCGTAATACCGTCCATACGTGGCATTGAGACATCCATTAGAACCAAGTCGTAGGCACTCTCTCGAACCGCAGCCACCGCCTGTTCACCGTCTGCGACCGTCACCACTTCAGTATATCCCAAACGTTTTAAAATCATCAGAACTACACGCTGATTAACCAGATTATCCTCTGCAACTAAAATGCGTGACGAATGACTTTCGGAAATAGAACTCAATCCTTCACAACTGCTCAGAGCATGTTGCTGCCCCGTAGTCTGATCATCGGATCGACCGTCTTTCAACGCCTCACCTTCGGACTCATTGCTTAGGGCAGAGTCATCACTTATTTTTAAAGAGATGTTAAATGAGAATGTAGTCCCCTTACCGACGGTGCTTTCTACCGAGATACCACCTCCCATGATTTCAGTTAATAGTTTGCAGATCGTCAGCCCCAAGCCAGTGCCACCATAGCGTCGATTCGTTGGAGATTCGACTTGGGTAAAAGGCGTAAAGAGATTTTCAAGAGCCCACTCCGGAATACCAATACCCGTATCCGCCACGGAAAATTCGATTTGGCACGTGCGAAGAACCGTATCCGAGGAGGCCAAGTGCACTTTGATCACAAGCTCTCCCTTATCGGTAAATTTCAAGGCATTTCCCAAGAGGTTGACTAGTCTCTGGCGAATCACCTTCAAGCACTAGGCAGACGCTCTCAATCCCCAATTCATGGCGTACATCATCAATAAGTCCTATGACGTCTTCGATTTTATTCAGTGTTAGAGTGACCCCGCCTACAAAGGCGATTTTACGATGCCCGGAGTCCAATAAACCCTTGGTCAATGTGTAAAAACAATCACGCCCACTTCCCAAAATCATGCAATCCGCATTCGGATCTTCATGCCCCACCAGCACCATGGGCTTGTTTGATTCCGAAAACATTCGAAGAACCACCTCACCAGAAGTCGCATCATATGTATGGCTGACCACTGCATCGAAAGATTCGATCGAATCAATCGGTTCGCCCACATCGGCCAGAACTAATGACAGACCCCAGAATTCCGAAGCCATCGCCGCCCCCCCTCGCCACCGTATTGCAAATGTAGGACCGTTCGCCGGCTAAATCCAATATAAGTAGGATTTTGAAGCGTTTATCGGGTATTTTCATTTTAGCCTAGAACTGCACGGAAAGTGAAAATTGCGATTAGAAGGACAGTTACAAATAACAAACTTACATTTACGACTAGGGTTTATGCCTTATATTAAACCAGGGTCTACAGGATTGGAAGTGAAAAATACGTGAAAATAGTTCTCGGATAGAATCACTTGGCTGCACGGAGCGTCATGGGTGAAATTGTGACGATTCTTACGCGTTTGGCCGTTTCTCGGCTACTGAGGACAGTCGCCCTCCCGGAATTCAGCTTCCGTGTAAAGTTTGGCAAGATGAAGAAGACGTCGCTGGCGCGACATCGCTACGTCCGAATAGCAAGTTTACCGCTGAAAGCTGCGGCAACGATGAAGAAGACGTCGCTGGCGCGACATCGCTACGTCCGAATGCCGAGCGCACGTGTCATCATCTCGAACATTTCGTAATTTTTGACAAAGCTAGGAACGGCCTCAGAGCCGGGGCCGAATGCGAAGAGTTCTACGCACTCCGAGGTATGGTTGCCCGAGCTCCAACCGACGGCGGTGAGATCCTTGATCTGCTTTCCGAAAGCTTCATGAAACGACCCACTTAGATACTGCGGCTTAGCATCGATGGCAGCCTGCACAATGGCGGCTTGCTCTGGAGTGGCATCAATGCCGAGCGCCATCTTCACGGCCACGGGGTCAAACTGCCCCGTCGCCATCAGACGCGAATGCAACCACTCAAAGCTATATTTGAACTGGTTGATGCGATCCAGCGCAGGACCGCTGTCGGCATACGCCGCGCCTGCTCCATTTAGCTGGCAACCGCCGGTGCCGTGGTCGGTCGTGATGACGAGCATGGTATCGGGATGCGCGTCGATGTATTCGAGCGCAATTGGGATACAGTCGTCAAACTCAAGAAACTCATGAAGAATCGCAGCGGAATCGTTAGCGTGCCCCGCGTGGTCGACGCGTCCGCCTTCGACTTGGAGGACAAAACCGTCCTTAGCGGTATCGAGACGCGTAAGTGCTGCACGAAACATATCGCCCAAACCAGGGACATCTTGGTGAGCGCTGTCGTGTTTTCGGTCGATCGCGTAAGGGAGGTGGCCGTGAGCAAAGAGGCCGAGCAATGGGCTGCCGCGACCGGCGTTGACTGAATTAAGCTCGGTGGCATTTGTCACGACCTCGTAGCCTTTGCCCTTAAAGCGCGGGATGTAGTCGATCACGCTGCCATCTTCCTGTTTTTGCGAAAAGTGACGCGCACCGCCGCCAAGAAGCACATCAACCTCTCGCTCCAGATACTGCCGTGCGATGGCATCTTCCATTCCGCGGTTAGGCACGTTGGTCGCAAAACCGGCCGGCGTGGCGTGAGTGATGCGGCAGGTCGAGACGAGGCCGGTGGCTTTACCCGCCTCCTTGGCGTAGCTGAGGATGGGTTTGAGCGTGTTACCTGCAGCATCCATGTTGATTGCTCCGTTATTGACCCGTTGCCCACAGCCCCACGCGCTGGCCGCTGCTGCGGAGTCGGTCACTGGCGAACTGGCGGAGGCTGTGTCTTGATACGCACGATGTAGCCTCTCGCGCTCGAATAGCTGTATCCAATGCAGCGGTGTTTGCTCATTACGTAAGTTCCAATGGTGCGCGAGACCGACTGTGCCATTGCACAAGCCGTCCGCCACGAGAAAGATAACGCTCTTAGCCTGCCCGGTTGGTTTGGCGTTTGAAGGGGCAATGGTGCTGCAAGCTGGCAGCATCGAAGCCGCACCGGCGAGGCCGGAGAGCTTAAGAAATTGGCGACGTGAAGAAGGGGTCGAATTTACCATGACACTTTGCGTAACACTCTAATTGCAACTGATAAAGCTGTAAATAGGTTTAGTCGCGCAAATTTAGATGAAAAAACGCCGTCCCCGTAAACGGGACGGCGTTGAAAGAGTCGTATAACTGCGACTTTACTTGCGGAAGCCTTCGATTTGGCCGGACTTGTAGCGCTCCATGAGGAGTCCCGAACCAGTCGAACCTTCATAGGCAGTCTTTTGACCAGAACCGTCGTCACCTACGGTCGCAGAGCCAGTAGCTGGCGCAGTTTCCTCGGTAGTCGACGCGGTTTTTTTAGACGCACAACCTGTAAAGAAGAGTGCAGCGATGAGGAGTGTGATGATATGTGATAGTTTCATAGTATATGATGAGTTGCATTATCATGTTCAGACATTTTTTTCATTAATGCAACCTTCTTGAGGCTTATTCTTCAAATCAGTTAGGGTTTAGCTAATAATGGGCCTACTGTCATTGTAAAAAATGGCCCTGGAAACGGGCTCTGGCTTGCTTAAAGGCATAAATCGCCACAATTTAATGGGACCGATCAATCATGAGTACGCAAAATCCGACCAACCCACCCCCTCGTTTCCCCTATTTTAACCGTGAGCTAAGCTGGCTGGCTTTCAATCGGCGTGTTTTAGAACAAGCTGAATCGGCAGAATACCCCCTACTGGAGCGAATGAAATTTCTAGCCTTCGTTAGCTCGAATCTGGACGAGTTCTTCGAAATACGCGTCGCAGGCTTACTGCAACAGGTCAAATCCGGCGCGATCGAACGTGGCCCTGATGGTCTGGGCCCCAAAGAGCAACTGCGCCGGATCCAGAGTATCTGCAAGCGCTTGGTCTCCGATCAATACGACTGCTGGAAAACGCAGATCGTGCCCGGCCTAAAAAAGTCTGACATTTTATTCTGCGGCTACGACGAGCTGACACGTAATGAAAAGAAATGGGTGGAGAACTATTTTGAGGAGCAAATTTTCCCCGTTCTCACCCCACTCGCGATCGATCCAGCACACCCCTTCCCCCAGCTAACTAATAAGGCGCTCTATATCCTCGCCTCGATTGACGATCCCGAAACTCGGATCATCGAGCGCATGATGGCCATTATCCCCATCCCGCGCGTGCTACCCCGTACCATCAAAGTCGGAGTCACCCGCCGTGGAAAGCCCGACGTTTACATTTTCCTCAGCGACATCGTGCAGCGCTTTATCAAGCGCCTATTCCCCGGCTACCGGGTCACTTCGGCAGTGCCCTTCCGTATTACACGCAACAGCGACCTTTATATCGACGAAGAAGAAGTCGAAAACTTGCTGCGCAAGATTGAAGAAGAGCTCATGAACATGCACAAGGGTGCCGCGGTACGACTGGAAATCGCTAAAGGTGCCGACCCAAAACTGTTGCAGGAATTCCTCGCAGCACTCAATCTACATCCCGAAAACGTCTATACGCTCGACGGCCCGCTCAATTTCTTCCGGCTGATGAGTGCCTATGATTTAATCGAGCGCCCCGACCTGAAGTTTCCCCACCATACGCCCTTCGTGCCTAAGGAGTTGGAAAACCCCGAACGCATCTTCGAGCAGATCGCGGCCAAGGACATACTCCTCCACCACCCCTACGAGAGTTTTCAGCCCTTTATCGATTTCCTCAATCAGGCCGCACGCGACCCGCAGGTATTTGCCATCAAACAAACGCTCTACCGCACCTCCGGCGACTCCCCCATCATCAAAGCGCTGATTGAAGCCTCGCGACGGGGCAAGCAAGTCACCGTGCTGGTCGAGATCAAAGCACGCTTCGACGAGGCCAATAACATCCAGTGGGCGCGCCAACTCGAAGACGTCGGCGTGCATGTAGTTTACGGACTCGTCGGCCTGAAGACGCACTGTAAGACCTGCATGGTCGTGCGTCGCGAGGGAAATAAACTACGTCGCTACGTCCATCTCGGCACGGGGAATTATAACCAGAAGACCGCCCGCCTCTACACCGATCTCAGCTTTTTCACCTGCCGTGAAGACATCACCAGTGAGGTCGCCGGCCTCTTTAACACACTAACAGGGTTCTCACTCACCCCAAGCTTCAAGAAGCTGCTAGTCGCCCCTTTTACCCTGCATAGTCATATGCAAAAGTACATCCGCGCCGAAACGCGCAATGCCAAGGCAGGCAAGCCCGCCCGTATAATCGTGCAGACTAACAGCCTCGTGGATCAAGAGACGATCGACAATCTCTACCGCGCCTCGCAAGCCGGCGTCAAAATCGATCTCATCGTTCGTGGTATTTGTAACCTTGTTCCAAATGTCAAAGGCGTCAGCGAAAACATCCGCGTGCGCAGCATCCTAGGTCGCTACTTAGAGCACAGCCGCATTTTTTACTTCGAAAACAGTAGTGGCAGTCAAGCTCACATCTTTGCGGGCAGTGCCGATTGGATGCCGCGTAACTTCTACCGCAGGATTGAAGCGGTCTTCCCGCTTGAAGACCCCGATCACCGCACACGCGTGCTGAACCTGCTCGAAACCTATCTCAAAGACACGTGTAATGCACGTATTCTCCGAGCCAACGGATCCTACTATAAAGCCTCCAGTAAAAAAGGTGCCTATTTAATCAACGCCCAGGAGTTTTTCATGAAGCAAGCTGAATCTAAACGATGCGCCCAAGTCACGGAACGCGTGGAAGATCCAACGCTGGTGCCTGTGACGACGGTTAAAATTTAGCTGCGCTCTTTTGAGAGTTGCTTAATCAGGTATTCAACGCCGCGCTTCACGCTAGCGTCTTGTTCCATCATATTTTCCACCTGCTTACAGGCGTGGATGACGGTGCCATGGTCGCGACCACCGAAGGCGTCGCCGATCGATTTAAGCGGATCACTGGTCAGTGTGCGGCAAATATACATGGCCACTTGACGAGGAAAAACAATCGCACTGGTGCGGCGGCGACCGATCAGTTCGCTGAAGCGAATCTTGTAGTAGTCGGTTACCTTCTTCTGGATTTGATCGATCGTGACCTTGCTCGCTGCTTCTTCGTGCAGAAGATCGCTGAGCAGGCGCTCGACCGCATTGAGGTCGAGCTTGCGGTCGATCAAATTATTATAGCCCGCTATGCGGGTGAGCGCACCTTCCATTCGGCGCACATTGCGCGAAACACGCTCAGCGAGAAAATCCATGATCTCGTCATCTAGCACGATCTTCATGGCTGAAGCCTTGTTTCTGAGAATAGCGACACGAGTCTCGAAGTCAGGCGCTTGGATGTCGGTAACCAATCCCCACTGGAAGCGTGAGATGAGGCGGTTTTCGAGGCGATCGATCTCGTTGGCTGGGCGGTCGCTGGCGAGGAAGATCTGGCGACCGGACTCGAACAGATCGTTAAAAGTATGAAAGAACTCTTCCTGAGTGCTCTCCTTGCCGGAGAGGAAATGGATGTCGTCCACCAAGAGCGCATCGACGTTGCGGTAATACTGGCGAAACTTGGTCAGCTTGTTCTCGCGGATGGCGTGGATGAATTCGTTGGTAAACTTCTCAGTTGAAACGTAGGCGATGCGGGCTTGGGGGTTGTTGGCTAACATCTGGTGGGCGACCGCGTGCATGAGGTGCGTCTTGCCAAGCCCCGTCTCGCCGAAGACGAAAAGCGGATTATAGGCGCGACCGGGCGCGTTGGCCACCGCAATAGAAGCAGCATGGGCGAGTTGACAACCGGAGCCGACCACGTAGTTCTCGAAAGTGTTGCTGGGGTTGATCAGTATGCGGTGCGACGGTGCCGATTGGGTGACAGGACGGTCGTTACGCAGATCAGGCGATTGGCGACTCTTATCCGCCATACGATCCAGCCGGTTGTTTGCTGCTGGCTTGCGAGTCGCTTCGGCCTCCTTAGCTTGCTCGACCTCGATAGAGACTTCAACTGCGGTGCCCGCATAGCTGCGCGCCTGCTGGGTGATGATATCGAGGAAGTTATTTTCGATCCAAATCGCGTTGAATTCGCTGTTGGCAGTCAACACAAGCTTCGAGTCGCTCTCGACCGTGCACACGAGCTCACTGAACCACATTTCGTAAACGTCTGCGGGAAATAGATTCTTGAGTTCTTGGTTGGTGCTTTGCCAGAGAGAGGCTGCGGTTTGCGTGGAGGACATGGGTGTTTAAAAGTAGAGAAGTTGTTAATTATTCACAGTGCGACACTATGTGCTCATCACAAAGAAGCGTGGGGCTGCGAAATCTGAAGGGGAAAATAAGATAATTAGTCGGACGGTCAAATGCGAGAGTTTGCACCTCGCACTCTGAATCTGGCTAAGCTTTGGTAATAAGTTATTTACGTAATTGTTTCATTCGAGAAAGTTGAGTTGGAAATCTGTAAGTCGTTGAAATTCAGCTCCTGGTTTAGAGCCAAATAACTGCCGACAATCAAAGAATCGGCAGGTGAAAGCACAAAGCAAGGCCAAGTTCTACACAAGTTATTAACAGTTGATTCTCTAATAACTTTTTTAGTTTTTCCGCAGCGAATGTCACGTGTTCGTGACAGTTTTGTTAACCACTGGAAAGGCGGAGTTTCTGAAATTTAGGCATCAAAATTTTAACTCACCTACTATTCGGTATGTCATCATCCAAAATGAAATTGGCACAGTATTTTTTTTTAATGACGACCTAAGGCAATCAATCTACTTCGCCATGTGTGCGATCAAGCGATCGTTAAATTCAGTTGCGGAGTCGTGTCCAATTTTCATCAAAGCTTGCACCATTGCCGCAACCTCAGTCAGTCGCGCCATATCACGACCGGGGCGGACAGGGATTTCCATAATAGGTACCTTTAGGCCGAGAATTTCTATATACTGCTCTTCCAGCCCCGTGCGTTCTTCGTGCATACCGGAGGACCAGTTTAGGAAATTGATAATGAGGTCGATTCGCTTCTCGACGCGAACCGATCGCACACCGAAGAGCTCAGCGATATTAATAATGCCAAGCCCACGGCACTCCATGTAGCCGCGACTTAGCTCCGATGATGTGCCGAGCAACTCACGCTCACTCACGCGTTTTATGTAGGTAAGGTCATCAGCTACAAGACTGTGCCCGCGCTCGATCAAAGCCAACGCACACTCACTCTTACCGATGCCGCTCTCGCCGCAGATGAGTGTGCCGATCCCTTGAATGTCGAGTAAAGTGCCATGCATGTGCGTACGGGGGGCAAATTTCTCTTCTAGCAGGAGCGTGGCCTCCGTCGTAAAAGTCTTCGACTTTATCGGAGAGCGTATAATGGGCGTATTATACTTATCGGCAAGTATGCAGAGTTGCTTAGAGGGCGCCAAATTTCGCGAAATGACTAAACAGGGCACCTTACGCTTGAGTATCTCGGTCATGATGTCGGCCTGCTCTTTTTCGCTCTTTTCTCGGATATAGGCCATCTCCCCTGCCCCGAGTAACTGAATCCGTTTAGCCGCGAATGCCTTAAAAAAGCCGACCATGGCCAGCGCGGGTCGATTCAGGCTACGCTCGCGGATCATATTATCGAGCCCGGCCTCGCCGGCGACCAGTTCCATCTCCAAAGGCTCTTTGAAGGACTCGTAAAACTCGCGAACGGAGACAGCTTCGACGAACTTGATGTTATTGCGCTGGATGACTGGCATAATTGAGCTCCTTGGTTACATATTAAAGTCTTCGCCTAGATAGAACTCCAGACTCTTTGGATCTTTGATCAAAAAATCGCTACTTCCTTCACTCAAGATGGAGCCTTCATGCAGCAGATACGCGCGATCCACGATGGCGAGCGTCTCCCGCACATTATGGTCGGTGATCAGCACGCCGATCCCCCGCTCCTTGAGCTGGACGATAATTTTTTGCACTTCACTCACGCTGATCGGGTCGACGCCACTGAATGGCTCGTCCATCAGGAGGAATTTGGGATTGGTCACGAGCGCACGAGAGATCTCTAGGCGGCGACGCTCACCCCCGCTCAGTGTATAGGCTTTTTGCGAGGCCAGATGTGTTAGTCCGAGTTCTTCGAGGTGCTGCTCGATACAGGCCTCGCGCTGTGCCTTTTTAAAAGGCATTGTTTCGGCGATCGCTCTTATATTTTGCTCGACCGTCATCTTACGAAAGATCGATGCCTCTTGAGGCAGATAGCCAATGCCGCAACGCGCGCGACGATACATGGGCAGATTCGTTAAGTCGTCGTCATTCAAAAAGACGCGACCCTTGGTCGCGGGCACGAGGCCAACGACCATATAGAAAGTTGTGGTTTTACCCGCACCATTCGGCCCCAGTAGGCCGACGATCTCGCCCGCGTTGACATGTATATCAACATTGTTCACCACGCGGCGCTTGCCGTAATCCTTTATCAGGCCGCGAGTTTCGATCTTCGGAGTAGCTGCAGTATCAACCATATATTGTGGATCAAAAGCATTGGCAGCGCGCACCGCAATGCAATCCTTTCAGATTATACAAACGTAGGGGCGTGACAAGTCGCGCCCCTACAAAAAAGCACTCCCGAATCAACGAGAGCGCTTTTGAGAAATTACGGGGAAGTGCCCCACCCGCCTAATAGCGGTAATGATCTGACTTGTAAGGGCCTTCTGGCTTCACACCGATGTAGCCGGCTTGCTTTTCGCTCAACTTAGTTAACTTGCAACCGATCTTCTGGAGGTGCAGGCGTGCCACTTCTTCATCAATATGCTTCGGCAAGATGTAAACACCCGGTGTGTATTTCTCGACCTGTTTCCAGAGCTCAATTTGCGCGAGTGCTTGATTGGTGAAGCTATTCGACATCACGAATGAAGGGTGCCCCGTCGCGCAACCAAGATTCACTAGGCGACCTTTGGCCAGTAAGTAAATGCTGTGTCCATCTGGGAAGGTATATTTATCAACTGCACCTTCGTTGTCGGGCTTGATCGACTCGACATCGACACCAGGCATGTCGTTGAGTGCATCGATGCCGATTTCGTTGTCGAAGTGACCGATATTACAGACGATCGCCTGGTCCTTCATCTTCGACATGTGGTCGGCTGTGATGATGCCGTAGTTGCCCGTGGTGGTGACGTAAATGTCGCCCCATCCGAGCGTGTCTTCGACTGTCAATACGCGGTGGCCTTCCATCGCAGCTTGCAGTGCACAAATCGGGTCGACTTCAGTCACAACGACCTGCGCCCCCATGCCCTTCAGCGCGGCGGCACAACCTTTACCCACATCGCCGTAGCCGCAGACCACGCCAACTTTACCAGCAATCATCACGTCCGTCGCACGCTTGATGCCATCGAGCAGCGACTCGCGGCAGCCGTAGAGATTGTCGAACTTCGACTTAGTCACGGAGTCGTTCACGTTGATTGCAGGCACGAGGAGCTTGCCTGCATTGTGCATTTCGTAGAGACGGTGCACACCTGTGGTGGTTTCTTCTGAAACCCCCTTCCAGTCTTTGACCACACTGTGCCAGTGAGCAGGCTTGTCTGCATGGATTTTCTTGAGTAGGCGCTTGACCACTTCTTCTTCCAAGCTACCGGAATCGGAATCGACCCAGTCGCTACCGTCTTCGAACTCGTAACCTTTGTGGATGAGAAGAGTCGCATCGCCACCGTCATCAACGATAAGCTCTGGCCCCGAACCGTCTGGCCAGGTCAACGCTTGCTCGGTGCACCACCAGTATTCTTCGAGCGTCTCGCCCTTCCAAGCGAAGACAGGCACATCGAGGTTCTTGGCCACATACGCAGCCGCGTGATCTTGAGTGGAAAAGATATTGCAAGAGCACCAGCGGACATCGGCACCGAGTGCTTGAAGTGTCTCGATCAAGACCGCCGTCTGAATCGTCATGTGGAGCGAGCCCATTATACGAACGCCCTTGAGCGGTAGCTCTTTAGCATACTTCTCACGCGTAGCCATCAGGCCGGGCATCTCGAATTGTGCGATTTCAACTTCCTTGCGGCCAAAGTCCGCGAGGTCGATATCCTTCACCTTATAATCGGTGCCGGTCTTAGTCAGTGTGTCTGTGCTCATAAATTTAAACCTTAATCTAATTCCTAATTCCTAATTTTCTAATTTCCTAATTTTCTAATTTTCTAATTTTCTAAAGTGCAGCCTTCAGTTCGTCCGCCTTCGCAGTGGATTCCCAAGGTAGGTTTTCCTTCGCAAAGTGACCGTAGTGAGTGGACTCGCGGTAGATCGGGCGTAGCAGATCGAGTTGCTTCACGATATCTGCTGGCTTAAAGCTAAAGATCTTCTGGGCAGCGGCCGCGATCTTGGCGTCATCGACGATACCAGTGCCTAAAGTGTCCACATGGATACTGGTCGGGTATGGGTGGCCGATCGCATAGGCGACTTCTAGTTCGCAGGCTTCGGCTAGGCCGGCTGCGACGATGTTTTTCGCTACCCAGCGGGTGAAGTAAGCGGCCGAACGGTCGACCTTCGAAGGATCTTTACCAGAGAAAGCACCTCCCCCATGACGCGCCCACCCACCGTAGGTGTCGACGATGATTTTACGCCCAGTCAAACCCGCGTCGCCTTGCGGGCCACCGATCACGAAGTTACCCGTTGGGTTAATCAAATATTCGGTCTTGTCGTTCAATAATTCAGCGGGAAGCATCTTGCGAATCACTTCTTCGATGCAGAATTCCCTGATCTCAGAGTGCTTCACATCCGCGGTGTGCTGGGTGGAAATAACCACATTCTTAATCGCGACCGGTTTGCCATCGACATACTCCAGCGCTACTTGGCTCTTCACATCAGGGCGCAACCAAGGGATACGAATCTCCTTACGCTGACGCGCCATCTCACGCAGAAGACGGTGTGCATACATGATCGGAGCCGGCATCAACTCGGGCGTTTGATTGCACGCGAAGCCAAACATAATGCCTTGGTCGCCCGCACCTTGCTCGGAGGTGTCCTTACCCTCGGCTTCAGCCGCATTCACACCCTGCGCGATGTCGGAAGACTGTGCGGTGAGGATGTTAGAAATAAATACCTTGTCGGCATGGAAGATATCGTCGTCGTTCACGTAGCCGATATCACGGATCGCCTCCCGCACGATGGCCTCATAGTTCAGCTTCGCGTTGGTGGTGATCTCACCAGCCAAGAAGACACAATTACTTTTCACAAGCGTCTCACAAGCCACACGGCTCTTGGGGTCTTGTTCCAAGCATGCGTCGAGCACACTGTCGGAGATATAGTCAGCTACTTTATCGGGGTGGCCTTCGCCGACCGATTCGGAGGAAAAGATGAAGTTTTTACTCATAAGAACGGCAAATTAATGTCGTCCTAAGCAAAATTGCAAGTCTTACATCAACATATCAGGATAAAATGATATGTTCCTCAAATAACAGAACCATATTCGCCCACTGTCCAATTTTCGAGCGCCTTATACTCCTCCAATTCGCCCGAATCCGAGCGTAACGCCCAGTCGAGTAAGTCCTGCACCGAGCGGTGACCTTCTAATGAGTGGCGAAGCGGCACATCCCCATTGATGGTATATTGATTCTGTCGGCCAACCTTCGTCCGCTGCAGGTAGCCGCCCTCCTCCAACTCAGCCACAATACGCTGCACCGCACGTTCCGTAATCCCGATCTCAAGAGCCACTTTGCGCAAAGGCTGATCCGGATGCGCCTGCAAATAAAAAAGCACATGCGCGTGATTTGTTAAAAAATCCCAACCAGGTTCACCAGATTTCATGCCTTCACCTTGAGAGCGAATCATTAAACGTAAAGCACGAATTAATTTTCGTATTTCGACCGCTCAAAAAAATATTTTCAATTTTGAAGAAACACCGCTTGACATGAACAATCCGATTTCTACAGTCCGTTCTTTCCCAACTTTTTAGGGGTAGTAGCTCAGTTGGTTAGAGCGCCTGCCTGTCACGCAGGAGGCCGCGAGTTCAAGTCTCGTCTATCCCGCCATTTAGCAAGAGCCCGTAAGTCAATGACTTACGGGCTCTTCTTTTTGCCCAAGAACCAAAAGTTACCACACTGAATCTGTCAGCAGTTGACGAAACTCCTTTGTATAAAGCAGATCATTATCGCAGACGAAGAAAGAAGCATCTCTTAGGATACCGTCGCAGCGATCAGTTATGCGATTCACCAATCACAATGATTCACTCAACTCGTAGCGCCCTTCTCGAATTTGCCGGCATAGTTCACGAGGTGTTCGGTTGGCCATGCGCCTAATAAAACGCGTGAACACCGACTGTGAATTAAAGCCACTCAACTCAGCCACGCTAGCGAGGCTGCATGATGCATCACGCATCAGAGAAATCGCAGTATGAAACTGATAGTTGCTACGGTAGTCGCGCAGCGAAAGCCCCATCTGCTGCTCAAACCGATCGCGTAAATGACGCTCTGAAAGACCCGCTCGCTTGGCTACTTTCCCAAACGTCCAGCCCTCTCGAATCGAACGAATAATCAAGGCTTCGATTTGCGCAATCCACTCATTGCTTGAGCTCAATCGCGCTTCGTCTACCCCCAGCGCTCGGTTGCTCGTCCTCGATTGCAAGCGCGTCAGCATCCGATCCAAAACAGGGATCAACTCCGAGCGACTCAAGGCATGACCACTTGTCCACAGATTCACGACTTCTCCCCAAAGCGCGTGCGTTTGCGGGTCAGGCTGCAAACGGTTATAGCTCAAATCGGCTAAGATCGATTCGCCCCGCTCCAGATCAAATGTAATGAATAGCCAGCGTAAGTGATCTGACTCCAAATCAATAAAGTGATGGAACTGATACGGCATCACCAGTAAAGCATCTCCCACATCGAGTTGAAATCGCTGGCCATCCACGCTGACGACTCCCGAGGTTTTAAGCACCCGCATTAAGACATAGCGGTGGTGCATACGATTAGCCACATGCTGTTGCTGTAGCGAGCTCCGAGTCAGACGCTCAAATACAATGACATTTCGACAGAAGATACGATTGGGCTGATCCACACCATCGTAATAACTAACCGGATCTTTGATCTGATCCGGAAATGCATCTAAAATCTGCCGAGAGTCAATCATCTCCGAAAAGGTCAACAATTACTCCGATATGCGCAAGTATTTTACAGCCTTAAAAGGTATATTATAACACCATGACTCACATTGTATCTGAACTCACCCAACTAGAACGTATCCCGACTCAGATCTATGACAGTGCTGATGACGCCTGTCAGACTGTTGCCGATGCCATCACTAATTTGATCAACGAGCGCAATGCGGCGAATAAGCCGATCGTGCTGGGGCTCGCAACCGGATCGACCCCGGTACGGCTCTACCGTGAGCTGATTCGCCGCCACAAGGAAGAAGGCCTCTCCTTCGCCAATGTCATTACTTTCAATCTAGATGAATACTACGGCCTCGCAGGAGATCACCCTGAAAGCTACCGCAAGTTCATGCAAGATCAGCTCTTCGACCACGTCGATCTCAAGCCGGAAAATACCTATGTGCCAGACGGTCTAGTTGCGAGTGATGCTGTCTTTAAATCCTGCAAAGCTTACGAAGATGCGATCACGGCAGCCGGAGGCATCGACATTCAGATTCTCGGCATCGGCCGCACGGGTCACATCGGGTTTAACGAGCCCGGCTCTGGCCCTGAGACGCTGACACGCCTCGTCACACTCGATAATCTCACTCGCCGCGACGCCGCTCGCGACTTCCTCGGCGAAGAGAACGTGCCCCGCCACGCCATCACCATGGGAGTGGGCACCATCCTCGCAGCCCACAAGCTCATCCTTCTCGCCTGGGGCGAGAGCAAGGCCTCAATTTTGGCTAAAACTGTGGAAGGCAAGCAAACCGACACGATCCCTGCCACCTTCCTCCAGCAGCATGAAAATTGCTTCTTTTGCATTGATACAGCAGCAGCGAGTCATTTAACACGCGAGCGTCATCCTTGGCTCGTCGGGCGCATTAAGTGGACTGAAGACACGACACGTAAGGCAGTGCTTTGGCTCGCTCAAAAAACAGGCAAATCGCTTCTCAAGCTGATCGATGAAGACTACACCGAAAACGGGATGTCCGACCTACTGATCGAGCAAGGCACCGCCTACGATTTAAACATTAGACTATTCAATGTCACCCAGCACACCATCACTGGTTGGCCAGGCGGCAAACCGAACGCAGACGACAGCCACCGCCCGGAACGTGCGACCCCTTTCCCTAAGCGCTCACTGATTCTAAGCCCGGAACCACTCGACGATGTGTATTGCCTCGGCGGCACGATCAACCGCCTCAAGCAACACGGCAATGAAGTGACGATCGCTTACCAAACGTCTGGGAATCTCGCGGTGCCCGACACAGAAGTGCAGGCATCCATCGAGTTGATGATCGAACTCGGCCAAGACCGCGCAGGTGAGGCCGATCTCAGCTATGCGAAGAAAGTCGAACAACAGCTCATGGACAAAGGTGCTTTCGGTGCGGATACTGCCGAGATTCGTCAACTGAAAGGACTCATCCGTCGCAGTGAAGCGCGTTCCTCTGCCCGCACACTTGGCATTGGCACTGCGAGCCTACGATTCATGGATCTCCCCTTCTACGAGAACGGACGCTATCGCCGATTTATTGCGACTGAGGCAGACATCGCTCAAATGCGTGAACTCCTCGAAACCGTGAAGCCCCATCAGATATTCGCCACCGGATTTGGGCACGACCCGCTCTCCGTGCCCGCCTTGAGCTTTGGTATTTTACGCGCTGCCCTAGAACAGTGCGCTGATTCCGAGTGGATTAAGGACTGCAACATTTGGCTCTATAAAGGACCCGCGGATGAATGGGAAGCCAACGAAATCGACATGGCGGTGCCACTCTCTCCCGATGAGTTCGACACTAAGATTCAAGGCATTTACCAGCACCAGACTCAACGCAGCCAGAGCCCTAGTCGAGCGAGCAAGAAGAGCAGTAACACTTGGGATCTCGCTCGCGAGATCAACCGTGGCACCGCCGAAGTCTACGATGCCCTCGGCCTAGCTGAATACGAAGCGATCGAGTGCTTTAAACGCTTTACCAAATAGAGAATGATCCAAGTAACCCCACTCTGTAAACCACAGCTGGACCCCGACTTCGTCCCAGCCGCGCTGTGGAATCGTGCATACCTGCAGGCCGCCATCGAGGCACCAAACAGTCGCCCAATCCGCATTACTGTGGATCGCCCGGAAGGCACCACATGGGTCTACGACACCACCCTGCTGCCTGAGTCTGCAGATGCATCAACCGATACCTTTAAATTCTGTGAGCGCACTGTTAAATTCATGCTTTGGGCATGGGGCGGTTCACGCGTGCGCATCAGCAATGCACCCGATGTGGTCGCCTATCTGCAAGGCGTCTACGCTGCCGATGGAGCCCGAAGTTTTGACTACGAGTTCATGGGGAAGACCTGTTTCGACCAAGCTTTCGCCGTCGAGAATGCGGACGATGCAGACCTGCAGGAAGTGCTGCCACCTGCCACCGGCGGCGTCGGTTCGCTCAAAGGCAACCGCCTCGGCTTCGACCTTGGCGGCAGCGACCGCAAGTGCGCCGCCATGATTGACGGCAAGGTCGTCTTTTCCGAAGAGATCAAATGGAGTCCCTACTTCGAGAGCGACCCCGCTTACCACCGCGCAGGCATCCAGGATAGCCTCAAGCGGGCAGCCGCTCACCTGCCGACAGTCGATGCGATTGGTGGAAGCGCCGCTGGTATCTACATCAATAACGAACCGCGCGTCGGCTCACTTTATCGCGGCATCAGCCCGGAGGATTTCCAAAAATCGATTCGCCACCTTTTTCACGAGTTAAAGTCCGAATGGAATGACATTCCGTTTGAAATGGCAAATGATGGCGACGTCACTGCAATGGCCGGAGCCATGGCGATCAATGACAGCGCCGTGCTGGGAGTGTCCATGGGCACGAGCCTCGCCGGCGGCTACATCAACCCACAGGGTTCCGTCACTGGTTGGATTAACGAACTGGCCTTCGTGCCTGTTGATTATCGTGAAGGGGTCGCCACCGATGAATGGAGCGGTGACCATGGTTGTGGGGTGCAATACTTCTCCCAGCAAGGCGTTGGCCGTTTGCTGCCACTCTCAGGCATCGAAGTCAGCGAGGGTCTCGGACTACCTGAAAAGCTCGAAGTCGTGCAAGCAAAGATGGCCGAAGGCGACGAACGCGCCGCCGCCATCTATCGGACGATTGGCACTTGCTTCGGCTACTCCATCGCTCACTTCGCAGATTTCTATGAGTTCCGCCACCTCCTTTTCCTCGGTCGCGTGAGCTCAGGGCAAGGCGGCGATATCATCTTGGAGGAAGCCCGCCGCGTGCTGGACTTAGAGTTCCCCGAACTCTCCAAGACCATCAAATTCCAAACCCCCGACGAAAAAACTAAGCGCCACGGCCAAGCAATTGCCGCCGCTACACTTCCTAAACTCGACTGATACCGTCCCTATTAAATGACAGATATGAACCAACATTTTTCTCAAAACGGCTCTGACCTCTACGTTCCTGATGGGCAAAGCGGAGCGCTCCCGCGCACCACTCATCTCGGCGTCGGCGCACACCAGGACGACCTCGAGTTTATGGCCATGCACGGCATTCTCGAATGCTATGAAAAGGGCGATCAATGGTTTGGTGGCGTCACTTGCACCAACGGCGCCGGCAGTGCCCGCACCGGCGAGTTCGCCAATGTAACGGACGTAGAGATGCAAGCCATCCGCGCCGAAGAACAGCGCGAATCCTCACGCATCGGCCAGTTTAGTTTCATGGCACAACTGCATCTGCCAAGCTCCAGCATTAAAGAACCGAGCAACGACGATCTGGAAAACGATCTGGTGAAAATCCTCACCGAAGCTCAGCCGGAAGTCGTTTACACGCACAACTTGGCCGACAAGCACAGCACGCACATCGCAGTGGCATCGTCTCTGATCAAAGCGATTCGTCGCCTACCGAAAGCGCAACGCCCGAAGCAATTGATCGGTTGCGAAGTATGGCGCGATCTCGATTGGATGCCGGACAGCAAGAAGATCGTGATGAATCTGAGTTCACGCCCGGAGCTAGCCACCAAATTGAACGGCCTGTTCGTCTCACAAATCAGTGGCGGCAAGCGCTACGACCTCGCAGTCGAAGGTCGCCGCCGAGCGAACGCCACCTTCTTCGACAGCCACTCCGTGGATGACTCGCAGAGCGTCGCCTTCGGCATCGATCTGACTCCACTGATCGAAGATGACTCCCTCTCTCCAGAGGCTTACATTCTAAGCTTCATCAATGAGTTCCAGCAAGATGTTCACAATCAAGTGAGCACTTTCTTTTAAACCCAAAAATCGATTGATATGAAAATTGCCATTATTGGTTTTGGATTCATGGGCGAGATGCACGCCCAGATCTATCAAGCGCTGCCAGGCGTTGAGCTGGCTGCGGTGGTTGATATCAACCTCACCGGCGCGCAGGCGAAGCTCACGGCGCTGGGTCTCGATATTCCCGTGTATGCCACACTCCGTGAGTTGTTAGCTGAATGCGAGGTGCAGGCGGTCGACATCTGCAGCCCGACAGGCCAGCACGTCGAACTCGCAATCGAAGCGGCCGAAGCTGGCAAACATTTGTTCATCGAGAAGCCGCTCGCCTTCGATGCGCAGGGTTGCGCGCAAATTGAATCAGTGATCCAAAAGGCAGGCGTGTTTGCGCAGGTCGGACATTGCATCCGTTTCTGGCCGGAATACATGGCGCTACAACGCACCCTCGAATCCGGCACACTCGGTGCATTAAAATCACTCTCACTGACACGTCGCTCCGCACGCCCAGGTGGTGGCAATCCGCAACATTGGGTGAATATTGAAACGCTCAGCGGTGGCGCTGCATTTGATATGCATGTGCACGATACCGACTTTGTGCTGCACCTGTTCGGGTTACCGAAGTCAGTCCACTCAAGCACCACGCGAGGCATGTCGGGCCCCGACCACATCTTCACGCATTATATGTATGACGGCATCGCAGTGCAGGCCGAAGGCGGCTGGGACTACCCGCAGCATTACGGATTCTGCATGGCATTTGAAGCGGTCTTTAAGGACGGCGCCCTCGCCTACAATTCAAGCGCCGAAACACCCTTGACCCTAACACGCAAAGGCAAAGAGACCGAAGCCATCACAGTCGAACAACCCGGCCCGAAAAAATCTGGTAGCAACAGCTGTAACATTTCGGCACTTGGCGGCTATTTCAATGAGTTGGAATATTTCACCGACTGCCTCAAGGCAAACAAAGCACCGGAGATCGCAACCATCGCTCAAGCCAGCGATACCATCCGTGTCTTGTGCGCTGAACTCGAATCCGCCCAATCTGGCAACTCAACCACACTTTAATTTCATTCACACTTAACCTAAAACCAAACCACACATGAAAGTAGCAATCATTGGACTCGGATTCATGGGCGGCATGCACGCTCAAATCTACACCGCCCTCCCCGGCGTAGATCTCATCGCCGTCGCCGACTTAAACGTCGAAGGCACAAAAACAAAGCTGGCCGAAATGGGTCTTTCCGCTCAAGTCTTCCCTGACCTGAAAACACTGCTCAGCAGCATCGATGTCGATGTAATCGATATTTGTGTGCCGACCGATCAGCATGCGGAACTCGCGATCACCGCAGCGGAAGCTGGCAAGCATCTCTTCATCGAGAAGCCGCTCTCATTGACACTGACCAATTGCGAAGCGATCCAAGCCGCTATCACCAAAGCAGGCGTCTTCGCTCAAGTCGGCCAATGCATCCGTTTCTGGCCAGAGTATGTCGCGCTCAAGGAATTCATCGACTCCGGCAAGGGGGGCAAACTCAAGAGCCTCTCGCTACATCGCCGCGCGTCACGCCCGACCTACAGCCAAGACGACTGGCTCAACAACGAAGCGCGCAGCGGTGGCGCTGCAACTGACCTACATGTGCATGACACCGATTTCATCATCCACCTATTCGGCCTGCCTAAGTCCGTCTATTCTCAATCCACTCGTGGTCGCTCCGGCCCGGATCACATCTTTACGAACTATCAATACGATGGGCTCGCCGTGCATGCCGAAGGTGGTTGGGATTATCCCGAGCATTACGGATTTTGCATGGGGTTCGAAGCGGTCTTCGAAAATGCTAGTGTCGCATTCAACTCCGCTTCAGGCGCACCACTCACACTGACGCTCAACGATCAAGAATCCACAGAGATGACGGTCGACCAACCTGGACCAAAAGAGTCGACCACCGGTGAAGGTAACATTTCCTCGCTCGGCGGTTACTTCAACGAGCTCGAATATTTCACCAACTGCCTCCAAGCAGGCAAAGCACCTGAGATTGCGACCGTCGCTCAAGCAACCGATAGTATCCGTGTGCTCCTGGCCGAACTTGAATCTGCCAAAACTGGCACTTGCTCCACACTCTAATCGTTAACTCCAAACCACAGAATATATGAAAAAATCAATCAGCACATGGTCCTTCTACGGGGACTGGGATCTTAGACAAAAAATGGTTCTCGCGCGCGACGCGGGCTTTACAGGCTTTGAGCCAGAATTCACCGAAGACGGTGATCTCGCACTGGATGGCGACGTTGCGTCTTGGAAGAAGGTTCGCGCGATCGCCGACGAAGTCGGTATCGAACTGAGCGGCTTGGCCACTGGTCTTTACTGGGGTGCCAATGGTGCTAGCGACGATGCAGCGAATCGTGCAAAGGCAGCTCACATCCTTGAGCAGCAAATCCGTTGCGCCGCAGCAATCGGAGTGGACACCATCCTCGTTGTGCCCGCAGCAGTGGGTGTCGACTTTATCCCTGATTGCGAAGTCGTGCCTTACGACCTCGCTTACCAACGCGCCTCTGACCTCATCCGAAACGCACTACCACTCGCTAACGAGCTTGGTATCACAATCGGTGTTGAAAACGTTTGGAACAAGTTCCTCCTCAGCCCGCTTGAGATGGTTGCCTTCCTTGACCAGTTCGACGACGAGCACGTCGCGGCTTATTTCGACGCCGCCAATGTTCTGGCCACAGGTTATCCTGAGCACTGGATCAAGATCCTAGGTAAACGCATCAAACGCGTGCACTTTAAGGACTACCGTCGCAACGTCGGTAGCGCCGATGGCTTCGTCGATCTCCTTTCCGGTGATATCAACTGGGACAAGGTGGTCTCGGAGCTCAAAGCCGTCGGCTACGATGGTTGGGTCGCTGCTGAGATGATCCCACCCGTGCCGTTCTACAAGCATGCGCCGGAAGTGTTGATCGACAACACCAGCCGCGCAATGGATGCTATCTTCAAACTCGCATAGTTCGACCGACACCCACCTCGCGGCACTCAGTATGTCCACCAACACCACAAGCGCTATGGCAACTCCAGCTAGAAAGCCGACAGCAAACTCCACAATATCGACTTCACCAAAGGTGGCGACATGAGCACCTCAATCATCAAAACGATGATGGGGCGCACGATCATGGTACAGTGGGACGAAAGTAGCCCACGCCCCTACACGGCGTCACAACCTCATCCAAGGCACCAAAGGAACCGGTAAAGGATTCCCATTTGGCATCGCGCTAGACTACGGCAAAGACGAAGGACTCCCTCAGGCACTCTTCCAAAAGCTGGCTGGCGATAAAGACCACACCAACTACCACAGCTGGGCGAACGACCCCCAAGCCTTTTATGACGAATATGAACTGCGTCTCATTATGTTTCTTTAAGCCGAACCATCGCACCAATACTCACATTGTTGGCATCAGCCACATGACTCGCTACTGCTTGGCTGACTAATCGAGTATTGAATCAACCACCTCAATCCCGATGCTGACTATTTTCTAAAGGAAGCATTCGGCTTAATTGCTGCGTTTTAAAAGCGATTACCTTCGGTAGACAAAAGGAGCAAACTCGGGGCAATATCGGCTGATAAGACTGGAATATCCGCTCCTTATCCTTACGCAATGTGTCGCGCTCAACATACTGACGAACGATATCGCGTGCCGCACTTCGAAGCAAATCAGTGGATGTTGTGCCTTCAACCTCGGCAATGTGATCCAAAAGAGCCAAAACCGCAGCGTTTTCGGCTACAGTCTTACGTTTCTTAGTCTGTGAGAGTTGATTTGGCATAACTTAAAAAAGGTTGATTCAACCTAAATAGCCGTTTTTTTGTGTGTCTGCGCTGATCGAGGGCGAGACTTCAAGCTAATCAAACAAATCCACGCGGCGATCATGCCATGCGCTAAGTTTGGAGCGCACTTTTGCCACGTGTGATAGCTCAATCTCTATGTGGAGGAGACATTCAGATTCGTCGGCTTCGACTAAGATCTCGCCCCAGGGATTGACGACCATGGTATGACCAAAATACTGAGTCTCCCCTACGCCACTGCCGTGGCCTTCGGACCCGCATTGGTTGACGGCGACGAAGTAAGTTTGGTTTTCGATCGCGCGGGCGCGAATCAACGTGCGCCAATGCTCTAAACGTGGATGTGGAAACGCGGCGGGCAATACTTGGAGAACCGCACCTGCTGCGGTCGTGCGGCGAAAGAGTTCGGGAAAGCGCAGATCATAGCAAATCGCTGCGCCAATTTTACCGTAGTCGGTATCGAAGGCGACCCATTCAGTGCCCGCTTCGACATGTCGCTCTTCGTGGAACAAGGTGAAGAGGTGCAACTTACGGTAAGTGGCGAGCACGGCACCCTTGGCATCGAAATAGTGGAAACAGTTGGCCGCATTGCCAGACTCGGTCTTTTCCAAGAACGAGCCGCAGATCGCAATCCCGCTGGTCTTGGCGACGGCTGCAATGGATTCGAGGGTTTTGGCAGCTGTATCCAAGTGCGCACGATTGTATTGCCAATCGAAACCGGTGGTGCACATCTCAGGCAAGCAGAGTAGATCGGCCCCGGAAGCACTTGCACTGGCGGCGCGCTCGGCGATCCGCTGCAAATTAGCCGCGGTGTCGGCGCGAGCGACTTCAAACTGTGCGAGTGCAAGTTTCATGCGAATTAAGCCTTCTTCACAAACTCGGTTTTCAACTTCATCCCCCCGAAGCCTTTAATCTTGCAGTCAATGTCGTGATCACCGCCGACGAGACGGATATTTTTCACCTTGGTGCCGATCTTGAGAGTCGAAGAAGTGCCTCCAACCTTGAGGTCTTTGATCACCGTTACGGTGTCGCCGTCTTCCAGCGGCGTGCCATAAGCATCGCGGAATTCTGCTGTGGACTCTTCTGCGTCCTCCATTGATTCGCGCGAAAATTCGTGCCCGCAATCGGGACAAGCAAATAGGCTGCCATCTTCGTAGGTGTATTCAGAGTCGCATTTTGGACAGTTGGGAATTTTTGACATTCGGGAATCAATGTAGGATGCGTCTAAGTAGGCAAGCCTTGAGCAGGATTTCCGCGGAGGCGCCATGCAATTAAATGTGCGGGGTAACTTGAAAGCTAATTGGATCGTAAGTGCTTGCTCAACTCGCACCGCACCTAAAGGAGCGGGCATACGTAAGGAGCTTCCTTTAGGTGGCTCCACCACGTGGATTTAATTGGACCCGCGGAGGCAGCGTTTTGCTCCCGAATAAAGAGCACAGAGGTTCAACTCTGATCTCTGACTTCTGACTACTCTTTCTAGGATTAATCTGCGGTTAAAAAAAACATTAGCGAGTTCAGTCAGCCCTGGTTCAGATGGCGTTCGGGACGAACGCCGCTACCCGTTACCGCAAGCGATAGATTCCTTAACGACTCAGCCTGTCGGAGGCGCCCGCAAGCGGGCACGCCACAGCTCGTCGCAATGCCATTGCAGCCTGACGGAGGCGCCCGCAAGCGGGCACGCCACAGCTCGTCGCAATGCCATTGCAGCCTGACGGAGGCGCCCGCAAGCGGGCACGCCACATCTCGTCGCAATGCCATTGCAGCTAGTCGCGACTCTACGAATCTGCTTTGTCTTCTTCGCTGTTATCTTCGTCTTCGCCGTATTTCTCTAGCGTGTAAACAAAGAGCTCTTCTACCTTCTTACGTGCCCAGGGGGTTTTGCGCAGAAACTTAAGGCTGGATTTAACCGAGGGTTCTAAAGTGAAGCAGCGGACATCAATACGCTCGCCGAGGCCTCCCCACCCATAGAATTCCTCTAGGCTGACCACGATCTTTTCGAGGGTCATGCCGTGCAGCGGATTGTTAGTTTGTTCTTTTGCCATTACTCGCCCAATAACTGATCGAGCGCAACGGAGACGGATAGCTCCCCATTTTTAACCGCAGTCTCCAAACGATGGATATGGTCGCCGTGCTCAGCCTTAAAGCGCTCCATCACAATGGATTGGAGCAGCGAGTCAAACCAATCGACATTCTGCTCGCTGCGTCGTATTTTGAATACCCCACTCTCGGTGAGCTGATCGCGGAAGCTTTCGATCAATGCCCATACTTTCTCGATGCCTTCACCGGTCAGAGCGGAGCACATCAGCGCCTTGGGCTTCCACCCTGGGGTGAAGGGATACAGAAAGTGCATGACCTTGGTGTATTCGACCTTCGCGAGCTTGGCGCGTAGCATATTGTCGCCATCTGCTTTATTCACAACGATGGCATCGGCCAACTCGATCACACCTTTTTTAATGCCCTGAAGTTCGTCACCCGCTCCCGCGATTTGTAGCAGAAGAAAGAAGTCTGTCATGGTACGCACAGCGGTCTCGCTTTGGCCGACTCCGACCGTCTCAACCAGAATCACATCGTAGCCAGCCGCTTCGCAAAGGAGCAAGGCCTCGCGGGTGCGTGCCGCCACGCCACCCAGCGAAGCACCGGAGGGGGAGGGACGGATAAAGGCGTTATCATGACGCGAGAGGTCTTCCATCCGTGTCTTATCCCCCAGAATGCTCCCCCCAGAGCGAGAGCTACTGGGATCGACGGCGAGCACGGCGACCTTCTTGCCACGCTCGCAGAGCATTATGCCGAGGGCTTCGATGAAGGTGCTCTTGCCAGAGCCCGGCGTGCCGGTAAGGCCGACACGGAGTGCCCCACCCGTTTGCGGGAGGATGGCTTGCATGAGCTCACGCGCAGGCGCGCGGTGCTTGGCGGCGCGACTCTCAACCAAGGTGATTCCCTGGGCCAACGAAGCCCGATGGCCTGCACGGATGCCTGCGATGAGTTTCGGTATGTCGAGCGGTGGTTTCATCAAAATCCTAATCTTACTCATAATCTTAATCCTCGGACAATGCCAAAGGGATTAAAATTACGTAGGGGCGTCACTTGTGACGCCCGCAGTGGAGTGGCGCTGGTGCTCGGCGGTCTTCACAAGTGAAGCCCCTACTCATAAATAAAATTGCCTACTTCGTATACTTTGAACTCCAATCCACGCCGCGCATGTCTTTCTTTTCCATGAACGCTTCGTGCATAGCGAATGCAGTGCGTAAAGTCTGCGGCGTGTGGCCGGCTTTGACACCGTCAAAGTAAGCATGGAGTTGATCCTTATACTCAGGGTGCGCACATTTATCAACCACCTCGCGAGCGCGCTCGATCGGATCTTTGCCACGGAGGTCGGCGATGCCTTGTTCGGTGATGAGCACTTGCACACTGTGCTCACTATGGTCGAGGTGAGCGACCATCGGCACGATGGTGCTAATGGCGCCGTCCTTGGCCACGGAGGGGCATGTGAAGATGGAAATGTAGGCGTTACGCGTAAAGTCGCCGGAGCCACCGATGCCGTTCATCAGGTTATTCCCCATGACGTGGGTGGAATTGATATTCCCCCAGATGTCGGCCTCAATCGCAGTGTTGATCGAGATAATACCGAGACGCCGAACAATCTCGGGGTGATTCGAAATCTCTTGTGGGCGCAGCACCATGCGCTGCTTGAAGAACTCAAGGTCTTCGTAAACTTCTTTCAAAACCGGCGGCGAGACCGTGAGCGAGGTGGCGCTGGCAAACTTGATGGCACCATTTCGCATGAGGCCGATCACACTGTCTTGGATCACTTCGGAATACATCTCGAAGGGAGGAATGTTAGGATTCTCACCGAGTGCGCCGAGCACCGCGTTGGCGATGTTGCCGACCCCCGATTGGATCGGTAGGAATTCTTTAGGGATGCGCCCTGCTTTAAGTTCGTCAGCAAGGAAGGTAGCCACGTTTTCGCCAATTTGCTTGGTCACGGCGTCGGGTTCCTTAAAGCCGCCGACTTCATCAGGGCGGTTAGTTTTGACGATGCCAATGATCTTAGCGGGATCGACCTTGAGCACGGGGCTACCGCAGCGATCAGAGCAACTGTAAAGCGGAATCTCGCGGCGATGTGGTGGATCGAGTGGCTCGTAAATGTCATGTAGCCCACTGAGTTCGGCGGGGTGCGCTTCGTTCAGTTCGATGAGAATCTTGTCCGCCACGTTGCAGAAGGTATTGGAGGCACCAACGCTGGTAGTGAGCACGATCTCGCCGTCATCACTGACAGAAGCGGCTTCGACCACCGCGAATTTGATCTTGCCGAGGAAACCGTAACGAGCCGCTTGCGGCAGCATTGAAAGGTGCATGTCGAAGAAGCAAGTTTCGCCCTTGTTGATCTGCGCGCGGAGATCTTTACAGCTCTGGTAAGGCGTGCGAAAAAGCATGGCATTGGCGCGAGCCAGTTCGCCGTCTAGGCTGTCGCCTGTGGAGGCACCGGTCACAACACCGATCTTGAAACCGCGTCCGGCTGCATGCTCTTCGTTGGCACGGGCAGCGATAGCAGTCGGGATGTCTTTAGCAGCTCCCGCGGGTGTAAACCCACTGAAACCGATAATGTCGCGGTCGTTAATAAGTGCAGCTGCCTCTGCGGCAGTGATAACAGGAAAGGTCGTTGCGATTGGCATGACTAATGTGTGTTGAGTCTTAGAAAATGATGAGAAATGATCGTTTTTTTGAATTAGTGAGTCCCACCAAACATAGTGAGGAAGAACCCGGCGACGAGTGCAGTGCCGATGACACCAGCCACGTTGGGCCCCATTGCGTGCATTAGCAGGAAGTTACTCGGATCTGCCTTCTGGCCTTCGACTTGGCTGACGCGAGCCGCCATAGGCACTGCGCTGACCCCGGCGGAGCCGATGAGCGGGTTGATCTTGTTCTTAGAGAAGACGTTCATTAACTTCGCCATGAGGATGCCGGAGCTGGTCGCCACTCCGAAAGCACAGACGCCAAGCACTAGAATACTGAGGGTCTCTGCGCGGAGGAAACGGTCGCCTGTCATGGTGATGCCGACACTGGTGCCGAGGAAGATAGTGATGATATTGATGAGCTCGTTTTGCGCGGCCTTGTTGAGGCGCTCGGTAACTTTACACTCACGCAGGAAGTTGCCAAACATCAGCATGCCAATCAGCGGTGAGGCGGGTGGAACGAGGAGAATACAAGCGATGGTCACGACCACACCGAAAACGAGCTTCTCCAAGCGACTGACTGGGCGCAGGCTCTTCATGCGAATCTTACGTTCCTTCATGGTGGTGAGGCCACGCATGATGGGCGGCTGGATGACGGGCACCAGCGCCATATAGCTATAGGCGGCCACCGCAATAGGCGCGAGCAATTCGGGCGCAAGTGCGTTCGCGAGGAAAATAGAGGTCGGGCCATCGGCACCGCCGATAATACCGATCGCACTGGACGCTTCGGTCGAGAAGCCGAGTAACTGAGCCCCCAAGAAAGTGCCGAAAACACCGAACTGCGCAGCCGCGCCGAGGAGCAACATTCGTGGATTGGCGATGAGCGGACCGAAGTCCGTCAAGGCACCTACGCCGAGGAAAATAAGCGGAGGGAAAATCTCCAAAAGGATGCCCATCTGGATATAGTGAAAGAGCCCCCCTGTGTGTTGGCTGTAGAGCTCACCGATTGCTTGGCCTTTGACTACGAGGTCGCCCTCTGCAACGGAGTTGTCCACCACGCGCCCGGAGGCGTCTGCCCATACGAGTAGATCACTATGGCGGAAGTTATGCTCATTGATCATCGTTTCGCTCGGCGCCTTTGGGCTGACGGCTTGCTCGGTGCGGAGCACGTAGAGCAGGCTGCCTTGGCCAAATCCATCGATCGCTTCGCCATCCAACAAAGATTGGAGCGTCTCAGGGTCGAGCTCTCCCACGGAGGCTGGCATGACCTTCTCAACGGCGTTTAGATAAACCCCCTGCCCCGCCACGGCGGATACATAGACGATCTCGCCCGCTTCGGGACTGCGCACGATGGATGCCGGCTTATTAATGATGCCTTGGGTTGGTAAGTTGGCCAAGATCGCACCGAAGGCAATTGGCACGAGCAACAGCGGCTCGAACTTTTTATAAACGGCGAGATAGAGAAGCACGCAGACGACCACCCACATGACGAGCATACGCCAGTCGAGGAAGCCGAAGCCAGTGTTTTCGTAGAGTCGATGAAGGAGATCGATCATTTTAATTGGGAGGTTATGGAATTTAAGCGACTTCGATCAGGGCTTGGCCCTCTTCGACGCCGTCGCCAGCTTTCGCATGGATGGCTGTTACGGTGCCCGCAGCGGGTGCAACGACGATGGTGTTCATCTTCATCGCTTCAAGCGTGATGAGCTGTTGGCCTTCTTTGACGGCATCGCCGATGTTGACATCGATCGAGACGACGACCGCAGCCAGCGGACTGGTCACGGCACCACCTGCACCACCTGCAGCGGGTGCAGCGGGTGCAGCTGCGGCCTTCTTGGGCGCGGCAACTGGAGCTGCGACACGGGAACCGCCGGAAGAACTCGCACGACGAGGCGTGGATGCCACGGAACCTTCATCCAAAATTTCGACTTCAACTTCGTAGCTTTTACCTTCAACTGTTACTTTTAAACGTTTCATGATGATTTTTATTTTATAATTTTAATTGTGTAAGTTTTTAGCGCACTCTGTGCGACGAGAAGATTTGGCGGCGCCCCTCTTGGGCCCAACCAGGTCCTGCGGTGCGAACTGAGAC
>Ga0105054_10002504_pt1 | contig 29215 bp, 13 predicted proteins | sample BON02_FD_78091 | JGI IMG/M metagenome (GOLD analysis project Ga0105054, IMG submission 78091) | Freshwater microbial communities from Lake Bonney liftoff mats and glacier meltwater in Antarctica - BON-02 (megahit assembly) | ecosystem: Environmental > Aquatic > Freshwater > Ice > Glacier...
GGGGGGCGAGGGGGGAAGGGGGGGGGGGCGACGTGCGGCGCGGGGGTTATTTTTTCGACGACGGCGGCCAGAAGGACGGCGAAGGGGAAGGTACGAGGAAGGACAACGCCGAGACGATGGACGAGGGTGCGGAAGCGTGTGTGGTACGGGATGACGCGACAGTGTCCGTCAGTCGGAGCTCGTCCTGACGGAAGAGGCGCGGCGGGAGACCGGGGGGGGACGGGCGCCAACGGGAAGGAAGGGAGGAGAGGGCGGGGCAAGTCCAAACTCTCACCGTCTGGCCTCGCCGTCGGTCCGCGCGCACTGCGCCAAGGTCCAGTGCCGCCCGTCGTGGGGCTACTCGCACGACTTCCGACCGAGTCGTTGGCCCGTCGCCCGCCGCGGGCGATTGGGAGAAGAAGGGGAAAGGGGGCGGTTGAGCCCAGGAACTTTCTTGTTGTTGTTGAAGGCCCCGCCAAAACTAAGGGAGTACAAAACCACGTTCTCGAGTCTTTTCTTTTCGCGCGTGCGCGGGTACCAGACTGGGGCGGGGTTTCAGGGGTCGGTCTGCGGCCTTGTTCCCACACGGACGGCCGGGCGTGCGTGTGTTTTTTTCAGCGGGGAGGGGAGGAGGAGGTGGAACGAGGAGGAGGCCACGGGTGTTTCAGCAGGTGCGTGGAAGGGTTCGGGCGACTGCGTCGGGGGTGGTAAGGATGGCGGCGAATACAAGAGCAGCGAGACATTGTCTAAGGAAGAGGGAGCCCGGGTGCGTCGTTTGTGTGAAGAGGGTTGGTGGGATAGCGAGGGGGCGTCATCTAGAGCCTTTGTCAGTGGTCCTTTTGGGTTTTCTCAAATTCTCTCGGGGCGACCCGCCTTTGGCCCCCCCTCCAGCGTGTTGTTGGGGGTCTGACGGCATGGGGCCGACCTATCCAGAACCAGCGCATTCACAGCAAACGACACCCTCCGGGCAAGAAGGATTCATTTGGAGGCGACCGACGCCGACGGCGCCAAACGCCAAACGCCGGGCGTCGCGCGGGGTTGTTTGAACGCCGCCGGCGCCTGATCCTTCCCTTCCCCCCTCTCCTCCGACCATCCCCTCCTCCGTCCGCCGTTTTCACCCCGTCCTCAAGATCAGGTGCACGCCGCTGTCGCTGTGCACGGGGCCGCTCATCTCCCCCACGCCCAGGGCGAACGCGCCCTCCTCGAACGCGCGCTGCATCTGCCCCGGGCCAAAGGCGCCGAGGTCGCCGCCGCGCTTTGAGGAGGAGCAGTGCGAGTGGGCGGCCGCCAGCTCGGCAAACACCTCGCCGAGCGCCTCTCCTCCCGCCACCCGCCGCAGGACCGCCGCGCGCAGGGCCTGGACGTCGCGCAGCGCCTCAGCGGGCGACCGCGTCGCGCCGTTCGGCTCGCGGTGCGACGCGGGGCGGCGCGACTGCGCGTGCCTCAGAAGCAGGTGGCTGGCGCGGACCGACGCCGCCGGCGCCGCGGGCGCCGCCGCCGCCTGCGCCCCCGGCGGCGCCGCCGCGCCGTTGTTTGCAGGCGCCGCCGTCCTTTCCCCTCCTCTTGCGGCCGCGCCGGCGCCGCCGCCCGCATGGCCCCCCGCCCCTTCCGCGCCGCCGCCGCCGCCGCCGCCGCCGCCCGACCGAAACACAAAGGCCCCGGGCAGCGCGCCAAACCCGAGCGCGTCGCCGTCGCGCAGCTGCGCGGGGCGGTTGGCGCCGAGCGGGGCGCCGGCGAGGCGCGTGCCGCCGCGCGAGGCGAGGTCGATGACGAAGGCACGGCCGTCGCGGTGGTGCACGATCGCGGCGTGCACGCGGCTGACCCCGGCCTCGGCGGCGGCGGCCTCGTCCGCGGCGTCCAGGCGCAAGGGCACGTCGGCGAGCGCCGCGTCGCGCCCGAGGGTGTAGGCCGCGCGCGCGCCGACGGCAACGGGCGGGCCGAGCGGCGACGACAACGACGCCGCGTCGGCGGCCGAGGCGTAGGGGACCAGGGTGGCGCCGGACGGCGGGGACGGGGCCGCGGCCCAGGGGGGCATCTTGAAGTGGGACATTGGCGCGTCGGGGTTTGGCGTTTTCGGATGCAAGATGGGCGGGGGCGCGAAAGATAGAGTGTTTTTTCCCTTGATTCAACGTGACAAACGCTGAGCTGTTTTTATGCCGAGTGTGGTCGCGTCGTGGTTGTTGACGAAAGTGATGTTGGTCGTTCGATTGTTGTGCGCCGGAGACTGAGAGGGAGGGGGAAAGCTGAGAAGAGGAAGCTTTCGACAGGCCTCCCGAAAATCCGACACCATAGGGCGGTTTGAATCGCGTAGGACCAATCACACGCACACATTCACAACAATCCATCCAGTCACACACACCGCCTAGATCCATCCGCGCGCGCGCGCGTTTCCACATCATCCCGCCACGGAACCATGAGACCAAAAAAAACGGAGGCATCAACGGGCGACTGGTAAAAGGGAGGGACGAGGAGACGCGCGCCATCCACGAAGCGGAGCACGCACCACCAGGATGCTCCCCGCGTTCGCCGGCAAGGTGGTCTCGCGCGCGGCGCGCGTGGCCGGCGAGTTCCTCGAGGCGGCGGCCGAGGAATACACCGAGGCCGTCGCACGCGCGCCCGGCGGCGACGACGAGCTCGGCGATGTCTTTGAGGCGTCCACGGGCGACCCGGCAGCGGGGGCAGAAGGGACGGGCGCGCGGCTGCACGGAGGCGGCAGCGACGGAAGCAGCCACTTTGCCTACTTCCCGGGCGCCGACGGGCAGGCGGACGAGGGCCGGCCGCCACCGCCGCCGCTCCCATTGGCCCTGCGGCCGCGCCCGCTGCCCCAGCGCGCCGCCAATGCATCGGCTCCCGCGGCCGCCGCCTCGCCCTCCGACCAGCCCGCCCGCCAGCCGCAGCGGCAGCCGTCACAGCCGCGGTGGGCCGCCGGCCTCGCCCCCGCCGGCCTCGCGCACGCCGGCGCCACCGCCGCCGCCGCCGCCGCCGCCGCGGGCGGGCTCCTGCGCTCGGTCGCCGCCAACGTGGCCGGCAGCGACGAGGCCGCGGCCAACCTGTCGTCGCGCGGAGCGCTCGAGGCGCTCAGGCTCCAGCATGCGGCCCTGCAGGCCGAGGCGGTGCGCCTGAGGGAGCAGCTGGCGCAAAAGGAGGGGGCGGGGTCGGCGGCGTTCCCTGGAGAAACAGCAGCAGCAGGGGCAGCAACCGGAGCAGCTGCGCCCCCGCCCCCACCTGGCCCCGCCCCCGCCGCCGACCTCGTGCCCCGGTCCGAGGTCCGCAAGGCGCAGCTCAAGCTCGAACTGGCGCAGCGCGAGCTGGCGACGCTGCGGCGGCTCAAGGCAGAGGCGGAGGCGCGGCTGTCGGCGGCGACGACGGCGGCGGCGGCGGCGGCGGTCGGCGGGACGCCCGCGGCGGCTGAGTCAGCGGCAGCGACGACAGACGCAGCAGCAGCGGCAGGCACAACAGCAGCAGCAGCAACAGCAGGAGGCGCTCCCGCCTCGTCCGACGGCGGCGCACAACCGCCACCGCCACCGACAGCAGCAGCAGCAGCAGCAGCAGCAGCAGCAGACTCGGCCGCCGCTCTGCAGGCCGCCAGGTCGGCCGCCGCCGCCGCCCAGGCCGCCGCCGCGCTACAGGACCAGCAGATGCGGCGCCAGCAGCAGCGGCACGAGCGCGAGCTGTCCGAGGCGCGCGCGGCGCTCGAGCGCGCCGAGAACGAGCGGGCCGAGGCGGCGGCGGCGGCGGCGGCGCGCCTCGCGGCGGCTGCCGCGGCGCTCGAGCGCGAGCGCGCAGAGGCCAGGGAGATGGAGGCCGCGGCGCGGGCTGCGCTCGAGGGGGCCGAGGAACGCGCGGTCCGCGCCGAGAGGGAGGCGGCGGCCGCGCCCGAGGACGCCGAGCGGCGGGCGCGCGAGGCCGCGCGGGCAGAGGTGGCGGCGGCGCAGGGCGAGGCGGCCGAGGCGCGCGCGGCGCAGCAGCAGGCCGAGCGCGCGGCCGAGGGCGCGCAGGCGGGCCAGAGGGACGCCGAGCGGGCGGCGCGCCGGGCGATGGAGGCGATGGAGGGCCGCGTGGCCGAGCTGGAGCGCGAGCTGGCGGAGCAGCAGCAGCACGCGCAGCAGCTGCAGCAGCAGGAAACGGCGGCAGCGGCGGCGGCGGCGGCGGCGGCGGCGGCGGGAGGAAGAGGCGGGGGCGCGGCTGGCGAGCCACCAGGCGGGGCCTCGGCGGCGGCGGCGGCGGCACAAGAGCTCGCCGCCGCCCGCGAGCAGGTCGAGGCGCTCGAGGTGCGCGCGGCGGAGCTGGAGCGGGCGCTGGAGGCAGAGAGGGGAACGCGGGCGGCGGCAGAGGCGGCTGCGGCCGCGGTGGCGGTCGAGCGCGCGGCCGATGTCACCGCCGCCGCCAGCCCCGCCGTTTTGGCTCCCGAGAGCGACGCCGCCGCGGCCAGCCCCGCCAACGCCCAGGAGCTCGAGCTGCTGCGCCGGCAGCTCTCGGACGCCCTGGACGAGGCCGGGCGACTGAAAGCGGCCGTGGACGAGGCGCGAGAGCAGCAGCAGCAGCAGCAAGAGCCGCCGCCGCCGCCGCCGCCGCCGTCGCAAGAGCAGGAAGAGCGGCTGCGCGAGCTCGAGCGGCGCGCAGCGCACGCCGAGGCCGAGGCGGCCGCCGCCCTGTCCCGCGCCGAGGACGAGGCGGCCGCCAAGGACGCGGCGGTCGAGCGCGCGGCCGAGGAGGAGGAGGCCAAGGAGGCCGCGCTGTCGCGCCTGGCAGAGGCCGCGCGGCGGGCGGCCGGCGCAGAGCGCGCCGCCGCCGCCGCCTCGGCCACGGCCGCCGCCGCGGGCGACGAGGGCGCCGCCGCCGCCCGGGCCGCCCTCGCGCGCGCCGCCGACCTCGAGGCCCGCCTGGCCCAGGCCGAGGCCCGCGCCGGCGAGCTCGCCGCCCGCGAGGCCCGCGCCCAGCTCCAGCTCGAGCGCCTCAAGGCGCAGACCCTCGCCGAGCAGGACGGCGCCGAGTCGGCCGCCCAGCAGCAGCAGCAGCAGGAGCAGGAGCGGCAGCGGCAGCTCGCGGACGAGGCCGCGTCGCGCGCCCGTCGCGAGGCCGGCGCCGAGGCCGACGCCCTGCGCGCCGAGTGCGCCGCCTTGCGCCAGGCCGCCGAGGACGGCGCGCGCGCCTCGGCGCAGCTGGCCGCGCGCGACGACGAGCTCAGGGCGCTGCAGGCGGCGCTCGGGGAGCTGGCCTACGAGAGCGAGGGCGCCGAGCGCGAGCGGGCGGCGGCGCGTCGGGCCGAGGCCGAGGCGGCCGCGGAGCGGAGGGGCAGGGAGGCGGCCGAGGCGGCGCTGGCTGCGGAGACGGACGCGAGGGCGGTTGCGGAGCGGCGCGCGCGGGAGGCGGCCGAGGAGGCGGACAGGCAGCGCACGACGCAGCTTGTGGCGGCGGGCGAGGCGGCGCGGTGGCGGCGCGAGGCCGAGGGCGCGGCGGCGGCGGCCCGGGCGGCGGCGGCTGCGGCGGCGACGGCCGGCGCCGACACCGACACCGACGCCAGCGCCGCCCGGCAGCCTCCGCCCTCTGGCCAGCAGCCCCTCCCGGACGCCGACAGAGTCGTCTCCCTGCTGCTCGCGATCCTGGAGCAGCGCGACGCGTCTGCCGCACCCCTTCTGGCCGCCGCCCTGGGCCTCGAGGGGGAGGCAAGGGCCCGTGTGGAGCAGGCGGCGGCGTCATTGGTGGCGGCGCTGGCGGCGGCCGGCGGGGGCGCCAAGGGCACGCCGCCGCGGCGAGGCCTGCTGCGGTCGGTCGTGGGCGCCCCCCTGGCGCTGGTGCGCGCGGTGGGCACGGCCGGGGGGGACCTCGGCGCGCAGTGGGCCATGTTTCTGGCGGCGGCTGCCGAGGCCGAGGCGGCCGAGCGGCGGGAGAGGGAGGCGGGCGCCGGGGCTGCTGCCGCCGCTGCCGCTGCCGCTCCTTCTGCTGCGGCCGCCGCCGCCGCCGCCGCCGCGCCCCCTCTGCCTTTGGCCCCCGCGCCCCCGGCTCAGCCCGCCGCTGTCGCCAACCCAGCGGCGCCCGACGTGTGCGGCTTCGACATGAACGCCTACCTCCGCCAGGCGTCCGCGTCGGCGGCGGCGCAGGCGCAGCAGCGGCCAAACGGCGGCGGCGGCCCTCCGGCGGCCGCGGCACGCGCCGACGCCGCCGCGTCGCCCGCCGCGCTCTTTGCCTCGTCCGCCCCGTCGTTCTCGCCCCCTGCCATCGTGGACGAGCCTCCCCCGCCTCCCAGGCCGCTCGCCGGGTGACATGTGATCGTTTGTCTGACTCAATTCTAGTTCTGTCTGTTTTTACTGCTTTACTTATCGCATTGCAGAGGAAAACGCGCGGCGCGACGAGCATTGCCGAGTGGGGAAGAAGAAAGAGTAAAAAGCTGATTCGAAATTTTCCGAGTTTACGTGCGTCTGTCTGTTCCGTAAGTGTATGCCGGTGTCAAATAAGGATGAGGAGGGTGGTCTAGCATCCCCGAATGGCGTCTGAGCGGTCCTGTGCGACCAGGGGCCGCCCCTTGTGTGTGTGTCTCTCGCCTCTCTCGCCCCTCGAGCGCCGAAAGCAAACACGATTTTCGAAATTGCGCCGCCCCCGTCCGCCCTCACACCCCCCACCCGACCGCCGAGCATCATCATGCGTTCAACCTCACCACCACATCACCTGCACCTCGCAGTTGCGCATGCGCACCCGCGCCCGCGTCAGGCTGCGGAAAAAAGTCGAGTGCCCGACAGCCACCACCAGCCGCTCCGGCCGCGCCGACAGCCAGCGGCCGAACTCGCCGACGCGCCCGCGCATGTGCGCCGCGGGCTCGGGCGCGGCCAGGCGGGCGGAGGGGCCGTGCCCGACGTTGGCGCGCGGGCCGTCCGGGCCGTGCGGGTCGTACCACCAGGAGGGCGAGGGCAGCGCGGCCAGGTGGGAGGAGAGCTGGGGGAAGGAGGCGGCGAGCAGGTGCGGCGGGCGGCCGACGTCCCCTGTGGTGGCGCAGTGCTCGGCGATCAGGGGCAGGACCTCGAGGCGCAGGGGGGGGGCGGGGGGGGGGACGGGGGGGGGGGGGGGGGGTGGCGGGGGGGGGGCCGTCGGGTCGTTGGGGGCGGGGGCGGCGGCGGCGGCGGCGTCTTGGGCGCCGGCGGCGGCGGCGGAGGACGGGGGGGCGGGCCCGTTGGCGCCAGCCGCGGCGCCGAGCGGGAGGCGCGCCTGCTGGTGCTGCAAGTGCTGGTGCTGGTGCTGATGCTGCTGGGGCTGCTGGTGTTGGTGCTGCTGGTGCTGCTGCTGCAACAACTGCTGCCGCTCCTGCTGCGTCGCAACGCCCGACCCACCCGCCGCCGCCCCGACCGCCGCCGCCGATCCCGCCGCCGATCCCGCCCCGAGCCGGTCGCCGTGCGGGCACGCCAGCAGCATCGTCTCGAGCGCGCGCGTCAGCGGCGACGTGACCCAGAGCGCCGCGCCCAGCTCGCGCTCGCGCCGCGCGAGCAGGTCCTGCAGCCGCGGGCGCACGGCGCGCGCCTGGGCGCGGCCGCGCGGCGTCAGCGGCGCGTCGAACACGTGCGACGGGTCGTGCCACGACTTGGACTCGGCGTCGAGGCGGTTGTAGGCTGTTATGTTTTATTGGTTGGGTGGGTGGGTGTTGTTTGTGGGTGGGTGGTTGGGTGTTTTATTGGTTTTTTTGTGTGGTTTTGGGCTTGGTGGTGGTGGTTGTTGGTTGCGGGCGAAAGGATGGGGAAAAGGGGGGAGCGGAGGACGCAGGATCCCGCGCCCCCTCTCGCCGCCGAGGCCGCGTCCCGCGCCAAAAAGAAACTCGACAAAGGGCAAAGGGCCAACTCACTCGACTCGCCGTGCCGGATGAGCACGAGGTACTTGCGTTGCTGGCGCGGGCGGAAGATGTGGAAGAGCGGCGCGCCGCCGGCCGCTGCATCGGCGGCAGCGGCGGCGGCGGCGGCGGCGGCCGCAGCTGCAGCAGCGGCGGCGGCAGCGGCGGGCGCGCCGGCGCCGGCCCCCCGCCCCGGGCGGCAGGCGACGGCGACGGCGACGACGGCGCCCCCCACGGCCGGCGCGGCATTCTCCTCCTCCTCCTCCTGTCCGTCGTCCCCCTCGGCGAACGCGTCCAGCGACGCCGCCGACGCCGGGCGACGCAGGCGGGGGGCCGGCTGCCCCGCGCCGCCTGCCCCGCCGCCTCCCCCTGCACCGCCGGCGGACGGGGGCCCGGGGCGGTCGCCCGCGCTGCCGAGCGACAGTGAACAGGGGCGGCGCGCGAGGCCGCTCCCGCCGCTCCCGCCGCCGCCCGCGCCGCCCGCCCCGCCCGCGCCCTCGTCGCCGTCGCAGCCGCCGCCGCTGCCCGGGCAAAACGTGACGACGCCGCCCGAGCGGCGCGCGCCGGCGCCACCACCGCCACCGCCGCCGCCGCTGTTGCGGCCAGACAGCGGGGGCAGGAGCAGGACCGTGCCGTCGGGGCCGAGGAGGTCGCAAGTAACTGCGCCGTTGCCGCTGCTGGGCGGGCGGCCGCCGCCGCCTCCGCCGCCGCCGCCGCCGGTCGTCGTCGCCGTCGTCGCGCCCGTTCCGCCGCCGCCGCCCGCCATCCCCCCGGGCCCCCCGCCTCCTCCACCCATGAAGACAAACGGCCCCGTCAGCGGGTCCTGGCTGGCAATGACGCCGCACATCTCGAGCTCGGGCGTGGCGGCCGTGTTGGGGTCGAACGTGGGGAGCCCGGCCGCCGAGCTCCCGCGCGCCAGCAGGCCCCGCCCGCTGGCGCCGCCGCCGCCGCCGCCGCTGCTCGGGGGCCCGCCGGCGCCAGCGGCCGCCGCGGCCGCGGCCGCGGCCGCCGCGACGGCGGCCGCCACGTGCGCCGGCGGGGCCGCGGGCGCGGTGCCGGCCGTGCACCCGCTGCCTAGGGCGGCGAGAATCGCGGCGTCTGCGGCGGCCGTCGGGGCAGCCGACCCTCCTCCTCCTCCTCCCCCTCCTCCGATCAAAAGCGGCGGCGGCGGCGCCCACGAGCCGCGGCGGCCGGCGGGCGCGGCCGCGGCGGCGCGAGGAGCAGCCGCCGTCGCCGACGCCCCCGCCCCCGCTGCAGCAGCCGTAGAAGCAGACGCAGCCGCCGCTGCTGCCGCGGCAGCCGCAGCCGCAGCCGCAGCGACCGCAGAGGGCAGGGCAGAGGTGAGGGCGGCCAGCGAGGGGTGCGGCTGCTGCTGCCCGCCCCGCTGCTGCTGCTGCCGCTGCTGCTGCTCCCGCTGGCGCCGCCGCTGCCGCTGCTGCTGCTGCCGCTTGCAGCGCGGCCCCTCGCTGGCCGCCGCGCCGCCGCTGCCGCCCGCGCCCGCCGCCCGCCCGTCCTCGTCGCCATCGTCCGAGGGCGTCAGAGGCAGGTGCTGCGTCAGGCGCACGTACGACTGCGAGCTGCGCAGCACAAAGCCGTCGCAACCGCCGCAGGCCCCGCCCCCTCCTCCCCCCCCGGGCAGGAGGCCAGGGGCCGCCGGCGCCGTCGCCGCAAGCCCAGCCGCGCTGCTGCGCCGCGGGCCGCCGCCGCCGGCGCCGCCGCCCGCGCGCAAAAAGAGCTCCGGGGAGGGCGCGAGCGCGGGCGCGGGCGCGTGCGGGAAGCGTGCGCCGGGTCGCCGCGTGGGGTCTTCGTCGTCGTCGTCGTCGTCGTCGTCCTCGATCGGGTCGGCGCCGGCGTCGGCGTCGGCGCTGTCGGCCGCTGCCGCCGCGGCGGCCGCCCGATGCCGCTCCTCCTCCGCGTCGGGCCCCTCGCCGCCGCCGCCGCCGCCGCACGGTCTCCGGCGGCCAGCGGCGCGCGGCGCGCTCCACAACTCGGCGTCCATGCCGCCGCCGCCGCCGCCGCCGAGGCCGTCGGCGAGGGAGGGCAAACGAACAAGCTGCAGCGGCGGCGGCGGCGGCGGCGGCGGCGGCGGCGGCGGCGGTTGCTGCCCGTCGCAGGCGCCCTCCTCCTCCTTTCGCTGCCGCGCCCCGCGGTCGAAGCCGCCGCCGCCGCCGCCTCCGCTGCCCTCGTCGTCCTCGTCGTCCTCGTCGTCCTGCTGCCGCTGCCGCCGCCGCTCGTCGTCTTCACCTTCCTGCTCGTCCTCCCCTGCGAGCGCGACGCTCCCGAACGCGCCCTGCCCGTGCTGCGTCGGCTGCGGCAGCTGCGACAGCGGCAGGTCGTAGTCGTCGCCCAGCAGCGCCTGCTGCGACGCCGCGGCCGCCGCGCGGCGCGCGCCAAAGGCGGCGGCAGCGGCGGAGGCGGCGGCCCCGAGCCAGGGCGCCCCCTCGGCAGCAGCGGGCGCTGCTGCTGCTGCTTTTCCCTCTGCTTCTGTCGGCAAGGCCATCACGGGCGGGGCTGCCGCCATCTCGACGGTCGGAGGAGGCACCACAGAGGGAGCGCGAGCGCCGCCGCCGCCCGCTGCTCTTGCTGCCCGCCCGCCGGCGCGGCCGGCCGCCGCCGCCGCCTCCTCTTCGTCCGGCGGCGGCGGCGTCTCCCTCGTGGCCTCTTCTTCTAGGCCAGACGCCACACCAACGCCGGCGGCTTCCATCCGGCCCCCCAAGCGCTGCACCTGCTGGTGCGGCTGCGGCCACGACTGCCACATCCCCGCGCCAGTGCCGGCGGCGCGACGCGTGGCCGCGGCGGCGGCGGCCGCCGCCCCGTTCCCAGAAGGCGGCGGCGGCGGCGGCCGCGGCACGGGCGGAGGGGGCGCCCTGCGCTGTTGCTGTTGCGGCTGCTGCTCGTTGCCGCTGGTCCCTGCCGCCGCCGTCGCCGCCGCCTCGCTGCTGCCCCCGCTGCTCGACCGGCTCGTCCCCAGCAGGCTGCCGCCGTGGCCGCCGGCCGCGCCCGACCCCGACGCGCCGCCGCCGCCGCCGCCGGGCGTGTTGAGCGTAAAGCCCGCGAGCCGGCGGTCGACGGTGGCGGGCAGGGGCACGCCCGGGCGGCGCGCCGTGTCCGGAGAGTCGGCCTGCTGTTTTTGTGATTGGTGATGGGCGTAGGGGGGGGCGAATGGCGCATGTGTCGTGGATTGATGGTTGGTCGTGGGTCGTCGAGAGGGGGGATGTTTTGGATTTCGATTCGCCGGCTTGCGCAACGACCTGTGTGCCAAAGCGCCACCTCTCGGCCAATGCGTCCACGCGCAGCGACGGTTCCGCATCGTGCCCACGCGCCACCCCATCCAATTCGACTCGCACCTGCGCCTCTAGGAGGCCCGCGAGCGGCGTGTCCCCGCCCCCCCCGCCCCCCTGCCTGAGCTTCTTGCCGGCGAGGGCGTTCCTCCGCTGCGAGGGGGTGTCCTGGACGCCCGGGCGCGCCTCCCCGATCTGCCGCTTCATCTTTCAGGGGGCTGGCAGGGGTTGTGTCGGCTACGAGCGACTAGCCGAGGCGGTGCGCCGACTCATGGCTGACGAAGGAGAGGCGCGTTTCCAATTTTTGGTTTTCGTATTTCCGTGTCAAGTTTTTAGACGTCAAATGCGGGGCCGCGTTGTTTCAGCGGCGTTGCGTTGCTGGTCGTGGTGGTGGTGGGATGTGTCGGTCAAAGGGTCGAGGGTGTGAGGTCGACGCATACACAGAGCCGACGGAAACCTTTGTCCCAAAAAAACCGCGTGCCGTTCGACGCTCGACGCACGACGACGCGACGGCGACAGCCCGCGCAAAGAGACGGAGGAGGCATTCACTGGTTGATGATGATGAAACTATTACGTGCACGACACGCGAACAAGCTTCTACGTTCACCCGACGCGCGAGTCCGCCAGCGTCTTGGCCACCACGGGCCCGGCCGACGTCATCATCACGCGCGACCCCGCAAACCGCGCGACGGGCGCCCCGCCGGGCCCCGCCCCGCCGCCGCTGCTGCCGCCGCCGCCGCCGCCGCCGCCGCCCGCGCCCCCGCCCGTCCTGAGATGAGGCGCCACGCTCTCCCACACGCGCTTCTTCGCCACGCCGTTGGGCTCGAGCGGCCGCGCCCGCCCCTCGGGCTCCCGCTGGGCGCCGGCAACCGACACATCGTCCCCGGCGGCAAGGCCCGCGCCCGCGCCCGCACCCGCGCCCGGTGCCGCAAACCAAACCCGCTCGCCCGGCCGAGCGCCCTCGGGCGGCCGCAGCGGCTCGACAGCCGTGTGCGCCTCGTCGCTGGCGGCCAGGAGCATGCCGTGCGACTTGACCCCTTTCAGGGCGCGCGGCTTGAGGTTGCACAGCACGACGACGAGGCTGCCGCGCAGCTCGTCGAGGGGGACGTACTTGGCCAGGCCCGAGACGATGGTGCGCGTCTTCGTCGTCGTCGCCGTCGCCGTAAGCGTTGTCGGCGTTGTTCCGTCGGCGGCGGCGGCGTCCGCGGCGGCGTCGTCGGCGGCGTCCCCCACGTCGATCTGCTCGATGTAGAGGCCGTCCGCGTCCGGGTGGGGCTCGGCCGAGACGATGCGCCCGACGCGCAGGTCGAGGGCCTCCAGGAGGCCCTCCGCCTTGGCGAGGGCGGCGGCGGCCTCCTCGTCGAGCGAGGCCGCGGCGCTCGGGCCGCCGGCGGCGCCAACCGCTCCGCCGCCGCTGCCGCCGCCGCCGCCGCCGCCGCCGCCGGCCGAGGGGCGCGGCACGCGCACGAGGCCCCCCTCGGCAAGGGCGCCCGCGGGCAGCGCGGACATGAGGTCGCGCAGCATCTCGGCGGGGGCCTGGACGGGGGCGTCGTCGCGGAGGTGCGCGTTGGTGACGCTGGGAGCGGTGCTGTCGTCGTCGGCGCCGGACACCGCCGCCGCCGCCGCAGCCTCTCCTGCCGCCCCCTTGTCCGAGGGCAGCGGCTGCGGCTGCTGGTCCGCCTCCGCCAGCTGCCCGAACCACTCGACGATCCCCGCGACCTTGGGCTGCCACTCGGCGGCCTCCTGGGCGGTGACGTCGATGTGGGCCATGCGCGCGAGCTCGCGCAGGTCGGGCGGGGGCGGGAGGCCTTGCTTGGCGGCGGCGCAAGCGAGGAGGCGGCAGCGGGCGGCGCTGGCGCCGGTGCCGCCGGCCCGAGCCGAGGCGGAACCGGCGGCAGCGGCGGCGGCCGGTGCGCTGGACGCCGGGCTGGGGAACGCGGCCGAGCTGGCGCGCGCAAACAGGATGCAGGTGCTGCTGCTGCCGCGCGCGGGCATCGCCGCGGAGGCCGCCGCGGCGCCGCCCGCGGCCGCCTGGGCGAGCAGGCGGGCGGGTGCCATGCTCCTGCGTTTGTGTGTCTGGGAGGGAAGAGAACGCCGCGATTTGCTCTCTTCGTGTCTGATTCGAGGCGCGCCGAGTGGGTACGTGTGTGTGTATTCGCGTATAAGATTGAGACCGGGTTAGAGTGCTGGAACACGCGAACATCGCCCTGGACATGAAGGGCATTGCTGGGACGGAAGTTCGGCGGCAAGCGCCGACGACCGCCGAGGCGCTCAAGACCCCCCCCCCCTGATGGCGATCGAGCGGTCGAGCTGTCGAGCTGTCACGCCCCCTAGACGCCAAACGGCGCAATCCGCCGGAGAGGGGCCCCATAAAGTACTGGTCCATCCGACAAAGATGCAAATCGTTGAGTGGTGGGGCTAGGCGGACCGCGGGCGGGCGCACGCGGACCCCCGGGGCGCGGCGTCTGAGAGGCGGTCGATTCAGACCCCCTCCGCGACCTGAAAATTACTCCCGCGACCTGAAAATTGCACCTTTGCAGCCCCGCCCCCATCCCACAAACACTTGTTTCTACAAGTCCTACACAAAGCACACATACACAAAGCCACTCGCGACCACCACCCACACAGCAAGCAGGCAACATCGCGCGAACCAAAACAGGAATCACATTTCCCCCCGTTCCGTGTTTGCTTTTTGCTCCGACAGTCCAAAAACCGACGCCATGGCCGCCGTCCGCAACGCGGCCGGCCCGACGCTGTTCATGCGCTTCTTCGGGCTCATCGAGGTCAGTCAGGACGACCGCGCGCGCGCGGGCCGAGTGCATCTTCCGTCTTCATTCCGCTTCTGGCACCGGATTATTTTGCGATGTCGCGCGTTGTCGCCGCCGTCGTCGCCCCTCGCTTCCTGCGTCCGACGCAAACCCTTTCCACTCAAAACCCAACACCTTTCCAATACACAAAAACGCGCAAAACACACAACAGAACCAGCCCCTCTACGTGATGGTCGGCCTCGCGCTGGGTCTGGCCGCCTACACGCCCGTCCGCCACTTCTCGTCGGCGGCGGACGTGGCGCTCGGCCCCGGCGCGCGCGACCTGGGCGACGTGCTGGCGCCGGACGGCGGCCACACCCTCGAGAAGGGCGCGCGGTGGCGCGAGACGGGCGTCCTGGCGTGGGCGGCGCGCCTGAACACCGACGTGCGGGTGATCCCGGACTTCGGCGTGCCCGACAGCAGCCACTTTGCGCGCGGGGACAAGCCGCTGTACCTGCCGAAGGAGATGCCGACGCCGCCGACGGCGTGAGCAGACAGAGCAGGCTTGTCTCGCCCGCCTTGTCTCGCCCAGCCTCCCAAAACAACAGCCACGTCCTTTGTTCTGACTCACCTTTTTGAACTATAAGAACAACAACGCTCGCCTCCGCCCCCCCCTTTATTATGCGCGCTCTCGCCTTTGTTTTTGCCGCCGCGCCTGTGTCTTTTGTCTTGCAGACGCATTCGATGCGCGCGCCGTCGCCCTGCCCTATATGTGGTGCGCGTGCAATTTTGTGTGTTATTACAAGCTCATTATACCTCACGAAAACGGCCGCCGCACCCGCTCGAGCAAAACGCGCAGCGCGGCGCCGCCGTCGCCCCCCCCGCCCTCCTCGGCCGCCGCCACCGCCTCTTTCAAGTCTTCCTCGCGCAGCACGAACGACGGGTTGCCCCCCGGCCCGTACATGGCCACGCGCCGCGCGGCGGCGGCCCGCTGGACGGCGACCTCTGCCGGCGACGGGGCAGAGGGGGCAGAGGACGAGGGGCCGCCGCCGCCCCCGCTCCCGTCGCCGCGCAAGAAGCCCGCCGCTTGCGCCGCCGAGGGCGCCGCCGCCGCCGCCCGGGCCTCGAGCGCCAGGCGCCGCGCGTAGCGCGCCAGCCATCCCGACCACCGCGCCACGTCGTCGGCGCGCTTCCGCGAGGCGCCCCCGTCGCCCGCGGCCGCCGCGCCGCGCCCCCCAGCCCCGCCCCCGGCCGCTGCCGCCGTTGCCCGCAGCGCCGAGGCCGCCCGGTGCCGCGCGGCGAGCCGCTCGAGCTGCTCCGCCGGAACGCCCAGCGCGAACGAGAAGGCAGCGTCGCGGCGAGTCAGGGCGACGAGGGCGCGGACGTTGGCCTCGAGCGGCAGGGAGGCGGCGATCGCATCGGCGAGGACGAGGGGGCTTGGGAGCGTATCGAGAAAGTCGGACGACAGAAAGCCGCCAAAGGCATCATTGCCGCTGTTGGCTCCGCCGTCGTCGGCGTCGTCGTCGGCAGCCGATTGTTGCTGTCGTCCCGGTCCCTCCAATCGCATCGGCACCATGCTCAGGCGCCGCATAGTGCGGGCGTAGTCGGCGCCCGTCGCCTCCATCACGAGCAGCAGCGCCTCGACGAGGGACCGGTCGTCGGCGGCAGAAGACGCCGACGCCGCTTCGACGCCGGGCGCGGCAGCGGCGGCGGCCGCAGCAGCAGCAGCACTAGACGGGCCGGCGGCAGCCACCTCGACCGCATTGTGATGATGCGACGCCGCCGAGGCAGGGAGCAGGAGCAGCCCCAGCTTTCGGCGCATGGCCGCGCAGTAGGCGGCGTCGTACTCGGCGTCGAAGCGCGCGAGCTCGCGGCGCGCGCGGCCTGGGCCCATGCCGCCGGGCATGGCCAGAGATGAAAAGGCCGAGGCGGCGGCCGCGTCGTGGTCGTCGCCGCCGCCGCCATGCCCGCCATTCCCATCGCCCGCCGCCCGGGCCGCCAACGACGCTGCTCCCGCGCTCACCGCCCCAGCTGCCGTCGTCGTCGCCGTGACGCCGGCCGCCGCCAGCGCCGAGGCCGACCCGAGCGCCTCCGCCAAGCGCTCCAGGGCGAAGCGCACCGCCGACGCCTGCGCGCCAAACGAGTACCGCCCGCTCTCGTCGAGCGGGCTGGCCGAGAAGGCGCGGTCGGCACGCCCCAGAAAGCTCCCCCGCGCGCCGGCGTTTATCGTCTCGTCGCCGGAGAGCGCCAGGTTGTCCGAGCTAGGGGCGCCGTGCGCGAACCCGGCGGCCTGCCACAGGGCGCACGTGCGGCCGAGGCGCGCGCACAGCTCGCCGAAGGAGGCGGCGACCATCTCGCCGCGGGCCTCGAGGTCGGACGCGAGGTGAAAAGGGGGAAGCGGGTGGCGGCGGCGGCCGGCGGTGTGGGGCGGGAAGGCGCCGATGCTGCCGCTGCCGCCACCCGCTGCCGCCGCCCCCGCCGCCGCCGCCGCCCTTTCTGCGTCCTCGCCTTCGCCGTAGTTGCCGCCACCCCCGCCGAACGCGCGCCACACCTCCGGGTAGTGCCTGCGTATGGCGTGGTCCAGCAGGCGAGGCAGAACCTCCCAGGGCCCGGGGGGCGCGGCAGAGGGCCCCGCGCGCGGCGCGGCGGCGCCGGCCTGCGCCGGGCGGCATATCTCGAGGCTGCCGACGCGCAGGAAGGAGGGCGCCAGCCGCAGGACCGTGGCGCAGCGGGTGCGGGGGCAGTAGCCCAGCAGTGCCGCGCGCGTGGTGGGAACGCCGAGGGCGGCGAGCGCCTCGGTCAGCAGCATCTCGCGCGCGGCCTGCAGCAGGCTCTTCCTGCCGGTCGCGGCCGTCGCTGCTGTCGGTGCCGCCGCCGCCGTCGCCCGTCCCACGGCGCGACGCCGCGAGAGCGGCGTCGGGCCCGCGCCCTCGAGGTTAAGCTCGAGGCGGCGGTCGCCGGCGACGACGACCTCGCCCAGGTAGAGCGCGGCGCCGTCGCCCAGCAGGCCCGCGAAGCAGGCGTGCTGGTGGCCGGCGTAGATGTGCGCCGCGAGCTCGGCGCCGGGCGCGAGGCGCGGCGGCCGGGACGGCGGGGTGGCGGCGCCGCTGCCGTCGCCCTCGTCGCTGCCGCCTCTCTGCCCTCCTCCTCCTCCTCCTCCGCCTCCTCCTCCGAGCAAGAGCGCGGACGCGTAGGCGTCGGGCCGTTGCTCGACGTCGGCCGGGTCGATGCCGAGCAGCTCGAGCGCCGAGGGAGAGTGCAGGAGCAACCGGAGGCCGGGCAGCAGGGGCGCCGGCGGGGAGGAGACGAGAACATAGCACGCGCCCGTTGCCGCCGCCGCCGACACCCGGCCGCCGCCGGCGCGGTCGCCGGTCGTCGCTGGCGCCTGAGCGACGGGCAGCTCGCGTAGTGCGCGGTTGTCGAACCTGAGGCCTTCCATCCCGATCGGTTATTGGTTGGTGGTCGTTGACTTTGGAGAGAAGAGAGGGGGGGACGGGTCGTCGTCAGGTCTTGCGACACCGGCCACCCGTAGAATTGGCTTGCTTCCCGGGCTGGTGCTGTATCCGGTCGAGCGTGTACTGTGTACGTTTATTATTGCATGGGTGTGGTAAGGAGGGGAGGGCGGGGAGCATGAGTCGTTTCTGAAAACATGCAAACCTCCGCGCGCGCGCACGCCGACGTGAGCGTCGCCCTCAGGCTGAGAGTCTCAGCATTGAAACAAAGCTCGATCGCAGCGCCGCGCAAAGCCGACGACACACACACAGACACATGTACAACCTTAGATAATCATGATGACGACCCCATTACGTTGAGCCTTCCTCGCTTGGCCCTCTCGAAAAGCCGCGCTTGCCCGGGACCCGCGGGGGGGGACGAGGATGCAGTCGCTTCTCCTGCCCGCGCGGGCCTGCGGGCGCGTGCGTCCACAACCGTCGTCGGCAGGCAGCGGGGTGATCACCACCACGTCCGTCGTTCTTCCGATAAACCGGCCCTCGGTCGCCGCCGCCGCCAAGTCGTCGTCGTCGAGCGGCGGCGCTCCGTCGGTCTTTTTCGAGTGCTCGTCGTGCGGCGCGCGCCCGGCCCAGCCCATGGGCCGATGCCCCGTCTGCCGCGACTGGGGCACGGTCGCGAGGCGCGTTGTGGCGGCGGCGCCCGCCTCCGCGGCCATCGGCGGCGGCGGCGGCGAGGGCCTGTCGGCGGCCCGGCGCGCCGTCGCGGCTGCCTCCGCCGTCGCAGCGGGAACGTGGGCGCCGCCGCCCCTCGCCGCCGCCGCCGCCCCCTTCGACCCCGACGCGCTGGCCAACGCCACGTTTCTCGAGTTTGACGGCCGGGTCGAGCCCGTCGTGTCCGCCCCCGTGGCGTCGCCGTCCTCGTATACGGCGCAGCACCGCGGGTGGCTCGTTCAAGGCGAAGGGGAGGGGCCGCTTTACCCGGGCGGCGGCCCCGGCGCCGGTGCCGGCCACGAGTCCGCGCCCGAGCGGCTCGCCGACATCACCCTGCGGCGGCGCCGCGAGGCGCGCGCGGCCGCGGCCCGCGAGGCGGCGATCGCGGGGGTATCCGGCGGCGCCGTCGGCGCCGTTACGTCTCGGTCCTCCTCCTCCTCCACGTCGACGCGCCTCCCTCTGCCGACGCCCACGGGCGCCGAGATCGCGCGCGTGCTGGGCGGGGGGCTCGTGCCGGGCTCGGTCGTGCTGGTGGGCGGGGACCCGGGCGTCGGCAAGTCGACGCTGCTGCTGCAGGTGGCGAGCCTGGTGGCGCGGGCGTGCGCGGGCGAGGAGGCGGGCGCGGGCGAGGAGGACGAGGACGACGTCGCTGCGGCGGCAAGAGGCGGCGGCCGGAGGCGGACGAGGAGGAGCAGTGTGTCGTCGTCGTCGTCGCGCCCGTCCCCGCCCACCCGGGCCCCGCGCGACCAGATCGGACGCCCCGTGCTCTATGTGAGCGCCGAGGAGAGCAAGGAGCAGCTTTGGATGCGCGCCGTGCGCCTCGGCCTTGTCGAGGGCGACGACGACGACGCGGACGACGACGACGAGGACGACGAGCGCGGGTCCGGCGGCGGCGGCGACCACGACAGGCGGGCCGCCCCGGGCCCGCCGCCCTGCGACCTCCGCCTCCTGTCCGAGAACCGCCTCGAGGCCGTCCTCGCCGCCGTCGCCGACCTGCGCCCGTCGCTCGTCGTCGTCGACAGCGTGCAGACCGTCCTGCTCGAGGGACTGGAAAGCAGGCCCGGCTCCGTCGCCCAGGTCAGGGAGTGCGCGACCGCCCTGCTGCACGCGGCCAAGCGCCTGCGCGCGTGCGTCCTGCTGGTCGGGCACGTGACAAAGGGCGGCGAGCTCGCGGGACCCAAGGCCCTGGAGCACCTGGTCGACGCGGTCGTCTATCTGGAGGGCGGCGCGGGCGGCGGCGGCGGCGGCGGCGGCGGCGGCGGAGGGGGCGGCGGAGGGGGCGGCGGGCAGTACCGCGTCTTGCGCGCTCAGAAGAACCGATTCGGCAGCGTGGGGGAGGTCGCCATCCTGCGGCACGGGCGGCGGGGGCTCGAGGCCGTCGAGGACTACCGCTCGATGTTTGTGTCGGACGCGGCGTTCGACGGCGGGCCGGAGGAGGGGGAGGAAGGGGAGCAAGGGGGGGGAGAGGCAGGCGCGGACGGCGGAGGCAGAGGCGGAGCGGCGTCGTCCTCGGCCGTCGGCGCCGGCTCTGCGCTGACGATCGTGCAAGAGGGCCGGCGCGCGCTCGTGCTTGAGATCCAGGCGCTGGTCGCGGAGCGGGGAGGCGGCGGCGGCGCTGCTGCAAGGGCCGGCGGTGGGGGGGCAGACGGCGGCGACGAGGAAGACGGTGACGAGGACGACGGCGAAGAGGCGGCCGGGGGCGGCGGCGGCCGCTGGCGCCCGCCGCGCTACGGCGGCGGCGGCGGCGGCTTCGGCTTCTCCCCGGCCCCCTACCGCGCCGCCGTCGGCTTTGCCTCCCGCGAGCGCCTCCCCCTCCTGCTCGAGGTCCTCGCCAAGCACGGCGCCTGCGCCCCGGCGCGCGCCGCCCGCCGCGCCAACGTCTACGCCTCGGTGGCGGGCGGCTACCGAACGCGTAGCGGCGAGACGGCGGTCGACCTGGCTCTGTGCGCGGCGGTGGTGTCTTCCGCGCTGGGGGCGCGCCTGCCGCGGCGCACGGCGGTGGTGGGGGAGGTGGGCCTGGCCGGCGAGCTGCGGGCGGTGCCGGACCTCGAGTCGCGGCTGCGCGAGGCGGCGGCGATGGGGTTCGAGCGGGTGGTGGTGCCGTCGGCCAACGACGCCGTTGCTGCGGCGACGGGAAGCGGAAGCGGCAGAGGAGGCAGCAGCGGCGGCCGCAGGACGCGCGGGGCCGGCGACGGCGGCGACGGCGCGGGCGCGAAGTTAGGCGGTCCGCGGGCGCTCGACGGACTGCGCGAGGAGTTTGGGCCCGGCATGGAGGTCGTGTCCGTCCCGACGCTCCGCGCGGCGCTGCGATGCCTGTTTGGCGACAAGCTGCGGCAGGCGACGGCGGCCGCGGGCAAACAGCGGCAGCAGCAGCAGCAGCGGGAGCAGCATCGCCGGAGCCGGCGGGCAGTCGCGGCGGCGGCGGCGGGGGCGATCGCTGGCGACGAAGAGGCGGAAGAGGAGGCCGAGGCCGCGGCCGCGCTCGCGCCGGCGTCGAGGGCTGCCGTCTCGGACTGAATCAGATCCAATTTCTCTGTGCGTAACAACGTCTGGTCGGGGGCGGCCGGCTGCGTTTGTCCCGCCGTCGTCGCCTGTTCACGCGACACCCTCCCCCCCCTCCCCCTGCCCCCCCTCCTCCTCGTCCTCCGTCCGCTGCTCCCCCCCCGCCGCCGCCCATTCGCCGCTCCGCCCGAGCAGGTCGACCGACAGCACAAAGCCCCCCCCGGGTCCTGCCTGCGCCTGACCGCCGCCCGCCCCTCCCCGACCAACTCCAAAGCACCGCCGCGCCGCCCCGGCCTCGGCAGAGATATCGCCGTCGGCCGATACCCGCACGCGCGCCGGCGCGCGAAAGACGCGCGCGCCGGCCGCCGCCGCCGCCGCCCCGTCGTGCGGCCCTCTTCCGCGGCTCGTCCGCGTCCTCTGCCGCCGCTCCTGCGTCTCGAGCTCGAGAAGACAGGCGTCGCGTGACGTCGCATCGGGCAGCGGGAAGCACGACACGAGGGCGCGGTACTCTCCCGCGCAAGGGGGCTGGTTGCGGAGGGCGGCAGCGCTGGCAAGGAGGGGCAGGAACGGCGGCGCGCTATGGTCGCCGCCGCCGCCGCCGCCGCCGCCGTTTCCTGCGGCTGCGGCTGCTGCTGATTCTGCTGGTGTTGCTGCTGGTGCTGCTGGTGCTGCTGATGGTGCTGCTGGTGCTGCTGCTGCTGCCCGCGCGTCGCCGCCGTCGCCAGAAGTCACGTACACGAGCCGGTGCGGCCGCCCGAGCGATCGCGCGGCCGCCTCGACGCGCCCTGCCGCCAGCTGCTCGCGCACGCGCGACGAGCTCACCGCGCCGCGCTCGCCCTGCGCCCCCGACGCTGCCGCCCCTTGCTCGCCGCCGCCGCCCTGGCCCCCCGCCCGCTCGGCCGCCGCCCCCTGCGCCCCCTCCACCTCCCCTTCCCCGGCCGGCCGCCTCATCAGCAGCCCCACCACCGAGCACCGCATCCCCCGCGCCGCGCAAAGCCGCGCCAGCGCGCCGCTGTCGCCCGCCGCCTTGAAGCCGAACCTAAAGTTGGCGCCCGCGACGGCGCCGGCCGCGCGCATCTGGCCGCGCAAGAGGTCCACAAAGGCCTCGGGCGGCAGGGAGCGCACGGACGCAAAGGGGACGTAGCGCTGGCGGACGGGCGGGTACGGGCGGGGGGGGTCGGCGTCGGGGTCGAGCGAGGAAGAGGGGGGGAGAAGGGGGGCGTGGCAGCCTGCAGCCGCCGCCCCTCGCCCTCTTCCCCCGCCGCTGTCGGCGTCGCTGGCCGCCTCGCCCCCGCCCGTCCGATCGCGTCCCGCCGCCTGCTCCTCCTCCTCCTCCTCCGGTTCGGCCTCGGCCGCGAGCGCGAGCCCCGCCGCCGTCGCCGCCTCGGCCCCGAACAACCCCTCGGCCGCCAGCTCGCGCGCCCAGAGGTCGAGCACGCGCGCGCGGTCCTGCCGCGCGACCAGCGGGCGGCGCGGCGGCCACCCCAGAACGGCCGCCATCCCGCTGAACGACAGCAGGACGGGCGCGCCCCCGCACTCGCGGGCGGCGGCGCGCGCGAGGGCGCGGTGGCCGCGGTGCAGGGCGTCGAACTTGCCGAGCGCGACGACGGGGGCCAGGTAGCCGGACGAGGAGGAGGAGGAGGAGGAGGAGGAGGAGCACGGGGGGGCGGAGGCGTCCCCGTCCCCGTCTCGGCCATCGTCGGCGGCGGCGCCGGTGCCCGCTGCCGCTGCTACCGCTGCTGTCGCTGCTGCTGCCGCCGCCGCCGGAGGCCGCGTCCAGCCCTCGAGCGGGCGGCGCCACGCGTCCGTGTGGCCGTTCTGGCTGTCGGACTCTTCCTCGTCGACGGACGCCGCCGCGTTCGCAGGGCACCACTCGACGATTGGCGGAGGAGAGGAGGGCGACGACGGGGCGGCGGCGGCGGCGGCCACGAGCGGGCGTGCGCGGGCGAGCGGCGTCGGCGTCGGGCGTCGCCGCACGCGGCGGGCCGTCGTCGCGGCGGCGGCGGTTCGTCGCGCGTGACCATTGGCCACCGGCACCGCAGGCGCGCGTTGCAAGTACTGCATCACCGGGGCGGCGTCATTTCAAACGTGCGTGTGTGCGGAGGAGCGGATCGGAAGCGGGCGTCTGCTGTGTGTGCCACAGAGCCTGTGGTGACGTTGAGGATCGTGGTCTCTGGTTCCTCGTAATTAGTGAATTGCTCAATGAAGCGCGTTGATAATCATCGCATACCAATATCACGCAAACCATCACGATGCTCGAACATGCAGCCAGGCTGATGATCGGAGCAGCAAAAAGGAGGATCAGCCTCCCCCTCCTGATTGCAACGACACGAAACCTCCCCGCATCATCGACGCGCGACACCAGCAGCAGGCCCTACGCATCGACGTCGAGCGACGACCTCGCCCAGCAGGTGATCGACTACGCGCGCGCCCTCGTCGCCGACGAGCAGAAAAAGGAGCAGCAGGGCGCCGCCGCGGTCGCCGACGCCCGCCGCCGCGCGCTCGACGCGCTGCGCGCGGTGTCGCCGGCGCTCGCGGCCGCCGGGCGGCCGGCGCCCCGCTGCGCAGTGCTGCTGGCCGCGTCGGACGCGCACGCGTCCCTGGGCGAGTGGGTCGAGGCGTCCAAGGAGGCGGCGGAGGCGCTCGAGTTTGCGGCCGCGGCAGACCCGGCGGCGGCCGAGTCGCTGCCGCTCCTGCAGACGGCGGCGCTGGCGGCCGTGCGCGCGGCGCTAGCGGCGGGCGACGACGCGGCGGCGGCGAGGGCGGCCGCGCGCGCGGGCGGCGTGGGCGACGTTTTGGCGGGCCTGGCGGCGCTGGCGAGGGGAGCGGGAGGACAAGGGGACGGACGAGGAGAAGGACAGTTTGGCGCCGCGCAGCAGCAGCAGCAGCCACCGTCCTCCTCCGACCCGACGACGGCGAGCCCGCTCGCCCTGCTGTCCCTGGGCCGCACGCACGCCGCGGCCGCGATGCGGGCGGCGGCGTGGGCGGCGGCGGCGCAGGCGCAGGCCGGCGGCGACGGCGACGCCCGGGCCGCCGCCACCGCCGCCGCCGCGGGGCCCCACGCCGACGCCGCGCGGGGGCCGCTCGGCAGGTGCGCCGAGCTCGCCGACGCCGAGGCCGACAGCGCCGCGTCGGCCGTCCCCCTGGTCCCGCACCTGTCCGCGTCCCTCTGGCGCGAGGTGGCCGCCGACGCGCGCGTGGCGCAGGGGCAGGCCGCCGCCGCCGCGCGCCGGTGGCCCGAGGCGGAGGAGGCGCTGTCGGCGGCCGTCAGGGCGGGCGAGGCGGCGGCCGGCGGCGACGCGCGCGCGCCCTCGCTGGCCGCGCCCCTCGTGCTGCTTGGGGACGTCTACGCGCGCACGGCGCGCGTCACGTTCGCCGAGGGGATGTACCGCGAGGCGGCGCGGCTGGCGGGGGCAGAGGCGCGGATCGGAGGGGGGGCGGGAGGGGGGGCGGCAGGGGCAGGGGCGGGGGGAGCAGGGGGCGGAGCAGGGGACGGCGGCGGCGGGGCCCCGACCTCTGGCGAGAACGGCGGCGGCGGCGGCGGCACAACGGAGTCTCTTTCGACTCCAGCGGCAGGCGCGGGCGCGGCCGGGCCCCGGCCCGTGCACCCGTCCCTGGCGGCCCTCGCCGCGTGGCGCTACGCGCAGCTGCTGACGGCGCTGCCGCGGCGCGGGACCGAGGCGGCCGCGTGGGCGGCAGCCGGCGAGCGGCACTGGCGGCAGCAGCAGCGGCAGCGGGCGGCGGCGGCGGCGTCACCAGCAGCGGCGGCGGCGGCACCCGCGTCAGCGGGGGAAGTCGGCGGGGGGGACGTCGGCCAAGGCGGCCCGGCGGACGCCTTGGGCGCGCTCGACTGCCGCACGGGGCGCAGCCTGTCGCGCGAGGGCGGGTGCGTGAGCCTGCTGTGCCGGCGGCTGTTTTTGGTCGGTCCGGCCTCGGCCTCGGCCACTCCCTCTCCCTTCTGCGCCCCGCCTCCCGTCTACGGCGAGGTGTAAACTACGCTCCTTAACGACAGCGACGCCGCCGCCACTAGTTTTTTTTCTCTCTGTTGCGTGCCGCGGCACAACCCGCTCGCCCGTCCTCGCTGGCGGCGTCGCTGTCGTTTGGACTCTTGTCGCCCTTCATTTTTGACGGGGCGCCCCTCATTCTAGCCACCCCCCCAGTTGTTGTTGCAACCTCTCCGACACCATGCTCAAGCTATCGCGCGCGACGGGCGGGGCCCCCGCGAGGTGCGTGTGCTTTTTTTTCCGAGAGATGAGGGGAGGGCGGGATCTCCCCTCCCGCCATCCCTCCGCCACGGAGGTCTCTCTCCTCACGCCCCCGATTCTTCCACGCCCCACGCACAAACACGACACACGACACACGACAGGGCATCGCGCACCAACGCCGTCTCGGTGCGCGCGCTGTGGTGAGTTGAACGGACCGAATGAATGAACAGAAATGCGAAAACGCCAACGACGCCGACGCCCGACGCCCCCGACCCCCCCACCCGACATCAAAACAAAACAAAACAGGGGCAACAAGCCCGGCGACGGCGGCAAGGCCCGATCGCAGGACAAGCAGTACGAGACCCAGCAGGCCGTCCTGCGCGAGCGCCGCGAAAAGGCCGCGGCGCGCGAGGCGGCCATGAACGGCAACGCCAAGGCCAAGGCTGGCGCCGCCGGGCGATCGGGAAAGGCCGCCGCCCGCCGGGGGCAGGCCCAGGAGGAGGAGGAGGAGGAGGACGTGGACGAGGAGTACGAGGAGGCGCCCAAGAAGGGCGGGCTCGGCGGCCTGCTCGGCGGGCTGTTTAAGCGGCGCTGATTCTTTTGCCTTTTGTTCTGAGCGGGGCGTGGGGGGACCGTCGCCGTCATTTTTTCCTGTTCGGCTGCTGCCCCCGTTCCCTTTCCCTTCCCTTGCTTTCTCCGCGCGACAGTCGTTCAAGTAACCCTGTTTTTCAGCATTTAACAACAACAACAACAAACACGTCTATCCATAGTAGCGCGCGGGGGCGTACGGCGGCGGCTGCTGCTGCTGCTGCTGCTGCAGCTGGCTCGCGGGCCGCGCCGCGCCGATCCTGCCCCCCGCCGCCGCTCCCGCGCCCGCGCCTGCCGTCGCCACCACCTTGACCGCCGCCGCCGCCGCTGCCTTCGCCGCGCTCAGCGCCACCGCCCGCCCCACGCCCGCGCCCGCGCGCGCGGCCGAGGCGGCCGCGGGGCGGACGGGCGCGGCGGCGCCGCCGAAGGAGGAGCTCGGCGGGAGGCCGCCGCCGCCGCCGGCGCGCCCGCTGCCGCCGCCGCCCCCGCGCCCGCTGCCGCTGCCGCCGCTGGCGCTGCTCCGGGCGGACGCGCCGGCCGCCGCCGCCGCCGGCCTCGCCGCCGGCCGCGCTGCTGCCGCCGTGGTCGCTGTCGCCGCCCCGACGCGCCCGCCTGCTGTTGTCCCGACCGCCAACGGCCTGCCCGGCGCCGCCCCCGCTGCTGCTGCTCCCGAGGCAGCGCTGGTGCGCGCCGCCCCCGACGGGGCGGGCCGGAAGCCGGCCGCCGCCCTGCTGCTGCTGCTGCTGCTGACGCCGCCGCCGCCCGCCGCCGACGCCGACGCGCCGCCGCCGCCGCGCTGCCCCCGCGGCTGCTGCTCCCGCTGCTGCTGCTCCTGCAGCAGCTGCTGCTGCTGCTGATGCAGCTGCCGCGCCGCCGCGCGCGCCTCCCGCTCCTTCATGCGCCGGTACAGCTCCCGCTTCTTCCGCAGAATCTCCGCGTACAGCCGGTCGCGGTACTCGCCGATGCTGCACTTTTGGTTGTCGTCGATCGGCGCCACGATCGGCGTGAGCGCGGCCGCGGCCACGAGCGCGCCGGCCGTTGGAGGGGCGGTGGCGGCGGCGGCGCTCGCGGCCGCGCCTCCCGCCCCTTGCGCGCCCCCGCCGCCGATGCTGCTCCCGCCGATGCCCCCCCCGCCCCCGCCCGCCGCCGCCGCCGCCGCCACCGCCGCCTCCAGCGCGTCGTCCTCCGCCGTGCGGAACGGCAGCACGTACGGGTGCCGCAGCGCCTCGGCCGCCGACAGCCGCCGCCCCGGGTCGAACCGCAGCAGCCGCCGCAGCAGGTCGAGCGCCTCGGGCGGCGCGCCCGGGAACAGGTCCTGCGGCCGGGCGGCCTGCGTCACCGAGCACGACTCGAGCATGGTCGCCGCAAAAGGGCTGGCCACCGCGTCCAGGTCCGAGGCCGTGGGCCGGCCCGTCAGCGCGAGGATGCGGTCGAGCTGGTTCATCGTCGACGAGCCGGGGAACACGGGCCGCCCCGTCAGCAGCTCGCCCAGGATGCAGCCGCAGGCCCACAGGTCGACGCCCGCGGTGTAGCGCGGGCTGCCGAGGAGGATCTCGGGGGCGCGGTACCAGCGCGTGGCCACGTAGTCGGTCAGCACGGGGTTACTGGCCGCGCCGGCGCCGGGCACTGTGTCGTCGTCGCCGCCCGCGCCCGCGGCCCCTGCAGCGCGCGCGCCTGCACCCCCCCCGCCCGCGCCCGCCGCCGCCGTCCCCGCCAGCGACCGCGCCAGGCCGAAGTCCGCCAGCTTGACCGCGCACTCCCCGTTGAGCAAGAGGTTGCTCGGCTTGACGTCCCGGTGCAGCAGGCACCGCGCGTGCATGTGCGCCAGGGCGCGCAAGAGCTGGGCCATCACGTACCGCGCGTGGACGGGCTCCAGTATCCGCGCCCTGATGGCCGCGTGCAGGTCGGTGTCCATGTGCTCGAAGACGAGGTAGATGTCGCGGTCGTTCTCGGCGCGCAGGACGTTGAGGAGGCTGTGGTGTTGTTGGGGTTCGAGGCGTTGGGGAGGGCGTCGCCGTGTGTGTTGGCGTTTTGTCGTGATTTGGGGGTTTGAATTTGAGTTTTTTTTTGAGTGAGTAAATCGGCGGGGGGCTGTGAGACAGGAATGCCAAATGTGCGAGGGCGGGCGTCGGGGTGACGCCCGAGCGGAGGGCGCAGAGCGCGATACAAAGAGGCGCGCGGCCGGACGGTCGGGCCGATGAAAAAGAACGGCGGCGACGAGGCGGCCCGCCGGGCTGCAGCTGCAGCAGCAAGCACGCCACGCCCCCCCCCCCGCGAGCGCTGCCGCCACGCGCGCGCGCGCAACCGGCCCCGCGCAAGCAATAGCACAGAGAAAACCCACCGGATGATGTTGTCGTGGCCGTTGAGCTCCTGCAGAAACATGATCTCGCGGAAGGTGCGCTGTTGAGATGTGTTTGGTCGGTAATTGGGCGAAAGGAGGAGGAGCAAGGAGGCGGTTAAGAGCTTGGGGGGCGGCGCTGGCAACGGAGCGGCGGGGCGAGCAAAAGCGCGCGCGCCTTTCCCGTTGTTTCTCACTTGCGCGTCCGTGGCGTTCTGGAAGGCGTCGAAGATCTTCTTCAGGGCGACGACGTTCTGGTTCTTCTTGTCGATGGCCTTCCACACGACGCCGTACGCCTGTCATACGTGCGTTGTTGTTTTAGGGGGAAGAGGGAGGGAAGGGCGTGAGCTATTATTGTGGCCGACGCCGACGCCGACGCCCACGCCGAGCGACAAGACAGCTGACGTCTGCCTGCTCGCGCCGCCGCCGCTGACGGCGATGTCCTCTCCTTCGCGCGTGATGCGCACTAGCGCCGGGTCTCCGTCACCAACCCGGCGTCACATCCGTCCGTCCGTCCGTCCGGACGTCCTCGGCCTGCGCGCAGCAAGGTCCGCGGAGGGGCCAAGACCAACGAAAACGACCAGAGCCTCCCAAAACACAAAACTCACGCCCTTGCCCAGCTTTTGCAAGACCTCATACTTGCGCAGGACGTGCTTGTCGATCTCCTCCTCGGCCATGATGTGGCCGCCGGCGCCTCAAAGAGCACGGCTTCCCGCGGGCGTCGGGAGCCCACCGCGTTTTCGAAACAAGTCTCCCCCTTCGAGCTGTCGCGTTTTTGCTCCCCTCTCCTTTTGTTCTTGGCGTTTGGGGGGTCGCGAGAGGAGCGCGCGCAGAGAAACGGACGAACGGAGCACGTAGATCAAGATCGTCTTGAGCGAATGAGATATGAATCAGGAGAATCGGGCACCGGGTCGGAGTCCCACTCGCCAAAAAAGGAGTGCGTCGAACGGCGGGGGCGATCGCCGCTGCGCGTCAAGCGAAAAAAATCAATTTACAGCGATCGACAAATCGTCCGTTTCACCTGCTCGCTGACCCGGAGGCCCGCTGCATGCGGTCCAGCACCGCGACGGCCTCCAGGCGCAGCTCGTCCAGCCGCCGCAGAACCGCGGCCTCGCCCTGGGACTCGGGACTGATGCCGCCGCCGCCGACGCCGCCGCCGCCGCCCTCGCCGTTGCTGGCCTGGCCCCCCTCCGCTCTCCCGCCTCCTCCCCCCTCGCGCAGCCTGGCCTCGAGCTCGCCCGACATGGCGTGCACGGTCGCGAGGAAGCGGCCCGGACGCACGAAGTCCGGCGCCTCCGGTTTGGTCGTCGAGGACGCCTTTTGCCCCTGCTGCTGCGTCGTTTGGCCCGCCGCCCCGCCGCCGCCGGCCTCTCCTCCCCCTCCCCCTCCCGCTCCTCCTCCCCCTCCCCCTGCCGCCCCCGCCCCCTTGCCCCCCGCGCCCCCCGTCCAGTCCTCCTCGAACGCCTTGGCCATCAGCGCCGCCCGCCGGGCGCCGTCCCCGACGCCCAGGAGCTCCTTGGCAAAGGCGGCGCAGGCGCGCGGCAGGCTCGAGCGGTGGAAGCCAAAGATCGCGGCGCCGCCGCCGCCCCCCCCCCCCCCCCC
>Ga0105054_10002515_pt1 | contig 29141 bp, 28 predicted proteins | sample BON02_FD_78091 | JGI IMG/M metagenome (GOLD analysis project Ga0105054, IMG submission 78091) | Freshwater microbial communities from Lake Bonney liftoff mats and glacier meltwater in Antarctica - BON-02 (megahit assembly) | ecosystem: Environmental > Aquatic > Freshwater > Ice > Glacier...
AAACTGATCTGCGCACAGGCTTGGACAAGGTCAATGGGATCGGACACAAAGCCGCCGGGTTCGCCCATCTTAATCCCCCCGAACGTGTTGTCCCTCATGAACTGATGGATCAAGACCTGCCAGGTTCGGCCTGGGATTTATTGCCGTATCGCGAAAAACCTCTCGACCTCTACCGAGCACATTTTTGGCATGCCGAGTTTTCTCACGACAAACGAACTCCGTTTGCCGCCATCTACACGTCACTCGGATGTAAGTTCAAATGCGACTTCTGCATGATCAACATCATTAACCGCGTCGACAACGCGGAGGGCACGTTCTCAGCCCAATCCCCGAATATGCGCTTCTGGTCGCCAGAGTTCATGCTCACCGAATTTGAGAAACTAGCCTCGCTCGGGGTTGAAACGCTACGGATCTCGGACGAGATGTTCTTCCTCAATAAAAACTATTACGAACCCCTCGTTAAAGGCATCGCAGATCGCGATCTCAATCTCCGAATGTGGGCCTATTCGCGAGTCGACACCGTGCGTCCGCAATACCTCGAGGCCTTTCAAAAAGCCGGCATCAACTGGCTCGCCCTCGGAATTGAGGCCGGCAGCCAAATCGTCCGCCAAGAGGTCTCCAAGGGGAGCTTTAAAGACGTCAACATCCGCGAGGTTGTAAAAACGACTCGGGACAGCGGAATGAACGTCATCTCAAATTATATCTTTGGCTTCCCCGACGACACCCACGAAACCATGCAGAAAACGCTCGATCTTGCCCTCGACCTCTGCACCGAAATGGTCAACATGTATCCGTGCCAGGCGCTACCAGGCAGTCCGCTCTACTACGAAGCCAAATCCAAAGGGTGGCCGCTTCCCGATTCGTATGCTGGCTACGCCTTCCTCTCCTACGACAGCCAACCACTTCCAACCAAGCACCTCTCCGCCGCGGAGGTGCTTAAGTTTCGTGATGAGGCATGGCACGAATATTTCTCGCATGAACCTTTTCTTGCACTGGTTGAGCAAAAATTCGGCACCCAAGAACGTAGAAATGTAGAGTCGATGGCTCAGATCCGGCTCAAAAGAAAATTACTGGCTCAGTAAAAATCTACCCCCTTTGCTTCCAACCCAGCTCCAAGAAAAACTGAGTGTAGTAAGCCGCGCCCCAACGAATCACCTGAACTTTTGCGTCCCCAGCGATACGTTTGGGTTCGTTTGATGGAATCTCTGAAACTCGGGCATTGGAACGCGCCGTGCGCACCGAAAGCAACGGTTCAATCCCCATCGTTGTGAAATATAGTTTCTCAGGCAACGCATAGGCGCTCTCACGGTCGAGACCGAGTTCGTAAAAAAGCTTCGTTCGGTAGATCCGGAAAATCGTCATTGCATCTGTGTAATGGCCACCATGCAGAACATTAACCGTTCGCGTGAAGAGCCAATTTCCGAAGCCTGTAATCAGCCCATCGTCCTCGCTTTTTGCAGGGGCAAGATACCGGGATGCGATCACCATATCGAAGCCCTCTTTAACTTTTGCTATCAGGCGCGGCAAATCTTCAGGCGGGCAATTTCCATCCGGGCTAAACGTAATAACATAATCGCTGGTGATTCGGGACCAAGCCTCAATGTAAGCATGCCTGATCCCGCATCTTCGCTGAATGTGAACCTCATATCCCAATGACCTAGCATAATCAGCCGTACCGTCTTTGGAGTTTCCGTCCGAGACCAGGATTTGAGAGAAAAGCGATTCGTCCACCTTAGGCATCACCTGTTCCATGCTGAGGCGTTCATTAAGAGTCGGGATGAATAGAGAAACGGTCATTGGAATGAATTTGTATTGAGATCAATCAGGCGAAGGTTTGCTGCGGTAGCGACAATGCGACCCTTGCGCCCGATCCCGTCGATGGCATCCATAAAATCAAGAGCATACTTTCCACAGACCTCTTTCATAAACCACTCGGGACGCTGATTCTCGGCCCAACATTTGCGAGTGTAAAGAAGCATGGCATTGTCAAAGTCGGATGCTATCACATATTGGAAGCCTTGTTCGAGAAGATATGTGCGCAGGGCTTCAGACCCCTTACCCAAAGGCCAGTACCCAATCGATGATCCTCCCGGAAGATCTGCCGTAAAAATAGGATTTCTTGAAAAGTTGAGTGCGTAGGGTGTATCGACCGCCACAAAGATTTTGCTTCCAGAAGGGGTGTAATCTTGAAGTTCTCTCAGAGCTTTGGTGATCGCAGGATTAACCAAGGCATCGCGTGATGCAACCTGTCCAGGGAGCGATTCTGCCTGAACGCCGAGCTCGCGTCCGGCGTTTGGGAGGTTGAGTGCCAAAAGGATGGCTAGAACAATCGTAGCCTGAATCGTAGGGGCAACACGAGAAAAATCATCATCAAGTTTCTCTGATTTGAGAGAGGACACAACAAGCCACAGTGCAGTCGGCATAAGCATTGGGAAAGTATATCGGTAACTTTCCGATAACATTGTGACCCCGAATTTGTAGGATGTGAACCATGAGACTGCGACCGCAATGCCTGCCGAGGCAAAAGCGAGCGGACGGTTCATTGAGAATCCAGCCAACCCGAGGCAAAACATCAACACAAGCGCCTCGGGAGTGAGCAGGTAGGCCAACGCATGGGTGACGTCATAAATCGCTCCCCCTTTGCTCCCAAGAACAGTGAATTCTGGATTCATGGTTCCAAGAAATGGCGGAAACATCGGCGTGCCGTTCGACTGCCAGAGGGCGGACATCCATGGGATGAGAACAATGAATGCGCCGAGCGCGACAGGAAGCACGCAGGAAAAGGCGCTTTTGAACCCGGCAAAATATGACTTGGAAGCTACTAGGTTTCTGATGATCGGCTCCATTGTCACGATCCCTGCGGCACAGAGCAAATAGGTCATGCGAAGAGAGCCTGCTCCGGCCAGCAACAACGATGGGGCAAGGGCCGTTCGCCATCCGAATCCTGCAGGAATCGGCAACTTCGACAGAGTCAGAATCAAAGCAAGAATCATTGCGGCACCGGTGAGGGAACTTCCCGTATTGATTCGCGGAACCGACACAAAGAACAGGCATCCGACAGCCAGAAAGCGAAGCAAAGACAATCGCTTGGGGATTCCACGGGAGAGGTGGAGCAGCATCCCGAACAGTAGGAGCATCCCGAACCCGCGGTCCGGCACATGCCCGTTCTTCTCTCCTCCCACGATCATCACCAGCGCCTGCAGCAGCGCCTGCCCGCCATAGGTTCCCATTCGGCGAACATTGAACGGCTCAATCAGCGTTCCGGTCTGGAGGATTTTCTCAGGGTAGAAGAGATAGCAGACAACATCGTCGTTCGGGTCGATCTGCAGGGGCCAGGAGATCGACGAGGCGAAGGCGAGCGCGGCGAGGGCACAGAGGATTGAGGATGAGAATCGGAAACCTGAAGGGGGATGAGCGGATTTTTGATTTTTAGTTTTGGATTTTGGATTGCTTGAACTGGTCAGGGATTGTGCCGTGTAGTAAAGTGTTGCGGCCGCTCCGAAGAGGACGAGAACGGTGAGGTTAGGGGCCTTGGCGAGGTGGAGCATCATCAGCACGCCGCCGATGGCGAGGACGACTGCCATCCCCCATGCGGCGGTAAGGCCCCAGCCGATGTCGGCAAACTCCGGACGGTTTAGGCTTCGGCGGAGAAGTTCACCGTAGCCCCAAAACGAGGCAAAGATGAGGAGGCTCCAGAGGAGAACGGGAAAGTAACCGGGGTGCATGGGAAGAAAAAGCTGAAATCTGAAAAGCTGAAAGGTGAAATTGAAGAGGAGATGAAGTTGAGAGGGGAATCAAGTGGCGCGGGAATAATGGCGAATGGCAATGAATGAACGGTGTGAGCTAGAACGGCAAAATCAGTGAGATTTCCTGACGGATCAGTTTGCAGCTTCCAAGAGCGATCTGCGCAATTTGTTTGTCAGCTGATTCGCCGGGATACTGAAACTCTACAGCAAAATCCGTCAGCTCAGCAAGATGCGGACGAAGCAACTCGAGTGGTCTATAAATCGGGATCAGGAGATCGAGCAACCGGATGAGGTCATGTGTTTTGGAGAACGGGATGGCTTCTTCGACAAGAAGGGCCTTTAACCGTTTCTCCGCACACTGTTGAGAGTGGAAGCAGACGGCGTCAAAGTTCGGTGATTTTCTCGCACGCATTTCCCGGGATGCCGTTGCGAAATCCGCCGCCTCCGACTTGACCACCCATTCAAGCGCGAGAGGCTTCATAGAGGGTGACGCCAGAAGAAAGGATCTCTGAGATGAAGGGATCCCCTAGACGCATGCGTTCTTCAAGTTTTCGCTTCGATCGGACAATAAGGTCGATTCCAAACGGCGCACGGAGCGTCCGCCGGATTTCCGCCGCTTTCAAGGCCGGGTGCGCTTCGTGATCCATGACCACCAAAAGATCCGCGTCGGAGTCCGCTGTGGCGGTTCCATTCGCTCGCGATCCGAAAAGAATGACTCGCTCCGGAGAAAACCTGCTCGCGATCTCACGGACAACAGCACCGAATTCCTCGGATCTCTGCTTCTGGGACTTTAAGACTCTGGAATTTGATGTCGCAATCACCGATCAGATCCTACCCGGGGTTTGCTTTCGCGGCAAGTCCTCTCAGGCGGGGAATTGTTAATTAAGAATTGAGAGTGGGGAAGAGTTTTAAGTGAGCCTGAGAAGTGTTCAGTATTCATTACCAGAGCCCGCGCGCGCGCCGGGTGTGGAACTGGGAGTAACTTGGATTTCCGATTGCTGATTATTGATTTATGATTTTTGAAGTTAGTCGCGAGGTTCATTGATCAAGCGTCAGACGTGAATCAGGGGGCGGGGGGGCTGCCATCACTAGAGTCGGGGGTTCTTTTGGGAGTGACGGCAATTTCCATAATCCTCGTGTGTTCGAAATCTCAGGATAAATCGCCGAGGCGCATGGTTAGTGGCGGGATCGGTCATCGACCCCGAGGTAGCTGAAGATCAGGCTGAAGAGGATGGTTTGAAGGCCGATGGAGGCGAGCGTGCGTCCGGCAATGACGGTGCGGGTCGTATCGAGCGGGTCGAGGTTGCCGAATCCAGTGGCGGCCCAGCCGAGGAGGGCGTAGCCGATAATGACCAGGCCCACAATTGTGACAACTCCGCCGCCGAGCAGACCTTTTTCGAGCGTGAAAAAGTCGAATGCACGGGAGAGCGAATGCTTGGGGGGTAGAAACCCTCGCGTGAGAGCAAAGATGCGGGCGAAGCAGGCGAAGAGGATCATTTGATAACCGAAGAGCAGGAGGAGTCCTGCGATCTCCATTGAGTTGAGGTCGAAGTTGATATCTCCCACCCGAATCGGACCGGCGAGCAGTCGGAGAAAAAAGACGCCTCCGATGAGTGTGGCGAGAATGCCCGGATAAAGAAGCAGCCAGCGAGGGGAGAAAAGGAGCATAAAGCGGAGATGCCGCCAACCGTCGCGCCAACTGCGCAAATGTGGGGGACGGGAGCGTCCATCTTTGTGCAGGGTGATGGGCACTTCTTCGATTTTCATGCCGCGGAGGGAGGCTTTGATGACCATCTCGGAGGCAAATTCCATGCCGCTCGTTCTCAGATCCATCTTTTCAAAGGCCTCTTTTGTGAGAGCGCGGAGGCCACAATGGAAATCGTGACTCGGGCACTTGAAGAGCACACGTCCGATGGTGGTGAGCACGGGGTTTCCGATCCAGCGATGTTTCCAGGGCATTGCTCCGGGGGCAATCGTCCCGCCGCCTACTGGCATTCGGCATCCCATGACGAGATCGGCTCCCGAGCGAAGTTTTTCTACGAACGGCGCGATACGAGAAAAGTCGTAGCTCAGATCCGCGTCGCCCATGATGACAAATCGGCCAGCGGCAGCACTCATTCCCGCTCTCAGGGCGTTACCATAACCTTTTTCGCAAACGCTGACGACACGGGCACCGTGGACGATTGCGATGTCCGGCGAGCCATCGGTGCTTCCATTGTCGGCTATGAGAATTTCGCCATGAACTCCCGCCGCATCGAGTCCCGCCTGCGCGGCCTTGATGCAGGCGGCCAACGTTTCTGCCTCGTTGAGGCACGGCATGACGATCGTCACTTCAATAGGTGGCGCGGTCATCATTTTTCAAGGACGGCGATAAACTGCCAGTTTTTGTTCAGCAGAAACTTAAGGACGGGGAAATCGGCATAGAGATCAATGCCAGCCTGATGAATTTTGGTGCGAAGTCCTGCGCGTTTGCAGATTGCTGCAAATGTTTCGGGCGTGAAGTAGTGGGATGGGACTTCCACTCCGTATCCATAGTTTCCGACGAAGTCCATCAGTCGAAGCATTTGGCGGGAGAAAAACCCGCACTCGTAGTGGTCTTTGACGATGACATACTTGCCGACGCGATTGGCCTCGCGCAGAAGATCCTCAGCTTGTGGCATGCAATGGTGGAGAACGTCGGAGAGCATCACCACATCAAACGAAGCCGTCGCGAACGGCAGGTTGCGACCGTCGAATGGACGATACTTTTTCCATTTCACTGAATCACCAAGTTGAGGCGGCAACGGGTGGATGTCGGTGCAACTCCACTGGATATTAGGGCGTGCGGTTGCGATGTTCTCTGCGATGGTCATGTCGCCACAGCCGACGTCGAGGGCTCGAACGCAGTGTTGCGAATCGTCAAGCAAGCTCGAGATTGTTAGACCGAGACACTCTGAAAGCCGAGCGATCCGGTTCGAGTGCGCGGTCCGCTGGTGAAGCCCAACCAGTTCCTTTTGAAAAAACGTGGGCTTTCGATTGGCGATGGGAGAGCTCACGATGCTATAAACCTTGCAGGAGCAGTTCACCGTCCTCAAACGCTTCTGCCATCGCTGCGCCACGTTCTTGCAGGCTTTGGTCGGAGGGATCAAGTGCGGCCTCACGCTTAGAGGCAGCGGATTTTTGGAAGGCACTGGATGCGGCGAATGCGGCGGCTCGGGCGAGAAGCAGATTGGGCTTTTTGTGGGGAGGAGCGGCCAGCCGCTCGCAACAAGCCGGCGCGAGCGCAGCGTCACTCGCGGAGGCATCCGGGGAGGTAGAAAGAATCCATATAGCGTTTTCGAGAGTCTCTGCATCTGCGGGTGAACCGAGAGCTTTGATCAAGTCGGAGCGGAGAGTCCATTCGCGTGCGGCCTCTAATGAAGGAATAAATTTGCTAGCGAGACTGGATCGCTGGGTTGGCGTTCCATCCTTGAGCGCGAATTTGAGCTGCTCGACGGCAGATTGGCAGCGCTTTTGAGCGCCAAAGAGATCCGCAAACCCCACTGGATCTTCAGATGAAAGAAATTCAACGACATGTTCGGATTCTTCGGAAGGGTGTGGCGCAACTTTACTCATCGGGAAAACGATCGATGTTGGCGAGCTCATAAAATCAGGAATTCACGTCCAGAGAATGCTGACCGGATACGGCTCGAACTTTTTATCGTGCGTGATGATTGTGAGATTTTCTTCAACCGCCTGCGCGATGAGCATCCGGTCAAAGGGGTCTGCATGGTAAGGAGAAAGCGCCTGCAGCCTCTCCCCGTGGCAGTAACGCAAAGGCAGTTCGCGGAGTCCCCGGCTCTGGATTTCCTCGCACAGGTTGCCGGACGCCTCCAGCTTTCCAATACCAGTTTTGACCGCAATCTCTACCGCTGTGACCGCACTCACATAAATGGAGCGGTCTGGATTTTGAATCACAGCCCGCGCCTTGGCGCTGAGAAGATCCGGTGCCGCAAGCATCCAAAGAAAAATGGGCGTGTTCAGGAGGTGGTTCACGCGAAAAGTGACTGAATCCGCGGATCCTCATCATCAAAATTCGGAGGAATGCGGATGACCTCCTCCATGCCGCCCAACACGCGCGTTTCGCGTTCCGGACAATACGGGGATAGCTTTGCCAACGGCTTACCATGCTTTGCTAGAAGAATGCACTCACCGGCCGCAGCTGCATCAATCAGGCGAGAGAGATGGGTCTTAGCCTCTCGAACATTGATCAACTTCATAAATTAAGTCTGGTCTGGTTTGGTTGGAGTGTCAATCCCCGCACCACCGGGCACCGACTTGACTCATCGGGAAACTTTTAATGGTGGCGATGTCAATTGCCCACAGTCCAAATTTTGCCGGCATCGAAAGCTATCGACATTTCGTTGGCACGATCTTGCAGGTTCTTGTCGGCGGGATTGCTGGCGGCGGCCTCGCGGGCGGCGGCGGCGGCTTTCTGAAATTCGCCTGCGGCGGCCAGTGCGGCGGATCGTGCCAGAAGGAGCTGCTGTTTGGTGTGTGGCAGGGCCTCGAGCCGGTCGCAACAGGCGAGGGCAAGTTCAGCATCGCGGGCGGTCTCATCTGGAGCAGTTGAGAGAATCCAGGCTGCGTTTTCCAAAGTTTCGGCGTCTGCGTCGTCCGGCTTCACCAAGGCCCTGATGAGATCGGCCCGGAGTTTCCATTCCTTGGCACTATAAAGTGCCGGAATAAAGGTCCGGGCGAGATCGGAGCGTTGGGCGGGGGTGGCATCCGGGAACACTGCAATAATCTGAGTGATCGCATCTTGATAGCGTTTTTGCGCGAAGAGAAGGTCTGCCAACTCCACCCGGACAAGCGAACTCTCAGGCGAGGAGTCCAGGATTTCATTCAGCGTGAACTCGGCGGAAATCGGGTTGCCTTCGACAAGCCGGACATAGCGGGCGAGGTGGAATTTTGCCTCGTTGAGGCTCTGGTCCGGGGCGACCTGAAGCATGATTACTGTCTGCTGGAGATTCTTCGTGAGATCATTGGGCGGGAAGGCGAGCGGGCGCGCCCACGGCGGGATGACCTTGTCGAGAAGCGCACGCTTGCCAAACGATGCTTCGTAGGATTTTCCCGGCACAGGCTCTGGATAGAGGATTCCGAAGAATGGCCCAATAAAGTTCTCCCATGTCATCAACGAGATATGCGTGACGCCCAGTTTTTTCAAGAGGTCGAGCGCCTCGGTGTCGGATTGCGCGTTGAGTGCTGCGGCTGCATTCTTCAGGCCTGGAATATTCTCCCAGTACAGCGTGCCCACGGTGCGGAATCCTCCGAGAGTCGAGAGAACACACGAGCTGTTCGGGCTGCTCAACAAGACGACAGGCTTATCGCCGGCACTGTCAAGGATCGCACGAGCCATCTGACGGTGAAGCAGTGCTAGCCCTTGGCCCATAGAAATCGGGATGTCGGATTTCCCTTTTTGGAACTGCGCCCAGGGGACTGAGAAACAGTTTTTAAACGACGGGAAAATCATGAGACAAGCGAACGATACGAGGACGCCTGCGACCACGAGGCGCGGGATCAAGCGGGCGGGAACGAGACGCCAGATTTGCGGAATGACAATCCCGGCAAGCGCGATGTAGACGGGGCCGGCGAGCATTCCCCAGCGCACTTGATAAAACTGCAACGCAGTGATCAAAATAATCGGAATCGCCAAAAAACAAATCGCGGCTTTTGTTCCCCCGCCGACGCGACGGACAAAAAACAGTGCACCAACTGCTACAAGGAGAAGCGGAAACCAACCAAAAGCCATCTCCCAGGTGAGACCTCCCGCTTTGATCCGCATCAGCAGCGGAAGCAATTCGGCAATATTTTTATATAGCCTCAGTATAAAAGGATCTTTGGCTGAGTAAACGGCATCTCCCCCGAATATAATGGCTAGTGGGAGAAGGGAACAAAGCAGCAGTGGGAAAATCAGCGCGGGCCAAGGGAACGGCTGAAGCTTTAATCTGAAGCCTTGAAGCCAATCTGAAAGGATGGAGATGGCCCAACCTCCTCCCAGCCACGCGAGGGCATAGAGTGGATGGTTGACTTCGAGCCGCATGCTCATGTCATACGGAAAGTATTCGATGAGGAAAAAGAATGCGCTGCCTGAGGCACCCCAAAGCGCCCAAAGTTTCCAAAGGCCTGAGTGAAAAGTCGAGCCCGAGCGGACGGCCTGCTTTTGAGCGAGCAGAAGAGAGAGGAGAGCAGCGACACCAATAGCGCCGAGCACGACAGCCGCTGAGATGGCGCTGATCCACAGCCCGGCAGCACCGCAAATCGCCGAAAAGATCATGCCATGGCGGGCTTGCTTAAGGGAGCGGGGCGGGACGAAGTCGTCTCCGTAGGCGGCCTGTACCCAGCCAACACCGGCCCATGCGATGCCGAAGAGCATGCCTAGAAGCGTGAAAGCAATGAGTCCGTGGTGGTCGGGGTAAGCCGGCATGAAGCCTTCGTAAAATGTCGGCACGGCGACCATACCGATGGCGATCACGGTGCCGCAGAGCGGACCAAAACGCCGGGCCGAGAGCGTCGCGAAAATCCCGATTGCGAGGAGGAGCAGGATGGTGTTCGCCCAGATCGACATACGGAAGATGCTGTTGCGAAGGGTGTCGCCAGTGATCGCACGGTAAATTTCTCCGAGTCCGCGGAGGTATAGCGCGAAGCCCGAGTTCCAATGCACCTCGCGACCATCGGGGGAGTTATCGACGTCGGTATGGCCGAGGCGCCAGTGACCGCCCTCGCCGAGGTGCTCAGCATGACGGTTCCACATGTAGCCATCGAATGCTATCTCTGAGAGAAACACGGGCATCCGCTTTTCTGCCGGGATGCCTGCGTCCATGTTCTCGCAAAGCCGCACGGTGACGGTGTCCACAAAATATGCGTGGGTAAGAACCCATGCGCAGCACGCCAGCAAGACCAGAATGAAACCCAGCCAGGAAAAGAGTGCGGGGCGGGAGGATTTGTGTGCGGAAGCGGCGACCGGTCGGGTTGATTTATCGAGGCGTTTTTTGCAGGGAGAATCTTTCGGCAGGGGGGATGCCGGGAGCGGGTCGGTCTGGCCTGAAACCACTTTGGTCGCAGCACGTTTTTTGGGCGATTTGGAGGAACGATTTTTGTTGGCCACGGAAAGGTGAATTCTTTATGGCTGCTTCGCTCGCAACTGGAAAGCGGGAAAATCGGCAAAACACGCAATCCCCGGGGCCGCAGTTGCCTGCCTCGCGGTTGCAAGGCATCCGCTGCGGCACGGGACTACCCGGCCGCGATGGCGGACAACTCCTCCCATCGGGCGTAGAGCCTGGTGACTTGGGCGCGGGCGCTGGTGATGCGGGATTCGGATTCGTGCCATTTTGCCTGCTGACTGGCAAAAAATCCGGGGTCGGCGAGGTCGGTTTCAATTTTGGCAACATCTGCTTCTGCTTTTGCAATCTCTGCTTCGATTGTCTCAAGCTCCCGGGATTCTTTGTACGAGAGCTTGCGTTTGCGAGTGGTTGGCAGGGGCGTCGGTGCGGGTGCGATGGCTGGTGTAGCGGCTGATTCATTTTCCTCCGGGGCGGGAGCTATGCGGCGGAGCAGGTAATCATCGTAATTTCCGACGTATTGCCTGAGCGTGCCGCCCGGCTCGAATGCGAGGATGGAATTGCAGATGCGGTTGAGGAAATACCGGTCGTGGCTGACAATGACCAGGCTTCCTTTGAAGCCCGTGAGTGCTTCCTCCAGTAGTCGCAACGTGCCGAGATCGAGGTCATTGGTTGGTTCGTCGAGGATAAGGAGGTTACCTCCGCGCTTGAGAATTTTTGCTAGCAGCACGCGGGAACGCTCACCCCCGCTAAGCGTGGAAATCCGCGCGTTGATGCGCTCATCCGTGAAAAGGTAGCGCTTGAGATACGAGCGCAGCGTGATCGACGCGTCACCGAGTTGGACTGCGTCGCTGCCGCCACCGACCTCCTCGGCGATAGTTTTTGTGTCGTCGAGCAGCAGGCGGTTTTGATCGACGTAGTTGATCTCGGTGCGCGAACCGGGGATGACTTCGCCTGCGGCGGGGGCAACTTCGCCAAGCATCACGCGCAAGAGAGAGGATTTTCCAGCGCCGTTGCGGCCGACAATACCCAGGCGGGTGCCGGCTTCGAGGGTTACATCAAGGTCCTTAACCAAGACGCGGCCCGGGATCTCAATGCGAATGCTGCGAAGGTCGAGCACCCGGTTCGACAATTTCGGCGGCGCGGGAATAATAAGATCGACGTCGATTTCTGGCTCGGGGGGTCCCTTCGCTGCTTCTTCGAAATACCGCTCCACGCGGTCCACGGATTTGGTGCGACGGGCGCGTGGGGCTTTGCGCACCCAGGCAAGCTCGCGAAGAAGGAATTGCTTGCGCTTTTTCTCCTGCATCTCCTCAACAGATTGGCGTTCGGCGCGCTCCAGCAGATAGTCCGTGTAGTTTCCGTTGTAGAAATAAAACGTGCCATTCGAGAGTTCCGCGATGCGGGTCACCACGCGGTCGAGAAAATATCGATCATGCGTCACGAACAGCGCAGTTCCATTCATGCGCGACAGATACATCTCCAGCCACTCAATGGATTCGGCGTCGAGGTGATTCGTGGGCTCGTCCAAAATCAGAAAGTCCGGCCGGGAAATGAGCGCGCGGCAGAGGGCGACGCGGCGCTTCTCACCGCCGGAAAGCCCGGTGACGTTGCGTTCCAGGTCGGGCGCGTGGAGGTGCGAGGCGAGGCTTTCGATTTGCCGCTCAATGTCCCAGCCGTCGAGCACGTTGATCTGGTCGAGGAGTTGAGCCGAGAGCTCACTCTCGGGTGGTGTGTTTTCGTATTGCTCCAGAAGATTGGTAATCCGTGAAGCGCCGTCCAGGATGTTCTCATGCACCGTGCGGCTATCGTTGAGTTCAAACTGCTGCGGCATGAATCCCGTGACGAGGTCCCTGCGGCGGGCAAGCGTCCCGCTGTCCGCCTCCGAAATACCTGCCGCAATATTTAAAAAGGTCGATTTTCCGGTACCATTGCGTCCAACCAATCCGACGCGCTCGCCTTGGCGGATCGTGAACGACGCATCATTGAGAATCGTCTGGGTGCCGTATTTTACGTTGAGTCCGGACGCGCTGATAATGGCGTCGGGTGATGAGGCTTCTGACATGATGGAAAATGTTTTCGATTAAGTTTCGGACGTTGGCACGCCGGACCCGGCCGGACCATCCGGATGCAGCCTTTGTTTCATCGCGCGTGAGGCGAGTTGGGTAGATAGTATTGTGACAATGATGGTAATCACCAGCCCGAGGCCATAAAATATCCATGATTCCGTACCGTGAGGGATGCCAGCCTTTGCGCGGGCCACCTTTCCGACGAGCGAACCGGCATAGGCGTACGCCGCGCTGATGGGTATGAAACCGAGCCAGGATGCCAGCGAGAATTTTAAGAAAGAAATCTTAGTCAGCCCGCACGCGTAACTCACAACGCTGTGCGGCAAGACCGGGGAGATCCGACTCAGCAAGATGATGCTCCATCCATCTTTTGCGACAGCGTGATCAAGAGCGTGAAATTTCCGGTTCTGTGCAAATTTCCGCGTGAGCCAGCCGCGTATAAGGTATCGGCTTGTGAGGAAGTTCACTGCGGCGCCGGCAACAGAGCTGATAGATACCAGCAACGTCCCGCCCCAAAATCCATAGGCAGCTCCGGCTCCAACGGTAAGAATAGACCCGGGCAGGAAAAAAACGCACGTCAGCGTGTAAAGCACGATGAACCAAAGCCAGCCCATCCAGCCAGCCTCCTGGATCCAGAGCATCCCGTCGTTCATCCCATTCACCCACGCTTCTTCCATTTCAGAACCGAGGATTATGCAGAGGTCGCGAGGAAAAATCGAGCGGGAGTTGACGGATCTGACCTGCCGAAGCGGAAATCAAAAATGGTCGCCCCTGGATTACGCCGATTGCGCATCGCGCACGGCAACCATGACATCCTCAAATTTTTCTGCAAATTCGGTCAGCCCGGTGCTCGGGATGATGATCGAGTTGCGGCGACCATGAGCTTCCTCCGTGATGCGGACAAACTGGCCACGTTCATTTTCACGGAATTCGATAAAGAAGTGCTTGCGCTCAATCTGCAAGTCACGAGAGATGATGATATTATCCATCGCTGGCTGGGCTATATATACGACAAAGGTGAGTTAGGAACTTCGCGTAAATTTCTTATGACACAAGATCAAACTGCCTTGAAGTCGACCTGCTGCTTGAACATATCGACACGGGCGACGATGACTTCAATTTTCTGCCCGGCCTCGAATACCCGTTTTGTTTTCCTCCCGATGAACCGCGACCGCGCGGCATCGTGCCAATAAAAGTCATCGTCCAAGGTGGAAACGTGGACTAAGCCCGAGAGCAAAAACTCGGGTAGTTCGACGAGCAGTCCGTAGTTCCGGACCTCCAGGATCTGTGCTTCGAAGGCTTTGCTGTCGCGCATTTCCACCTGACGCTGAAAGAATTCGAGCTTCTTGAGTTTCGTGGATTCGCGTTCGGCATCGGCCGCCACGCGCTCGGTGGTAGAGATGTGCTCTGCCGTCGCGGTGAGTCCTGCAGTGCTCGGACCAGCTTGTGTCAGACCGAGGTATTTTTCCAGGGATCGATGGACAATGAGATCGGCATACCGCCGGATGGGGCTCGTGAAATGCGCGTAATCCACTTTGTTAAGTCCAAAATGTCCGACCGGGGCGGTCGCATAGCTGGCGCGTTTGAGGCTTTTAAGCAAACCAATTTTGACCGCGCCTTCAAATGGTCGGCCTTTGACTGAGGTAAGCAACTGGTTGAGGTCTTCGCGGCGGGTCAGGTCCCCGACTTTCAGTCCGAAACTCATCGCGACCTCACGGTATTCAGCCAGCTTCTCCGGGTCTGGCTTGTCGTGAATTCGGTAAACGGTCGGTTGTTGCGCCAGTTTGAGTTCGCGGGCAACACATTCATTGGCCAGCAACATCAGCTCCTCAATAAGCTGGTGGGAGATGTCATTCTCGACCCGCTCCAGTCGGATCGGGTGTCCCGCCTCGTCAAGCCACACCTTGACTTCGGGAAAATCCAGATCGAGTGAGCCGTTGGCAAACCGCTTCTTGCGCAACACGGAGGACGCTTCCCATGCGGTGTGCACGCGGCGGCTGACTTCATCGGTCGGCGGCTTCTGGAGCAGGGCAAATGCTTCTTTGTAGGTCAGTCGGGCTGCGCTCCGGATCACCGACTTCCCGAACCGGACGTTCCCGATCTTACCGGTCTTTCCAACCTCGGCAAAAACTGAGAATACCAAGCGCTCAACGCCGGGTTTGAGGCTACAAATACCGTTGCTGAGGGCTTCCGGCAACATCGGGATCACCCGATCGGCCAGATACACGCTATTCCCTCGTGCCACCGCTTCGCGATCCAGCGCGGTCTTCGGTCGGACGTAGTGCGAAACATCAGCGATGTGGATCGCGACCGTCCAACCGCTACCCGTTCGCTGCACCTCGATGGCATCATCAAAATCTTTGGCGTCATCCGGGTCGATGGTTAAAATAAAGCGCTCGCGAAGGTCCTCGCGCTTTTTCAGGTCCTCTGGATGAACCACCGGGCTAACGGTCTCTGCATCCCGCAATACTTCATCGGGGAATTTTTCCGGCAGGCGGTATTTGCGAATGATCGACAAAATATCGACTCCGGGATCGCCGGTGCGGCCGAGGACTTCGATGACTTTGCCTTCTGGATTGACGTGTCGGCTGGGCCAATCTTCCATTTTCGCCACCACCTTGTCTCCGACCTTCGCGCCCATGGCGATGGGAGGCTCCGGAACGTAGAGGTTGTGAACAAACCGGGGGTCATCGGCGACAACATAAAAAAAGTTTTTTGATTTCTGGAGCGTTCCGACCACGGTCTCGTTTTCGCGCTTGAGAATCCGTATGACCCGCCCTTCCCGGCGTGCCGATCCGCCTCGGGGCCCCCCTCCTTGAGCCGGTCGATTGTCCGTGGATAGCCGCGCGACCACCCGATCCCCGTGCATCGCGGTCCATGTGTTTTCCGCGCTGATGTAAAGGTCGGTCTCGCCCGGTTGCTCTGCCAGAACATGCGCTGCACCGCTGGCGTGGAACTGAATCGCCCCCGTAAAAAGATCCGCCTCTTTGGGAATGACATACCGGTCTTTGCGAATCCGGGCTATGTCCCCGGCTGTTTCCATCTGGTCGAGGGTGTCACGGAGTTTTTTCCGCGCGGCAGGTGGTAAACCCACCCTCTTGGAAATCTCGACCTGGTCCAGCGGCTGGTCGGCGATTGCAATCAGGATTTGCGCTTTGAGTGACGGGTGTTTTGGGTTTTCGGCCCGTGGTGCAGTGGTGGGCGAGGGGGAACGGGGCGGTGGTTGCTGCTTACGATTGCTGCCGCCCGAACGCGGACCGGAGGCGGGCTGCGGTTGGCGCTTTTGTTTGTTCTGATTCCTTGGATTACCCACTCCCGCAGCTTGTTTCGTCTTAGATGCGATGACAAGCAAATGCTAGGGCTTCTGCGCCAACGGCATTGCGCCAAATAGAGGGTTCTTCGCTGTTTTCGGTAGGTGAGCATGTTGAGTTAAGACCCGGAGGGTCCATTAGGAAATTTGCCGGTGATGCAAACCACCGGAATTCGATACGGCCAGTGATCCGCCCCGGCAGGGGCGGAGGAAAATCCCAACCCTGCCATCGACCCATCTCTGGCTGCATTACCATCGGGTTTTTGGAACCAAGGATCATGCGCCGGTCATTGCTTCTGCGTGGCATGGCGATTTGCATGCTTTCATGGGTGGTATTGTGTGCACCTTGGTGGAAGGTTACAGAGCATTCATTGTGAGTCAGTCGCAGAGGGTTACTCTCTGGCGTTACGTTGGCGAACCAGGAGGAGCACCGTCGTACGCGCACGTTTCGCGAGGAATATCTGGAACTCCTCCAGCAACACGGAGTGGAGTTTGATATTCGATATGTGTTTAGATCCGTCGCCCCTGCCGGGGCTGATGTCATCATCGCTCGATATTCCTGTGGTTGGCACCCTGAACTTTCTACAGATCAACCCTTATCCTGCATTTTATAATGATTCAACCGCATCTCATCTGCGCCGAAATAGTCGCCGGTTTGCATTGGCAGAGAATATGCCTCGCCACGAGTTTTCGTTAGTTGCCGCCTACTGGCCGTGACGGGGCGCGTATTCTTCGGCTATCCGCGCGCACGCGGACACCCTGCACCGAGGAGAAAAGAATTAAAACCATGAAGGACATGAAGCGCATGAAGATTCAGAAAAAATCTTCCTCAGCCATCTTCCCCTTCATGTCCTTCATGCTTCATGCTCTTCATGGTAGAAAGAAAAAAGGGGTCGCCTCGCCGGAAGTCACCTCGGCGGCAACCAGCGCAACATCCCGCTCATGCCCGGCGCGCTCGTTGTCCTCTCACAAACGAGTCGGGCAGCGAGTTCTCAAACCGCCCTATTATTTCCTCCTCCCTTTGCGTTAATCGTCCTTCACTATTATACCAAAAAAGTTGTGTCGAAAGCTCAGGGTTGGCACCATCGGCGCAAGACAGTTATCGCGCAGGGTAACAAATAGTCCCTACGGGAAGCCGGAGCAGATGCTACCGACCCACGGACCTGAGCGAAGAGGAAAGTGATACCAGATTTTGCCGGAGTGCATACTCCCAGGCCTGCACAAATGCCTCCGGGGTTCGATCCGCAACCGGGACTCGCGCCGAGAACGTCTGATTCATTAGCCGGGCTCCGACACCAGAGTTTGCGATCCGGTGCAGAGCCACCTCCATGGATATCACTGCTTCAGGAGCGGCAGGATTCCGGAAATCGATATAGAGTTCCGAAACTTCTACATCGACACGAAGATCGGCAGCACCCCCTTCGCCGATTAGGAGCACCCCCGTGAACTGTCTGGAATCGGTAAGCCACGTTCTTACGACGCCCGTCATCATTTCCTGTGGCGAACTCAAGAACCGGTTGTAGGGGTCCGTTTCCCAATCGGAATCAGTGAGGCGATATAGGAAGTTGCCTAAGCCCGACTGGCCAGGAATGTCGACGAAACTAATCGACGCCCGACCGGCAATCGTCCGCACGGCCGACGGTTTACCCGGATCCAGCAGAAAAGTCCGGCTTGGCGCACGAGCACCCATGAAGCTACATCCGCCCAGCGCTATCACGATGGCCCATGCGAGCACGAGTCCAAGGATCGATTTGTTTGAACGTTTGAGAATGGAAATCATTGGCGGCGGGGAGGCTTGTTCTCAAATACGCTGGCCGGCTTGGGAGGCCGGCTGAAAAATAGGCTGGATGGATCCCTTGCGAGTTCCCCGCTGACGACCCGGAAGTTGTCGGTGATGACCTTCAAGTTCGATAGCGACGCGGCGATGTCATTGCCATTAAAACGCAGTGCGGGTTCCATGTTTCGGAGAATTTGACGCAGTTCTTCGTTGGATCGACCTACCTCTTTGACGAGATTTTGCGAGTCGCTGCTGAGTTTCGGGATATTTGCCGAATCGACGGCGGACGACAGATCGGTGAGGAGCTTCTGCGCGTCCTTGCTCAACCTCGGGATATCTGATTTTTCCACTACAGATGATAGCTCGCGGAATAATTTTTGCGCATCGGCACTGAGTTTGTCGATCTGCGCCTCCGTCACGGTATCATTCAGGTTTTGCAACAAGGCCACAGTCCCATCGCTGATTCCTTTGATATTAAGCTCTTCAATTTCACGCATGATATTATTGACGGAATCCAGCAGACTCGTGAGTTCCCCCGGAGCCGATGGGATGTAATATTGGGTCATTTTCCAAGTGGGTACAAATGGCGGAAAGCGCTTGGGATCGGTGTAATTCACCTCGATGTAGTTGAGCCCGGTGATCCCCTGAGGCTCAATCCTCGCCCGCAACCCACGATCTATGCTACGCTGCAAGACTTCACGCAGGTCCGGTTCATCGAACATCCCGGGGAAAACCTCTTTGTCGATTTCCATCGCTATGACGACGAGGTTTTCTTGTCCTTCGCCTAGGAGTGTTGGAAATTCAGTGAACAGGAACTCGATCGCCTGCACCTTACCCACAGTCACGCCGCGAAATTTCACCGGCGAACCGACTTCAATCCCCTGCACAGTACCATCCGCGTAGGTAACCATTTGGATGCGCGGTCTGAACATCTGCCCGGCTCCAAACACTATCAGAGCCGCCGCAAGGAGCAGCGCGCCCAGAATTACAAACAATCCGATACGGAAAAAATGTGCGTCACTTTTCATTGAGATTCAGGTTCGGCTTGCCGCAGGAAGAAGCGTCGGACTTGGGGATCTTCCGAGTGATCCCGCAATTCCTGCGGCTTACCATCCGCAATAATACCTTGGGTGGATTTGTCGAGCATGATGACGCGGTCTGCAACCGCATAAATACTGGCGAGTTCGTGCGTGACGATAACAAATGTCATATTCAGCAGTTCCCGAAGGCGCAAAATCAGCGCATCAAGTTCTGCCGAAGTCACGGGATCCAATCCTGCAGATGGCTCATCCAGAAAAACCACGGCCGGATCCAAAGCCATCGCGCGCGCGAGGGCAGCCCGTTTTTGCATTCCGCCGCTCACCGCGCTCGGCAAGGAATCTCCGAAGTCGCCGAGGCCGACCATCATGAGTTTCATCCATGCGATCATCTCCAGAGCGGATTCGGGGAGGTCAGTGATTTCCTCCAGAGGCAGTCGGACATTTTGGGCCAAGGTATAGGAACCAAAAAGCGCGCCGCCCTGGTACGAGACTCCGATCCGGCGCAATATGTCGAGTCGCTCTTGGCCATCCGCAGATGTGAGATCGCGGCCCTCAATCAATACGCGGCCCTCCAGCGGCGGCAGCAAGCCGATGAGGTGCTTAAGTAAAGTGCTCTTCCCGCAACCCGAACCGCCGAGGATGACGAAGATCTCTCCCGCCGCGACTTGAAAATTTATGTCCTTGAGAATCACGGTTTCCCCATATCCAGCAGTCAGATTTTCAACTTTAATGATTGGCTCCATATGCATCAAAACCCCGTCGCGTAAAAAATCACCGCGAACAATGCATCGACCACGACGATAAGGAAGATGCTGCTCACGACAGCACTCGTCGTCGAGTCACCGACGGCCGTCGCTCCGGACTTGGTTTGCAATCCGCGCAGACAGCCCATTCCAGAGATGAGAAATCCAAAGACGACAGCCTTGATCAGACCCGCAAGCACATCCTGGTACGTGACTGCACCGATGAGCTGATTCCAAACCGAAGCCCAGGGATGACCGAACAAGAGAACGACGAAGAGCCCGCCCGCAACACCCGCAATGTTCGCATACATCGTTAAGAGGGGCATGACTCCCACGCCTGCAAGGATCTTAGGAGCGACCAAAAACCGAACAGGGTCGAGACCCATCGTCGTCAGCGCATTCACTTCCTCATTGACCTTCATCGTTCCAATCTCAGCGGCAAATGCGGAGCCCGAACGTCCGGCAAAAACAATTGCCGTCATGATCACGCCGAGTTCCCTAAGCATCGAAAGCGCCACGAGATTCACCACAAAAATGTCCACTCCAAATTGCCGGAGCGGAACGGTTGACTGGAACGCCATAATCATCCCCGTGAGAAATCCAATCATTCCCACAATGAGCAGCGCGTTCACTCCAGCCTTCTCAAACGTAACCCAGAACTCGCCCCATCGCACCGTATTCGGCCGCATGATGGAGCCAATCAACGCAACGGACGCCTGCCCGGTAAAAATAGTCATTTCGCGCAGATCGGAAACAAAATCGTAAGTAACCCGCCCGACGGCCACCGGAAAGGAAGCTTCTTGCTTTGCTTCCGGATGAAAATCGGGAATCTCCTTGGCATCGACCTGCTCGAGATACTTGGCCGTAGCTTCCGGGAGGTCTTGCAGATCTGCGTTGCGGGATTTCCGGAGATGAGTGAGAAGGGCAACCCCCGCTGAATCACAATAAGTAATCCCGCTCCCATCGACAGTAAATCCCTCAGGCAGTTGCTTCGAGTCCAGTTGTTGCCAAACTTTTGCGGTTGAGTTGGCGTCCAACCGTCCCTTGATCTTCACAACCGTGGAGTCACCGGACTCGATGATCTCGGCGGAGGCTGCAGTGGATTCGTTCGGCATGACTTCCTCTAGAAAGTATTCGGCTGGAACCAAAGCGTCGAGCTTGCCGAGCCATAGGGATATTCTTCCGGCGGATTCAGCGGTTTCAAATCCGCAGCGGGACTTTCTGTCTGCGCAATGACGCGCAATGCATCGACATCAAGAGAGCGCGCATTGGTCGACAGTAAAATCCATCCCCTTGAATTCAATAACGGCATCACCAGCGCAAGCAAGTCGCCGAGGTTTTTTTCGACACGGAATACACGCCCTCCCGCTCCACGGGAAAATGTCGGCGGATCGAGAATGATGACATCGTAAAGCTCTCTCCGACGAGCAAGGCGTGGCAGCACCGCAAATACATCATCCACGAGGAATCGATGTACCGTCGCATCCCAGCCATTTATTTCAAAATTCGTACGCGCACGCTGCAACGATTTCTTTGCGATGTCGATGCTTGTGGTAATCGCACCCACCCTCGCGGCGGCTAAAGAAAAGGCGCCCGTGTAGGCAAAACAATTCAATACAGTTTTCGGGCGGGCATGGGATTCCATCCACGCTCGGTTATTCCGTTGATCGCAGAACCACCCCACCGAATAACCCGCCTCAAAATCCACCATAGCCCGGAGGCCGCGCTCGGTGATGGGCACGGTCCTTGGAAGGTCGCTCTGGCCCGACAATAGGATCGGAACGTCAGCCTCGCCGGGCTGTTTCACTAATCGGCGAAGAAACAAGCGTCTGGCCCGCACGGCATGACGCCTACAAAATCCATCGAATTCCTGCCTCATTCGCTCTCCCGCCATGTCAGAAACAGCACTAATCAGAAAGTCATCGCCAAAGCGCTCGATCCATCCGCTCTCGCAAGTGCCCACGCGATACGCATTTGTTTGCTCCGCATCGAGCGCATCCCGGCAGGCCTGTGTGATCCAATACAAGGTTTTGTCAGGTGGTAGCCGCGGGCGGAACAAAGGGCGGGACAGGTGCGCCGATCGTGTCGGCAATTGCCCGTAAAAGCGCTTCCTCCCGTGGGCGGACCAAATCATCAGCGAGAATCACCCGTCCACAAGCAGTTAGAATTTTATTCTTGGTCACCGGGTCCGCCTGCTCGATCCGATCCAATGATGTATCGAGAACGACTAGGTTACAGTCATCCTGTCGTTCCATCGGAAATGCCTCCGGCTTGACCATGAGCGCTGAGATTCCCGCGGAGTACGCAGCATCCCGAGTCTCCGGATTCTCGCTTCCAAGCCAGGCCAGCGCGGAAAATAAATGCCTACAGTCAGGCAGCAGTGGCACGACAGACCGGAACTTCACCGACCCACCGCTGGACTTTTCAAAATAGTGATCCAAGTGTCGGACGATTGCTTTGTGTAGCACGAATTCAAGCAAGCTCACCTCGCCATCGCTTTCGATAATCTTACGAAGGTTTGAGCGGAATGACTTGTATTGCTCCTGAGAAAGCCGACGAAGCGATGGAATGCAAAGATCGATTACCGCCAGCACCGCGTTCTCCGGAATTTCATCCCGGCGCGCAAGTTCTTGGTCCAGCAACGCACGCTCGGCATTCGTGATTTCAATGAGTGCCAGTTGCTTGCCAAGGAGATCATCAGCGTGACTAAGCACCAGAGAGTAAACGATCGCTTCAGCAGATGCCGTATCATTTGCTCCAGCGCGGATGACTTCCGGCAGCGCTGCAAGGATCGCCGTCGCCACGCCTAGTTGGCGCACATCCGGAAGGCCACCCGCTGGTGCCCACGCTGTCTTCTTTGAAGGCGCATCGGGCTGCGGAATGTCCAGCTTGGTAACGCTTGCCGGTTCAAACTGGGGATTGATTGCCCGAATCCGCGACTCAATCGGCGGGTGCGTCGCGAACCACGACATCGCAGGGTTGGACAGTCCATTTCCAAAAAATAAGTGGCTTGCCTCGTCCGCGCGGGGGCTCTCAAGCCGCCCCGTAGCAGCGCCGATCTTGTAAAGCGCGCGGCTGATGCCATCCGGATTGCGTGTGAACTGGACCGCCGAGGCATCGGCAAGAAACTCCCGCTGACGACTAACCGCAGCCTTGATCAATTTTGCAAAAAACACCCCGATCCATCCAATGATGAACAATGCGACGCCAAGGCCGAACAGCCCGAGCGTAACGCCCGCAGATCCGCTATCCCGCCCGGTATTAACCCGTGCACGACCGCCAATCGCAAAAAGTATCCGGCCAAGAATGGCCAATAAAAGTATCCCATTGAGCACCCCCATGAGATGGATATTCAGACGCATGTCGCCATTGAGGATATGACTGAATTCGTGGGCAATAACGCCCTGCAATTCTTCCCGGTTGAATTTTTCCAATGCACCTGCGGTGACTGCGACCGCAGCATCCCCTGGATTATGTCCGGCAGCGAAGGCGTTGATTCCAGGTTCGTCCGCGAGGACGTATACCTCCGGGACGGGCACACCGGAGGCGATGGCCATTTCCTCCACGATGTTGCGCAGTTGAATTTCCTTGAGGTCCTGCGTGTGAGGATCCAGCACCCGCCCGCCGAGCATCTCAGCCACAACAGCCCCCCCTCGCGAGAGCTCAGCAATACGAAATATCGCACCTGCCAGCACAACTACGATGACCCCTCCAGAGACCATCCCCAGGAGCTGGAGGTTCGTCCAACTTTCACCGAGGGCTATTGCAAGGATCAACTGCAAGACGGCAATAATGCCGACAACTGCAAGTGCAAAGTAAACGATCAGCCACTTGGTCGCGCGGTGCGCGCGGTCCTGTCGGATGAAAAAGTCTGTTCCAGATTCCATGATCAACTAGGGCGCTGGCAGCGGCGGCGGCAGGTTTTTAGTGAAGTCCTCAATCGTGTCGTTCACAAAATCCCCCTCGGCACCAAACCACACCAGCGATCCGGCTCGATCGACCGACACCGCGCGCGCATCTGGTGCGGCAGCAACGATCGCGGACGCATCGACCACCTCACGCGCGGTATCAGCAGCGCCTGAGAGAACCAACACAGGACACGAGATTTGCATGAATGCCAGAGGTTGAGGGAACTTAAGATGGACAAGATCATTGCGGGCTCCGGCTTCCCGCGGGCTCAGCGGATAGATACTTCCAGCGAGCGCCCGGAGGAGCGATAACTGGACCGGGCTTTCCAATACGGTGTTTACGGGCAGCAGCTCATCGTCCCAATCGGTATCCATCGCTAAGATCTGCCGGACGACACGACCTGGATCCTTCTCAAGCCTGGTAACTGCAAGCAATGCCCCAAAGTCTCCGCCCACCTGACTCAAAATCTGCGCTCCCAAAATTGGTGTATTCTCGAAACTGGCTATACCTTCCGAAACAACCGGAGCCGTGGGAGGGGAAATCAATACCAACCCACGGACGCGACCCGGGTGGCGAATCGCCAATTCCGCTGCGACCACCGCCCCTGCGCCAACCCCGAGCACCACCGCATCAGGCACCTCCAGCGCATCCAACAGGGCAGCCATCGCATCCGCTTGATCAGCGAAAAAGAATCCCGTGGCTAATGGCGTGCGCAAATATCCTGGACGCGACGGAGCAATAACCCAACTCCCCGCTTCGGAAAGCGCAGCGCCCAGCACCAAGCCCTGATCAAATCCACCGGGTGTTCCGTGGAGCACCAAAACGGGCTGACCATCTGCGGGACCGGACGTGGCAACCTCCTGATCACCCGCGGAGGTCAAAATGATGCGCGACTGCGCATCCAGCTCGGACAATTTTTTTGATCGCTGGTCAGCAAACCATGTGAGAACCAACCCGACGGTGACCAATGCGAGCATGCCGATTACAAAGAGGACCCGCCCGGCCCAGCGGAGAAAGTTAATCATGGGTCATTGCAGTTATCGAAAATTTAACGATGATAAATCCTCTCGCGATACATCCGGGGGCGTGGGGGCAGCCGGATTCGAACCGGCAACCAACCAGTTATGAGCCGGCTGCTCTAACCGTTGAGCTATGCCCCCTCAATCGGCTTGAGAGGAAATTACGTTTTCCGTCGCGCTTTGACCAGTCTGAAGATGGCTGTTAAAAAATCGCACGATATCTGCTAAAGCGCGAGGTTTTGCCGCGCGTCTGAAGACATGCCCTTCGTTTTCAAAGATCACCCGCTCGACATCCACACCACTCTGCGTAGCCAACCGCTCCAGCACAGCGCTGCGCTCCGGCTCAACCAAAAAATCGCGCCCGCCGTGAAGAATCAGAACGGGAGGTAATTTAGAAAAATCCCGGTCTTCGTGCTCCGGCAATACGCCACCGCTCATCACCGCCAGAGCATCAACGTTCAAATCCTCGGCAGCCAAAGCGACAGACAGAAATCCCCCGAGCGAAAACCCGAGAATCCCGATCTTCTGATCCGGGTTTGTGGCCCGGTGCGCATCAACAACCGCTCGCAGCACCTGACGCCACTTAGGCTCCTGCCGCATCGCTACCCCACGACTGACTACCCAATGCCCCGTCGCATCAAAATAGCGAACCACCACGGCCTCATGCCCCGATCGCGCAAGCGCAGATGCCACCTCGCGCAACATCGCACCATCGCCGGGAATGCCTCCAATGCCATGCAGCAAAAACACCGTCGATACGATTGGCGAAGTATCATGCGACAAATAACTCTCGATGCGAACTCGGCGCCCGTTCCAGTCAACCGCCGATCGATTAAGCTGTATGTCAGCTGGAGGCTTGGGAACGACGCCACAAGCGGCAAGCATCGAAAGTACCGCAGCAACCATCGATCCGCGCTGCGGAATCATTTCCCAGGAACAGAAAACGCGGGCGCACCCGACCGCTGAGGCACCAGAGCCAGCGCGGATGGATCATACCCCTGAACTTTCATCCGATCCAAAATCTCCGCCATGGTCGCCTCTGTAAGCTCCGGTGTCCGGGACAAAATCCAGGCGTAATTTCGGGATGGATGGCCAATAACCGCATAGCCATAGTCCGGATCGAGATCAATAATCACATAGGCAATGCGAATCGGCCAGATCGGCTGCACCTGCCACTCGGCATTGGTGGTTTTGTTTTTTACGATCCCGAGCGTGCGCACCCGCATTTCTTTCCCATCGAAATCCGGTTTCCGCGCCGTGAACACCGTGTCCACGTTACCATCAGGCAGGAGTCGATAGCTTTCGACTGAACCCACACAATCGCGTTCTGCAAAATACGGGATATTTGCGATGACATACCAGTCCCCCATAAAACGTGGAAGATCCACGTAAGGCACCGGGGTGAGCGCTTGTTTTTTTTGCATAGTGCTACAGCCGACCCATCCTATTACGAAAAGACAAGTTACAGCGAGGAGGGCGAATTTCTTCATGTAAGGTATTCGTCTGTCGGCACGCACTTCGGCGTATTTAATAATTTCTTCATACGTCATTGCGCGGGGAATGTAACTCCCGCATGTTGCGAATCGATATGGAAATCGTTTGGTGGATGGTTACGGGAGTGCTGATGATTATTGGGCTGATTGGGACGGTATTGCCGCTGATCCCGGGACCGGTATTGATTCTTGGCGGCGCGGTTATAAATCACTTCACCCTCGGATCGATCGGCTGGCCTACCCTCGCAGTACTCGCGGGACTGATGATACTGGCGCAATTGCTGGACATCGTAAGTGGATCGCTGGGAGCAAAATGGTTTGGCGCGACGCGTTGGGGTGCAATTGGCGGGATACTCGGTGCGATCGTCGGCTTGTTTTTCGGAATCGTAGGAATCTTTGTCGGACCACTCATCGGCGCCCTCGTGGGGGAATTACTCGGCGGGCAGGGCATCCTCCCGGCGGGCAAGTCGACTTGGGGCACCTTCGTCGGGACCACCGCGGGCATCGTCGGAAAGCTTGCTATTGGCCTGATAATGATCGCCTGGTTTGCCGTAGCAGCCGTTTTTTAAATTCACTCCCCTCGGTCAGGAATCCGCGGGCGCTTTGATCACGGATCGAAATCCGACTTTCTCGCCGCCATCCAGTTGCTTCAGGATAGTCGTAAGAAAGACCGGTTGGTCCGGCCGTATGCGACGGTATTTTGTCACCTCTCGCCGCTCTAATACCTGAAACCCGTAGCGCTCAAATAGCCGCGCTCCGCGGCGATCTTCAAACGTTACCACCTGACCATAGACCGCCGTTTCGCCGGCCGCGCGAAGGTAGTCGAAATAGGCACCGAGAAGTGCGCGCGTGCCCGCGACTCCTTGCACTTCGGGGAGCAGGTTAAAATGAAAGTGTGCGGTTTTGCGCGGGGCAGCCGGGACTTCGCGCCACGAGTTCCGAAAGATCCATCCGATAAAATCGCGGGATTCTTTCCGGTATGTCCGGTAGCGGCACATGCCCTTCACAAACAACCGGATGTTCATGAAAAGCCCATGCACTTGTTGCTTCAGCGGAGACATAGACCCCAGGAGGTAGCCTTTTACGATACCATCATGAATTACGACGAACGATGACTCCGGCTCAACATCGGTATAGTATTCCGTGAGGTAGTCCGCAAAGATTTCGCGATCCTCAAACACGGGATCAATCGGTTGTCCGAGAAAGCCAGTATTACAACATAATTCCCGCACCGCGTCCCTATCACAGGGTTGGTATGCACGGATTTCCAAATCGCCGCATCGTATCACAATCACGGGTTGTATTCTGTGATCACCGTGCGGTAAATACCAAACAATCGATCAAACACTGCGTCCCAACTGTAATTCTGTCGCACCGTTTGGCTCGCATGCATCCCCTCGGATTTCAAATTCGATTGAGCCAAGGAGAAAATCGCTTCGGCCAAGGCGGCAGGGGTGTTCTGATTTGCCCACATCATCTGATTCGTAAAAATGATGCGATCCATATAGCTGCCCCGGATTCCAACGACCGGCGTTCCGCAAGCCTGCGCTTCCAATGTCACCAACCCAAACGTCTCAAGAACGCCGGGATGCACAAACAAATCCGCCGCGCGGTACATCCGCGCCAGTTGCGCGGCGTCCGCGCAGTAGTGTTGCCATGTCACGGCTCCGGTGGATTGTTGGACACGTTCCAAGTCGGATCGACGGGTTCCATCGCCCACAGCAAGCAAGTGGAAACGTCCCGGGGCCCGGCGGTGAACGATCTCAAATGCGTCAAATAGCGTGCGCACATTTTTCTCCGATGCCAACCGTCCCACATAGAGCAGCAAAACCGCAGCGGCCGGAATTCCGAGTTCGCTCCTGATCGCAAGCGCGGAATCCCCGTCTGGACGGAAAATGTCCGTATCCACCCCGAGATCGGTGACTTCCACGTTCTCGACATGCCACCCCCGCAACACATCGGCTAGCACAGGACTCGGCACCAAGGTGCGTTCAAAGCGGTTATACAACGCCGAGACGTACCGTGCCGAAACCTCCTCAGCCATCTGAACGGAGAGCTTGCCGAAATACTTTGCCACAGAACGGATGTATGCCTCGGGAAAATGCGAATGATAAAACCCCACGGTCGGGATACCGAGCAACCGACCCGACGCCGCGGCCTTCCATGCAACCTGATAGGGGTCCCCTGACTCAATAATCGACGGCTTTTCCAGCTCCAAAATATCCTCGATCCGATTGAGATTCAGGAGCGCACGATAGCGTGAAGTCCGCGAGATCTGGGGTGATTGGATGGTGTAAATCCGGGCTACGTCATCTCCTTGAACCGTGTCTTTTTCGCCGGGAACAATAAGGACATGCCTGTCTCCGCGCCCCGCACGGCGAATGTAGGCAGCCTTCTGCTCCAGGTAGCGACGCACCCCTCCGCTCACCGGCGAGTAAAACTGGGTCAGATCACAAACTTTCATTCTAGCGGCAAACGCACCGAAGCCCCGCTGCAGCGTAGCGGTCGCGGGCAGGTGTTACAAACTGCTTCAGGATCAAGCGATCTCGGCTTTCTTACGAGCAGCAGCTTTTCGTTCTCCGCGTTCCAGGATCATCGAAATAATAAAAAGACAAACCAAAACACCACCTAAAATTGTGAACCCGGCGGCATCATGCCAATCGTCCGTGGCCTCAATTCCATTAAATGCCCCCTGCCACGTAAGGAAACTTGTGCGCACGAGGTTAAGAAAAAATGCGATCCCCACGCCCACAGCCACGAGTAGAAGCCGTGCGAGCACTTTGAGCCGGTAAAGTTCGCCTAGGAATAAGGACGCCATGAGCGTGGATTGAAGCGACCGGATTCCGCTGCAAGCTTCATCCACACCCAAAACACCATTGGGAAGTTGAATGACATTTCCCATCGCTATCGCCGGAATGCCACACAGGCTAACGAATTCCGCCGCAAACTGTGCGTT
>Ga0105054_10002521_pt1 | contig 29119 bp, 28 predicted proteins | sample BON02_FD_78091 | JGI IMG/M metagenome (GOLD analysis project Ga0105054, IMG submission 78091) | Freshwater microbial communities from Lake Bonney liftoff mats and glacier meltwater in Antarctica - BON-02 (megahit assembly) | ecosystem: Environmental > Aquatic > Freshwater > Ice > Glacier...
ACCTAGGAACCTATGGCCACCCTACCATTAAAACTCCGCATCTGGATCAAATGGCTGCCGAAGGTCAAAAGTGGACCAATTTTTACGTAGGGGCCAGTGTCTGTACGCCTAGCAGGGCAGCCTTATTAACAGGACGGTTACCCGTAAGAAGCGGAATGGCAAGTGATACAAAAAGAGTGTTGTTTCCAAACTCTAAATATGGTTTACCAAGCTCCGAGATAACCTTGGCAGAGCAACTGAAGAAAGCTGGATATAATTCCGCCTGTATAGGCAAGTGGCATTTAGGACATAAGGAAGAATACCTGCCCACCAACAATGGTTTTGATTATTATTTTGGCATCCCCTACTCCAACGACATGGATTTTGTAGGAGAATGGGCAGAATTCAAAGAGGCCAGAGGAAATTTAGCTACAGAAAATTTTAATGTTCCCTTAATGAGGAATACCGAAATTATTGAAAGACCCGCCAATCAAAATACCATCACGAAAAGATATGCGGAAGAGGCTATAACTTACATCAAAAAAAACAAGAACAACCCTTTCTTTATTTATTTGGCCCACAATCTGCCCCACATACCCCTATTTGCCTCAAAGGACTTTTTGGGCAAAAGTGAAAGGGGAATTTATGGTGATGTGATTGAGGAAATTGATTATGGCATAGGCCAAATAATTGCCACCTTAAAGGAAGAAGGATTGGACAAGAACACCATTGTCGTCTTTACTTCGGACAACGGCCCTTGGCTTTCCTATGGGATTAATGGTGGAAGTGCAGGATTACTAAAGGCCGGCAAAGGTATGACTTGGGAAGGTGGCATGCGCGAACCTTGTATTTTTTGGTCACCAACGAATATTAAACCTGCCGTGGTAACCGAATTGGGCACCACTATGGACCTTTTCTCCACCTTTAGTGCCCTGGCCGGTGTACCAATGCCCAAGGACAGGATTATGGATGGTTTTGACCTAAGTGGCACCTTATTAGGAGGCGAACCATCTCCAAGAGAAGGTGTCTTCTACTATAGGGGAACACAGTTGTATGCGGCCCGACTTGGAGATTACAAAGCGCATTTTATTACGGAGGGTTCCTATGGTCAGTTTGGCAAAAAGGAAGTACATAATCCACCACTATTGTACAATTTAAATGTGGACCCATCGGAAAACTTCGATTTAGGGGCCAGTCATCCAGAAATCATTACCGAAATCAATGCTATGGTAAATGAGCATCAATCGAAAATGGTAAAGGGAAAAGACCAACTGGCAGATATAGAATAAATAGCTGCAGCAAAACTTAGCGATTGCCTTTTGGAGATTAATCAATTGTAGTTTTACGCAGAACTTGGGCAAGCAATTTCTATTGCTCGGGTCTGTTCGCCCGTTTAGCGGCAATTATACTTAAAATCAAAATCTGTGTAGCATGGAATATCATAAGAGGCAGTAATATAATGCCTATGGAAGCCATATTACCAAACAAGATTTTAGAAAAAACGGTACCGTGAACCAAGGATTTTTTGGTCCCACAAAATTGAGCCGTAATTTGATCTTCCGTATTAAATTTCAATTTTTTGGCCACAAAACCTGTTAAATAGAACACTATATAAAACAATACCAGCACAGCAATAAAAAGAACTAATAAATCCTTTAGGGATACTGAACTAAATATGTTTTCATCAAACGACCCTGAAAAACTTTTGTAGATAATGAGTAGGATAATGGATTTGTCAAACAAGCTAAGCCGCTTATTATATTTCTGTGCAAATTCCCCAAGGTAACGCTGAAGTAAAATCCCCAATACTACCGGTAAAATTATTTGTACTATTAGCTTTGTATAAATTTCGGCAAAATCAAAATCTGCCCCAGCATCCTGAACAAAGACTCCCATCCAAAGTGGCGTAATTGCAATACCGATTATACCTGATATACTAGCATTGAAAATTGCGGCCGGGATATTGCCTTTGGCCATAGAGACCATAACCACTGAGGACGAAACTGTGGAGGGTAGAGCTGCTAAAAAAAAGAAGGCCAACCATAGGACCCCATCCTCTTCGCTTCTCAAAAATGGATAAAAAGCCAAAACAATTAGTGGAAAAACAACAAACGTGGTAGCCTGAACTAACAGATGCAGTTTCCAATTTTTTAGCCCTGATTTTATTTTAGAAGGACTCAATTTAAGCCCGTAAAAAAAGAAAATCAAAAAAATACCCATAGCGCTAATCGCATCGATCGGAATTTTACTTTCTTGTGTTCCCCATTCCGGAAAAAAATAAGCTATCCCTATAACAGCTATAATGGATAGGACAAACCCATCAATCTTAATTTTCATTTATCTAAAAATTTTTATTAATCTAAAAATAAGAATACTAAAAAAAATGCATAAATCAACCGCTGCGTTTTCGCATAAAGAATTAATTTATTTAGCGCTCTTTTCATGTTCAATTTTAGTTTTCTTAATGAAAGAGGGATTACTCCTTCAATATTAATCCAAGTCATTTTTTTTAATAAGAATTAACATTTTTCTACTTAAGGAAAATAGCCACTGTAATTGCTCTGTTACCAAGTGAGCCTCTTGAAGATTCCGCTCCGATTGAATGTCCAACTTTGGAAAATCCGCAATGTTCTTAGGTACAAAAGTCGGAAGCTGTTCTTTAGAAATTTTGCCCCCTGGAAGGTCTATGGACGTATCGCCTGATTTCGAATCATTTAGGGCAAAAAGTACTTCCACCAAATTTTTATCAATATTAGAAATAAAGTCTTTGAACTTTAACGACGCTTCAGTGGTAGGATTGTTCTGGATATAGGTGCTAAATGAAGCCAAGGACGATAGAAAACTATGGTTCAACACTACCAATTCATAAATTTTATCCAAATTTCTTTGTTTGGATACAGGTTCCTGTGCCATTCGCTGAAAAGCAGAACTAAGGTTGGAAGTTTCGACAAAAGCGTCTTTGCGCGAAACTTTGTAGTTGGTAGTTACTTTTCCTTTGCGTTCGTAAAAATCGGCAATTTGGACAAGGAATTCCCTATTGGCCCTGACACTATTTTCTATTTGTTGTCTAATTTCCATGAAGCCCCAAGCGGGCCAAATCCACAACATGGCGATAAAAGAAAGTCCGGCACCGATCAAGGTATCCAATAATCTGAATTGTATAACTGTTAATACATCTGGGCGTATAATGGCGTATATAAACACAACGCTCAAAGTTATAAAGGTTGCCCCTGCCCTATAATTCTTTTGTACCATTGAAAAGGCTATAACCAACGATACCACTCCCAATGCACCAAACACATAGGGGTTCTGAATAATAAATACAAAACCCGTTGCTATGGCACAACCTGCAAGAGTTCCAATAATTCTATCCTTTGATCGTGATTTGGTAAGCCCATAACTGGGTCTCATGATTACGATTATAGTTAGAAGTATCCAATAGGGGTTTTGAAAATCGAAGAAAGTGCCCAGTGCATAACCGATCATGACTGTAACCGCCAACCGCAACGAATGCCTAAAAATGGTAGACTTAAAACTAAGGTTCCTTAGCAAAAGTTTGGGGTCATAATCCTGGTGCACTATAAACTTCTTGGAAGCAGCCTGGTCTACTAAATCAACCGAACCCATATCCGGATTGCCTAGCAGCCATTTTATCTTTTTAAGTTTTTCAAATTGTTTTTCCTGATATTCCAGCAGGTTTTGAAGCATTATAAATCCTTCGTAATCCTTTGCTTCCCCTTCTATTCTAAAAAAAGCTACTTCCTCTTTCACTTTTACAAAACATTCTGCCAATTTAGAATTTCTGGGAAATTTGCTTTGGTCGGATCCCACTTCGGCCATAATACGTAATTGAAGGGACATTTCGAAGATTAGCTTCTGAAAACTCTTTACATATTCAGGGTGGTGGTTAAAAAGCGCATCCATTTTATCATAATTAACCGGGTTGGCGATGGCAGTTTCAAGCATATCCACCAATTCAACAAACACCAATAGACGCTTCGCCTGATAATTAGATCTACCTGAACTTCTACGTGAAAGAAGTAAAATTTCCCTCAGGGTTTCATGATGCTCAATTAGCTTACTTTGTATTTCGTATAATTTGGATTGCAATTCATTTCGGTCCGCATGTGGACCAACCAAATTACCACGGGTTTCAAGAAATTCAGCAGTGAGGGCAAAAGTTTCACCAAAAAGTTCTTCAGTCTGCGCTTTTGGATTTATACGGTACCAAAGTGTTGCCAACAACAAATACCAAAGTCCGCCTACACCTACCAAAAGGGCATATTCATAAATTTCCAATTCTTGGGAATCATGGGCGAAACTCAACACCAAGGCCAACAATCCCGAAAAACTAATGAGGGAGGCCCTAAACCCATAAACCGAAATAAACGCAATAGCAAAGGTCAATATCCCTAAAATAGGGGGCAGAAACCAAGTCTCTAACTTTAAATACCCTCCAATAAAGCTCACCAACATAACCAATACTGCGGAAAACAGGATTCCAAACTTTTTGTGACGGTAACTTCCACTGACATCACTTGGTGAACTCCAAAAAGCCCCTAAGCAAAGTGCCAGTCCAATTTCAAAATGCCCAAGTCCAATGCCCACTACGATCGGTAGGGTAACGGCAATACCAATGAGGATGGCCTTTGAAAAATTAGAACTTTTCAAGAACTGCAACAGTTCCTTACTATTTTCAGTAATGGTTAATGCAATTGATTTCAAAATATAATTATTCAGCCTTAAAGATACGATTTGGCCCAATGACACCAAATTTTCAAACTCCGTATACTTGTGGCCCAGACCTCGATTTTTGTCATAATTATCTCCCCCCCAATTAATTCAGGCTATATGGAGTTTCTTTTAAAACTTTGAAATGAGCCATAAAAGGAATACTTTCGGATAATCATCAATGGAATAAATGAATCTTGTTAAAAACGTCTTTAGTATAAAGGACCTTGAAAATCTTTCCGGGATAAAGGCCCATACTATCAGGATATGGGAAAAACGATATAATCTTTTTCAGCCGAATAGGACAGACACTAACATAAGGTATTATGATGTTGAAAATGTGCAGAAACTTTTGAATATTACCTACCTCTACAATAACGGTTATAAAATTTCCAAAATTTCAGAATTAGATCCAAATCAAATCCCAAAACTGATAAAAGATTTAGTTTACTCTCAAAACATTGATGGCCACTTTATGAATTCCTTTAAAATGGCCATGCTAAAGTTTGACCAGGCTCTTTTTTTAAATACCTACAATACCCTTCTAAAAGAAAAGTCGTTTAAAGAAATATTCTATGAATATTTTATTCCATTGTTAAATGAATTGGGGATTTTATGGCAAACAGATACAATAACTCCATCTCAAGAACATTTTATTTCTGGCTTAATTAAACAGAAAATTTTGGTTAATAATGAAGCCCTTCAAATCAAGGCACCTACCAATACTTCCAAAACCTTTGTACTATTTCTTCCAGATAATGAAATTCATGAAATTGGATTGTTATATATAAATTATGAAATTTTGAAGCATGGTTATTATGCCATTTATCTCGGGCAAAGCATTCCCACCACCAGCCTAAGGGATTTACAACAACTGTACGACAATATCGTTTTTATTTCGTATTTTACTATAAAACCCTTTAAAGATGAAATTAACGAATATCTAAAGGACTTCCATGACAATTTGCTTATAGACTTCAAAACTGAGCTTTGGATAATAGGGAAAAAGTTAAAGGAAATCAATATAAAAGAATTACCTAATACCATATTTCCATTTTTCAGTATTGAAGATTTAGTGGATAAACTATAGAAAAAACAGGTGTATTGCCTATTACCTACTATTTTAATCAAGGTTTCATAGTTTGCCTTGCCACTGAAGAATATTCACATGAATTTATAATACACCGCGATAACCTAATTAGCTATTATTATTTGAGAAACCTGCTTTTTAGTTTGTAATTAGATTGCTGTGCCTAAGACGTCCGAATATTCCCAAAACTATAAAGAATTTCCATTTTTATAGTTATGACCTATTTATAATGTATTAATTTTTGTTTAATTATTTTAATAAAAGATTAAACATTTTGTATCTTTCGCAGTACAATATAAACCAAGGAGCATTAGATAACAATTCGGAAGTAGGACATACTTACATTACCTAGGACAATACCAAATTAGGACCTACTCCTTTGCCAAAGTAAACAACCTCAATAATTTTAATCATTTTGCGTATTCGTTTTTCCAATAAAAATTGGGGCATTACCACTGAACTGAATATTTTCAGACTCGATCGACTTTACAAGCTCAATATATACCATGTCAAAAGATAGAATAATCAACATAAAAGCAATAGAAAAATCAGCGGCAACATCTAGGTTAAAAATTCTAGTAACGGGTTCGACCGGTTATATTGGGAAACGTTTAATTCCTATCTTAATCAATGAAGGGCATCATGTGGTCTGTGCGGTCAGGGATAAATTAAGAGTGGATAGTACTCACCTCAATGACGGGAATATCTCTATTGTTGAAGTCGATTTTCTAAAATCGGAAACACTTAAGAACATTCCAACGGATATTGATGTGGCCTATTACCTAATCCACTCCATGTCTAATTCTTCTGATAATTTTGAGCTATTGGAAGCCGCCTGTGCTGCCAACTTCAAAAGGTCTATGGCAAAGACCCAGATAAGACAGGTAATTTATCTCAGTGGGATTACCAATGAAGAACTACTTTCTAAACATTTAAAATCCCGTAAAAATGTAGAAGAAATTTTAGTTTCTAGTTCTTACAACCTTACCGTTTTTAAAGCTGGAATAATCGTTGGATCCGGAAGTTCTTCTTTTGAAATCATTAGGGATTTGGTTGAAAAATTACCCATTATGGTAGCTCCAAAATGGCTCAATACTAGAACTCAACCCATTGCCGTTAGGGATGTTTTGTCTTTTTTGTCAAAAGCTAAGGATAGAATTGAACTTTACAATACCTCCTATGACATTTTTGGCCCAGAAATTTTGACCTATAAGCAAATGCTTCTTGAGTTTGCGCAAATAAGGGGATTGAAACGCTATATCATAACCGTTCCCATTATGACACCTAAACTTTCCTCTTATTGGCTATATTTCGTCACCTCCACTTCCTACAGACTGGCAACCACCCTAGTAGATAGTATGGGGATCCAAATCGTTGGAAGACCTAGTAACATTAATCAGCTTATGGAGGTTAACCCGATACCTTATAATCAGGCTGTACAACTGGCTTTTGAGAAAATTGAACAAAACAGCATAGTATCCAGTTGGAAAGATTCCATGGTAAGCAGTGGTCACTTAAAAGGTAATCTTTATAAATACGTGAATGTTCCCAAGTACGGTTGCTTTAAAGACTACAAGGAACGAAAAATTAAGAATGAGGCGATCACCATCAACAAAATTTGGTCTATCGGAGGAACTACTGGCTGGTATTACGGAAATATTCTTTGGAAATTAAGGGGATATATAGACAAGATGGTAGGCGGTATAGGCCTTCGTCGGGGCAGAACAAATATAACAGAATTGGATGCCGGTGATGCACTTGACTTTTGGCGCGTTATTTTTAGTGATAAAACCGAAAAAAAACTATTGTTATACGCCGAAATGAAACTGCCAGGAGAGGCATGGCTCGAATTCAAGATTGAAAATGGGCTCCTTAAACAAACGGCCACTTTTAGGCCCAAGGGCTTGCCTGGAAGATTGTACTGGTACCTTGTTTATCCGTTTCATGGCTTTATTTTTAATGGTCTTATCAATAAACTTGTTTCTAATCCAAACAAGCCTTAAATAGTTAATACTTATAACGTTATAAGAAAATAGAATTCATTTTTGTTTAATCAATTTTAAAATTCATTAAACATTTTGTAATTTTGAATACTTAGTGTAAAGGATGATTTTAGATACCACATATAAAACTAGGGAGATTGAACACCTAATCAATGATTTGGTAGGTAAGTCATTCAATTTTATCAAAATCTTTAAAATGAATGGCACTGGCTCAAAACAACTTATTATAGAAGAAGCCAGTTCAAATATGGACACTTATCTTAATACCCCTTTCGACGCCACTTTTGTAAATATAGAATTACGTCCGTTGGGTATCCTTGCTAAAATCAACAAGGTTAATAAGAGTTTTACCTGGGTAATTCCATATTACCAATTGGATATTGACCAAGGAAGTTTTCTAAGTATACAGGCTCAGAACCGATACATTAAATTTAGGGATAATCAAATATTTCAAGATAGTAAAGCATTCTTTGATAAGCTGTTGGAACAAAAATATGGCTATGAAACAAATTATGGTACATCAAATTATGACCAATTTACAGGAAGAATAATATAGATTATATCTTTATTAAGCCTGTGAAATCTTACACCATTCAATTATTGCTCAGTTGAATACAGCCACGGCTGGCACTTAAAAGTGTACAGCGCCAACTGAAACCTTAAAATGAGGAAACAAAGCCCTTTGGGCACTATATATTACAAGTAGTAATACGTAAAGTCGAAAACGCACAAGCACAAGTAATTAGGCAGCTAATGTAGCATGCGGTTTTCAAGAGCTAACATTACGGCGCAATCCCGATTAAATGCCTATAAACAATAACAATTCAAAACAGGCTATTAACATGGAAATTATTAATCAAGCATTAGAATTTGAACAAAGAAAACTAAAATCGCTTTCAACTAGCGACAGAATTGAAATTTCTAGAGAAGCAAAATCCTTGATCCTCAGCTTAAATGAAATTTATAGGCTGACCAAGGACAATAATATTATGGATATAATGAAACGCTTAACCGTCATTAAACGAAAAGTAGAAAAAAGGTTAAAAGGCAAACCCCTGGTTACCAACATATAGTATAATCAAAAATGAAAACAATAGTCATTATTGGAGGTAGCAAAGGAATAGGTAATGCAATTGTTAGAACTTTGATTGATTCCCATAAAATAATCAATATTAGTAGGTCATCGCCAGAACAAATCCACGCTAATTTAACTCATTTTAATTGTGATGTCCTCAGGGACGAGTTGCCAGAAATTACAGCTATGGATGCCTTGGTATATTGTCCTGGAAGTATCAATTTAAAACCTATTGCACGATTAAGTTTAAAGGACTTTAGGGATGACTTTGAAATAAATGTTATTGGCGCTGTAAAGGTTATTCAAAAGTATTTGGACGTGTTAAAAAAAAGCGAAATGCCCTCGGTATTACTCTTTAGTACGGTAGCTTCTAAATTAGGCATGCCTTACCACGCCAGTATCGCCACGGCCAAATCTGGTGTTGAGGGTTTAGTAAAATCCCTGGGTGCAGAATTGGCACCAACAATACGCATAAATGCCATTGCCCCAACAGTTACAGATACCCAATTGGCCTCAAAGCTTCTGCGCAATGATAAGATGATCGAAAACATAAAAGAGCGTCATCCATTAAAGAAATTCCTAGACCCTATGGAAGTTGCAGGAATGGCGGAATATTTATTATCGGACAAAGCCACTTCTATCTCGGGGCAAATCTTTGAAATGGACTGTGGAATTGTAACTTTTAAGATCTAGACATACTGTCTCAGTCCAAATTATTGGCCAACTTCCCTCAAAATAGATATAATTAGTGCAGTTGAACTTAACCCCTAACTGTTGTTATTTTCCTTTTTATATATTCATGGCCTTAAAAGTTATTTTAAAACCAAAATTACCTTCATAACGATTTTCCAATTCATTAAAGTTTATTATATCCACAAGAAAAATGGGAAATGATGCACTAAAAAAATATCCAAAAATACCCTATCTTTAACACTGACTGTCTGATAATTACATAATTAATTCGGAATAGATGAAGTGTTCTTTACTTTTGGCATTACTTTTTTTATTCTTAGTAGGACATACCCAAAACCATCCAGGAACAAAACTAAAGATTAAAAAATTCCATGGCGAAATTGTGTTGGATGGCGTCTTGGACGAAACTGCTTGGAAGGAGGCCGACGTAGCCGACAATTGGTATCAAAACTTTCCTGTTGATAGTTTACCATCTCCTTTTCAAACGGAAGGGCGCATGACCTATAACGATGAATTTCTATATGTATCATTTGTCTGTTATGATGATGACACGCCAGATGTTGTAAGTACACTTCGAAGGGATTTCAAGTATTCCATAAACGACAATGTATCCTTTATTTTTGGGCCTTACAACGACAGACTTAACGGGTATTTTTTTAACGTTACCGCCATTGGGGCACAAAGGGAAGGCACTGTTTCCAGTGGAGGAAATGGTGAAAATGCCTTCAATATATACTGGGACAACAAGTGGTATTCCAAGGTAGTTCGTTACAAGGATAAGTGGATTGCCGAATTGGCAATCCCATTTAAAAGTTTTAAGTATAAGAGCGATGTTAAGGAGTGGAACGTCACCTTTGACAGGCTGGATAAAAAACGAAATATTAAGTCGGCCTGGGTCCGTACACCCAGACAGTTCTATACGGGCACCTTTGCCTATGCCGGTCAGCTAGTATGGGAAGATCCAATTCCCAAGGCCAGTACCAACATTTCTATCATACCATATATATCAGGTGGGGCATTCCAAGATAGGGAGCTGGATCCTATTGAATCCTCTTCAGAACTACAGACCGGTTTCGATGCCAAGATTGGCATTACACCCTCTATGAATTTAGACCTCACCGTAAACCCAGATTTCTCGCAGATAGAAGTTGATGAACAAATACTTAATCTCTCCAGGTTTGAATTTCGGTTCCCCGAACGAAGACAATTCTTCTTGGAAAATAGCGATCTTTTTGACAATGCTGGTTTTGATTCTGCCAGACCATTTTTCTCCAGACGCATAGGCATCATACAGGATACCTCCGGAATTTCCCAAAAAGTACCCATAATGTACGGGGCCAGACTCAGTGGTACAATAAATGAAAAATGGCGCTTAGGGGTCATGAATATGCAGACAAAGAAAATGTTGGAATTGGGACTACCTGCCCAAAACTACACTGTGGCAACAGTACAAAGAATGTTTCATGAACAATCCAGTTTTTCTATGACCCTTGTGAACAAGCAAAGTTTAGGGGTTACCCAAAGTGATTCCTTAAGATATTACCATCCGAGTATTTTTGGGAGACCTGCTATGGAAGGTCAGCTTAGGCCAAACACATACAATAGGGTCATAGATGCCGACCTTGTGCTAAGAAGTAAAGATAATAGATGGTACCACAGTTCCTTTTTAGCTCAATCCTTTGATGATAGAAATAAGGCAAAGACCATGTCAGGTTCAGCATTTTTTCAGTATTCCGATCGTAGTCTCTTAGCTAATTTGGGGACCTTTTTTGTTAATGAAAACTTTAATGCCGAAGTTGGCTATGTACCGGGAAGTATGGTATATCCAGGACAAATGGGTTATTATTCCGAGCTGACTTATAAATTATACCCAGAGAACAATAGTTTGTTATATTCAGGGCCCCAAGCTGGAATAAATGACACCTATTTACCTGACGGCACCATGGTGGACAGGGAATATTCTATAGGATATGCATTTGAGTTTAAAAACTCATCTAACCTAAGCTTGGATTTCGGACATGTTTTTCAACAACTAACTTTTGATTTCAATCCAGTGAACGATGCGGAGGCCCGAAAATTTTTGAATGGAGAGGAATATAGGTGGAATACTATTTCTACCACTTTTCAAAGCAATACTACAAGGAAAATGAATTTCCTTGTGAATTCTACGTATGGTGGATTTTACAATGGCACCAATCTAAATATAGCTGGACAACTCGATATGCGCTTTCAGCCCTATGTAAATATTGCTATGCGTTTTGATTATAATAATGTAAAACTGGACGAAGACTATGGAAGTGCAGAGTTAATACTTTTAGGTCCAAAGTTGGATGTTACTTTTACCGATAAACTCTTTTTTACCGGTTATTATCAGTATAATAATTTAACGGACAATATGAACTTGAATGCTAGGTTTCAATGGCGATATAAACCAGCTTCGGATTTCTATATAGTTTATACGGAAAATTATTTTCCTGCCAATTTTGCGAGCAAGAATAGGGCTTTGGTTTTTAAACTTACCTACTGGTTCAATCTATAACCAATCCCAAATGCCCTGCAAAAGGGCGAAAAAATAATCTTACCCATTACGAAAAGGAATTGCCTAGGTGTAATGCAGTTTATCAATTCACAGCTAAGATGGGCTTCATAAGTTGCTCCCAGTTCAATTTTACTTATTTTTTTGTAAAAATGTGATGTTGCGTCGCTGTAAAATAATCACGAAAAATTTGGTTCAACTGATGGTTATTCCTACTTGCTATTACTCCTAAATGAGGAAAAATTTCTATGATACTCCTGGAAATACTTTTCACGGAATTTGCGGCTTCATTGTGTATCAGTTCAATGTACTCCGTTTTAAAAACCATTCCGTCATCAATAGATTTCTCAATCTCCGCAGCGTAAGTAAAAATATTGTGATTGGCAGTCTCAATAACACCCTTCAACTCAATCGTTTTCACATCTGACACACTTAGGACAGCTTCTTCCAAAAAATGTTCGGCCATTCCAATATAGTTTATCCATAGTGTTACATCGGCAAATAGACCAAATGGAATCTTAAAAATAGAATGAGGTAAATAATTCTCGCTATACAGAAAGCTACAAGATTTATGAACCAATCGATCCTTCACTTCAAAAGAATGGGTAGCTGACGCTTTAAGTCCCATTGTATTCCAATCCTTAATAATCTGGACCTCATCTTTCGGAATAACAAATGACCTCACTTTTGGTGAACCATCATCATTTATCAATTTAATTCCGTTTTCTATAATTTCGGCATTTAGAGTAAAATGTGTAAGATAAGGAGCTCCGGTAGCATAGCCCCATTTACCGGATATGCTATAATAATCATCACATATTACAGCAGTTCCAGAAACACCTCCACTTCCTCCCAAACAAACAGGAACTTTGGAATTTATAAAAATCTCACGGGCTTTACTCTCCTCAAAGTTTCCAATAAAATAGTTGGCACCACTGCACAGTGTAACCGTCCAGCCAAGGCTGGCATCGATCCTAGCCAATTCCTTCAGCTTATGAAGTCCGTAGGCAAGGGACAGCTCCAATCCCCCATAAGTTTTAGGGACCCATATACTCCATAAGTTTTCTTTGCCTATCCAATCCAAAACTTCCTTAGAAAATATTTCTACTCCTGAACAAAGTCTCCTAAGCTCTTGCTGTTTGTCTATTTGTATCATGCATAATTATTTTTCTCCATTTAAAATATCCTGAGGTCCCCACTATAAACAAGAAAATGGTAAGTCCGCCATATATATAAAGCTCTTTGTAGAAGAGAAGTGGAATGGCAATGACATTGCTAATATTTAGGTAGATCCAATTTTCCATCTTTCTTTTGGCCATGAGCCACATCCCGGCCCATGCAAAGGCGCTTACGGCTGCATCCCAGACGGGAACATCTGTATTAGTGTAAAATACCAGCCAGTAGCACATAAGTGCGAAACAAAGCACTACAATTCCAATTGCCGTAATTCGTTCCGAGGTGTTGGCATAAGAAATTGGTGTTTCTTCTTTTTGTATACCGAATTTCCAATAAAACCAACCATAGACACTCATAACCAGATAATAAAGGTGGAGTATAATATCTCCATACAGTTTTGACTGATAAAGTACCCAGATACCGATTAGAATTGAAGCAATCCCAAATAAATAATTATGGATATTGTTATTCCGTGCCAACAGAACCTGTGTTACGCCTAAAACAGTTCCCAAGGTTTGCAACAAGGTAAGATGCGTAAAAAAATTCTCCATCGATTCCCATACTTAAGTTAATGAAATGGAAAGATGAAGATAGTATCGATTAGCTAGATTGCTTCCTCGAATTAAAATCCCTACGCCGGCATTATCCGGATCAGGTTCAGAGTTAAAACCCCTGGGTATCATCTCAGCCCGCCCATATTGCAAGCACCCCATTTCAATAACAAAACTAAACCTAATTTGTGATTTGATATTCATATTAGAGCAATTAATTTTAAAAAACCGCTGTAGAAGAAAATCCAACTATAAAAACAGCTGTAGAAGTTGATATGCCAAGGCCAGTAAATTAAGGTTACTTAGGTCTTAATCCTTTTTCACCAAGGTATTTAATACCAAGGCTGAGATAATCATAAATAATCCAATAAAGCTATAAATAGAGTAGGCTTCATTGAACCATAAAACACCGATTAAAATAGTGAAAATCACCTCAATGTACTTTAAAGGAGCTACAAGATTTGTTTTTGCTATTTGAAATGCCTTGGTCATATATAATTGCCCCATAAAACCAAAAACACCTAGAATAAGTAAAAATGCCCATTCATATCCTGTGGGCTGTACCCATACGGTTATCGCCAAAAGTCCCCCAATAACAGTACCTACGAACATAAAATAATTTACAACGACCGCAGGGTGGTCTGCCACTCCTATTTTTCTAATAACTACATATACCATTCCACTAAAAACGGAGGCAGTTAAGATTAAAGTTAGTCCTGTAGAATTGATATTGCCATCAAATCCTTTTAAAACCAGTACCCCTGCAAAAGCAGTTAGAAAAAAAAGCCATTGAATTTTTTTTAATTTTTCCTTTAACACGAAAACGGCAAAAATAGCTGCAAAAATAGGGGCCACATAACGTAAGGAAACAGCTGTACCCACGTGTAGGTGTTTTAAGGAAAGAAAAAACAAACTCATAGCCGTTAAACCTAGAATAGCTCTTAACAACATTAATCTCCGTTTGTTACCCAATATCGGAATCCCTTTGACCAAAATAAAGGTTGTTGCCAATACAAAGGAGCCAAAACACCTGAAAAATACAATCTGAAATGTCGGGATACGGGCCAAATATTTTACGGAAACATTCATCAAGGCAAATGAAAAGGTGCTGATGACCATAAAAAGCACTGCTTTTTTAAAATCTAATCCGGATGGTTTACTCCATTTAATATTCAACAAAATAGTGCTATTGTTTGACCAATATCTAAGTGCATTGGATTAAAAGCACAAAGGTATGAATACCTCCCCTTTACTTAAGACAATAGCCGTATTAATTCTAAGATTCAATGATTTTAGAATTCCGTATTGCCTGAAGTCTGTAAACCTGACAGGGCAGCGAAATTACTTCACAGCGTCGAGAGCTGCTGGTTTTTTATTTTCCTTTGACCAGATGATTTCAATTTCAAATTTGCTTCTGTTAAATTAACAAATGGGTTGTCCGTTTTTGACATCTTGTTGTCCGTTGCCAGCCTAAATTCTAGGATACATTTGTATTATAAAACATTAACAATGGAAAAAAACATAGCTATTCTAATGGCAGATTTATCGGGATATTCCGCACTTACGGAAACCCATGGTGCCACCTCTGCTGCTGATTTAATTGACAAATATATACGTATCGCAGAAAATTGCCTAGTTGGCGATAGCAAAATGCACCAACGCACAGGGGATGAAATAATGTTCGTCTCCGACTATCCTGACTTTTTACTTGCCACTGCTCTTAATTTAGAGGCCAACACAACAAATGAAGAAAATTTTCTTCAGATACATGGGGGCTTACATTTTGGTAAAGTTTTGAACCGGACGGATAGTTATTTTGGATCAACTGTTAATCTGGCGTCCAGAATTGCCGCTAAAGCCCTGGCAGGTACCTTTTGGTGTTCTGATGACTTTGTAAAATCATTAACGAATAAATCTATTTGTGCATTTAAATCGAAAGGCAGTCATCTATTTAAAAATATTAATGGCCAAAAAGAAATATATGAAGTAAGTATCGAAAAAACAACGACCACTCTTGTCGACCCCATTTGCCGTATGTTGATCGTCAACCCTCAATATGCAATCCATCATCCAAATGAAAACGAACTCTATTTTTGTTCTACACAATGTCTCGAAGAATATAATAAGAACCACAATAGTGTTCATTATACAGAAATGCTAGATCAATCTGAAAATCAGCTAATTCTTAATTAAATCTATTTAAAAAACAAACACTATGATACCAATCACTATTGGAATTTCCTCTGGACTCCTCATTATTTTACTGTTTAGCATAGTAAAGCATTTGGACAAAAAAATAGTCTATGGGCTTATCCTATCCGGAATTGGATTTCTCTATGTAGGTTTTGTCTGGACAGATATACAGGCTTTGGTGGTAAATGCCTTCCAAGCAGTTTTGTTCCTGTTTTTGGCCTATTATGGCATTAAAAAGGGTGTTCATATACTTGCTATGGGTTATTTTCTACATGGATGTTGGGATGTTGCCTATAATCTTTTTTCAGACCCAGGATTGATTCCTCCAAACTATGATATGTTTTGCTCATCACTTGATTTTACTGTTAGTGCTTATATTTTAGCCTTCAACAACCAGTTTACAATAAAAAGATTTAACCAATAAATAGGTATTATGATTACTGCCACACTACTTATTAAAAATATGGTCTGCAACCGCTGTATACTTGCTGTCGAGAATATTTTAAAAAATAATATAATCCCTTTTCAAAAAGTCAGTATTGGGGAAATAAGGTTAATGATAGCGCCTTCAACAAAGGAAAAAGAGCAGCTGAATGAAGAACTCAAAGCACTAGGCTTCGAAATTATTGATAATAATACCGGGCGGCTTATTGAGAAAATTAAAAACCTCGTAATTAAAAGGGCTCGTAATGAAGTGGATGAAAAAGCCATAAAAATAAATTTGTCCACTTACCTCTCCGAGAACGTTCATCATGAGTATACATACTTGAGTAGTTTATTCTCATTGGTTGAAGGAAGAACAATTGAGAATTATTTTATTGAACAGCGCATTGAAAAAGCGAAAGAGTTGCTGACCTATGACCAAATGACATTATCTCAAATTGCCTATGAACTAAATTATTGTGGAGCAGCCCATCTATCAAAACAGTTTAAAAATATTACTGGTTTAACTCCCACTTTTTTTAAGGGAATGGGTATTGCCCACCGTTTCCCTATTGACAAGATTTAACCCAAAACTATACAATCAATTCCCAAAGAAGTATAACAAATACATCCTTGCAAAGGCTACTTTTACTTCATTAAAAAACAATAAAAAACATAATTATGAAATCAACAATAGTGAGCAATAGCTCTCAAAAAACAGACAATGTAAAATGCGGGAATCCAAATTGTAAATGTGTTAATTGCAATTGCGGTTCAACATGTACATCTGCAAATTGCATTTAGACAACTCTTGATTAAATTTTAAAGGCCGTTCACTAGTGGACGGCTTTTTTTGTCTAAATAGATATGGATATCCTTTGGTATATCAAATTGGGTTTCTGGCAATCAAACATAACTGTGGGAAATTAACACTTTTAGAATTCATTTTTTTACTCGTCCGTTTTTGACACAAAGTTGTCTTTAAAGGTGCTAAAAGCCCGGATATCTTTGTATTCCACTTTAACAATTAAAAATAAAATGATGACAAGCAAAACTGTTTTAATTAAAAAACTAAATTCAACTACAAGTATAATATTTCTTGTGTTTTTGTTCGGCTCTTGTACAAAGGAAGAAATGAACTTAGGTGTAACAAATGAATTTACATTACAATCCGTTACCAATGGAGCATCTTATAATATTAAGGTTGGATTGCCTTATAATTACAATCCGTCAGTTGAAAAATATGAAACAATATATGTATTAGATGGTGAAGAAATATTTGGTTTCGTTGCTAACCGATGTAACGAGATTTCGGATAATTTTAGATTTAAAAATGTTTTGGTCGTAAGCATTGGATATGGTAAGGACCGTAGCATTGATTATACTCCAACAAAAGTTAGCTCAGTTACTGGTGGGGCTCCGCAATTTTTGAATTTCATTGAAACTCAGTTAATTCCCAAAATGGAACAAGATTACAATGCTGATAATACCAGGGAAAGTCGGGTAATACTTGGCCATTCATATGGAGGTCTATTTGGAGGTTACGCTTTTTGCACAAACAATAAATTATTCGGAAACTATATTCTATTAAGTCCATCTTTTTGGTTTGATGACTATGTTTCTCTGCAAATGGAAAAGGATAACAGAGCCGAAAATAAAAACAGAAGGCAACTGGTGTTCATGGGTATAGGCGAACAGGAAGAAAGAGACAGAATGTTGGATCCCTTCGAAGCGTTTCATCATTCAATTATGGACAACTATACCAATATTAAACTAACAAAAAATCTTGAAAAAAACCTGGATCATATGGGTTCAAGAAATCCAAATATTATTAATGGCTTAAATTATTATTTTCAAAACAGATAAGATTTATTCATTTAAAAATGTCACTTTGCCTGAAGTTTTTTCTTTTACTTATAAATTTCGCGGGCAACTTTACTTCTCACAATCAATATGAAAGAGACTTGCCCGCCGTTTCCCTATTGACTAGACCTAACCCAAAACTGTACAATCAATTCCCAAAGAAGTATAACAACTACATCCTTGCATAGGCTACTTTTACTTCATTAAAAAACAATAAAAAACATAATTATGAAATCAACAACAGTGAGCAAGAGTGCTCAAAAAACAGACAATGTAAAATGTGGAAATCCAAATTGTAAATGTGTTAATTGCAATTGCGGTTCAACATGTACTTGTGCAGATTGCATTTAGATAACGCTTGGTTAAATTTTAAAGGCCGTTCATTAGTGGACGGCTTTTTTTTGTCTATTTAGATATGGGATATCCTTTGGATCTATTAAATTCAGGGTAACTTGAATAGGTCGTCTGTAATTGACGCCTTAATGTCTGATATTAAATTTAGACTTGGCTTACCTTTATTAAATAGATTAAAACCCGAAAATATGCAAAAGGTCGCCTTTATTATTCCACCTACCGTTGAATTACTTGACCTTGCAGGTCCGGTACAGGTTTTTACCGAGGCTAAATTTTATGGTCTTCAAATGGATATTGAATTTTATCAATTTCAGGATAAACCTGTAAGTACGGCAGGATTAGGGTTTGAAAAAATTAAGAACTATGGTGAAGCCAAATTAAATGAAGGGGATTTTGTATTTGTTCCAGGTATGCATTTTGATTACGTTAGCAGTATTGCTTTTAAGGCTGAAAAAGAATTTTTCAAATGGCTCAAAGATTGTTCTGAGACAGGGGTAATGGTGTGTTCTATTTGTAACGGAGCTTTTGCCTTAGGGTATGCGGGTTTATTAAAGGATACAGAATGTACTACACATTGGCGAAGAATAAATGAGCTGCAACTCCAATTTCCACAGGCCAAGGTTGTAGCCGATATATTATATATTAAGAGTAATAATGTGTATACCAGTGCCGGCATAAGTGCAGGAATCGATCTTGCCTTGGCCATTCTTGAAGCTTTAAAGGGGCCTCTATTTACGCATAAAGTGGCAAGAGGCCTTGTTGTTTATCACAGTAGGAGTGGAAAACACAGACAGCAAAGTATTTACCTCGATTATAGAAACCATATCAATCCACATGTGCATCAAGTTCAAGATTACTTAATTGATAATCTTTCCAAAGAGAACGACATAGAATCCTTAGCTTCACTTGTTGGGATGAGTTCACGAAATCTTAGCAGGGTATTTAAGGACAGGACGGGGTTAACTATTCTGGAATATCTTACCCTATTGCGAAAAGAATATGCCAGTACCATGCTTAATAACCCCGACTATACTGTTGAATATATAGCTTCTAAATGTGGATTTAAAAGTGCAAGGCAACTACAAAGAATATTAAAAAAATGAGCCACAGTAAAACTAAAACTAGCTAATGGATTTTAAGGATAACTGCCTAAGCGAAAAAGTCCAAAATATTAGGATACCGCCTCAAAATCCTAAACCAACTTATATTGCACAACCCCAAACCAGCCTTAATCCCTTTTGCAGCTCGAGGTAAACGTTTTACAAACGAAATGCTAAAACTTATGAATAACCTCAGCTTTCTATGAACCTTTATGGTCGTCGGAGCTCTTGAAAACTAAGTAAAGGCTAACGCCTATCGTCTTTTTTGTTTTCCGCAGCTTAAGATCTCGCAGAAGTTAACCAGAAATAAATTAGATCAATAAAAATTAGCAATCTGGATGAGACGTTCAATATTTAGCAATTGAATTTTACGACCATCTATAGCAATAAGTTTATCATGTTTAAAATCATGAAGTACACGTGCTAAGGTTTCAACTACTGTCCCAGCCATATTGGCTAAATCCGAGCGAGAAAGCATAATATAGGTGATTGCAAAATCCTTAACTTTATATTTATCATGTAAAATCAACAAATTAAGAGCCACTCGTTCCCTCACTGTACGTTGAGATAATACCGCCATAAGATTTGCCAAGACACTAAATTCGTGGCTTAAACTTTTCAATAGCAAACGAGAAAATGATGAAGAATTGTTAAGTATCTTATTAAAATCCTGTATGGTTATAAATGAGATTATAGCGTTTTCTATGGCAACTGCAGTATCTCCGTAAGTATTTTCACTTAAAACAGATGAATAGCCAAAAAACTCACCTTCATTGTAGATATAAATTATTTGTTCTCGCCCATCATTGTCTATTTTGTATTTTTTTACTTTACCGCTTTGCAAATAAAAAATACCCGATGGCAAGGTGCCTTCCGTAAATATGGGTTGGTTTTTACGATACTTTTTATCAATCATTAATTCCTCAAGCAACTCTTTATCAGCTTGAGGTAATTCCTTTAAAATATACTGGCTATTGAATGTGAATTTAGTAATCATAAGCGAGTCCTAAAGTTACGTCTTATTTATTTTTTAATTTAAAAGTTTGATTTAAATCAAACTTTTCCAAGATTCCCCTCAAGCACATTTATTTTTAGACATGGTAATTTTACATCCATGGTTTGCAATTATTTATTAATGAACAAAATAACGATGAAATCTCCAATTGAATTCCCTTTCATCTAAAAAATTAATTCTATTTAGTTTGACAAAAATTAGTACATACGCAATAATGAGCTGTCCTATCTGCGGTTCTAAATACAAAGAAAAAATGCCACAGATAGGTAAACGTATTAATAGTAAGTGTGTGTTTTGCCATACTCTGTTTGGAATAAACAATACGGATGACTGCTGTGTTTACTGCACATATAGTGATGAATTATGTCCAAAAGCACAAATAAAAATAAAGAAGAACAAATAAAAATACTGGCAAATCGTATACACATAAATACGACTTGCAATTTTAACAACTAAAATAGCTATTGTTGCTTTATTGGCTAATCAAGTTTATACACAATGATTTTTAAAAATCTGCAATTAAATATTGACATTGAAGACCATCTTTTTAATTCACTTTATCCAATGCGGATCAAAAAGCTTTCTGAGCGCCATTGGACTCCCGTAGAAGTAGCTAAATTGGCGGCCGATTATTTAGTGGATAAACCAAAATGCAAAGTTTTGGATATTGGGTCGGGAGCAGGGAAGTTTTGTTTAATAGGAGCAGCTTCAACAAAGGGCCTATTTTATGGTGTTGAACAACGAAAGGAACTTGTCAACTTATGTAAAAGTATAGCAAAAACACATCAAATAAATAATGTAGAATTTTTTCACTCAAATATTACAGAAATTTCCTTTTCTGATTATGATGCCTTCTATTTTTATAACCCTTTTTATGAAAACATTGATAATTCCCTTTTAATAGACAACAAAATCGTTTTAGACGAAAAATTATATTTTACGTATTCAGAATATGTAGAAAATCAATTAAAAAAAACGCCCGTTGGAACTCGTATGGTTACGTATTGGAGTATGTGGGTAGAAATTCCAGAGGGTTTTGATTTAGAATTTACGGCCTACAATGGGAAACTAAACTTTTGGGAAAAGAAATTTTGATAGCTATGAATAAAAATTTGAACCACATTCAAAAAACTAAGGAAGCGCTATTGATACAAGGCGTAGAAAAGCTCAAAATCATTGGTTTTGCTAATGTTACCATACATAATATTTTGACCGAGGAAATTTATATTCTCTACTTCTCAAGCTATTTGAAAAAAATATCAGATCCGAAAAACGATAATGAGATTATTGCCATAAATGAACTAAAATCATTCATTACCAAACAACGCGAGATTTAAAAAAGGGAAGGTGGCAATTAATTGCCAAACAATAATTTATAAATATACTCGATAAACTACATATACAACTGGGTCTATTAATAACCACACTGCGTTTCTAAAAACTAATCCTACAAGTTTTCTTTGGCCCTTTTAATGGCGGTATGTATATCTTCTACCACAAAATCTGTTGCTATAAATGAGAATATTTCATTTTTTTTAAAATCCTTCCTCAAGGTTTTTCCAATACCCGAAATTATTACTTTGATTTTTCGAGCCTTGTAGGTTTTTATGATTTCCTTGATACTCTGATATCCGGTAGCATCGATTAATGGTACATAGCGCATTCTAATAATAATAACTTTGGGCTGTAAATGTGTATTGGTAATGGTTTCCTGAAATTGTCTGGCCGCTCCAAAAAATAGAGGTCCATTAATTTCATATAAAATAACTCCTTTAGGTAAATCCAATAACTCTTCATCAAAAAGATGCTCGCCATTTCCATTTTCGGATGAAAAATCCTGAATATTAACAGATTCACTCATTCTTTTCATAAACATAAAACTGGATAACACTATCCCAATTTCTATGGCAATTACCAAATCAAAGATAACGGTAAGAAAAAAGGTGGTCAGTAAGATAACAACATCCATTCTATTGCCTTTTAGAATAGATATGAATTGTTTCCATTCACTCATATGATACGCGACAACCATTAATATACCTGCTAAACAAGACATAGGTATTAATTTGGCATAGGGCGCAAATAAAAGCATAATAGCCAATAGGACTAGAGCATGAACGATACCGGCAATAGGGGTTCGCCCACCATTTTTTACATTGGTTGCAGTTCTTGCAATGGCCCCCGTAGCCGGGATACCACCAAAGAGAGAAGAGAAAATATTGGCTGCTCCTTGTGCTATTAATTCCATATTTGAACGGTGTTTACCTCCTATCATTGAATCTGAAACCACAGCGGAAAGGAGTGATTCTATACTTCCTAATATGGCAATTGCAAATGCGGGTTGAATAAGCCCTTGAATGGTATCAAAATCAACCTTTGGTATATGGGGCAAGGCCAACTTATTTGTAATATTCCCAAAATTACTTTCAATGGTATCTACCGGAAGGTCAAATACAACTACAATTATGGTAGATAATATTATGGCAATTATAGACCCTGGAACCTTATTTACTATTTTTTGAAAATAAAGTGTGATAAATATCGTTGCGACGGCAATGCTAATAGCATACCAATTGATTTTATGGAAATTACTAAAATACACGACCCATTTATCTATAAAATCGGCAGGGACTTGAGAGATACTTAGCCCAAAAAAGTCATTAATCTGAGAGGAGAAAATAATAAGGGCTATACCACTAGTGAAACCCACAATGAGAGAATATGGAATGTATTTCAGTAAATTTCCAAGTCGCGCCAATCCAAAACCGATAATAATAAAGCCAGCCATAAAAGTAGCGATGGTTAAGCCGTCTGTCCCGTATTGTTGAACAATACCATAAACAATAACAATAAAAGCTCCTGTAGGCCCTCCTATTTGAACCCGACTTCCTCCAAAAGTCGAAATAATGATTCCTGCTATAATTGCTGTTAAGATTCCCTTTTCAGGAGAAACACCAGAGGCTATCGCAAAGGCAATGGCCAAGGGTAAAGCGACTATCCCCACAATTAATCCAGAAAGAATATCTTTTGTTATTGTTTCCTTTGATATCCCTAGTTTTAAAAGAGAAAATAATTTTGGTATAAATTCTTTGCCCATTGGTTTACAGATTAATCATTATATAAATAAGGCGCTTAAAATTTTATTATATTTTACCAATTTGTTGTATAATCTATGGTCATATTCAATAAAATAGCTCTTGAGATACGCATTAATGGAATCTGTAACATAAAACTAAAGAGAATAATAAAGGGGTACATAATTTTAAAAAAGCCAGGTATACTATTCAAAGAAAATCCTAGTATTATTAATGGCATAAAAATTATTAGTACAATAGGATAGCTAATCCATAAAGCAGCCGTATAAAACCCTGGTTCCAGCTTAAAATCTTGCTGACAACATGAGCATTTATTGGGCATTTCCAAGATTCTTGAAAACACAAATAATCCTGGATTATTAAATAAATTTCCAATTTGACAACGTGGGCATTTTAATTTTAAAATACTGTACAGCTTCGTCCCCCTTTTCATTGACTATTCTCCTTTTTGTAGTGAACAATTTTTTCTCAGATAGATTTACATATTATCAACTATAGCTTTCCCAAATTCAGAACATTTAAGTAGCATGGCATCTTCCATTAATCTTTCGAAATCATAGGTGACGGTTTTGTTATGAATAGCGCCTTTCAATCCTTTAACTATAAGGTCTGCGGCTTCTTGCCAACCTAAATATTCCAACATCATTACGCCGGAAAGGATTTCGGAAGATGGATTCACCTTATCTTGATCTTTGTATTTGGGCGCTGTACCATGTGTTGCTTCAAATATGGAAACTCCCGTTTTATAATTTATGTTTGCCCCTGGTGCAATTCCTATCCCACCCACAATCGCAGCTAAAGCATCAGAAATGTAATCCCCATTTAAGTTTAAGGTTGCAATAATATCATATTGTTCAGGTCTCAAAATAATTTGTTGCAAAAAAGCATCGGCAATGACATCTTTTATAATTAGTTGATGTCCACCGTTATCAATAACCTGCCAAGGACCACCTTCATAATCTTTCGCGGAAAATTCATCTATGGCCAACTGATAGCCCCATTCTTTGAATTTGCCTTCGGTATATTTCATTATATTACCTTTATGAACGATAGTTACCGAATCTTTTTTATGTTCAATAGAATATTGAATCGCAGCTCTTACCAAACGCTCTGTTCCTTCTTTTGAAACGGGTTTAATTCCAATAGATACGGTATCGGGAAAGCGAATGGCAGTTACACCCATCTCATTGATTAAAAAGTTTTTTACTTTTTCAAGTTCAGGTGTACCATTCATCCATTCAATGCCCGCGTAAATATCTTCAGTGTTTTCCCTAAAAATGACCATATCTACTTTTTCGGGATTTTTCACAGGGGAGGGTACGCCTTCATACCATTTAACGGGTCTAACACAAGCATATAAATCAAGTTGTTGTCGTAAAGCCACATTAAGGGACCGCATTCCACCACCTATTGGTGTCGTTAATGGCCCTTTAATGGCCACAAGGTATTTCTTAATGCTTTTAATAGTATCTTCTGGTAACCACTCCCCTGTTTTCTCAAAAGCCTTTTCACCTGCATATACTTCTTTCCATTTAATTTCTCTGTAATCACCATATGCTTTCTTAATAGCAGCATCAATTACCATTTTAGTGGCTTTCCAAATATCTGGACCAGTCCCGTCACCTTCAATAAAAGGAATAATTGGTTTATTTGGCACATGCAGCTTTCCATTAACAAGACTAATTTTACTTTCATTCATATTGTAAACTAAGTTAAATTGAATACAAATGTACAACAAATGTTAATTTAAAACATAACAAATGTTATGTTTTTATGTGCTATTTATTATATATTTGACCGATGAAAAATTTCTATTCCCAATTTGATTTTCAAAGTGAACAACTTTTTGAGGTATTAACCTCTGAGGAAAAAAAGTTAGTATATGATACTATGGAGCCATTGATCATCAAGAAAGGGGGACTCTTGTTTTATGAAGAAGGTGTCCCTACCGGTATCTTTCAAATTAAAAAAGGAAAAGCAAAAAAATTCAAGCGCGGTTTTTCTGGAATAGAACAAATTTTTTATATCTACACGACTGGCGATGTATTAGGGTATCACGCTTTATTTGGAGAAGAGCGTTATCAAGATTCCTGTGAAGCATTGGAAGATCTGGAAGTGAATTTTATAGCTAAGGATGTCTTTTTTAAGTTGTTATTGGATATTCCCGCTTTGCAACGCACTTTTATAAAAAATATAGGTCATGAGTTTGGCGTTCTAGCCAATATTATTGCTGTACTTGCCCAAAAAAATCTTAATGCACGATTGGCTATTAACTTGCTCATTTTAGAAAATAGATTCCAAAAGCATTATAAATCAGCTGGTATTGATTTAACAAGAGAAGATTTGGCCAATATTATTGGCACTTCACCAGAAAGTTTGGGTAGGAGCCTAAAACAGTTTAAGGATGAAGGGGTAATTGAAATAGATAAAAGAGTTATTTATATAAAAAATAGGGATATAATATTTGAACTGTTGAATATTGACTTGAGCTAGTGACATTGTGTACGCTCAAGTGCCTCGCTGTATTAATAATTAGGAACCAGTCCAGGATTACCTCACTCCGTTCGGTGAACCAGTCCCGATAGCTATCGGGAGGGGTCGGGGCTCAAGGAAATCCGACACAGGCTAACGCCTGTCGCCTTTTTTGTTTTCCGCTGCTTAACCACCTAGTGGTACTACGCAGTGGAAAACAAAAAATCCGATCACATCTGTGATCGGATTTTCTTGGTCGGGGTGGCAGAACTAACCTGCCACTAGACAATATTTTAATAACCAGACACTTATATTGTTTCAATAAAATCAGGTAACCGAATAGGTAACCTTTGCTCCGATTTTATTCGTGAAAACAAAGATATATAAATATCCTAAACTAAAAAACAATAAATAGATCCAAATTTTATTAAAATTTAAAAAACAGGAAAAAGCATCACCGGAATATCCAATGGCGCTGGAAGAAGTAAATGATAATTATTGGGTAAACCATTCATCCTGATCTAAAATTGTTTTTCCGTTCTTCTGCAAAAGGAAAATGCTTAAGATGAAAAAAGTAAATGGTTTTATTTGGTTAACCTGAAGATTATTCTACTAAATTTTTATTATATTCGATATATAATTAATTTTATGAAAGAAATACTCATATTTTTACTGGTTTCTTTTAGTTTTATCACTTCTTCTTTTTCACAATCAGATTCGACAGTGAGAGGGAAAAATAATTTAAATATTCTTCCTAGTTTAAGATATGTGGTTTATTCAGGAAATCTTGATAATGAATATTTCAGCTTGCAAATAGACCTAGAATCACTGAATCTGTTTAATTACTCTCTACAAAATATTAAGGATGGTAATTTAACTATTTCATCCTCCAATTTGAAAAAGAAAAATTTTTTTGACTATAAAGACTTTAGAAATACCCCAGCCGACAGATTAAAGAATATGATGCCGGATTTTGATTTAAACAGTAGTCCACTTCCTTCAAAGCCACTTTTTTAATCCAATATTTAGAGGTCAGTAGTTAGTTACATATAATTTGATTGTGATATACTTTATTCTTTTTGACCAATCGGGTTATTAGATTATTGAAAATTGTTGCATTACTCTGTGAGCGGTTTACCCTAAAACAAAAATCGTTAAAATATCTATTGATATTGAAATCTCTCACCCAGTGGAATATGTTGTTCGTATCCAGGATTTGATGAATTATAGTATGTAGCGCCTTGAAGTTTAAACCAGAGTTACTTTCAATCTGGGTGATATCATAAGCCTTTTAAATTGGTCTGTAACCTCTCCATTTATCAGTGGTTAACTTTGCATCTCGGCTGATGTGATTAACAAATATATATTGCAAAGACCTCGATACGCATTGCATACATTCTTTTTACCTTGCCATCATCTGTCAGTTCAACCGCTGTTATGGCTTTCTTTTTCTTGGCTTTATAACTTCTATGTGCCGCTCACTTTTTGTGGTGTGATCGTGATGTACATAGCTTGAAATTTTAAAGTTCATTACTGGTATTTTCGCTTTTCTTGAAACCGAACTTCCTTCTTTTCCTCTGTGAATTTCTTTTCCAAAATGAGAGGCTTTCTTTTGGGTTCTTCGGTCTGGAAAAGTGATTCCATCATCACCATTGTCGGTTTGGTCTGGGTCTTTTCCATATCTCGCATTATGGCGATTATCGCATTGATACGTTTCTTTATTGAGGCTTCGGTTGTTCTTCCGGTCGGACCCAATTTTTCTTTTGGCGAGATTTCGTTGTAAAAGAAAAAATCGAGCATCGTGGCCATCGCCTCGGTGTGCGATTTGAAGTGAGTTTTGGAAAATTCCTAAAAACGTTTTGCTGTTGCCCGCTTAAACCTGATTGTGATGAATGAGTCCATTTTCTTTCGCTTTTTTGTGCATTTGACGTAAATCCATCCCTGTTTACAGGCTGTTCAGGGGCATTTGACGCAAATCGAAGAAATATATATAATCCATTAATTTTCAAGTTGTTGAAATTCAATGAGTTATACGCTAAAAGGAATATGTAACGCGGCTCTGCCCGTTACCCTCTTGCTATTCCTTTTCGTCCCGCCCAGCGGGACAAAAATTTCATACAATTTGACTAAACGCCAATTGCCTTTTTCGGAATTTGAAAATTCCTGTATGTAAAATATAGATGGATATAGCTACCAGCGAAAGTCAAAAATAGGATAGCTATGTAAAATTATGTGTGCTGAATTTCAGCATTTTAAATATACAGCTTTTAATCAATAAATTGAAAATTTATCCCATAAAAAAAGATCCGAACTCGCCAGATCTTTTTAAAGTTTTTAATTTAAGAAGCTAAGATTACAAAATTCCTTCATCAGCAAAAGAGAAATAATTGCCATCAGGGGTAATGATGAGGTGATCAAGAACTTTAATATCAAATAGTAAAGCTGCATTTTTAATTTTTTCAGTTAGTCTTTTATCAGCTTCACTAGGTTTTAAATTTCCCGAAGGATGATTATGGACCAGAATTACAGAAGTAGTTAGGCTCTTAAGTACTACTGCAAAAACTATCCGAAGATCTACCAGAGTTTCTGTTATTCCCCCGGTAGATACTTCGTAAATACCCTTTACTTTATTGGCATTGTTCAAAAGCATAACGTATCCACCCCAGCAAGTACGTTAATTTAGTACTTCGGGATTAATATATTGAGGCAGTAATTTATGTAGTGCGGCAATTTTGGTGTCATTAATATTTTTCAACACGTAACACAACCA
>Ga0105054_10002523_pt1 | contig 29101 bp, 29 predicted proteins | sample BON02_FD_78091 | JGI IMG/M metagenome (GOLD analysis project Ga0105054, IMG submission 78091) | Freshwater microbial communities from Lake Bonney liftoff mats and glacier meltwater in Antarctica - BON-02 (megahit assembly) | ecosystem: Environmental > Aquatic > Freshwater > Ice > Glacier...
AATCGGGTCTTGCTGATCGTCCCCTTCGGTGAGCACGGTGTAGATCGCGGTGATCGAGCCGACGCCGTTCAGGCCGTTGCCGCTGCGCTCCACCAACTGCGGCAGCTTGGCGAAGCAGCTTGGCGGGTAGCCCTTGGTGGCTGGCGGCTCGCCGATGGCCAGTGCTATTTCGCGCTGTGCCATCGCGTAGCGCGAGAGCGAGTCCATCAGCAGCAACACATGCTGGCCGTTGTCGCGGAAGTGCTCGGCGATCGCGGTGGCGTAGCTGGCGCCCTGCATGCGCAGCAGCGGCGGCGCGTCGGCCGGTGCCGCCACCACAACCGAGCGCCGGCGGCCCTCCACGCCCAGGATGTCCTCGATGAACTCTTTCACCTCGCGGCCGCGCTCGCCGATCAGGCCGACCACGATCACGTCGGCCTGGGTGTAGCGCGCCATCATGCCAAGCAGCACACTTTTGCCCACGCCAGAGCCTGCAAACAGGCCAATGCGCTGGCCTCGGCCCACGGTGAGCAGCGCGTTGATCGCGCGCACACCGGTGTCCAGCGTCTCGCGCACCGGGTCGCGGTCCATCGCGTTCAGCGGGGAGCGGTCCAGCGCCTGCACCTCCACCTGCGTGATGGGGCCCATGTGGTCCAGGGGCTGGCCTTGCGGACCGACCACCCGGCCCAGCAGGCCGCCACCCAGCGGCAGGCGCAGCATGCCGCGGTCGTGTGGTGAGGGTGGCTTGTTCACCTGGCCCACGCGCGGGATGGTGCGGTAGGGTGGCAGCGGCGTCACGCGGGCGCCACTGGCCAGGCCGTGGGTGTCGCCAGCGGGCATCAAAAAAGCCCGGTCGTCGGCGAAGCCCACCACCTCGGCCAATACCGGCGGCTTGCTGCCGTTGGCAATCAAACACTGTGAGCCAACCGGCACCCGCAGCCCCACCGCCTCCAGCACCAGGCCGGTCAGGCGGGTCAGCGTGCCGCGCATCTCCAGCGGATTGGGGGCGTCGGCGCAAGCGCGCGTGTCGCTCATGAACCGGTCCCAGCGTGGCGGGGCGTCACGCATCGCTGTCTTGCGCCGTGTCGGATCTTGCGGCGGAGCCGGGAGATTCCCAGTCCACGCTCAGGCCCAGGTTGCCCACCGCGCGGGCCCAGCGTTTTTCCACCGTGGCGTCCACCGCCATGCTGGGTGTGTGGATCAGGCAGCCGCCGGGGGTGATGGTGGGGTCGGCCACAAACTCGGGTGCGTTCTCGCCCAGGGTTGCGAGCAGCGGGGCTTTCATCAGCAGCAGGTCGTCGGGGTGCATGCGCACGGTGGCGGGCAGGCCATCGTCGACGATCATTTCCAGCGCCTCACCGATCACGGTGCGCAGCTGGCGGGTGTTGACGGTGAGCTCTTGGCGCACCACCTGGCGCGCGATGTCGCAGGCCAGCTCCAGCAGCTGGCGCGAAATGCTTTGTTCGCTTGCCAGCAGCTGGTCGGTCACGCTGTGCAGCAGCGCGCCCATGCGCGATGCGCTTTCTGCCTGCGCCTGCTGCATGGGGGCGGCCAGCGCCGCGCGGGCTTCCTGCTCGCCCTGTTCGCGGCCCCGGGCAAAGCCATCGGCCCAGCCCTGCTCACGCTCGGCCTGCCGACTGCCACCCTTGGCACTGCCAGCCTCGTCGCGATCGCTGTCTGGGTGCGGCCCGAGGTTGCCGTCCATCGAGGAAAACCGCCAGCTCGCTACTGCGTCGATTTCCTCTCGCGGGATGAAGCGGGAATAGGCCGAGGTTTTGGCCGTGGGCTTGGACGGTTGTTTATACGAATCGGTCATCGTCGCCTCCGCCGCCGATCACGATGGTGCCCTCTTCCGACAGGCGGCGCACCACCTTCAAAATTTCTTTTTGCTGTACTTCTACCTCGAACAGCCGCACTGGGCCGCGCGATTCCAAGTCGTCACGCAGGCCCTCTGCGGCGCGGGTCGACATGTTGGACAGCACCAGCTCGCGCAGGTCGGCGGTGGCGCCCTTGAGCGCGATCACCAGCGAATCGGTGGTGACCTCCTTGAGCACCTGCTGCATCGACTTGCCGTCGAGCTTGGTCAGGTCGTCGAAAGTAAACATCTTGTCCACGATCTTCTGCGCCAGGTCGATGTCGTGCTCGCGGATCGCTTCGATCATGGTGGTCTCAATCTGCGTGCCCATCATGTTGATGATCTCGGCGGCAGCCTTGATGCCGCCGAGCGAGGTTTTGCGGACCTTGTCGCCGCCCGCGAGCACCTTGAACAGCACGTCGTTGAGGTCTCTCAGCGCGGTGGGCTGAATGCCTTCCAGCGTGGCGATGCGCAGGATGACCTCGTTGCGTGTGCGTGGGGTGAGATTTTTCAGAATCCTCGCCACCTGCTCAGCATCGAGGTGCACCAAAATCGCCGCCGTGATCTGAGGATGTTCGTTTTGCAGCAGCTCTGACAGCGAGAGTGGGTCCATCCATTTCAGGCTTTCGATGCCGCTGATCTCGTTTTCTTGCAAGATCCGGTCAAGCAGCAAAGCCGCCTTGTCCTCGCCCAGTGCGCGCTTGAGCACCCGGCGCACGTAGTCATTGGCGTCAAAAACCAGCAGGCTTTTCGAGGCCGCGACCTTGGTGAACTTTTGGATCACGCCGTCGACCCGATTGCGCTCCATGGACCCAGCGCCTGCAATCGCCTCGCTCAGCCGCTCCACCTCCTTGGGCGAAAAGTGCTTGAACACCTCGGCCGCTTCCTCCTCGCCGAGCGACATCAGAAAGATGGCGGCGTCTTCGACTCCCAAGTCGTCCATGGTGTTTCCTGTTTTGCAAACTTAAGGGCGGGGTTGTTTGTTGAAACCGACCGGCGCAAAAGCAACCGGTGAACCCCACACACGGTGCTGGCCGTGGTCAGCGCGGCGCGGGCAAAAGTTGCTCAGGCCTTCATATCGCCGGCCTCGCCATTGACCCAGCCCTTGACGATGTTGGCCACCGCCATTGGGTTCTCCTTGGCCAGGCGCCTGGCATCGTCCAGGCGCTTCAAATCCTCTGGTCGCGCCTCCCATGACGGTGGCGGGCTGTTCTCTTCCATCGGCAGGCCTGGGCGCTCCGTTGTGTCGTTGAGCAGCGCGCTGAGCTGAGGCTGCCTGCTGTTGATCGGCATCAGCGTGCCCGGTGGCGCCTGGAGCAGCTTCATGCCAGGGCGCACCAGACCCAGCAGCACCAGCACGCCCAGCCCCACCATGGCCAGTGGCCATGCCATGCTGCGGGCCAGTGCCTGGTTGTCCGGCTGCTGCCACCAGGCCAGGATTTCGATCTCGGGCAACGCGGTCACGTTGAAGGCTGCGTTCACCACGTTGACCGAGTCGCCGCGTTCCTGGTTGAAGCCGATGGTCTCGCGCACCAGCGCGGTCATCTGGTCGATCTGGGGCTGCGGAATGGGCAGCGAGGTTTCTTTGCCGGTGCGGTCGATGCTGATGCGGTGGTTGATCACCACCGCGGTGCTCAGGCGGCGCACCGTGCCACTGGCCTCGCGCACCACCTTCACCGTTTTGTCCACCTCGTAGTTGATCACCGACTCGCGCCGCGCACCGCCGCCAGCCGCGCCGTTGCCGGCCACGCCCAGCGGTGCGGCGGCGCCGTTGACGGGCGCAGCGCCAGGGTCTGGCGGCTGGTTGGTGGTGGCGCCGGGCACGCCGGCGGCCTGCGCGAGGCCCTCGCTGCCGTCCTGAACAAGCTGCTGGCTGCGCACCGCGCCGCTCTCGGGCGTCTGGTTCGGGCGGTGCTGCTCGGAGGTGGATTCAACCTGGGAGAAGTCGACATCGGCGTTGACCTGCGCCTTCACATTGCCCACGCCCACCAGTGGCTCCAGCATGTCCAGGATGCGGCGGGTGTAGCTTTGCTCAAGCTGCTGAACATATTGCAACTTTTGCACATCGGCGCCCTGGGAGGCGCCGCCGGACGGGTTGGAGAGCAGGTTGCCTGCATCGTCCACGATGCTCACCGCCTTGGGGTTCATTTCGGGCACGCTGGCCGCCACCAGGTGCACGATGCCAGCCACCTGCGCCCGGTCCAGCATGCGCCCCGGATGCAGCGTGAGCAGCACCGATGCCGAGGGTTTTTGTTGCTCGCGAAAAAAACCATTTTGGTTGGGCAGCGCCATGTGCACCCGCGCTGTGTGTACCGACGAGAGCGACTGAATTGAGCGGGTCAGCTCGCCCTCCAGGCCGCGCTGAAAGGTCAGGCGCTCTTGAAACTGGGTCATGCCAAAGCGGTTTGATTCCATCAACTCAAAGCCGTTGATAGTGCCTTTGGGCAGGCCTTGTGAGGCCAGGCGCAGGCGCGTGTCGTGTACCTTGTCGGCTGGCACCATGATCGCGCCACCGCCCTCGCTGTACTGGTACGGAATGTTCATCTGCGACAGCTGCGCCACCACCGCGCCACCGTCTTTATCGCCCAGGTTGGTGTAGAGCACGCGCCAGTCAGCTTGGCGCCCCATGAAAAACAGCGCCAGCGCCACCGTGAGCAGCGCCAGCGCACCCAGGCCAAGCTTGAATTTTTGCCCGGCGTCCATGCGGGCCAGGCCAGCGCCCAGCGCGCTGCGGCTGGCGACTGGCTGACGCGACAGGTCGGCGAGGTTGGTGGTGCTCATGGGACTGTGGACGTGCGTTGGGTACTTGAAGTCGGTTTTCTGGCGGGTTTGGTGTGCCCGCTTCGACCCAATTATTTGAGCCCATTGCCCCACGCATAGGGCCGAAAAGGGCGGCCTTTGGCTGCTTATTCCCGCCGCCCATTGACGCCTTGGCCCCTAGCATCGGGCTTCAAGTTCCTTTACGGCAGGAATCCAGCATGGACCATCGCATTTCCCCCCTCACCAGCCAGGCGCTGGGCGGCCTTGGCGCTGTCGCAGCAAAACGTCCCAGCGCAGCGGGTGGCGCGGAAGCGGGCTTTGCCACCAACTTCAAAACCGCCTTGAAAGCGGTCAGCCAGGCGCAAAACGAAGCCTCGCAACTGCAAACCCAGGTGCAGCTCGGCAACCCCAAGGTGAGCCTGGAAGAAACCATGCTGGCCATGCAAAAAGCCCAGATTGGCTTTCAGGCCACGCTGCATGTGCGCAACCGCATGGTGCAGGCCTACACCGACATCATGAACATGAGTGTTTGACCCCCCCGTAGAGATTGACCCCGCGCCGCCTGGCGGCGTCACCCCCCAGGGGGCGGCACTGGCGGCCCGGCAAAGCCGGTTCCGCGGTGCCCTGGGATCGAGCGGCCTGCGGACCGCTCGAAGCGCGCCAAAGGCGCGCACATTTTCTGCCGCACCACGTTGGCAGTCAGTCCCCGACCATCAATCTAGCCAAGAAGGCAGGTGGGCTGTCGCGCGCGCCAAGGGCGTGCTTCGAGTGGTCCGCAGGCCGCTCGATCTCAGAACGCCGTCGGACCGGCTTTGCCGGACGACCAGCGTTGCCCCCTGGGGGGTGACGGCGAAGCCGGCGCGGGGGGATCTAATGAACCAAGCTGCGGTTGCCCATCAGCAGCTCAATGTCGCTCAGCCAGGGTTCGGCCAGCAGGCGGATTTCGGCGTCTGCTCGCAAGATGCGCTGCATGATGCTCAGCTTTTCGCGGCGTTCCTCAGCACTGAGCTTGTTGGTACGGGCCTTGCCGCGCAGCTGCGCGATCAGCACCGCGCAGGTGCTTTCCAGGCGCACCACCTGGTCCCAGTTTTCTTTTTGTGCGGCACACAGCATCTGCTGGCTTGCGCTTTCGATGGCTTTGTAGAAGTCCAGCAAGCTGTATTGCTCCATGGTTATGCCCTCGCCAGGTCTGCGGTGGTTGACTGGGCAGCGGGGGCCTCGCTGTTTCGGATTTGCTTCCAGGAATCGGCCACTGGCTCGATCAGCGCACTCACCTCGCTCAGCGCGGCGGCGTCGTTTCGCAGGTTGGCTTGGGTCAGGCGCACGATGCTGTAGTCGTAGATGCCGCGCAGGTTGCGCGCCAACTCGCCGCCCTGACCCATGTTCAAGCCAGCCTTCAGGCCCTCTTCCAGGATGCGCACCGCCTTGCCAATGGCGACGCCCTTGGCCGCCACATCGCCCGCGCTCAGCGCACTGCGTGCGCGCGCCAGCGATTGCAGCAGCGCGTCAAACAGCAGGCTCACCAGCTGGTGGGGGCTGGCGCCCTGGATGTTGGTGTCAGCGGCCACCCGCTTGTAGGCAGCGGCAGCGCGAGAATTGGCAGAGGTAAACATGGCTTCGGCTCCTTGTGTCTGATGCCTTTTTGTATCGGCATCTGGCGGCTGGACTGTAGTCATAGGGGTGGGGATTTGAAGGCACAAGCTCGTGGTGTTTCACGGGCTGCGGGTGAACGGTCTCAAAACAAAAAAACCCGGTCGGGCAGCTCTTGTTCTGCGCGCGACTGGGCGCCAGAGACGGCGTTAAGAAAACAGTTAGCCGGTGTTTCGGTTCCACAGCGTGATCTGCTGCGTGACGAAGGCGTTGAGCCCGCTTAGGCGGCCCACCGCCGCGTCCATGGCGTTGTATTGCGCGAGATAGCGGGTTTCGGCGCGCGAGGCCCGGTCGATCACTTTCTCTTGCTCGGTGGTGTTGCGCTTGATTGCGCCTTGTAGCGACTCGGTCTTGGCGCTCAGTGAGCCGGTGGCGCTGAGCAGGCCGTCGGCAAACGCCTTGATCTTCAGGCCAAAGCCCTGGGCGGTAGGGTCGGTGCTGGTGGTGATGAACAGGGATCGCAGGCCGTCCATGTTGCCGAGCGCGGCATCGAGCTTGTCGGCCTTGATCTCCAGCTTGCCACCTTGCTGCGCTTCAATGCCCACATCGAGCAGACGCGAAAACGGGCTGCTCGCGGTGACAGAGCGCATCATCGCGCGCAGCGCGTTTTGCAGGCCTCTCGCTGTGCTGTCGCCCTGCAACGATCCGGCAGTTTTGCTCTCGGCGTTGTACTTGGTGGACTCGGTGAGCAGGTTGTTGAGCGCGTTGTATTCGTCTACAAAACTTTGCACGTTTTTACGCATGGCATCTTGGTCGGCCTTGACCTCGATCTCCACCGCTGCGGTGGTCACCTGCGACAGCGTGAGGGTGATCCCCTCCACCGTATCGCTCAATGTGTTGCTGCTGGATGTGATGGTCACGTTGTTGATGGTGGCCATCGCATCTTGAGCGGCTTGCGTTTGCGTCGCGCCGCCGGTCACGCTGGGCCCGAAAGCCAGGCGATCCAGGCCACCCGGGCTGGCGCCGCTGACGCCCACGGTGAAGCTGTTGGTGGTGCCCGTTTCGGTGGAGCGCATGAGCAGGCGCTCGCCGCTGGCGTCTCGCAGCACGGTAGCGGAAACGCCTGCCTTGGCCTCGTTGATTTGCCGCGCCACATCGGTCAGGGTGTCGCTGCCGGCTTCGATCACCAGGTCCACTGGCGCGCCGGAACCCACCTGGATGCTCAGCGTACCGCCGCCCACACCACTGCCGGTGGGGATCACGCCAGATGCGGCGGACTGCGCCCTGGCCAGCTGTTTAACTTCGATTGAGAGGCTGGTGGCGCTGGCCCCAGCGGCAGCCGCGGCACCGACTGCGGTGGCGTTTGAGGAACTGGCCTTCACCCCGCTCCAGCCGCTGCTGGTGGAGAGCTTGGCCGCCGCATCGCCCAGGGTGGACACCATGGATTTCAGACTGCCATAAATCGAGAGCTCGCTTTTCAGTGAGCTGGCGGTTCTTTGCAGCGGCTGCAGTGGCGCACGGTCCAGCGCGACCAGTTGCGACACGATGCCTTTGATGTCGATGCCGCTGGCCAGGCCAGGCGATGAGATGGTGGCCATGGGTGGTGTTCCTTCCCGGAATGGACGCACCGCACGCAGGAGGCATGCGGTCTGTGCATCCCGCAAAGCCCTGGGCGGCGGGGTGGCTGATCGCCACCGCCACCGGCTGGGGCGGCCTCACCCAAGTGGGCGAAGCGCTTGCGGACTTCTGCTTTCGCGCTTGCTGATTAACGCAGCAGGCTCAGCACGCCCTGCGGCAGCTGGTTGGCCTGTGCCACCATCGCGGTACCAGCCTGCTGCAGGATCTGGGCGCGCGACAGGTTGGAAGTTTCCTTGGCGAAGTCGGCGTCCACAATGCGGCCGCGGGCAGCGGAGAGGTTTTCGGACGTCACGTTGATGTTTGAAATCGCGTTCTCAAACCGGCTTTGGATCGTACCCATGGTGCCACGGGCGGTGTTGATTGCTGACAAGGCCGTATCCATCGCTGTGATGGCCTTGGTGGCGCCTTCGGTGGTGCTGATGTTCAGTCCAACAATCCCGTCTGTGGTCGCGCCCGTAGAGACTGTACCTGCGGTCGTACCAGCGGTCGGGCCCGAGATATTGGTGAAAGCGGAGAGCGTCAGGTTTTGGTCGGTCGAAGTGATGGCACCAGCGGCTGTCATGGTGACGTTGGCCAGGCCTGTATTTAAGGTGGCATTGTTGGTATTCACCAGTTTGGCTGCGTCGAATGCTGCCTTGAAGGCAGTAGCGGCTGATGGGGCGTCTGCGGCACCGCTGCTAGAGACCGTGACACCGTTGATGGACATCGACATAGCATTGGCGAATACAGTGGCAGTTGCATTGCTTAAAGTCTGCGTGTACGTGTCGTTGGCTTGCAGTTGACCCAGCGACGCCAGCTGCACGTTGGCTAAGCTGGTGAGGGAGATGACTTCGCCCACATTGGCGCCGACCTGGAAGTTTTGGCTGGTGAACGAGCCGTCGAGCAGTTTGGTGTTGTTAAAGCTGGTCTGTGTGGCGACGCGCTGGATCTCAGCCGTCAATTCAGCAACCTCCGACTGCAGCGAAGCCCGGTCGGTGGCGGTGTTGGTGGCGTTGGCCGATTGCACAGCGAGTTCCCGGATGCGCTGGACCATGTCACCCACCTTGCCCAGCGAGCCCTCAGCGGTCTGTGCCAGTGAAATGCCGTCGTTGGCGTTGCGAGCCGCCACGTTAAGGCCCCTCACCTGGGCGCTCATGCGCTCCGAGATGGCCAGGCCAGCAGCGTCGTCTTTTGCGCTGTTGATCCGCAGGCCAGAAGACAGGCGCTGCATGGAGGTGGACAGGGAACTTTGCGAAGCCGCCAGGTTGCGCTGTGCGTTCAGGGACTGCACGTTGGTGTTGATCGTCGTCATAACTAGCTCCTAAAACATGGACAAAAAGTAATCCGGCATTGCCGCCAATCTCAACGCCAGCCCAGGGGGCTGGCCGCCATGACCCGAGCAACTGCTACCAGAGGGCTCGGTCGTTGGAAACCGATTCACCCCTTGCCGCTTCGCTTGGCCGAACGACGAACCCTTTTAGAAGTTCGTTGAGAGTTGTTTCGGTGCCCAACAGCGATTCTTTAGCCCCCTGTGTTGCGTGAGGGGGAAAAAAGCGCTGCTTGTCAGGCGCTGTTCTGCGCCAGGCGCGCGCAGTGGTGTGTACCCAGCTGCACGCGCCGATCCCGCTCGGGCCGAGCCTGTCGATCTGCGCCTGCAAAAAGCCAGCACACCCGCATTTTTCCCCTGCGGGCAGGGCCAAAAACTGCGGCCGGGCCGCCCGGGTGGGCCTTGGCACAGGCAGGGCCCAAACGCATGAAAAGGTTGTAGGAAAAAACCTGACACGGCTGGGCTGCGCACCTGACAGACCGAACAGCCATTTCCCGATTCAAGTTTTGTTTCGACTCGACACAATTGTTCACAACAGGTCGGCAAACGCAAGCAATTCGCTCACCGTGTCGACCCACCTTTCAAGGAGCACCCCATGGACAGCGAACACCTTTTGGCCGAAATCCGCGAAGCCAATTTGACCTACCTGATGCTCGCGCAAAACCTGATCCGCAAGGACCGCGCTGCGGCGCTGTTTCAGCTGGGTGTGAGCGAAGAGGCCGCCGATTTGCTGGGCATGCTTTCCACCGCGCAGCTTCTGAAGATAGCGTCGAGCAGCATGCTGCTGTGCCGCTTTCGGGTGGACGACGATCTGGTGTGGAACCTGCTGACCAGCCACAAGGTGAGGAAGGTGGAAAACGCCACCACCACGCAGCTGCACGCCAGCATTCTGATGGCTGGAAAGTATGCAGAGTCGTTGACAGTGGGTCATTAAGGCCGCCGCGCCAACCGCCAGCGTCACCCCAGGGGGCGGTGCTGGCGGCGCGGCAAACCGGTTCCACAGCGCCCTGGATTCAGACATTGCACGCCGGAGCTGCCTCTTTTTCTACGGGGAAAAGTCGGGGTCAGAGCCGGGGCCTGTGACCCAATTTTTCGAATCAGCAGACCGTTTTTCTGGAGTTCTTCGTGGCCACCCAAAAAAGTATCCTCAACGAATCGCGAGACATTGCGCGCGCCATTTCCCTGATCCAGCTGGGCGCACGGCTGCAGGTGCTGGAGTACGAGACCAGCCTGTCCTATGAGCGGCTGCTGCGGTTGTACAAGGAGGTGGCGGGCAAGAGCCCGTCCAAGGGACAGTTGCCTTTTTCGACCGACTGGTTTCTGACCTGGCAGCCCAACATCCACGCCTCGCTGTTTCTGAACATCCACGAGTACCTGTCCAAGACCAGCGAGCTGGAGGAAATCGACACGGTGATCAAGGCGTTTCGCCTTTACATCGAGCAGATGTCAGCCAGCGCGATCGAGCCTTTGCTCTCGGTCACGCGCGCCTGGCGGCTGGTGAAGTTTGTCGACAACGGCATGCTCACGCTGACCAAGTGCTCCTGCTGTGGTGGCAGTTTTGTAACCGAGCCGTATGAAAACGCACGCCAGTTTGTCTGTGGTCTGTGCGAGCCGCCAGCGCGCGCTGGCAAGGGCAGCGCGGCGGGGGGCCTGCGCCTGCACTGAATTTGCCCACCCCCGCCGCGCTGCGCGCGACCCCCTCAAGGGGGCGGCACTGGCGGCCTGGCAAAGCCAGTTCCGCTGTGCCCTGGGTTGGCGTTCTCTCACGCAGCTTTCTGTAAATACCAGCCACCACCTGTACACGCCCCGCGTTGATCCAAACTTTGAAAAGAGCCCCGATGTGGGCCCTTTTCGCGTTGATGGGGTGGCCGAAGCCTGCCTACAGTTGACCGATACAAAAAGCAGGGCAGCGACCGCCTGTCGCGCTTGCTCTCACTTCCCACATCGGCAAGGCCTGGAACATGTTTGTCATCATCGGTTACGTGGTTGCGCTGGGCTGCATTTTTGGCGGTTACATGATTGCGGGCGGCAACATGATGGTCATTCTCAAGGCCTTGCCGATCGAGATGATGATCATCGGCGGCGGTGCGCTGGGTGCTTTCGTGGTGAACAACCAGCCCAAGGTGCTCAAGGCCACCATCGCCGCTGTGCCGGCCGCCTTCAAGGGCTCCAGGTTCACCAAGGCGCGCTACATGGAGCTGCTGGCGCTGCTGTTCGACATTTTCCAAAAGGCGCGCAAGGAAGGCCTGATGGCAATCGAGCAAGACGTGGACAACCCCGAGCAGTCGGCTGTGTTCCAGAAGTACCCCGCCATCGCCTCTGATCACCATGTGGTGGAGTTCATCACCGACTACCTGCGCATGATGGTCTCGGGCAACCTGAACTCCCACGAGATCGAGTCGCTGATGGATGCCGAGATCGAGACCCACCACCAGGAGGCCCATGCGCCGGTGGCAGCCATCGCCCGACTGGCCGGCGGCTTGCCCGCGTTTGGCATCGTGGCAGCGGTGCTGGGTGTGATCAAAACCATGGGCTCGGTGGGACAGCCACCGGCGGTGCTCGGCGCCATGATCGGCTCGGCCCTGGTCGGCACCTTTCTCGGTATTTTTCTGGCCTACGCCATGGTCGAGCCGCTGGCCGGTGTGATGGAGCAGAAGATGGAAGAGGGCAGCAAGGAGCTGCTGTGCATCAAGACCACGCTGCTGGCCAGCATGCAGGGCTATTCCCCTGCCACCGCCATCGAGTTTGGCCGCAAGGTGCTGTTCTCCACCGAGCGACCGACCTTCGTCGAGCTGGAAGGCCATGTGAAAGGCAAGCGGTGATGAGACTGGAGCACCCCCCCGAGCCGCTTCGCGTGCCTTGCAGGCCGCGCCGTTGTCAGAGCCAACGGCTCTTCGGGCTGTCCAAGCCTGCGCAGGCAGGCTTGGAGCCGCAGCCCTCAGCCCCCCCTCTCCTTCGCGAGGGGGAGCGCACCCAGTGGCCTGGCAGAGCCAGTTCCACGGGTGCCCTGAAAAAATACCGCTCGCGCCGGGTGGCGTTGCTTCGTTGCGTTGCATTGCATGCGCTTGGCCGGAGCGCTGTGTCTAAAACCCAGGGCACCGCGGAACTGGCTTTGCCAGGCCGCCAGTGCCGCCCCGCTGGGGGGGTGACGCCGCAGGCGGCGCAGGGGGGGGCATCCTGTGGCCGATAAAAAGCTTCAGCCGATCATCATCAAGCGCATCAAGAAGAGTGGGCATTCGGCGCACGGCGGTGCTTGGAAGATCGCCTACGCCGACTTCGTCACCGCCATGATGGCGTTTTTCCTGTTGATGTGGCTGCTGGGTTCCACCGCCGAGGGCGAGCTGAAAGGCATTGCGAGCTACTTCAATACGCCGGTGAAGGTGTCGCTGATGGGGGGCAGCGGCAGCGGCAACAGCAACAGCATCCTGCCAGGTGGTGGGCGTGATCTGAGCGCCTCGATTGGGCAGGTGGACGGAGGCGATGCCGAGCGTGCGGTCAAGATGATGGGCGCGCAGATGGCGCGGTCCGCCGAGGCACGGCGCGACGAGGTGCGCATCGATGTGTTGCAGCAAAAAATCGCCAGCGCGATCATGAACAACCCGAATCTCGCTGAATACGCATCGCAGATTGAGCTCGAAAAGACCACCGACGGGCTGCACATCCAGATCGTGGACGAGCAAAACCGCCCGATGTTCGACACCGGCAGTGCGCTGGTGAAGCCCTACATGCGCGAAATTCTGCGCGCCATCGGCGCGGCGCTGGGCGATGTCGAAAACCGCATCGCGCTGGCGGGTCACACAGACGCCAAGCCTTACGGCAGCGGCTACCGTGGCTACAGCAACTGGGAGCTGTCAGCCGACCGCGCCAACGCCTCGCGGCGCGATCTGGTGGCCGGCGGCCTGCCAGACGACAAGCTGCTGCGGGTGGAGGGCCTGGCGTCGAGCCGGCTGCGCAACCCCCAGGCGCCCACCGACCCGGCCAATCGGCGCATCAGCATCGTGGTGCTGACCAAGGAGGCCGAGGACAGGCTGCTGCCGACAGCCAGCCAGGCTCTGTTGCAACCGACCCAACCCAGCCGCATGCCCAACCGGTCTGTTGTCGGTGCAGCCAACGCCCCCGATGCGGGTGATACAGCGTCTGCCATGACCGCCACCTTGCCCGCGGCCGCACCCACGGCCAAGCCTGTTGCGCCCCCCGTACCCGCCGCTCAGGCGCCTTCGCTTTTGGTGCCCGGCGCCCTGACGCCAGGGGTGCAGCGAATTGCGCCTGGCGCGCTTCAGATTGCGCCCAATCTGCCGAAACCTGTGACAACGGTCGACCGGTGAACCCGCTGCGACCGAGCTTTTCGTCCTCTCCTGTTATTCACCCGCCGCTGGAGGCAGCCATGGCCACACCGATGAAATTTCTGATCGTTGACGACTTCTCCACCATGCGCCGCATCGTGCGCAACCTGCTCAAGGAAATCGGCCACGCCGACGCCGACGAGGCCGAAGACGGTGCGGTGGCGCTCAGCAAGCTGCGCAGCGGCAACTTCAACTTTGTGGTGAGCGACATCAACATGCCCAATATGAACGGCTTTGAGCTGCTAAACGAGATCAAGAAAGACAACGACCTCAGGCACCTGCCGGTGTTGATGGTGACGGCTGAGGCGCGCAAGGAAGATATTGTGATGGCGGCAAAAGGGGGGGCAGCGGGTTACATCGTCAAGCCGTTCACCAAGGCCACGCTCGAAGACAAGCTGGCCAACATTTTCAAAAAACTTGGCCTGTGACGGGGCTTGCCGCATGAACCCACACGACACCAGCCTCCCGCCGAGCGGCGACATCTTCCAAAAGCTCGGCGGCATCACCCGCCAGCTGCACGACACCCTCAACGAGCTGGGTTACACACCCAACCTGCAGGGCGCGGTGCAAGAACTGCCCGACGCACGCAGCCGCCTGCACTACATCGCACGCCTCACCGGCGAGGCAGCCGAGAAGGTGCTCAATTTGGTGGACGAAGCCAAGGCCGACCAGGCCGACATGACGCGCCGGGCGAATGAACTCGACGCCGCCATCGCCCGCCTGCCTGGGCTCAGTGTGGCCATGCCCGAGCTGCGCCAGGCAGCGCAGGCAATTGCACAGGCCAGCAAACGCAACGACGAACGGCTGACCGAGATCATGCTGGCACAAGATTTTCACGACCTCACCGGCCAGGTCGTGGCGCGCGTGGTGCAGGTCGCCGCCACCATCGAAGAGCAGCTGCTGGCCTTGCTGCTGGAGTCCGCGCCGGCTGGAAAGCCGGCGCAGGAGCCGGTGCCGACACCGCAAGGCCTGCAAGGCCCGGTGGTCAAGTCTGAGGGCCAGCTGGATGTGGTGACCGATCAGGCGCAGGTGGACGATCTGCTGGCGAGTTTGGGTTTTTAAGCGGGCTGCAGTCGGTGAGCCCTGCCACGGCAACGCATGTTGCAAGCGTCGCATTTTCCTGGGTCGTGATCGTCTGGGACGAGGCCCGCGGCATTTAGGGCTGTCTGCACAGTGCTGCGCTCTATGTGGATCGCATCCATGTGCTCGATACCGGCTCCAAAGACAGCACGGTGGCTTTGGCGCGGGCCTGCGGGGCCGAGGTGCACCACATGCCATGGCCTGGCATGGCCTGGCAGCTTGGCAGCGCCAGAAACAGAGCCCTTGTGCTGGCAGACGCCGACTGGAATCTGATCCTGGATGGCGATGAATGGATCGAGTCGGGCGGGGCATCGCTGCGGGACTCGATCTGCCAGGTTCGCGGGCTGGGCGTTGTTCAAATTCAAGCTGCCTTTTCTTGCGCGGCCAGCACACAGCCCAGCATTGACTGGATCACTCGGTTGCTGCCCCGAGGTGTTTGTTATGAGGGCGCGATTCACACGCAACCAGACGCTGCCCTGCCGCGCCGGCGTTTGCCGCTTGTCGTCGGTCGCGATGGCTACCAACCCGACGCTATGCAAGCCAAAAAAGGACGCCATCGGGATTTTTTGCAAGCCATGCTTGAGCAGGCAGGTGGACAAGACGCCTACTTGTCTTTCTTCTTGTCTTTTCAGCTGGGAAAAGATTTCGAGGCATAGGGCGAGCTGACGAAAGCGCTGGAGGCTTGACCGCGGTCTCTGGTGAATGTTGCGCTGAGCGCCAGCAGCCGCACTTCCATCGCGGTTCGCACCATGCATTGCCTGGGGAAATCTGGGCGGCTGGCGCAAGCCATGGACCTCGCCACGGAGCATCTGGACGCCATGAGAGACGCACCAGATTGTTTGTTCACGCTGGGGGACCTGTGGCTGGACGCAGCAGTGGCCCATCCGCCTGATGCAATGGGCGAATGGCTTTGCATGGCCCAGGCCGCCGTTCATGAAGGCCTGGGTCAGCCATCCGAGGCGGCCCACTGTTTGGAGCTGAGTCAGAACATGCAGCGCAGCGCCTCGCGCATGTCGGCTGAGATGCCCGAGCAGGTGCGCGCGCCATTCTGAGAAAAAGCGCGGTTCAACCGTGCCTTATCCCCCTTTCGTTTTCCGACCCGACTTCCACACTCTGGCTCTCCCCCCGATGAGTCAGCGCCATGGAATCCTCCAGTCAGGACAAAAACCTACCCGCCACGCCGCAGCGCCTGAAAAAAGCGCGCAGCGATGGGCAGGTGCCCAACTCCAAAGACCTGTCCAATCTGGCGATTCTGGGCGGCGGTGCCATGGTGCTGGTGGCGCTGATGCCCACTGGCTTGGACAGCCTGCGCATGGCGCTGCGCTCGCATCTGCGCTTTGACCACAGCACCCTGCAAAAACCCGAGCAAATGGTGGAGCTGCTGGTGTCAGCCGGTGTGCAGGGTCTGCTGTTGGCGCTGCCGCTGGGGCTGGTGGTGCTGGCGCTGGCGCTGGGCGCGATCGTGGCATCGGGCGGCTGGGCGCTGAGCAGCAAACCGATCACGCCCGATCTCACCCGACTCAGCCCCCTGCAGGGAATCGGCCGCCTGTTTTCCAAGCAGCAGCTGGCCGACACCGCCAAGCTCACCGGTATCACCGCGGTGATCGGCGTGGTGGCCTGGCAGTTCATCGGCGCGCATGTGGCGCTGTTTGCCACCCTGGTGCTGATGCCGCTGGAGGGCGCGCTGGGCCAGCTTGGGAGCTGGGTATCCACCGGGGTCACGCTGCTGCTGGTGGTGGTGCTGCTGTTTGCGGTGATCGATGTGCCGCTGCAAAGATTTCTGCATGCCAGCCGCCTGAAGATGTCGCTGGAAGAGGTGAAGCGCGAACACAAGGAGGCCGAGGGCGACCCCCATGTGAAGTCGCAACGGCGCCAGCGCCAGCGAGAGATGTCGCAGCGCAACAGCATCAGCGCGGTGCCGCGCGCCGATCTGGTGGTGATGAACCCGACCCACTATGCGGTGGCGATTCGCTACGACGACGCCACCATGGGTGCGCCGCGCGTGATCGCCAAGGGCGCTGACCTGCTGGCGCTGCGCATCCGCGATGTGGCCAGGGCCAACGATGTGCCCGTGTTGCAGTCGCCCATGCTGGCGCGTGCGCTTTACGCCCACGCCGAGATCGACAGCGAAATTCCCGCCGGTCTTTACACCGCGGTGGCGCAGGTGCTGGCCTATGTCTACCAGCTCAAAGCCGCGCTGAAAGGCGAAGGCGCAGCGCCCGCTGCCATGCCAGTGCCCGAGGTGCCGCCCGAGCTTGATCCGCACAACCAGAAAAAGCCTGTATGAACGCTCTGATGCCACTGCAGCAATGGATGCAGCGCAACGCCGCCTGGGCCGGTGGTCTGGCCGCGCCAATGCTGGTGGTCACCGTGCTCGCCATGATGGTGCTGCCGCTGGCGCCCTGGATGCTGGACACCTTCTTCACCCTCAACATCGCGCTGGCGCTGGTGGTGATGATGGTGGCGGCCTACATGAAGCGGCCGCTGGATTTCTCGGTGTTTCCCACCGTGCTGCTGCTCACCACGCTGCTGCGGCTCTCGCTCAACGTGGCCTCCACCCGGGTCGTGCTGCTGGAAGGACACACCGGCCCAGGCGCAGCCGGCGCGGTGATCGAGGCTTTTGGAAGCTTCCTGATCGGCGGCAATTTTGCGGTCGGCTTCATCGTGTTTCTGATTCTGGTGGTGATCAACTTTGTGGTGATCACCAAGGGCTCGGAGCGGATCGCCGAGGTGTCGGCTCGCTTCACCCTGGACGCGATGCCCGGCAAGCAGATGGCGATCGACGCCGATCTGAATGCGGGACTGATTGAAGAGAAAGAAGCCAAGCGCCGGCGTGCCGAGGTGGGCGAAGAGGCCGAGTTTTTCGGCTCCATGGACGGTGCATCCAAGTTTGTGCGGGGCGATGCGATTGCTGGCATCTTGATTCTTGTGATCAATATCATTGGCGGCTTTGCCATCGGCATGGTGCAGCACGGTCTCTCGGCCGGTGAGGCGGCCGACAGCTACATCCTGCTGGCGGTGGGCGATGCGCTGGTGGCCCAGATCCCCGGCCTGTTGATCTCGGTGGCCGCGGCCATGGTGGTTTCGCGCGTGGGCAAGGGAGACGACCTGGGCGAGCAGGTGGTGAACCAAATGTTTCTTTCCAGCAAGGTGCTGGGCATCTCCGCTGCGGTGCTGTTTTTGCTGGGCATCGTGCCCGGCATGCCACACGCTGTGTTTCTGATCTTTGCCGCGCTGATCGGCACGCTGGCCTGGTGGCGCCTGGGCCAGGAAAAAAACCCGCCTGTGGTACCCGAGGCACCGGCGCCGGCCAGCGATGGCGAAGCCACCTGGGACGATCTGCAGCCAGTTGATCTGCTGGGTCTGGAGCTGGGCTACCGCCTGATAGTGATGGTGGACAAAGACCGCCAGGGCGACCTGCTGACCCGCATCAAGGGCGTGCGCAAAAAGTTTGCACAAGAGGTGGGCTTTCTGCCGCCAGCGGTGCATGTGCGCGACAACCTGGAGCTGAAACCCAGCGGTTACCGCATCACGCTGCGCGGCGTGGTGGTGGGCGAGGGCGAGGTGTTCCCCGGCATGTTTCTGGCCATCGACCCCAGCGGCATCGGCACCCCCCTGATTGGTACCCCCACCACCGACCCGGCATTTGGCCTGCCGGCGCACTGGATCGAAGAAAAGCAACGCGAAAACGCGCAAATGGCCGGTTTCACCGTGGTTGATTCCGAGACCGTGCTGGCGACCCATCTTTCACACTTGATGCAAGTCCAGGCGGCCAAGTTGCTGAGCCGGACCGAGACCCAGGATCTGGTTGAACACGTGACCCGCCTGGCCCCCAAGTTGATTGAAGAAGTCGTGCCCAAGATGATTTCGATTGCCGCGTTCCAGAAGGTGCTGCAGCTGCTGCTGGAAGAGTCGGTGCATGTGCGCGATATCCGAACCATCATCGAAGCGATCGCCGAACACGCCAGCGCCACCACCGAGCCGATCGAGCTGGCGCGCCGGGTGCGCATGGCGCTGGCACCGGCCATCGTGCAGCAGATTTATGGCACGGTGAAAGAGCTTGAGGTGATTGCCATCGAGCCCGGTCTGGAGCGCTTGCTGATGCAGGCGCTGGCCGGCAATGCGCAGGGCGCGCTCGATCCTGGCGTGGCCGAGATGTTGAGCCAATCGGCCGCCGACATCGCCAACCGCCAGGAGGAAAAAGGCGTGCCTGCCTGCCTGCTGGTGCCAGATGCCATCCGCAACGCCATGGCGCGCCTGCTGCGCCGTGCCGCGCCCCGTCTTCAGGTGCTTGCGCACAGCGAGATTCCCGACACCCACCTGATCCGTATCGGCCCCATCCTCGGAGAACTCGCCTCATGAACATCCAGCGCTTCACCGCCCCGACTTCGCGCGAAGCCATGGCCCAGGCCCGCGATGCGTTTGGCGAGTCTGCTGTGATCCTGTCCACCCGCTCGACCGACGGCGGCTTCGAGGTAATGGCTGCGGCCGAGGAAAGCCTGGCTTCGCTGGGGGCTGGCAATTACGCTACCCGCAGCGATCCCGAGCCGCAGCGCACCCGCCAGAGCGCAGCCGCCCAGCCAGCGCTCGGCTCGGTGGAGGCCGACACCGAGGCGATGGCCATGAGCACGCTGTCGTTCCAGGACTATGTGCGCGAGCGCATGTTGCGCAAGCGCCGCGCCGAGCTGCATGGCGACACCGCACCGCCGCGTCAGCCGGCCGCGCCGGCCGCTGCACCGCGGCATGTCGCAACGCGCGCCGGTTCCCCCCAAGTGGCGTCGCCGGGCCTGGGCGTGCCCTCTGCGCTGGCTGCGCCGATGGCCGCAGCCGCTGCGCTGGACAGCCCGATGCCAGCGCCGATTCGCACCCGCGCGGTGGCGCAGCCGAGCTGGGAAGACGTGCTGGTGCCCGCGCATGGGCTTGGCCAGGGCGACAGCCAGGTGGCGGTGGAGCTCTCTGCGCTCAAAGAAATGATCGAAGAACGCTTCAACACCCTGGCCTGGCTGGGTGCCGCCAAACAGAACCCGGTTCAGTCCCAGCTCATGCTCAAGATGATTCGCGCCGGTTTTTCGCCGTCGATTTCGCGCGCGGTGCTGGAGCGGGTGCCGCTTGAGAGCAACGCCGCCGAAGCGGTGCGCTGGCTGGTGGACGTGATCACCCGCAACCTGAAGGTGGCAGCGCCCGGCGCTGGTCTGGCGCAAGAGGGCGGCGTGATCTCGCTGATCGGCGCCACCGGTGTTGGCAAGACCACCACCGCCGCCAAACTGGCTGCGCAGTGCGGGCAGCAGTTTGGCGCCGCCAGTGTGGGCCTGATCTCGCTCGACAACTACCGGGTTTCTGGTTTCGAGCAGCTGCGCGCCTATGGCCGCATGCTCGGTGTGGTGGCACACCAGGCACACGACCGCGAGGCGCTCACCGACCTGCTCAATCTGCTGGCCAACAAGCGCATGGTGATCATCGACACCGCCGGTCTGGGCCAGCGCGACGAGCGCATCCAGGACATGCTGGAGGTGCTTGACCAGCCCAAGATCAAGAAGGTGCTGGTGGTCAACGCCGGCGCTCACGGCGACACCCTGGACGACGTGTTTACTGGCTTCAAAGCCGCCTCGCTTTACGGCGTGGTGCTATCCAAGGTGGACGAGGCGGTGAAGCTCGGGCCGGCGCTGGATGCGCTGGTGCGCCACAAGGTGACGCTGCGCGGTGTGGCCAACGGCCAGCGGGTGCCCGAAGACTGGCAGGAGGCCGACGCCGCAGCGCTGGTGCGCCAGGCAATGTGCAGCGACGGCAAGTCGGCGCACGACCCGCAGGCCAGCGACATGGGCTTTTATTTCTCGCAGGCCTCGACCCGCGGCATCCACCTGGGAGCCTCGTATGTTTGAGTTGGGTCACGACCAGGCCGCTGGTCTGCGTGCCGCGCCGCTGCCCCTGTCCGGGGTCCGCGTGGTGCCGGTGAGCAGCCTGAGCCAGCCGGCGCAGGCTTTCGAGTTGCTGTGCACGCTGGCCGCCCACCTCGCCGCCTTGCAGGAAACGGTGGTGATTGTCGACGGCAGCGCGCGTGAGGCGAATGGGCGGCGCCCGCAGCCGGGCACCCATTGGGGTTTGCTGCATGTGCTGCAAGACCCGGCCATTGCCGGCCTGGAACACGCGCCGCAGGGCACCGAATGGCTGGTGATGCCGGGTGCGCTGGGGCTGCAGGCGCTGGCGCACACCGCGCAGCTGGCCGGCCCCGATGTGGCGCTCTCGCGCCTGGCCGCACCCTTCTCGCCTGGCGTCTGTGTGCTGGTGTTTGCGCCGGCGCAATTGCTGGCGGCGGTGTTTGGCGGGCTGGACGCCCGCGCGCTGGTGCCGCTGCTCGATCAGACGCAGACCACGCTGGATGCCTACAGCGCGCTGAAGTTGCTGCATTTAGGCGGCGTGTCCCCGGTGCTGGTGCCCTTGCCAGACCGCCTGGGTCAGGGCAGCGTGCCGCTGCAGCAGGCAGTGGACACGGTGGTGGGCTGCGCACAACGCCATCTGGGCCTGACCGTCGATGTCTGGCCGCAGGCCAGCTGGGGCCTGCGCGCCCAGGCCTGTGCGCTGACCCCAGCCGCCAGCCGTGCCACCCCGGCCCAACGCGCGCCCAACCACCCACCGGTGCTCTGGAGCTGAACCACGATGTACACCGCCAAAGGCACCTTGAACCGGGACGCGCAGTTGCGCCAGTACACACCGCTGGTGAGGCGTCTGGCGCACCACATGATCGCCAAGCTGCCCCCCAGTGTGGAGGTGGACGACCTGATTCAGGTCGGCATGATCGGCCTGACCGAAGCGATCTCGCGCTTCGAGCCCACGCAGGGCGTGCAGTTTGAAACCTTCGCCAGCCAGCGCATCCGGGGCGCCATGATCGACGAGCTGCGTGGAGGCGACTGGATGTCGCGCGGCTCGCGCAAGAGCCAGAAAGACATCGAAAAAGCGGTACACCGGTTGCAGCAGAAGCTGCAACGCCCACCGCTGGAATCCGAAATTGCCCAGGAGCTGGGCTTGGCGCTGGCCGACTACCAGCAGCTGCTGGCCAAGGTGCGCGGCACCCAGCTGGTGTACCTGGAAGACATCAGCGGCCACGGTGACGACGAAGACAGCTTTCTCGATCGACACGCCGGCGAAAGCGATAGCGAGCCCTCGGCTGTGTTGCAAGACCAGCGCATGCGCGTGGCGCTGGTCGGCGCAATCAAGCTGCTGCCGGACCGCGAGCAAAAGATCATGAGCATGTACTACGAGCACGACATGAACCTGAAAGAAATCGCCGCTGTGCTGGGCGTCACCGAATCGCGCATTTGCCAGCTGCACAGCCAGTCGATTGCGCGCCTGCGCGCCAAGTTGCGTGAACATTGAGCCACACCTACCGGGGGCCAGGACACGGCGCGCCGGTTGTTCCGAAGACACCGCTTTTCTGCGTGCCGAAAAACAGGAAAAAATTGTCTCCCTGTGTCCAAAAAGAGACCAGAACGGTACTTCCCTGCGCACCGCAAAGACGCCGCCAGGGCGGTAGTGTTGTGGCGGCAGCGCGGCAGCGCGGCAGCGCGGCAGCGCGGCAGCGCTGGCTGTCGCCTGTGTTGTCGCTAGCCGGTTGCAGCCGTGCCGCTCGCTAGAAAGACACAGCTTTGCTGCGGTGGCGCTCAGGCCGACAGATAGGCGCGGCTGGCGCCACCGGTTGACGAGGCAGACGGGCCTGCCTGGCGGCCGTAGGTGGCGGGGACGGCCTGTGGCAGCAGACTGCGCACCGCGCGCTGGCTTTGGGCGGCGTTGCGCAGCACCGCCTGGCGCAGCTGGGTGAGGCGCTGCGAAACTCGACGGATTTCATCGCTCGGCGCTTGGCCGACCCTGCCCAGCTCGTGGGCCTGCGGTGCGCGTTGCAGGGTGGCTTGCACCGCCGCGCTGGCCTGCTCGGTGGCGCGGACATCGCCGCGCAGCAGGGCACTGGCCAGGTTGTCAAGCACCGAGTTGAGCTGCACCAGCCAAGGATGTTGGCGCGCCTGGACTGGGGTCATCGGTTGCATGGCGGTCGGGCGCAAACAGAATTAAATGGTGGGGACCGAGAACAACGGCACCGGGCCTTAGCGGCCCGTGCTGCCCAGCATTTCGGCCGCGTTTGACAGCATCTTGTCGGCGATTGCTTGCGGGTTGACCTGGAACGATCCGTCGGCAACCGACAGCTTCATGGCCTCAACTTTTTGGGCGTTGAACACATCACTGCCCGCGCCGCTGACCGATGACAGTGCCTGGCTGGCCGAAGACAGCGTGACCGTCACACCGGCTTGCGGTTTGGCGGCCGCCGCAGCGCCCGCCAGGGCACCGGCGGCGGTTGCGTTTTCGCTACCCGCGGCCGCGGTGGACGCCGCTTTTTGCGGGCCCCCAGCCACGGAGCCGATGTAGGAATCTGGTGATGATTCGATTTTCATGTCGCTCTCCAAACCCCGAACTCGAGGCCTTGTGGAAGCACTATCGGCTTAAAAGCGGGACGACTTGAGGCCTTTTTTGGTGGCTGCGTCACGGCTTGTTTGCCTGCGGTGCTTGAAGATACCGGCGGGCTCGCTCACAGGGCCAGCTCAACCGTCTGGCCGTCGCGCACCAGACCGGTCACGATTTTGCCATTGGGCAGGCGCACCCGGGTGTTCTGGCCATTCAGCCCCCTGGAAGGTGCCGGTCCGCTCACCACCGCCTCAAAGCCCACGCCCGATTGCGTCACACGGACCTGCGAGCCGGCAGCGAAAGCCTGGGTGGCGCGCACCATGTGCTGGCGCAGCGCCTGGCCAGGCAACAGGGTGTAGGCCGCCTGTTGACCCACCCACATGGCGGGCGTGGCCAGCACCGAAGCCGATTGCGCCGCCCAGTCAACTTCGGCCAGATCGGCGTCTTCTTGCGTCAACACCTCACCAGCCGACACCGGCCGCTTGATCACCCAGGCCAGCCCCCAGGCCTTCACCGTGACCGGCAGGTAAACGTTCCAGCGAACCGGGCCGTCAACGCAGCGCAGGCCGACGCGAGCGCGGCCCCACAGGCGCGTGTTGGTGGGCAGGTGGGGCTCAACCCGCGCGCACGGCGCCAGCCGCAGCCGCGAGTCCAGCGAGCCCACCACCACCTCGGCGCGCAGTGGCGGGTCGGTCCCCTGGCTGGTGGCCGAGTCCGCACTTGGCTGCAAAAAATCACGCGCCAGTTGCTCCATGCTGGCGCTGTCGCCAGCCGAGACCGGCGGCTCGGCTGCCTGCGCCTTGGCCACCACCAGCAGGCCACCGAGCAACAACAGGAACGCGATCAGCCGCATCCAGGCGGCAGGCTGGTGGCGCGAGCGCAGCAAGGGGTAGGACGAGGGGCGCATGGGGCACTTCCTGAATGGGCCGGATGGCAGGTGGGCAGAACACCGCACAAGAGGGCGTATTGCGATCAGTCACTGTAGTGGCCAGCCGGCTTGCGCAAAGGTGGGAACAGACCCGAAATGCGGCGCTTGTTTGCGCCATTGCCCAGCCTCAAGTTTTCCCATACTTGCGCTCATCTTGGTGAAACATGCGGCCCCCAAGCCGCTCGTTTCACCGCCCCTTTCCACCACCGCGCCGAGGTGACCATGCTGGAACAGATGACCGCCCGCCTGGACTTTCACAGCCAGTCGCTGCTGCTGCGCTCGCAGCGCCAACAGGTGATAGCCAGCAACATCGCCAACGCCGACACGCCAGGCTATGTGGCGCGCGACTTTGACTTCACCGCCGCGCTGCAAAAGGCCTCAGGCGGCACCCGGGCGGCCGTGCCCGCCATGACCGACACCGGCCACATGCGCCTGGGCGGGCGCGGCACAGCCGGCGCGGCCAGCATGGCCTACACGGTGCAGACCCAGCCCAGCCAGGACGGCAACTCGGTCGATCTGGACCGCGAGCGCGCCAGCTTCGTGGACAACAGCATCCGATACGAGTCCACGCTGCGTTTCATCAACGGGCATGTGAAGACCATGCTCACGGCGATCACTGGACAGTGATGGCGTTTAGGCCCACCCCCGCCGCGCTTGGCGCGACCCCCTCAAGGGGGCAACGCTGGCGGCCCGGCGAAGCCGAGGGATTGGCCCACCCCCGTCGCTGCGCTCCGCCTCTCCAGGGGCAACGCTGGCGGCCCGGCGAAGCCGAGGGATTGGCCCACCCCCGTCGCTGCGCTCCGCCCCTCCAGGGGCAACGCTGGCGGCCCGGCGAAGCCGAGGGATTGGCCCACCCCCGTCGCTGCGCCCCGCCCCTCCAGGGGCAACGCTGGCAGCCCGGCGAAGCCGGTTCCGCGGCGTTCTGGGTTGGGGGCATTTCGTGCCGGGGCCTGTGTTTGGTTTGAAAGGAATTTGTTGTGTCGATGTTCACGATTTTTAGCGTCTCGGGCAGTGCCATCAGTTCGCAGGCGCAGCGGCTCAATGTTGTGGCCAGCAATTTGGCCAATGCGGATGCGGTGGCCGGTCCGGATGGGCAGAGCTACAAGGCGCGCCAGGTGCTGTTTGAGACCGTGCCCATGGGTGGCAGCGGGAACGCCGGGGTAAAGGTGCAGAACATCACCGAGGACCAGACCCCTGGGCGGCGCTTGCACAACCCGGGCCACCCGAGCGCCGATGGGCAGGGCTATGTGACGCACTCCAACGTCAACCCGGTGGAAGAAATGGTCAACATGATGTCGGCCTCGCGCTCCTACCAGAACAACGTCGAGGTCATGAACACGGCCAAGACCCTGCTACTCAAAACGCTCCAGATGGGGCAATGAAAGCGATCTGAGCCATGAACATCGCCCCACTCGATCTGAACCGCCTTGGCACCACCGTTGGCAGCACCACCCGCACCGACAAGGCCGACAAGGCCGACAAGGCCGACAGCAATTCCGACCCGCAGGCCGCGCAGGACCGTTTCCTCAAGTTGCTGGTGGCGCAAATCAACAGCCAAGACCCGCTGAACCCAATGGACAACGCGCAGATGACCACGCAGATGGCGCAGATCAACACGGTCAGCGGCATTCAGCAGCTCAACGCCACGCTCAAAGGCATGTCCGACCAGTACAGCGCCATGCAGGGTTTGCAAGGCACCTCGCTGATCGGGCGCCAGGCGCTGGTGGAGGGCAACCGCTTCAGTTTCGACGGCGATGAGGCCAGCGGCGCGATGGCGCTCAGTGGCCCGGCTTCACAGGTGGCGCTTGATGTGATGGGCACCAACGGCGAGCTGATTGAGTCGGTGAACCTGGGCGCACTGCCCGCTGGCCAACACGCCTTCAACTGGAACGCCAAGGGCATCGACCCGGTGCGTGTGGCGGGGTTTTCCGTGCGTGCCACCGAAGGCGGCCAGGCCGTGACAGCAACCCCGCTCAGCCGCAGCGCCGTGACCTCGGTGAGCTTCACCGGTGGCGCCATGAGCCTGCAATTGCAAGACGGCCGCACGCTGGGTTACGACAAGGTGCGCGCCTTCATGTAAGTGCTCCGCCACGGCGCGTACCCACCCACCATCGAGCTTCAATCTCCAACCAAGGACACGACCATGTCATTTCAAACCGGCCTTTCAGGCCTCAACTCCGCCAGCCGCAATCTTGATGTGATCGGCAACAATATCGCCAACGCCAACACCTCAGGCATGAAGAGTTCGCGCACCGAATTCAGCGCCATCGTTGCCTCCAGCTTGACCGCAGTCGGCAATGGTGGTAGTGGTGGTATTGGCGTGGGTGTTGCAGCCGTGACGCAGCAGTTTTCACAGGGCAATGTGACTGTCACAGGGAACAACTTGGATGTCGCCATCGACGGCGATGGATTCATCCAGTTACAACAGCCAGATGGTTCTTTTGCCTACACCCGAGACGGCGCCATAAAACTCGATAAAGAGGGGTTTCTGAAAACCAATTTGGGAGCCAATGTTCTGGGTTTCGCGACCGACACCCTAACAGGCAAAACAACAGGCGTCACATTGCAGCCACTGCAGGTGCCGACAGCAGCACCCATCAGCGCGAGAGCAACTGAGGTTGTCAGAGCAGAATTCAATTTGGATACAAGGGCAAGGGCGGCGGCAGGTGTCGCAGCAACACCGGGCCCACCAGCTACCCCGGCTATCCCGTCCACACCGCGTGCAACCTTTGGAACTTCTTTAAACGTCTACGACGCCCAGGGGGTTGCATCACCGGTCAATCTCTATTTTGAAAAAACTGCAACTGCCAACACCTGGGAAGTTTTTACAGGGCTGAAGGATATTCCCGTTACAGGTGACAACGCCACAGCATTGGCAACACTCACGTTTGATTCATCTGGCAGACTGACAGGTCCTACCATTGGCGGCACAGGCCCCAACGCAGATAAAGTTGGTTTTGTCTTGGCAGCTCCAACCACCATTGCATCTGGCAACCCCAATGATGCCGATAATTTTCTGGATGGGCCACTCGACATCGTGTTGAGCGGTGCCACTCAATTTGGAAGCGCGTTTGCTGTCTCTAACCTATCGCAAGACGGGTATTCGTCTGGAGAGTTGATCGGGCTAAATATTGGAGCTGACGGCGTTATTGCCACGCGATACTCCAACGGCCAAACCCTATTCAACGGTCAAATCACGCTGGCGGATTTCCGCAACGTGCAGGGCTTGGCGCCTCAGGCCGGAAATGCCTGGGCGGCCACCTTTGCATCTGGTGCGCCAGTTCAAGGAGCGCCCGGCAATGGCAAATTTGGCGGACTGCGCTCTGGTGCGTTGGAAGACTCCAACGTCGACCTGACCACCGAACTGGTCAACATGATGACCGCGCAGCGCGCTTACCAAGCCAATGCACAAACCATCAAAACCCAAGACCAGGTGATGTCCACGCTGGTCAACCTGCGCTGATGGCGCTCAGCTGTTTGACTGGTACCGAGGAGGAATTGCGATGGACCGCCTGATTTACACCGCCATGACCGGCGCCAACGCAGCACAGCACCGCCAGCAGCTGCTGGCGAACAACCTGGCCAATGCGTCGACGCCCGGGTTTCGTGCCGAGCTGTCCACCTTTCGGGCGGTGCCCGTGCGGGGCGATGGCGCGAGCACGCGGGTGTTTGCGCTGGAAGCCACAGCGGGGCATTCCGATGCGCCGGGGCCCATCACCAGCACCGGGCGCAACCTCGATGTGGCCGCGCGTGGCAACAGCTACTTTGCTGTGCTCGGGCTGGACGGCACCGAGGCCTATACGCGCGCCGGCTCGCTGGAAGTGGACACCGAAGGCTCGCTGGTCAACCCGCAGGGCCTGCCCATGTTGGGGGACGGTGGCCCGATCGTGGTGCCAGCCAATGCCCAGCTCGCCATGGGCGAAGACGGCACCGTGACCGCGCGGGTCAGCGGCCAGCCGCCGCAAACGCTGGGCCGCCTGAAACTGGTTACGCCCGATGCCGACAACCGCTTGCAGCGCAGCGAAGACGGCCTGTTTCGTGGCCCGCTGGGCGATCCGCTGGTGGCGGATGCCAATGCGCGGCTGCAAAGCGGCGCGCTGGAGGGCAGCAACGTGAACCCGATCGAGGCCATGGTGGGAATGATCGCGGTCGGGCGCCAGTTTGAGGTGCAGATGCGCATGTTGCAAAACGGCGAAACCAACGACAAAACCGCTTCGCAGCTGCTCAGCCTGAACGGCTAACACCCGCTGCTGTCATCAGCAGCCAAACCCTCTCTCCAGGAGCAACCCATGATCAATTCGCTGTGGATTTCCAAGACCGGCATGCAGGCCCAGCAGACCCAGCTGGATGTCATCTCCAACAACCTGGCCAACACGTCGACCAACGGTTTCAAGCGCGCCAACGCGGTGTTTGAAGACCTGATGTACCAAAACCTGCGCCAGGTCGGCGCCAACAGCGCCGAGCAAAGCGAGCTGCCCACCGGTCTGCAGCTCGGTCTGGGCGTGCGCACCGTGGCCACCTCGCGTTCGTTCGAGCAGGGCAGCCTGCAGCAGTCGGGCAACAAGCTCGATCTTGCGATCAATGGCAACGGCTTCTTGCAAGTCACCATGCCCGATGGCACCACCGGTTACACCCGAGACGGCAGTCTGCAGCTCGATGCGCAGGGCCGCATGGTGACCTCCAGCGGCTACCCGCTTACAGGCGGGATCACCGTCCCGACCGAGGCGCAGAGCCTCACCATCTCCGCCACTGGCGCGGTCTCGGTCAAGCTGCCGGGCTCGGCGCAGCCGGCGGTGGTGGGCAACATTGAGTTGGCCAATTTCATCAACCCGGCTGGCCTGGAGCCGCGCGGACAAAACCTGTATGCGGAGAGCCAGGCTTCGGGCAACCCGGTCAACGGCGCGCCAGGCAGCGCGGGCATGGGCACGGTGATGCAGGGTTTTGTGGAGACCTCCAACGTCAACGTGGTGCAGGAGCTGGTGACCATGATCCAGACCCAGCGCGCCTACGAAATGAACTCCAAGGCGATTCAGACCAGCGACCAGATGTTGCAGCGGTTGGCTCAGTTGTAACCCCCCGCGCCGCAGGATTGACCCACCCCCGCCGCGCTTCGCGCGACCCCCTCAAGGGGACAACGCTGGCGGCCCGGCAAAGCCGAAGCAATGGCCCACCCC
>Ga0105054_10002537_pt1 | contig 29042 bp, 20 predicted proteins | sample BON02_FD_78091 | JGI IMG/M metagenome (GOLD analysis project Ga0105054, IMG submission 78091) | Freshwater microbial communities from Lake Bonney liftoff mats and glacier meltwater in Antarctica - BON-02 (megahit assembly) | ecosystem: Environmental > Aquatic > Freshwater > Ice > Glacier...
AAATAGCTGAAAAGAATCAGCGAGATCATCCGGTAACTAAATCCGCTTCGCCATCACGACTGAATCAATTCAACAGATATCCAGATGCAGTTGATATTAATGAACAAAAGAAACAATATGCAATGGAATTGGAAAAACAAATAGCTGAAAAGAATCAGCGAGATCATCCGGTAACTAAATCCGCTTCGCCATCACGACTGAATCAATTCAACAGATATCCAGATGCAATTGATATTAATGAACAAAAGAAACAATATGCAATGGAATTAGAAAGACAAATAGCTGAAAAGAAAAGGTTAAATGCCCAAAGCGAGATCTCGGTTCGATCGAATCAGTATAGCAAATACCCCGAATTAGACATGAATGAGCAGAAGAGAGCGTATGCAAAGGAGTTGGACAAGCAAATTGAAGATAAAAAGCATCAAGATCCAAGAATGCATTTGCAAAATAGATGGAACCAGCCTCAAATAACAAAACAGGAACTTCAACACCAATACGCCCAACAACTGGAGGAACAAATTCGGATGAAGCAGATGAGACCAACAGCGCATGGTTTGACTGCAGTAGAACAGAAGGTAAGCCAACAAGAATATGCAAGAGCGCTACAAGAACAAATCCAGTATAAAAGATTCCAGGATCAAAATGATCCATTACAACCCAATGCACTGTACTACCAACCTCCAGCAGTTCCTCCTTTGGAACACCAACTATACGATAGCGTTCCATATCAGCCTCCCTATTCGACCATGAGAGTCAATTCGGGTGGAACTGATGAGATTCCAGCGCACAGCCCACAGCGATCTTCGCAGTTCTCCCGATTTCGAATGGACCAAGATGATCCAGAACTGGTGGCCCAGTTGCAGGAGAAGAAACAGAAGCAAATTGCACAACGAATGGAATTGACGGCTCAAATTGAATCCGACCAAAACAAAAAGAGACGTCAGAAGGAAGAGAAGCTTGCACGGGAGAAGGAGGAAGAGGAACGACTTGAGCGAGAAAGAGTCCAATTGCAAAAGGCGTACGAAGAAGAGCAAACCCAGCAAAAGCGCAAGGAAAGTGAAAAGCATCAAGACGAGCTTCGAAAGCAAATAGAAGCAAAACGTCAACAAAAAGAAATAGAAAAGCGTAGGGAGCTCGAGGAAGAGAAGGCGGAAGAAGATAGATTGAGGAAAGACCGAGAGCAGATGAAAGATAGGTATTCTACATCACGAATGAGTGCCAGATCTTCCACTGAACCATCCACAAATCCCAAATTAAAAGCCAATCTATTTGAAGACGAACCGAAAGATCTTGTTTTTAATGAAAGTCCAAAGCTGATGCTGCATCCTGATTTAAAAACAGATTTATTTGCTGGTCAGCTTCATAATGAAAGCCCAAAATTTATTGTTGATGCAACACCACGAAAGGAATCGCCGATGTACTCGCCAGTATCGAATCACTCGCGGATGAGGCCTAAACGTAGCAGAAGAGAAAAGAGACGAAGTCGAGAGAGATACTCCTCGGACGAGGAATCAGAATACAAGGTCAAATACGCTGATCATTACTTGATAGAGTCTATGATGCACCAAGCAGAAGCTGTCAGATTTGAGCACATGAAAACCAAAATTGAATTGGATAGGATGAAATTCCAAGTGAAGCAACTTCAAGGATTCAATGCCGAGAGACTATTCAGAAAGCAGGTGCTTGGATATGATGATGAGTTTGAATTTGTCAACGCAAGTATTGCAGACCACAAATCACCAATTGATGTTCCAATTTCTCGCCAAGTAGTTCTTAAATCCCCAACTACAGCACTGGTTTCATCGCTCTATCGTAGTTTGAATACCACATTAACCAGTCCAACTGAATTCGGAAAGACACTAGTCTCAGAATCAAAATTTATCTTTCCAAACGGCAAAGCTCTCAGCGCAACATTGCTCCCTGATAGAGCAGGAGGAAATCAGGATGATATTCAAAAACAAGTTCCGTTAGCAGATCATTTTGTGAGCTCAAACGAAACGAATCATCTAGTAAAACCGAAAGAAGTCACGATAGTCAACGAGGTAAATGGAAGAAATCAAGCTGAATTCTATGACCAAAAACCAAAGCCACTGGCCAATGCGGAGATTAAAGAAAAGAAAAGTTTCGGTTCCGTGGCAAATTTCGATATCCATCGAATCAGCCATAAGAACCGAGTAAGATTGCAGCAACTCGAAACAGTAAGCGATGCAGTTAATTTGCATGGAGATCAACTCGATGCCTTCCTCGAGGAGTTTTTAAACAAGTCAAAAAAAACTTCGAAAAAACAACCACCGAATCCTGATCTTCAAAGTGAAACTAGATGGCTTCGAAAAGTATAGAGTTATATTAAGATGTCATGTCTTCAATAGATCTTATCCCATCCCTCGTGCGTTGAACCCATAGTGATGCGGTATCGCCGCAACCATCATCTTGAAACCCCTTTACCCATGGAATGCCTCTCAACGATAACAACGACGAATGGTAGCATCCAGCAGCAACTTGTTGGATCTTAACCTGATTGTTTAATGCATTGTAATACGCCTGAATTTCTTTTCGAAATCTATTGTACGAATCTTTACACCTTTCCCATACCGGCAATTGAGCAGAATAGTTGAACTGTTGCGTTAAAGCATGATATCCATCTGATGCAATTTGATCAATGGCCTTTCCAAACGAAGATGTTGAATGCGGGGCATTTTTGTGGAATAATGCCCTGCATTTCGAATAGAATTTGTTTTTCGCAACAATTGTTGCCTCTTGTAACTTCCTATGGGCAAATTTTTGATAACGCGGCAACAAAAACTGTTCATACAGCAAATCTGCAAATTTTCGCATACTCTTGTTTTGAAAATCTTCTAAATCTTGCTTCAAAGCCAATTTTCTATTCAATAAAGGCTTTCCATTTTCGTCCAGTCTGTTGTTGATATTGGACTTGCCCAACAGCTTTACTTGTTGGTCTGAAGCTAGATTCAAAGCAAATTTCTCAAACTCGCTCATTGAGATGAGATTATTTCCATCCGAATCAATGGAGTCGATCATCTCTTGGATTATTTTCTTGTTTTTGCTGATACCTAGTTCCTTTAAACAACCAGAAATTTCTTTTACATCCAAGAAACCCGATTTGTCTGCATCGGCCTCTAGAAACAACCTTCGAATTTCCTTTAATTTGGTCTCGAAAAACACCGAGTCTAGACTATTTCGAATGCCTGTTTCCAATGAATCCTCTACCCTCTTGTCAATCCACCCCCGAAAGGCGTCCACTGAAAAATGCCTCGATTTGGCAATCAAAATGTCATCTTCAAAAGGCTTCAGCTCAGGTAAATGCGTTGTCGAACTCAATTCACTTGCAAGCGGTGCTTTCATTTGCAGTATCTCGGTAGAAAACACATCAAGATTCAGCGCTAGTTGTATTTTGCTATTGGTCATTCGTTGATTATCTGATAACGGATCGCTCAAAAATACCTGTTCTACAAAATAGACAGGTAAAGCGTACAGTTGTCCTCCTCTGGACTCGGGCATGCAGCTACAAGCTATTAGTGGAGTGCGTGGATCCCTCGTATCTTGAAAAGCCAGGAACTCAGCGCAAGCCAAACACTTGGCACAATCCACATAGTCTGCTAGCTCATCGTGCGACTTGAGAAGGTCAACTATGAATAAGGCCCCGTCGTCCGTGATTCGATTTCCACGAAGATCCAGTCTTCTGATGAACGGAGCACATTTTAGAGTCTTACACAAAGCTTCGACATGGCAATCCTCCATGTCACAATCAGATAAATCTATCTCTCCGATGTGGTACAACGGCTGAGCAGTCGGAACTGCGATTTGTTTCTTCAACTTTAACGGTAGTTGTCCCCAGATGCCTTTGGTGACGCACTCTTCCATAAATATCTTGACAAAACGCATGTACGTATCTGGAAAAACTCTTGGTTCCATTCTCAGCTGCTTCCTGAACATCTTGTGAACCCTTTTATCCTGCTCTAGTCTCCTAAGTTTGCCTGCAGGTATAACTGGAGGCATTTCTGGTGGCGCTTCAGTTTTGTATGCCATCCTAGAATGAACAAGCGTTTTAGTTATCCACCATCGTTTTCGTTGTTGCTTCACCTGATCAAACACATATTTAATAAACTCGTCAAGACTAATAGTGCCATTATGATTTGTATCGTATTTGCCGATGATCTTCCGTACATGGCGCATTGATTTGCTGTAACCCAATTTGTGCAATGCTCCATATAGTTCAAGCACGTCAATTTCTCCCGATGCATCTTTGTCAAAATAGTAGAAAATACGGCGCATCTCTAGACCAATATTATCGTCCTCCAGCCTCCTTCCCAATGCCTTAATATCATAACTCAGATCTCCAGAGATGTTATTGCCGAATTTAACTCTCTCATCGTATCCATGAATCATGAGAAAGTCTTTGAACAGATAAACTCTTGATGAACTTAAAATTGGATCTGGGATTGGATGCGCGAATTTCTTTAAAGTACCATTCAGCTGAAGCTGCTGTGTGATTGATGCTGCGTATTCTGTGAGACGCTCGACCATAGCCAATGGTTCTTCATCTCTGTATGCAACTTGAAAGTTCTTCATGGATTTACCGGTGTAATATGCTGTTCTCACTTCGAAGCCGGATCGGTCTTTGAAAGGCTCCTTAACATCCACAACATTCAAATTATTCACATCCCAAGTCTTCTCTTGAAGTCGTGCCGCAATACTTCCATCATCTGCCAAAGTAAGCAATAAATTCTCCATCAGTTCGTCAAAGTATCTCGCTTCTTCTATAGGTTCCATAACTTGACGAAGTTTCAAAGTTTTAGAAATCGGATCAGAAATAGGTGTCACTACGAAGTCTTCTTTTTTGCGTGAGATGGACAATGGACGATTTGAATTCATTTTTGAATCGTTGGTTTCACATTCAATCAAATACGCCCTGCCGCAACGTGAGACTGCATACAATGTACTGCGACAGCTGTCTATCTGCTTAATATCCTTGCACTGGATTACGTGGCCATTTTGAGCAGCCCCTCCAAATATCAGTAATTTACTTTGGTCTGTAAGAATAGCTGTGTGCTGTTCACCGCAAGACACCTGTGTGATGGTATATATTCGAAGATGGTCTACTACACGTGGTTCGTACCTGTCACTTTCTTCGCGCCCATTGCATAGCTGCCCATGACGACTTCGGCCCCAGGTCCACAAATCGCCTGATTGTGTCACCAATGCAGAATGACGATATCCCGCAGCAACCTGTATAATCGATGATTTCCAATACAAATCTTTCCCATTTAGTACTTGGGGAGCCCACACTGGTTGCTTTCCTGGTATTCCCAGTTGACCATTATTATTCCGGCCCCATACTCGAAGACTGGTTCGTTGTGCATTGAAATCTGGATGATTTAAGTACTTTACAATACTAAGCACATGATGCGCGCCTGCAACAATGCTAACAAGGTTTATTCTTTCATCGCCAAGCTCCACTATCCTTGGCTCCAACGAAATTAGGATGTCAGGACCCTGACCCAGCTCACCGTACTCACCGGTACCCCAGGTATAACAGTTTCCTACTGAATCAACTACACCACTAAAACGCATTCCAGCAGCAAGAGAGTTCACTGTTATATTTTTCAAACCTTGTATTAATTGAGGCTCGCTACATTCTTTGCGATGTCCCAGTCCTAGTTGCCCGTATTTATTGTCTCCAAAAGAAAATACTTGGCCCACATCATCCAGCACCAGTGTATGGTGAAAGCCCGTGCATATCTTCACTATGTGAACTGATCTTAGTGAATAAACTGGTGCGAATCTGTTCAGTACTCGTTTCGAACTCCAGTTCTTTCGATCAATAATCCTCTGCTTGTCCAAAATCTAGATAAGGTTTGAATTAATTTTCTTGTACTGACTGAATTCATGACTTACCACTCGAGGTCCTTTGCCTGTACTCTCCGTCCTCTTTTCCAGTACTTGGGTCTGACCGTATCTCTGTAGGTTCGAAATCCCCAACTTCATCGAATACCACCAAAATGCCGCGCTAAGGTAGACCCTAGCTAGTTTGGCATGAAACGTGGCTGGGAGTTCTTGAAGCAACCGACGGCAAGAGATATAGCCCCCCGGAATCGCCAACGTGGGTTATCGCAAGCGCCAGTGGAATATGACTACCTTGTTGTATGTGACCTTGAGTGGACTGTCAACCATAAATCTCCTCCTGAAGTCATTGAGTTTGGTCTTGTGTTGCTTCCGTTGAAAGGTGTCAAGAGGCCATTGAGCGTTAAGGACATACAGACTGCAAATTGCACCGAAGAAATTCAACTTTATTGTAAACCTACTGAAAAACCTCTTCTTTCTCAATTCATAAAGGACCTTACCGGAATCTCCCAAGAAACTGTCGATGCTGCTCCCACTTTCGACATTCAATTCAAGGCCTTAAAATCTTGGTTGATAACCCACAAGCTTATTGATAGTACTGGAGTTAAAACATGTAACTGGGCTATTTGTACATGGAGTGATGCGGATGTGCAAGTGATTAAGAATGAAGTTGAGAGAAAAGAGGTGGGAGAGTTCCCGGAAGCATTGAACGCATGGATTAATTTGAAGGATGATTCTTACTTCAAAAAGGTTTATAGACGCCCCCCGCGTCAAGGATTAGAAAACTGCTGCAACACCATCGCGAAAGTTGGTTTTGTAGGTGGAGCTCATTCCGGTATTGTTGATGCTAGAAATACAGCCGCTATTTGTGTGGATATGGTTAATAAAGGATTCAGATTTGTGCGTACGTCACGAGGATTCGATAAACATGGTCATATGTATGGTCGTCAAACATTTAAAAAAACATGATGTTTTAACTAAATACAAGTAGCGCGTAATATTAGACCAGTTAGAGTGCTTCAGGCGAGCCTACTATCATATGCGTTACTTTTCATACTTGGTAGCTTTCCTTCTGAAATAGATATGGTAGGTGAAAACCTTGGTATTATGTACAGAGCGTGTGATGGTATACTTCCCCCCAATTACCAGAGCAAGGATCCTGCCAGTAGAGCACCAAGAAGGAGCGAAAAAAGTAGTGGTTCGAGCCGTCAGCATATGATCACAAGATATTTCCCAAGTATCTGCTTGTACGCTTTGAGACGCTGATGTAGTTTATTAATGCTTTTAGCGTCTCAATGACATACAGCGCATAGAAAGGATTGCTGGATTAAATTTGGAATTTGAAATCTTTTCAAAATGGAAATAGCGTCCCCTCATACGGCAGTGATCATTTTATAAAAAGAGAGAGAAGAGTGCCCTAGGCATGTATTTCGACAAAGAAATGGTTCATAAAAAATGTTTTTCTTTTTTGATGGATGGTTGCACATAAAAATATTATGGGTAAAGCCAAGGTCGCAGGAAAGCCTGCCAAGAAAACGGTTGAAAAGAAGCGCGAGAAAATCGTGGAGGACAAAACATTCGGGCTGAAGAACAAGAATAAGAGCAAGAAAGTTCAACAATTCATCAGTCGAGTCCAAGCTACCAAGCCAGGTGGCTCAGCAGAGCAACAGCAGCGACGTGAAATGGAGGCTAAGAAGGCTAAGGAAGCAACTAAAGAGGCAGAAAAGGAGATGCTTGCTCTTCTTGGTGAAGCGTATGCTCTGAGTGGCAAGAAGAAGGACGGAAAATCCAAGGTGATCAAAAAAGCTGCGGAGAAACTCAAGCAGGAAGAAGAAGAAGAAGCAGCCAAGTTGGAAGTTGCAGCAAAGGAGGCCGACGAAAAGGACTTTGGGATGCCTATCTGCTCTCTAAGAGACGCTTACGGTCTCGGCAGCAAGGCGATTGTCGAGCGTCTATGCGTAGAATTGACCTACAAAGACAATCTGATTGGAAAGGCTCACGACGGATCAGCATGTTTGTACATTAAGATTGAAGATGGGACTACTCGTAATCCCATGATTATGACACTGCTAGGTGAAACACCTCAGAGTTTTCCCTTCAAAGTTGGCGAATTCTTGGACATCCGGAATGCAATCGCGATGGTTCGTGGTTCGAACGTATTCCTTGAACTTCCTAAAGGCACGCGAGGTCTTACTAACCCTGTAGATGGCGCTGTTCAAGAAGTTCTTTTGTGTAGTGAGCGACTGGTTGAGTCAGTTAAGGAGAAGATGGAAGAAGAAATCGCTATTAGGGAACGTGGTGGTATTCCTGTTGAGGAGCGAATCGAAGAAGAACGAGCAAATCTTACAGGCACTCTAACGCCAGTTACAAAGGAAAGATTTTTCGAATGGAAAGAGAATAAAAGAAAAGCGAAACAAGCTGAATGGGAGAAGCTCCGCAAGCAAACTAAAAAAGGAGCCAAGGGTCTTCTCAGTGGAAGAGCCTTGTTCGCAGTGGATGCATCGCTGTTTGTAGATGATGAAGCTGCAGTTGGAAACGAGGCATATGCATTAAGAGCGGACGCAGATGCACCTCCTGCACCCGATGACCTTGCTAAGGAAGTCGAAGAACAACTTTACCTTGATGGAGACGATGATTTGGATGACTTGGACGATTTGGATGAGGATGAATAAATTTTAATTTATATTTTCGTTAATACGAATTCATATGTTGTGCCGAAATGGTGACGTTCCTCTTGAATTAGCTCCACAGCTTTGGTATCCAACTGGTTTACGTATTCTTTCATATCACGGTTCCAATGGCATCCCCAATCGGCAATATGCGATGCCACTCGAGCATCCAAGTATCTATTTAACAACGAATACTCAGACCTACCGTGTTCCACCAATCGTATTTGTCCGCCTTTTCTACATACTCGTACCATTTCATTCAGCATTGCCTGAGGGTTTTTCACTGAGCACAGACCAAATGTATCGATAACATTATCAAATTCATTGTCGTCAAATGGAAGAGTTTCTGAATCACCGCAAGAGAAACGCACGTTATGTTGGTTGCATTCCCAGGTTTTACTCCTTGCGACATCCAGCATGTTGCTACTCACATCGTTCAGCGTAAGATCACTGTTTTTAGGATAAAACTTCAAGTTTCTCCCTGTTCCTGCAGCGACTTCCAATGTCTTTCCTTTGATATCCCTGAACAATTTTTCTCGAATAGTCGTAATGCCAGCCAATCGTTCCGAGAAGTCGATCTTAGCATCGTAATCCGGAGCTAGCGCATCGAACTTGCATCCATGATGATCGCACTGCTTCTTCTTGTTTGAAAAAACGGATCCTGCAGACACACCGCATAGAAAAACCCCAAGCGATGCTACCACATGACGACCTCGAATCATCACTACGACGGTACGGTCCCCACCAAAATAGACTATTCTGGTACGGTCCCCACAAAACAACAACTATGAATTCGTTGATGGGATGTCAAGTTCAATTGCAATTCGGGTTTGAAGATCTGCAAGGCAAGGATTTCATGACAAAATCAGATCCGTTTGCAGTGATAGAAATCTTAGATGAAAGAAGTGGCAAATGGAAACTGGTGGGTCAGACAAAAGTGGTAAAAGACACGCACACTGGAAGCTGGACTGATGTCTTTAAGGTTACATACGTGTTCGAAGAGAGACAGACGTTTCGAGTACGTATGTGGGATTATGATGACTCGACATCTCATGATTTTCTGGGTGAGGCTTCGTTCCGACTTGGTGATGTCATGGCATCTCCTGGCCAACGATCCGTCGTGGCAAGCAACAAGGGGAAGGGACGATTAAAAGTGTATGCTACAAAGGTGGTCGGTGATTCAGATGGTCGATTGCTTTTCAAGCTCCGAGCGCATAAACTTGATTCGAAGGATTGGGGCGGTTTTGGTAGATCAGATCCTTATTTCGTCATTGAAAAAAGTATGGGGGCAAACGAATGGGTGGCAGTTTACAAGTCCGAATACCACGATTCCAACAACAGTCCTATATGGAACGATTGTTTGATCTCTATGCAGAGCTTATGTGGTCCTGATTCAAGACTTCGAATCCGCGTGTATGATTACGATGATGGTTCTCAAGATGATCTAATCGGAGATGCATATGTCTCGGTAAGTCAACTTCTTGAACGAGAAGCTAGATTTGACGTGGTTCATCCCCCAACTCGTTCAAAGTATCAAGCTAAGAAATACAAACGCTCTGGTGAATTGGAGGTTCTTTTAGCTGTCATCCAACGACCCCCGATAGAAAAGATGCTCGAGTATATTGCAGGTGGGCTTCAGATCAATCTTACGGTCGCAATTGATTTTACGGCTTCTAACGGCTCCCCTTCTGATCCTCGCAGTCTTCATTTCAGAGGCGGTGCCGCATTGAATCAGTATCAGAGTGCCATCCAAACCATTGGGAGCATCATTAGCTCTTATGATCATGATGGAAATATCCCTGTCTTTGGCTTTGGGGGGATGTACCGCAATGCAGTCAGCCATTGTTTTCCATTGAATTTTAACGAGCACAATCCAGAAGTTCGTGGAGTTGGGGGCGTGTTGGATATTTACAATAGTTCATTGTCTCAGGTTCCATTATCTGGGCCCACTTACTTTGCACCTCTTTTAACTACAATCAACCGAATGATTTACAACCCTGAAATGTCCCAGCAATCGCAGTCGTACAATATTCTTTTGATCCTTACTGATGGAGAAATCATGGACATGCAAGCAACGATAGCCGCAATCAGGGCGAGTTCTGAGGTGCCTCTCTCGATAGTGATTGTCGGAGTTGGGGGCGCGGACTTTTCGAAAATGGAAGCACTAGATGGAGATGATAAGGCGATTGCTCCAAGAGACATCGTTCAGTTTGTGCCCTTTACCAGAATTGGGTTTGATCCCCATGCCCTCGCAGCTGAGACGCTGTGTGAAATCCCCAAGCAGTTGGTGGAGTACTTTGAGAAGCGAAACATTAGACCCAATCCGCCTTTACATCCCACTGGACACGTTGTTGCTTCCGTGGAAGTTCCCTCTCCTGTTGTTGCTACAGCAGTGTCATTGGCATCATCAGGAAGAGACCTGCTGCGTCAAGCTTACGAATTTTGATTCAACGATCATATCAATCAAAAATTTAAAAAAATGTTACTACTGGTACTGTATCTCCATTAAATTCTATTTAACTCTGGTCTTATTTACACGGTCCTTTATCGCGGCTTCCATATCATTGAATTTGAATTTCAATTGTTCCAGACATTGTTGTCCCACAACAATAAGTCTCGCAATTATAATAGGGTCCGTTTCGTGACGAGCAGCTTCAAACTCCTTCCTCGCGCTTTTCCTTAGTACTGTGCACCATTGTTGTCCTTGCTCATTAGGCCAATAGAAACACTTAGCTGCATACAAATCAGTAAAAAAATTATTCATGGGCTAACATACGTACCTGTTCGAAGAACATCTCTATAGAGTCCTAGTGCTTCTCGTCTATTGGACCTCAACATTAATTTACAAGTTGAGGGGACTTACCCTTTCTAATACCAATTTATCCGTTGTGAAATGGGGAAGTCGGAGGTGAAGAAGACCAAAGGAGGCGACGGTACGTTATGCATCCAGATGATTAGAATTTCAAATTTAATAAACGTGTATATAGTAGAACCTGGTCTGGACCCTGCAGTGCTGATTAAGAACTATGGCGTTATGTGCAAGTACGTATTGAATGTGTTTTCTTGCTACAAAATTCTAACAATAATATTTATTAGGACATTAGGGATAAGCCCCAACGAAGATGTGCTTGAGATTATCCGAGGAGATGACGCCCCGAAACAAATTTCGGTTGACGCTGATTTAGGTCCCCTTGGAGTTCGAGCTCTGACTGAATCGTTTTCTGGACACGATGGCAAGTCATATAAGTTGATAAACACTATTCGACTTTGGCGCAGTAACATTGGAGAAGAAGGATGTCAAACACTGGCCGACCTTCTGAGGACATGTTCCAGTTTCGGTATGAATCTTTGTTTCCTTCAACTATTGGACTGTCGCGTAAACGACCTTGGTTGTCAGGCAATCGGCAAGTCTTTGCAATCCGGGGTTAATAAGACGCTATTGACTTTAAATTTGGACCATAATGAAATGATAGGCACCATAGGACTTAAATACCTGACCGAAGGTCTTTGTACGAATGCAGTTCTGAAACGTTTGAGTCTTCGTTACTGCAACATCGACTCTGGAGGAGGAAAATCAATAAAGAATTTACTCAATGGATATTCTACGCAATTGGAGGAACTCTGCCTCAAGGTAAGGCCTAAATGGCTTAAATAATATTTTAACATTGGAAACAGGGAAACCCGATCAAAGGTGCAGGGTTGAAAGCATTTGCTAGATCTCTTGGTAAAAACAAGGTGCTGAAATCCCTGGATATCAGTGATGCAGATATTGGACCTGTAAGTGAATCGCATTCGAAATCTGTGAAGTAACCATAAAATAGGATGGGGGCGCCATAGTCGCATTGTGCGAAGCGATGAAAGTAAATGTAACTCTCATTCAATTGAAATTTGACGAAAACCACATTGAAGAGTCCGGAGCTTTGGTTCTTTTTGAATCTGGAGTATTCGACCAAAAAACGGGAAATAGTACCTTGAAAGAATTTCTTGTGGATTATAATATTCCCCAGGAACACTTTACAGCTTTGTTGCGAGCTGGTGGGGGAGGCAAGAAAAAGAAAGGCAAGAAAAAGAAATAAGATAATCAATGTTGTTTTCCAAGGCCCATTTTCTTAGCTGTTTGTTTTTTCCATTTGAAATCATTCGTGTATGCATATCGCATATCACACCACATTTCCCGGGCAGACTCTTGGCGGCAAAACTTGAGATCCGAATATCGTTTGTTGCTTTCGCTGGTAGCTTCTTGTAGAACAGCAACGACCTTGAGTTCAACAGTATCATCCTCTTTTTTCGAAACCATAATTTCTACAGGTGCTTCTTTCTCGTCAATTTCGGGCGATTCATCGAAAAATGAAAATTGGGTGTTGCTTCTATCAGTGTGTACATCTTCAAATATTTTACGAAGAGATGTTTTCACATTGGATTCTTTCGGTATCTCGGATGACTCATCAACGTCCATTGGGTTATCAGATACTTCATTCGCTATTTCAATTGCTATTTCATTTGCTACGTCACAAGACACTTCACTTGATACTTCACTCGATAATGCATTCGCTATTTCATTTGATACTTCATTCGCTATTTCATTTGCTACGTCACTTGTGGGATCGTTAGTTGAAGGATCATACTTGACAACATTCCTACCCCATAGTGTAGTTTCTTTCATCTTTTCCTCCTTTGGCAATTCTATAGTCTTGCCCAAGATTTGGGACAGGATCTGAATACTGGCACTGTTCTCCAAGTTTAATTCATTCTTAGTAGGCGCTATGATTTGATCCTCCGCGGGGTATCTCATATTAGGTTCCGAATCATTTTCAGATTCAACGTCTTCCTTAATTTCAGAATTTAAATTATTCGGCAAATTCGAGATGAAATTTCTGCTAATCGAATTTTCCGAGACATTTACAATCGGCTTGCAAGAACTTGTTATTTTCACATCCGCAATTGATTCATCGTCAGAATCCTCTGAGCTGGATGATGACTTATTGACAATTTTTGAAGTATTTCCTTTCGCATGCGTAGATGGAGATTCTTCAGTAGTGGTGGTTAGATCTGGCTTGAGCCTGAGCGCATCCACTAAATCAGAATCTGCTGTTTTCATATCAGCAATTGATTCATCGCCAGAATCCTCCGAGCTGGATGATGACTCATTGACGAATTTTGAACTCTTTCCTTTCACATGCGTAGATGAAGATTCTTTAGTATTGGAGGTTAGATCTGGCTTGAGTCTGAACGCATCCACTAAATCAGAATTTGCTGTTTTCACATCAGCAATTGATTCATCATCAGAATCCTCTGAGCTGGATGGTGAATCATTGACGAATTTTGAACTATTTCCTTTCAAATGGGTAGATAAAGATTCTTCAGTAGAGGAGGTTAGATCTGGCTTCAGCCTGAACGCATGCACTAAATCAGAACTTGTTGTTTTCACATCAGCAATTGCTTCATCGTCAGAATCCTCTGAGCTGGATGATGACTCATTGACGAATTTTGAACTATTTCCTTTCACATGCGTAGATGAAGATTCTTTAGTATTGGAGGTTAGATCTGGCTTGAGTCTGAACGTATCCCCTAAACCAGAACTTGCTGTTTTCACATCAGTAATTGATTCATCATCAGAACCCTCTGATCTGGAAGATATCACCGGTTCCTCGATTCCTTTATTTGAAATCGTTTCAAGTTCTAAATCTAACTCAGATACTGGTTTAACTTCAAATGCAGTAGAGCGTGGAGCGTCTACGGAATCTTTCATATTCTGAGATGTCTCGTCGAAGAACAAATGCATCTTGGATTTCTTAGCGACTATTTCAATCGTTCCTCTTCTCCCTCTTTTTCGTCTAATTTTCAGAGGATTGTTTTCATCCAATGGGTTTACCTGAGGACTTGAGCGAACAATGTTGCGTCTTTCCCAAAACGGGGTTTTCAAAGAATCCAAAGTGAATTTGGGTTTCAAAACTCGCTCAACTTTCAAAACGGCATTCTTCCATCGACAATTGTTGTAAACTTTAATACACTCAGTTGCCGATTCTGGAGGTTCCACTCTGATAAATGCAAAAGCATCTTGTAAAATGGGATTGCCACCTTCCTTAACTAACACTGAAACCACGTTTGACACCGATTTTACCTTTCTGAACATTTGTTCCAGGTCTTCTGCTTGGGGATTTCCCCGAAGACCGCCGACATAAAGTGACATCCTTCCTTACTGATGAGTGGTCGTAAAAAGCAATTTTTTTTTTGCATTTAAGTTTGATTTAACACATCACAGGTGTGGAAGGTTATACATGTACACCTGCAATTCTGATACCAGAATGAAGCTTTACTGCTACTTCTAATTATTCTACCATAGATTTCGTGCATTCCAAGCTCAAATTTTAATTACATGGAATGCTAGTAGCTCCCCCTGAATACCGGCTTGGAACCGTAGCTATTCGAGCATAAGAACCTGTCGATGAACCTGTAATCTTGACTTCAGTGATCGAATTCAGTAGAATTGCCATTGAAAGAAACACTTATATAGACTTTGAGTTGTCCTCAAGTCGATAAAAGAAATAGGCGACGTGATCAATGGCGTAAACGAGGTTGAGGAAGTTTGAACCTCTTCATTTTTTGAAGCCAGTGGCAAGATTGAGTTTGCTTTAATTTCCCGACCAGCGACATCCAAATGAACTGTCCCGTCGCCTCCTTCAGTTAGTTGCTCCTCCTTAATTTATTTCTTTATTCCCTTAGCTTTCCTTGAATTAAGACTTATTAAAATAGCACTTAAATGGATTCGAGCCGATACTTGTTTCATTGAATTATAATATTGAGGGAAGACTGAAACTACTCGAAAAGTCACTTCAGTCTTAATTAACCGACGTTGTTTTTTCGAGTAAAACAATGTAAATACATACAACTGTAATACAGTTGTATCAAATCGAAATCATGCAACAAGAGCGAAAGGTTGTAGGGTTGGAAGATCTGGTACTTCTTTCCCAAGTGGATGAGCCGTCGATTGTCTCGAACCTGGACAAGCGATTCGCGAAGAACGAGATCTACACGAGCATCGGCAACGTGCTTGTCTCTTGCAATCCATTCAGGCCAGTGAACTTGTATGAGCCAGAGCATATCAAGATGTATGAGAATGGGGTTTTGAGCGAGCTGCCTCCTCATGTATATGCAGTTGCAGAGAGTGCATTTAGAACCATGATCTCGGTAAGTTGCTTGAATTATCAAAAGTGAACCTTGTAACAAGGATTTCAGGAGGATGAAAAACAATGCATAATCATCTCTGGCGAATCCGGCTCGGGGAAGACCGAGGTTGCCAAGCAGATAATGTCTTATGTTGCTGCTGTTTCTGGATCAGGAGCTAATGATGAGGCCGTGCTTCATATTGTAAGTAATGAAATATAGTTAGTCAATGATTGTAACGGAAGTGAGTTAGAAAAACGTAGTTTTAGACAGTAACCCAGCGTTAGAATCGTGGGGCAATGCAATGACATTACGGAACAACAATAGCTCAAGATTTGGTAAGTACTTTTCGATACAATTTGAACTAGCGAATGGTGGAACTCCTCAGGGAGGAACGATCACCAATTACCTTCTCGAGAAAAGTAGGATTGTCCGGCCCGGAAGCGGCGAGCGCTCGTTCCATATTTTTTACCAGCTTTTAACGGCGGATAGTGACATCAAAGGTCGTCTGGGATTGGGCAGTGCTAATGACTATCGTATGCTGAGCCAAACGGGCGTGACACAGATCAACAATGAAGGGGGAAGGATCGACGACGCAAAAGAGTTTCCGGAAACTGTTAATTCTATGAATGTTGTTGGAGTGAATACTGCAGAGCAATTTGAATTCTTCAGGATAGTCGCTATTGCATTGCACTTGTCCAACATTGGTTTTGTGGAAGCCCGCGTCGAGTCGGCGGAAGGATCAAAAGTACGAGATGCGCGGTTCCTTGATTGGCCAGCGTCATTGCTTGGAGTTGATCCTGCAGCTCTGGATTATGCACTCACCTATAGAACACTCGACACCAGTGGTGACTCTTACCAGGTTCCAATGAACCCCACCCAGGCAAATGCTGCTCGAGATGCGCTTTCAAAGGACTTGTATGCTCGGGCTTTTGATCTTCTCGTGCTTCGAATCAACAGCACGCTTGCGGATGATGGAAAAAACACCAGGCTGGGAAAATTCAAATCTCAACGCGGAATCGTGCAAACCCACGACGACGATGAAGAAGATTCTGTAGGAGACCGTTTAAGCATTGGTGTTTTAGATATCTTTGGATTCGAAATCTTTGATGTCAACAAGTTTGAACAATTTTGTATCAATTTTGTTAATGAAAAGCTCCAACAAGTTTTTATCAACCTAACTATCAAAAGTGAGCAGGAGGATTATGCGCAAGAAGGAATTCAATGGATCGCCATCCCTTTCTTTGATAATCAGATTGTGTGTGAGCTGATTGAAGGGAGAAAACCTCCAGGCGTATTTTCAATATTGGATGATACTTGTAAAACCTTGAGCAAGATGAGTTCGGTGGACGATAAATTCTTGGATACTTTGAAACAATTTCAAAGTCAACATAAACATTTCTCTCCAAATATTGGAGGTTTTGTTATCAAGCACTATGCTGGAGATGTCCAGTATACGATTGATGGATTTATTGAAGCCAATAAAGACATCCTTGGAATGGATCTGCAACTTTTGGCGAAAAATAGCACGATCCCGTTCATTCAGAACCTCTACCATGGGGAAATTTCCTTAGACAACAGGAAACAACCCACAACAGCAGGTTACAAGATCAAGACTCAAAGTGCGGATTTAGTCTACACTTTATTAGATTGCAACGCTCACTATGTTCGGTGCATTAAATCCAATGATCGCAAAAAAGGGGGTTTGTTCGATACTCAAAGAGTGACACATCAAGTGAGATATCTCGGACTTTTGGAGAATATCAAAGTACGTCGAGCTGGATTTGCTTTTCGAATGGAGTTCTTTCAGTTCATTAACCGTTATCGTGTCCTCACAATCGGTAAAATAGAACCGCGGGTACTTGCTGAAGGGTCTGATGCAGAGATAACACAAAAGTTGTTGCAAGTTGCTATCCAGTATATCCCTTTATTAGGGAATATGTCAGAGGTTCAAATGGGAAAGACCAAATTGTTCATTAAAACCCCAAACACTGTCTTCGAACTTCAGAAGATTCGAAAGCGTTTAATTGGACAGCAAGTGGTGAAAATCCAGAATTTATTTCGGCGGTACATGACTCGAAAAGATCTATTGAACCTGAGAGGCGAGATGTCGGAATTGTGGAAGCAGCAAGGTAAGGAATCCACACCTACCGATTTAGTCCGTCCTTTTTCTGCCTTTTATATCAAAGACCAAGCGAAGACATTTCAAATTGGATCTTTGTTGGAATTGATGGAGGGTCGTTACGGTGCAAAAGAGAAGCTGCATTACACTGATGAGGTGCAAAAGCTGAATAAATCTGGACAATGGGAACAAGTTTTATTCTTCATCACTGATAGAGCCTTCTATTATGGAATATGGCAACTCATGCTGATTGGACCGAAACCCCCGAAAGGACAAGTACACAGGCAGGCTTACAAGATCAATCTCCGCCGACGTACTGCACTGAGCATGGTAGAGTCTTTGTCTCTAAGTAAGGAGGCAGATGACATGATGGGAATACATGTTGTAGCTGTTCCAAGACTAGCGGCACCGGATAAGTCTCACTTTCTTAACAAAGATTCAATCAGAAGATGCATGGAAACCCAAACGAAGTTTTCCTTTTTTGGTCGGCACAAACATCGTTGTAATTTTACTGGTGGTATTTACATCCGGGATATGGTCGCTACTAAATGCGTGATCCCTGACAAAGGTTTTTATACGCCAGTTGAAGTTCATCATTCAGTAGTTGGGACTATTTCGACAGACATGCAAGAGGATGTTGTATTGTTGAGTGATAAGAAGAGTGAGATGGTGTCTATGATACGAGACCTCGTTTCCAAGGCCAAGGGCTTTGCAAGCACTAGTAAATCATCGTGTAAGGCGCTGTATGATTATCAAGGGGATCCTGCCAGTGGTGCACTTGCGTTTAGAGCAGGTGATGTCATGGAATTGGTCGCAAGTTCCGATGCTAATTGGTGGACTGCTGTTGTCAGAGGGCAAACTGGGATCGTACCTGCCAATTATGTGGAGAAGATACCTGCATCAAACTCTTCCGTTGATATTAGATTTGCCAATGGTTGGACGATTCGGTCACCACCCGACACGTTGACAATTGAATTCTTCAAGGCTCCATCAATTCGAGATGTCATGTATCAATACAATCCGGGCAAGTTTTCTGTCAGTGTTCCTCCTGGTGTGTCTGCCCAGCTTTTGATACAAGTTCACAACAATCAGCGAACGCGGGCTGCTCGTAAGGAGACTGAGAGAAAGCGTTTGAATGAAATTCGGGAGGAGAATGCCAAGTTACGAGAAGCACAAAGGCTTGAAGAGAAACGAAGGAGACTTGAAGCTAGGAAAGAGCGTCGAGCAGCGGAGAAGAACCAACGGCAGCAGCAGCGATGCGGAGGTTCTACTGCTACATCAAAACCGAATGCTGCTGTTTTTTCAAAATCTAATGTTGCTGCGGTTTCAAAACCAAATGTTGATGTTGCTTCTAAACCAAATGTCGCTGCTGTTTCAAAACCAAAGTTCAATGTTTTATGGCAGGAAATTAAGGATCCTTCATCAGGAAACTTTTACTATTACAACTCCGAGACTGGGGCAACGCAATGGGAGAAGCCTGTGGATGAAAACCTTTTTCCTCTGGATGAACTTTTGAAATTGAAAATCGAAGGGTCTCCCCAAATTGATTTGACTTGCTTGGAAAGTAATCTCAGGTCCGCGGATTTTCAAACAGCATTTGGAATGGAAAAAGCTGAGTTCGATCAACTTCCTAAATGGAAACAAGACGGTCTCAAAAAAAAAGCAGGGCTTTATTAATTTAAAAGATTTAAATGTGATGATGTCCAATTTTCCCAAGTGATAGATATATGCTGGTTGTCAATAGGCGTAACCGCTCCATTAGCAGCACCTGTAGATACTAGCTGGCCCTTTTTCAAAGTCTTTCGATGTTTTTGATTCATGAACCACAATAATGCGTTTAATGGATGGTTTAACACTTGCTTACCACTTCCGGACGCTTTTAGAATATGGTTGATGTACGTGTGTACTTTAATAGTATCACATTCCCTACAATCTTTCTTCACGTTGGTGGGAACAACTAGTAGGCAGCCATTATTGCCCCCATCTGCTATGACCAGTCCTTGCTCAGAACCGCCTCCTTGTATCCGAGATTGCGTTAGTTCCATAACAGGTACGGTAGCTCCGACGCACTCGATGGCGTCGCTCATCGTGTACCGTTCGCCTACTGGAATATCCTTTCCAAGGATGAATCCAAACTCTCCCTCGACTCCTTTCCAACCATCAGAACGAATAGACTTATCAGGTAACGTCCCTACGTTAATGTCAAACACTGGTGCGAAGAACGGTTCCTCAAGATGCAGTCGAGCTTGACTTGATTCATTAGTCGCACCAATTTTGTAAGCCGCAATAGAATAACCCTGATTATGCATAAGGTTACATATTTCATTTTGAATTTCATATCCTTGTAATGCCGTAAAAGATTCTTTATGAGCAACTACCGTTTGATTCAATCGAGCATGAACCAGTTGTTGCGCCCATTTTCTCATGTAGTAAACAAGAAAAATAATAATAACGGTTTCGAAAGATCTTAATGCAAGACGCTACGCACTCGTTCGTTGTCAGCGGCACCAAATTTGAAGTCCACCAGAGATATGAACTGATCAAACCGATTGGCCATGGAGCATACGGAGTAGTGGTGTAAGTAGCCTTCTCCAAATTATGAACCATACTTATCATTATTATAGATCTGCTTTGGACCAGGTGACCAAGGAGAAAACTGCTATCAAGAAAGTTCCGAGAGCCTTTGATGACTTGGTGGATGCAAAACGAATCCTTCGCGAGATCAAATTGCTTCGTCACTTTGACCATGAGAACGTCATTGGTATGCGCGATATTCTGAAGCCAGCCAGTTTAGAAGACTTTGAAGATGTATATATGATCACTGATTTGATGGAAACAGATCTACATAGAATCATATACTCCAAACAAAAACTTTCTGACGATCATGTTCAGTATTTTGTCTATCAGATGCTTCGTGCCTTGAAATACATGCATAGCGCAGGTGTGTTACATCGGGATCTCAAGCCATCAAACTTGTTACTGAATTCCAATTGTGATTTGAAAGTGTGTGATTTTGGTCTAGCGAGAGGAGTGAATGATGAGCAATTGGATTTAACCGAATACGTCGTCACTCGTTGGTATCGTGCGCCGGAAATAATGTTGTCATGTAAGGAATACACTTATGCCATAGATGTTTGGTCCGTGGGCTGCATCTTGGGAGAGTTATTGGGACGAAAACCTATGTTTCCGGTAAGTTGGTTCATTTTATAAGCAGTTGATATTGATCACAAATAGGGCGACGATTATTTACACCAACTTCGGATAATTTCCGAAACCCTTGGAAGTCCTAATGACGACGATTTGGCTTTTGTAACGTCAGAAAAAGCCAAGAGATTTATGAAATCTCAACCTTTTGCTCCTCGAAAATCTTTTGCTGCGCTGTACCCACGTGGTAACGCACAAGCAGTGGATCTGTTGGAAAAGATGATGGTTTTTGACCCTTCGAAACGTATCTCTGTGGAAGATGCACTAAAACATCCTTACTTGGCATCTCTGTCAAATCCAGACGACGAACCTGTATGCACTAGGAACTTTGCTTTTGAGCATGAAGCTCGCGATCTTTCCAAGCAAATGCTTCAAGAACTTATATGGCTAGAAATGTGTGCCTACCATCCAGAAGCGAACAACGACATAGAGGCGCGAAGAAAACAAGGAAATCTCGCAATTTCGGCTCTCGAAAATTAAAAAAGTGAATTCATTAAAATTATTTTATGCAAATACCTTCAACAAGGTATCCCATGAACCAGTAGCCACTGCATTACCATCTGCAGATACTCCAAGACATGAAACTCTGTTCTCGTGACCAGTAAGAGCCATTACAGGTGCGGTAGGGTTAGCTTGGACAGTGTCCCAGGCCTGAGCCAGGTAATCATCATATCCTGCGAACATGAGTCTACCAGAGGATGAAAATGCTACAGATGTGATGCCAGAAAGAATCTTTTCCGCAATGTAAGTGTTACATTCTTGATAGCAACGAATATCAAAGAGACGGCATGAGGAATCATCGGATCCAGTACCGAACGCCATACCATCAGGAAAAAAGGAAACTGCATTGATATCCGATTCGTGTCCGACAAAAGTAGCACAGCATTGGTTTTGACGAATATCCCACAATTTACAAGTCGCGTCACAAGAACCAGACACGAAAAGATTTTCGTTTTGTTGGTTGACGGCTACACTCATTACGTCACCAGAATGATCGGTAAAGTAGTTAAGTGGTTCACCTCGTTCGATATCCCAAAAGATACAAGTGGAGTCTCCTGACGAAGTAACTATCTTACTATCTCCAACAAATCTACAGCACGAGAGATATCCGTCATGCGAAGCCAGTTCCTTGGTTGCTCGAGAAGTGGATGCACTCTCATCCGAAACCTTGTAGATAGAACACAAATTATCGAGACCACCACATGCCACCATCTGATTGTTACTCTGCTCGAAAGCACAAGTCATCACCCATGAAGATCTCAACGGAATGGCTTGCTTTTTGTTGGTAGTAGACGCATTCCAAATAATGAGTTTACCATCCTGGGATGCACTAACAAGCTCGTCTGACGCTCCTGCACCAGCCCAGTGCATCGCGTACACTTTACCGAAGTGACCTCTCAGCTGTCGTCTAGCTTTCAATTGCCCACCATTTGGAAGAGCAGCAGGGGCACCAAAGATGCCATTGCATTTTTCCTCCTTGATGCGCATGATCTCCGCTCGGATTGTGTTGAGGTTCTTTTTGTCGTCTCCCATGGTTATATACTATTGTTAAAATGAATCAACTGAAAAAACAAACCGCGCCACAACAGATCCGTTGGATACCAGTTATTTAGTGGTTCAGTAGGACCACAAAAGTAACGATTATTCAACGACTCTCTGCCTCATAAAAAAAAAGAAAACGTTTTTGAATGGACACATTCATCAAAGGGTCAATAAGTGGAGTATGCAGCGCTGTTGTCCTCCAACCATTTGATGTGGTGAAAACTAGATTACAAGGTTTTGAGCAAGGGATCCTTTTCAAACCTACTGTTCGATCTGCTGCTTCTGAAATAATGAGCGCAGATGGGTTAAGTGGGTTTTGGCGAGGTATCGTACCTACCATGATACGTGCTTCTATAGGCCCAAGTATTTACTTTTCAACCCTGGATTATTTTCAAGGCAATAGAGAGCATCAAGATTACAAGGCAAGAGTTTTTCTTGAAGGAGCATTCGCTAGAGGAGTCGCTGGATTTTTGCTGTGTCCTTTCACTGTGGTGAAAACGAGATTTGAATGGAATAAAGGCGCTGCCACATTGGGTACTTTCCGTACACTGAAATTGATATTAAAAGAAGAGAAATTCCGAGGTCTCTTCAGAGGTGCGCTTCCGACTTTGATTCGAGATGTGCCTTCGAGTGGTTTGTATTTGGTGCTGTACCAAAGTGTGTTTAAACCACGAGCCATTGAAGGTCAGCACGAATCTTTGCATCCTGTGTTACATCTAGTTAGTGCGTCGGCTGCCGCCCTATTAGCATCCATAGCAACCCAACCGTTTGATTGTATTAGGACACAATTGCAGTTGAGCAAACAAAACTTATTTCAAGGTGTTAGTACCATTTATAAACAACGAGGATTAGCCGGCTTCTTTGCAGGGAGCACTCTTAGACTTATTCGACGCCCTATCGCACAAGGGATAACGTGGACCGTATATGAGATCATCAAAAAGTAACAAGTGAGTTTGTCTTGCATTTGTGTATTCGAGACAAAAGAGAAATTCATTTTTAAGTATTTATTTTCTGCATGTATTCTGCCAAACTCATTTTCTTTGCCCCCGTAGGCTTTGGTCGATTAATGGCCCATTTCTTCGTTTTAGATGGGGTTGTTGTTGGGACTTCGGATTTGGAAACAACCTCTGGTTTTTGCGAAACGGTTATTCTCTTTATCACTTTTTGAGGCTGTTCCACTTGAATGTCGTCGTTGCTCTGTCCTGGGGCAAGGGTGGACCATAATATCACAGGTCGTGTTGGTTTTCTCGCGAAAGGATTCCACTCATTGGCACTTTTCTCGCTCTTTTTTTCGATTACGCGTCCCAAATTTTCCTTCACGTTTCTCGCATTGATGTTGGCTAGCCCAGAGTGCAAAGCTGACACTCGCTCTTTCTTTTTCAAAATGGCCTCCAGAACCTCCTCTAACTCCATCTCCAACTCCCGAATCAATTCTTCATCGTTCATCTCTTTCGCCAATTCAATCTTTCGATTGATGGCAGTTTTTTCGGAAGCTAAATTAGCCGCTGTTTTTCGTCGCAGCTTGCTCTTTTGAATCTTAAGATCAATTTCCTCGTGACTGAGTACATAATCATGGACTTTCGATTGAATCCGTTTTTCAAATCTTTTCACATCACGCATGATAGGCAATCGGAAATTGTCTTTCATGCTGCTTTCCAAAAAATCCATTTCACTGTATGAAAACACGGAATTCGAAATTCTGTCAAGTTTCCACCGACCTTCGCTCTTGCCATGTTTCAAAATTAACGCATGTTCTACAGATACATTGTCTACTAGATATGGCTCACATTGTTCCACGTGTACGATTTCACATATTCGGTACACTTGCTCATTGGACTTTTTACTTTGGCCTATAAGAAGTCTCACATAACCTCCAATGCATTCTTCAAAATAGGGAGCGGAATCCCATTGCAACAAAACATTCCGGGTGAGTTGCATAGAAATCAGGTCACGTAACTCTACAGTTTTGCTAAGCGCGACATTCTCTACCTGGTCATTGGAATCGTCATCACTATAAGACATCTGTTTGGTGACTCGTTTCGCATCCCGTTGGTTGATCGATTCATCATCTGAAACATCAGACACATCTGAATCATCAGAATCCGATCCGAATACAAGCGTTTTCTTGGTTACTCGTTTCTTTGGAGAGTCTGGTTCACTCTTTGGAGAGTCTAGAGCAGTCTTTCGAGCTTTCAAAAAACTCGCTTCTTCATTTCGTTTTCGTTCGGCCTCCTTTCTTTCAAAGATGATAGATTCAATCTGAAGCTCGGTCTTACCAACAAGTTCGTCATCTACCTCACCAACAGTCACCTGTTTTCTCTTACTAGGTGCTTGGTCCGATAGCTCTGCTTCTGAGGAATCGGAGGAGGATTCTCGGTTCTTCTTGCGCTTGGCCATGTGGTGGATTTTTTTTTGATGTTGTAATTGCTATGGAGCTGGAAGCGTTGAAACTAAGTGAGGAAGTTTTGGTTGGGGTTCTAAAGCAGTCTTACGAAGATACTGAAGAACTAGAACAGACTTCCCGGGTCGAATGGCAAGAGACTAAAGAACTATTAGAGCACAAAAAATCCTCACTCTTTGAGCAAATCTCCATTTTGGAATCCGAAGTATTCTCAGCACACGAGAAAATTGCAGCTATCGATGGAAGAATTCAAGGATATTGGAAATCATTATTTGTAGAGTTTTATGAAGTTTATTGTCCTTCTAAAGTTAGTTTGGTTGACCAAATACTTCAAGTTGCTCCTCGACAAGATGTTTTGATCCAGTTGGAAGTGGTCTATGGAAGTACTTTGCAGCCGGATGATGCATTCATTGCTCATCTTGAAAACCAAAAAAACAAAATATGGGAACAAATTGCCGATGCTGAGTTGATCTTAGCTAGAACGGTCGACGCTACGGAGCAGGTAAAACGGGAACTATATTTTCCGAGTGTCGATGGATGGCGCTTTAAGCATGGGGTCGAAGGTATTTACTTTGCAACAAGGAACTTTTGGTTGGAAAGTTTTGAAGCTAGAGCCGTAGTCTCAGTGGTACAAGGAGTAAAAAATCCGAGGATAATGGTTGAAGTAAACGATATCGGGGCCATATCCTTTCGATTCTTCAATTGCGCTCTACATGGAGAAAAGGGGACTAAAGTGCCGTCTTTGAGGATCGAGCAATTGGACATTAAGGTCAAATTTACCATAACATTGCCACTTGAATTTCAAAAACATAGGTGGCGGATGTCGAAACATTTCAAATTTAAAATATTGCAGCTGGATTCGGTAACCAAAGGTACAATAAAGCTTCCTCAATCCATTTTACGGATGATCATGAATCAATTTTTACCTGGACTGATCAAACGTGAACTGTTAACATTGATCCCCGTTGAATTGGGGCATTTTCTTATGAAAGGATTGGAAGCCGAGAAACCGTTGACTATCGATTTTGATTTTTCATTGTTTGGTGTTCCATCTATCAATATTCTAGATTCCACCATTGATAGCGTTTATGAAAGTGATGCAGATATTTGTTTGGGTATTGATTTGGCTCAAGCCAAAATATGGGTGGATGTCCAGAGACGTCTCGGCAACATGTATAAAGAAAAAGTGCCGTTTCCATCAAAAAAGAAATCTCTTTGGCCTGGCCCATTGATCAGTGTGCTTAGCATTATCGATTACTATGAAAAGCATAGTAGATTTAATAACTGGCCGAAATTGCTGGATATTTGGAAGGATATATATGACCGTTATTGTCGTGTTCTTCAACTTCCTAGAGTCGACGTACAAGGTCTGTTTTCTTGTATTTCTATTTTGACAAAGAAACCAATGGTGTTCAAAACCTGTCTTTCCAATGCCAATGTTTTCACCTCTATCGATATGGCACTTTTACTGGCCCAGCAACTGATGATTGTCCACGCTGAGAATCTGCATAAGAATCATTCTAAGCGGAAATCGGTAACCAAACCACTTGCAATGATGAAGAAAGAGATCGATACTTGGTATAGCGAGGCTATGATACCTGTGACCTACATCAAGCAACTTATGTACTCTACGTCTATGAAGTTGAAAGGAAATTCCAAAGCTGGATTTTTCGATGTTGCTATTCACGATTTTGAATTGCAAGGTCCAGTTGCAGTCACTATTCCATTTCAAGGAGACCATTTCCCGCCAACCTATTTTGCCGTTGATACGAGCGTTTCAGAAGAGGTGTCCAGTTTTAATATTTGTCTGGCTGTCGATAATCACGAACCAGCATTCATGTTGTTTTTGGAAAAATTAGAGTCTGGTGTGTTTTTCGATGTTAAGAGCTTTATGTGCTCCAAGATGATGAATTATATGAATGACCAGCTGCAGCCAAAACGGTTGGGGTCTCGAAAACGATCTAATTCGGCCCCTGAAACAAGTTTTAAATCCGATGGGGACTTTGTAGGAACGAAGAAAGATGATACTTCCTTGGCGAATTTCATGCAGTATTTTCTGGGTGATGAATTGGAGGATACTCTTCCCATTATTAATTTAGGTTTCAAACACCATGCGGATAAAACCTTTATTCTAGCAGGCCAGACACATGCATCTGCTTTAGTAAAAACCACTGCTAAACGGTTTGGAGGAAAGGGCAAACTGCAAAATGTTCTTGCTTTCGTCGAAACAGCTATGAAAAGTAATGGTATGCTGGACACTTTAAGCAAATACCTCTGTAAGGAAGATTTTGACCTAGATTTTGAATTCATGTTGCAAGGGACAGTCAAACACCAGCAATTAATAGCATCCCTTGCTCAACAAAATCATCAAACCACGTTTTCAGGCTCTATCAACCTGATCGAATTGATTGAAGATGTATTCTAAAGTTCTAGTTCGAAGCCCCCAGCGTTCGCGAGGATGGATTCAACATTCGCTTGTCATCAAAAAAGGACCTGGCGGATGAAGTTCTTAGTTGATGATCAAATACGCGACGTTCGAATATGTTCCTTCTTGTATTCGCAAATTATTGCAGGTGCGATGCCAGTTCATATTGACTACGAGTGGAATTAAATACTTGGTTCGCTTGACACAGGATCGCTAACAAGAGGAACCTTTCTTGAAAACTTTTGGGTTTACCGATGAAATAGTAATTGAATTGAACGGAGGTTCTTCGTGCAGTTGGAGGGCGCGAAGCATCAAAAGCAACTTGAGATTCTGAAAGCTAAATCCAAACGTTTTGAAGACTAGGTGGAGGAACCGACCAAGGAATCGACTGACAACTTAGAGTCGTTGGTGCCAGCAGACAAGCAAATGAAATTGAAGGTTATCAGCTATCCTATTTAAAAGAAGAAAAGTTGAGAACACATGAGCTCGAGTTGTTTCTCCCAAATATCCGGTGAACCCGAACATTGAAGGTAGCAATCCAATTCCATTTCAACAGCTTAAGAGTGTACAAATGATTAGAGACTGTGTAAGATGATGTGCATTGTTGGTTGGCAGTGTTGACATATGCAGCTGATGCAGCTTTGATCATATTTGAGTTTTCTTCGAATTGCAGCCATATGGGATTGCAAATTTCCATGCAGGATGGGTTGTCTTCCAAAAGTGATGGATCAAAGTTATTTGGATACTGAACGCAGTATGGATAAACACGAAGCTTTTTACGTTTGATGTATGTGCTGTGAATACCGCTATGCTTTTTCACGTTGAACATCTTGGCCCAGCCACATGCCTCCGAAATACACATGCTAACCCTTACTATGCTATGAAAGTCCGATTCTATAATTTTGAGCCAGACCTTGAGATTATTATGCGATAATTTGTAGCCTTTATTGTTAAAAATGTTATGTATTCACGCATAAAGTACTTGCATGAAAATTTGAATCCACGGAGGCTCTATGGAACGACGTTTTTATTGTCAATAGCGACAAGAATTTTTGCAGGATATGCTTTTTTATTGCATAGAAGGTTGATTGGTAGAGTTAAAACACGAAAACCATGCAATGATGGCCATGTTGATATCTCGCATCTAAATGCAAGAATGCTTCTAAAACATCTATATAGGGTCGGTTTAACGACTAAAGTGATCAATTAAAGGTTTTTCAGACCTCTGTACAATGAGTTTAAACAGAAAAACTATTGAAACCCGAGTGCAGTCGACGAAACTATGACCAAGTGCGTCATAAAACGCTCATCGTTGAGACATGCTTCGAACATACTCATGTTAATCATTCGTTTTCTAATGGAAAGTCCGGTTTTAAAGTTTCTATTGGATATTTTGGTTAAGGTGTCATGTTTTGGAACCTAACATATCAAAATTATTATGCGCATGTGAATTAACGACCTCCATGTAAATTTCGTAATTAGACCCGGTTTATGCAACCACCCTTAATTAGTCAGGACCACCAAAACCTATTACGGAATATGATTTATTACGACATATACAGTTGACGAATATCGTTCGAATATGTAAATACTTCACTTATCATCATTTTTGAACTGTTGTCTCGATCTGGTATAGTGGTTGTAAAACTTCTT
>Ga0105054_10002539_pt1 | contig 29032 bp, 29 predicted proteins | sample BON02_FD_78091 | JGI IMG/M metagenome (GOLD analysis project Ga0105054, IMG submission 78091) | Freshwater microbial communities from Lake Bonney liftoff mats and glacier meltwater in Antarctica - BON-02 (megahit assembly) | ecosystem: Environmental > Aquatic > Freshwater > Ice > Glacier...
CCTACTTACCGCCGCTTTTGTGATTTCGGCACTGTCCCTGGCCGGCCTGCCGCCGTTTTCCGGATTCGTCGCCAAATATGCTCTGGTGCTGGCAAGTGCAGGTGCCGGACAGGTCCTCATCGCAGGCCTCCTGATTATCGTGAGCCTTCTGTCGCTGATGTCGCTGATGAGAGTGTGGGCAGACATGTTCAACGGTAAGCGACACAAGGATGTCGAACTTTTGGCGGCGGAAGAACGTATTCGCCAGCGCGAGGGTTTGTTTGACGGGGTTGTCATTGACTCCGACGCAGCAGCCGCGGAAGCGGCTCGCGCGCTCGAGCAACATGGCCCGCCCCGAGGAGTGCTGGCCTCAGGTGATCCTCACGACCACCGTGGCACCCGCATTCCTCTTCGTCTGGTCATCCCCGCCCTGATGCTGTCTGGTCTGTCTGTCGGCTTGGGCTTTGGCGGCGAGTTTCTGTTGCAGCTTGCAGAGCACGCCAGCAGTGCACTGATCGATACCAGCGACTATGTGGAGGCGGTGATGGGCCGATGAACTCGCCGTGGAGTTTGCCGCTCCGAATGCTCGCGTTCGCGGGATGGTTTATCTCCCAGTTTGTGCTCACCAGTATTCGGGTCAGTGCTTTGATTCTCACCCCGGGCAGGCAGCCGCAGCCGGGAATAGTTCGCATGAAGCTTGACCGGCTGAGCGACACCGAGCTCACCCTGTTGGTGGCGCTGATCACCATCACCCCAGACACTCTGGTGATTGCCCTCGACCGCGAAGAGGGCAGCATGTTTGTTCATGGGATGTTTGTTGCTGGCGACGCGGAGGGTTTTCGAGCGTCCCTTCGAGACACGCACGACCGTCTGGTGCGGGGCGTCCGAGCACGCCCGCTAAAAGAGCGCAAAGCATGATTCCCAACGTCGTTGCCGCTGTGGTCCTTGGCCTCCTCGCTTTTGCGGTGGTTCTTGCGGTGGTGCGCGTGTGGAAGGGACCTACCGCCGGCGATTCGACGGTCGCTGGAGACTTGATCTTCTTTGCGTTCATCGGTGCGGTCGCCGTGTTTGGTCTGCAATTTTCGATTGACGCGGTGCTTGACATCATTCTGATTTCTGCGCTGCTCGGTTTTCTCTCCATTCTCTCTCTGGCGCGCCTGATGCAGGGAGGCAAACGATGAACGCGGACATGGTCATCACCGTTGTGGGCAGCGGGCTCCTAATTTTTGGGGCGGCGATTATCGCCAGCGCGGCTATTGGCCTGATCAGACTTCCCGATCTGTATACGCGCACCAGTGCGATTGGCACGGCGGCCGGACTTGGTGTTGCTTTGATTGTTGCCGGTGTTGTGGTGATGGATTTCAGCGCTTTAAACTTGGTCAAAGGCATCATCGCCATCATTGCCCAGCTCTTAACTAGCGCGATCGGAAGTTTCGTTCTTGCTCGCGCTGGTTACCTGACTGGCAGCGAGCCCGTCTCCACTACGGCGCCCGATGAGCTCGCTGACCAAGCCGTGCCAGCGACGAAGGACGCATCCGGCCAGTCGGCACCCAGCGGCGACGCAGAGGGCGTCTAAAAAGTCACTTTGGCTCCGGGCACTCTTTCGGGAACTCCACAACCTCCAATGGTCGCAGATTGCTCTGCAGGGTTTCCGTGGGGGCGCTCACGAGAATTCGGGCTTCAGGTCCGGCTGTGGGGGTTCAGGAAACCTAGGCTTAACATTTGGTCCCTCTGTGTCATCAGGCTGTAACACCCCTGCCCCACCAGAGAAACTCTCCGGGGGGACACTGGGGGAGTTGGCCACGGTTCGTGGTCGCCGCACACACTCACTGAGGGAGAGTCATGGATTCTGGACAATTAGCGTGGGGGATAACCGCAACCGCGCTCGTATTACTAATGACACCGGGTGTTGCTTTCTTCTACGGCGGTCTCGTTAAAGCAAAAAGCGTTGTCAGCATGATGATGATGAGCTTCGGGTCTTTGGCGCTCGTCGGAGTGCTGTGGATCCTCTACGGCTATGGAATGTCTGCCGTGGATGGTCCGGGACAGTTCGCGGGTAACCCGCTCTCCGCGTTCGGGCTTGCCGGTCTGGGGAACGAAGACCTCCTCGGCGCTGCATTTGGCGCCACGTTTGCGATCATCACCGTCGCACTCATTTCTGGGGCCATTGCCGATCGTGCAAAATTTGGGTCGTGGCTGGTGTTTGCCGGCATATGGGCGACCGTCGTCTACTTCCCCGTGGCCGCATGGGTGTGGGGTGGGGGATGGGTGTATGAGCTCGGTAACCTGCTCGGTGGTTATCCTGCCGTCATTGATTATGCCGGGGGAACTGCCGTGCACATCAGCGCTGGGGCCGCAGCACTCGCGCTGTCCCTAGTACTGGGGCGCCGGGTTGTGTTCCGCAAGGGAGCCCACAAGCCTCACAACGTGCCCTTCGTCCTTCTGGGCGCAGCACTGCTGTGGTTTGGCTGGTTTGGTTTCAACGCGGGAGCGGAGTTCCTGGCTGAGGGAATGCCCGGTGTAGGACTGATTGTGGTCAACACCTTGGGTGCCACCGCCGCCGCAATCCTTGGTTGGATGGTTGTGGAGAAAATCAAAGATGGTAAGACCACGGCCGTGGGCGCAGCATCTGGTGCCGTCACCGGTCTGGTAGCCATCACTCCGGCATGCGCCAACGTGACTCCTGGTTTTGCTCTTCTGCTCGGTGTTATTGCGGGAATCATCTCCGCTTTGGCTGTCGACTTGAAGTACAAGCTCGGGTATGACGACTCGCTCGACGTGGTGGGCATTCACATGGTTGCCGGTCTGGTCGGAACCCTGTATCTCGGGTTCTTCGCAATCGACACCGGACTGTTCACCGGTGGAGACTTCGGTCAGCTCGCCGTTCAGGCTATTGCGGCCTTTGGTGTGATGGCCTACTCCTTCACCGTGGCACTGGCTTTAGGCTGGGCTATCCAAAAGACCATGGGCTTCCGTGTCACCAGCGAAGACGAGGTCGCAGGAATCGACAACGTCGTTCACGGGGAAGAGGGCTACCAAATCGAGGTAGAAGCACGGGTCTAGGTGCACAAGAAGGTGGGGTCCCCTCCCGGGGCCCCACCTTTTTTGCGTCCTAGACTGAAATGATGATCAAGAGAAGCGTGGGTTCGTGGGTGGTTATCGTTGCCTTTGGGTTCTCGGGTGTCGCGCATCTGGTCAACCCCGGTGCGTTTCTGGGGTTGATGCCGCCGTTTCTTCCCTGGCCGCTCGCCCTGGTCTACATCAGTGGGGTGGCGGAGATTTTTGCCGCCGTTCTTCTTCTGCTTCGCCACCGTCTGGGGCCGCTTGTCACCGTTGTCGTTGTGCTTGCGGTGTGGCCGGCGAACTGGTGGTTTGCCATCGACGTCATGGGGCAGGAACCGTGGTGGGCTGTCCTGATCGCTTGGTTACGGTTGCCGCTGCAAATCCCCTTGCTCTGGTGGGCGTGGCGCAGTCCCGTCAGTGTCCGAGACTGAACTTTGTGGGCTCTAGACTTGCTCGGTGCCAGAGCTTTCCTCCCTGATCTCTTTTCTCCTTATCGCCCTTGTGGTGATCGTTATTCCCGGTCCCAGCGTGGTCTTTGTGATTGGGCGAGCCATGATTCTTGGCACAAAAAGAGCAATCCAGAGTGTGTGGGGCAACGCCCTCGGCGTGGGCGTTCAAATCCTTGCCGTCGCGCTTGGTCTTGGCTCCCTCATTTCTTCCTCCGAATTTCTTTTTGATGTCATTAAAATTCTTGGCGCTCTGTTTCTTGTGTATCTCGGGGTTCAGGGAATTCGCCACCGTGGTGAATTTTCAGCGGGCCTCGAGGAGGGAAAACGAGCCGGAACCACCCGGGTGCTGCTCGACAGCGTCGTTGTGGGGCTCACCAATGCGAAAACTCTGGTGTTCTTTATCGCCACGTTCCCCCTGTTTGTGAGCCCCGAACAGGGTTCCCCCATCACTCAGATGCTGGTGCTTGGTGGCTTTTTCTTTGTCATCGGGGTCACAAGCGACATGGTCTGGGCCATCGCTGCTGGCAGCGCGAGGCAGTGGCTCAGTAAATCCTCATCACGGCTCGAATGGGTGCGTCTTGGGGGAGGAGTGGCTCTGATAGGGCTGGGGGCGTATTTGGGCTACTACAGCCTCACCTCAGTCTGAGGTCGACCCACGCTTCCTTCCCAACGCGTGAAGTCCTTTCCAGAAGCTGTTCTCCGGAGCCCGAGCCTGAAGGTACCGACCAACTTTGTTCGAGAGTCCGGCCGTGGAACGTTGAAGGCGGACAAAGTAGTGCTCCCGCCCAGGCGAGTGGTGATCGAGGTTGAACACTCGCAATTCATGTTTCCACACGATGAAGGGCAGACTGAATTGGTCACGTGTGCCAAACCGAGAGTAGGTATCCCACCATTCGTGCATGGCATCAGATAGCCGCGGGGAGGAGTGGTTTTTGAAAATGACGGAGCCTTCCCAGATCCCCTCTTCGTCGGGGAATCCCTGTCCGTTGTAAAAAGCAAGCTCTTCGCGAACGGGTTGTGGATTATCGACTTTTCCTCTCGCGATACAGGCTTCTGCCTCACTGGCTACAGTTTCTCTGGTGTAGTGGGGATACATTGCCAGGTCCGCGCCGGAGGCCTCAAACGCTTTAAAAAGGGGAGTGAGAGAACCAACGGGCCGCACGTTGGCATCCAGGTAGAGAGAGGCTGGGCTGGTGGGGAGACTTTCCTGGAAGAGCATCTTCTGGTGCCGATTCGCAAGTCGGGCCCCCGCAAAATCATTGAGATCTCTCGGCTCGTGCTCCCACCCTCGGGGAGAGTTTTTCCCATCTGTCACGGCAAAATAGCGGAGGTGTTGCGAGGGAAAAATGGGAGACCAGATTTTTTCGAAGCCGCCAAAGACTGAAGTGTAAACAACAGGGACGGCGGAGGGTTTCGGATCCATTGCCTCAGTTTCCAAATTCTGTGCGGTCGACCTGTGCCCAGCTATGAAACGACACGGAGCAGTAGTCGGGGATGAGCTCGTGAGATTCTTTCCCCGAAGATGCTGTATCTCGAAGAAAACGGGATAAGTGGGGAGAAAATAAATTGGCAAACGATCCGTAGACCACCCGCTCTGGATAATGGTGGGCAAGAAAAGACCCGTATGCTTCGTAATCGCCAAGGTCTCGCCCGATTGGATCCGTGGAAGATTTCCACCACGTCAAGAGAGAATGAGATCCGTCGGGGAACATTTTTTCCACGACTTCTCGTTGCATTAGCTGGTGGTGGGTCACGAAGCTCAATCTCAGTTTTTTCGGGACCCCAAAGAATTTCTTCACATGATGCATAAATGATGAATGATACTCGTTGGCCAGCTGGAGTAGCTGGGCCTGATCGCTCCGAAGCCAGGTCTTTGGCGTGAGCAGGAGCGTGTCGGCATCTAGGACGAGTGACGCCGATGCGGTTGACTGGAGGGCTGCGGACAGCTTGATGAGCTGTTGTGTCACCCATCCAGCGTTTCGGTCCCCGCGACCGAACCTCTCGTCGAGTTCTGCAAGAAGCGGTGCCCCCAAAATGTCCTGGTCAAATCTCAGTTCAATGCGGGGATCTGTGTTGAGGAGGAGAGAAAGGATGCCGGCGGACTCATCTCTGGTGAACCGCGGCTCGTTGCCTTCGCTGCCTCGGGGGGTGATCAAAATGATCCGGGCGAGAGGGTTTCGCACATTTCTTGTGGCATGGGCGAGGGCGAGAGGTAAGGAGCGCAGGTCCTTCTCCACAAAAGGCACGACAAGGTCTATGGGCGGCAGTTCCTTCGCTCGGCGCAATGGGTCCTGGGGCTGAGATATGGAAATTAGCGCCCTCATTCCCAGGGGCAAGTAATTTCTTTTCGGCCCGGTGAGTGAGGCCAACCGGTCAATCTTTCTCGTCACAGCCCCCAGAGCTGAACTGTTCGAACGCCTCAGGAGCTTCCGGACGTTGTCGAGTCCCCTGTCCAGCGGCGTAGTTCCTGCTTGGGCTCCATAGCGGGAGCGAGAAGACTCTTTAGTCACCGTGTCACCACCAGCTTTCGACATCCTGCAAACTCTGACCTGGCGAGTTTCCCCGGGTGGGCGATACTGGGATCGAACCAGTGACCTCTTCCGTGTGAAGGAAGCGCGCTACCCCTGCGCCAATCGCCCGCTAGGACTATCTTGCCACAGCCCTGGGCGTTCACCGCTGCAACCCAGAGTTTTCCTTCAGCGGTGAACACACCGTTGTGGCGTTTGTGTGCGAGTCGCAGAGTCGGCTAGAGTTTGGGGGCACGCAGCAATGCGGGTAATGCGGATGTGGCGCAGTGGTAGCGCATCACCTTGCCAAGGTGAGGGTCGCGAGTTCGAATCTCGTCATCCGCTCGGTGAAGTCTCGGACAGGGGGCTCACATGCTTGGTGGTGTGGCCGAGAGGCGAGGCAGCGGCCTGCAAAGCCGTTTACACGGGTTCGAATCCCGTCGCCACCTCGTGGGATAATAAAATATTGGGCGATTGGCGCAGCGGTAGCGCGCTTCCCTGACACGGAAGAGGTCACTGGTTCGATCCCAGTATCGCCCACAGGTACTTCCTTTCGGGAGGGGAGGGTCTCATGCTTCAGTCAACGGGCAGGCTTAGCGATTCCGTGGGAAGATCAAAAGTTGCTGGGGTGAAGAGGCGCGGCCTTCACACGCTGCGGCGCATTGTGAGAATCTCCAATTCGAAAATCCTTGGCCTTCTTGCTCTCGTGTCGCTCCGCGCTATGGCAAAGTCTTCTGGCCGACCACCAACGGGTCTCCATCGTTCGTTGGCGTCCGTTGCGCAGCCCTTAGACCCTCTTCGGGCTGAACGGGACCTCCCTCACATCGACATTGCCGTCCCTTTTGTGGAGAAGGACATTGATTCGCTCGAGCTCCTTCTCGCTAACCTGAGGTCCGCAGTCGCGAATCCAATTTCTCGGATTCAACTCGTCACTCCCGCCGTCCCGGGTAGCTCGGTGCCAAAGTTTCAAGATTCCCAATCGTTGGCCAGGATTTACCGGCTGATTGATGGAGTTGATGGAGTCACTTTGGCCTTCGATCATGAGGTGCTCGGGACCAACTTGAGCGAATCGTTTGCTGCATTGCCGCAGAAGATCGACGGGTGGCGTGTACAACAAATCCTGAAGTTTTGCCTCGCTATGCAATCCGCTTCGAGCGCCACTTTGGTTATCGATGCGGATACTGTCCTACTCCATCGGAAGGTTTGGCTTGCTGACGGTGGGATTCAACTCCTTCAGTTCTCTGAGGAATATCATCAGCCGTATAGAAATCTTTTGCGTTCACACTTCGGGATTCAACCATCGCTTCCGGTCAGTTTTGTTACTCACCACCAGCTTATGCAAAGCGAAATTGTGAAGGAAATATTTCCCACTGAGGGGGCTCTTGTTGATTGGTACCTCGCTTCGTTAGAGCCTGGTGGAGGTAAAATGAGTGAATACGAGACCTATGGCCATTACCTGACCACGAAGCATCCGAATCGGGTCGCCTATGGTAACTGGGCCAATCTCTGGTCCCCTCATCTAGATATGGTCCTGGCCTCTCTAAACCGCACGGGTCAACCACTGCCTGCTTTGCTCGGTGACTACAACACGGTGTCATTTCATTCCCACTCCCAAAAATAAGAGTGTGATGCCGTTCGGTTCTTCCTTTAGGGTCAAGCCGGCATCGTCAATGCTGCGCGAAACCGAGCGCCATTTCTCCTTGTGCTTTATTGACTAGCAGGTCTTGTGCAGTTCTGGGGCACCCACCGGACAGGGCAGGGACAACCTTGAATTGCGGTGACTCCCACTAAGGTGGAATTGCTCTTTCACTGCAACAGAAAGCCTCCACCCAGTTGTCGAACGAACCCTCCGCTTCACAGCCCGTCGTGGCCGCTACTGCCGCGACGGGGGCGGAGCTTTTTCCTGATTCACAGGTTGTTGCCGTCCACTTTGATGGCTCCGTTCACGATCTTGATCAGCAAATTTCTGTGGGAACTTCGGTCACCCCCGTCCTCATTGACTCCTCGGAGGGGCTAGAGATTCTCCGCCACTCCACCGCACACGTTGTTGCCCAGGCGGTGCAAAAGATATACCCCAATGCGAAGCTGGGTATTGGGCCGCCCATTGTGGATGGTTTTTATTACGACTTTGATGTCGATACAGCCTTTTCTCCCGAAGACTTAGTGGCCATCGAGAAGGAAATGCAGCGCATCGTCAAAGCCGGTCAGCGTTTTGTGAGACGTGTTGTGAGTGCGGAGCAGGCCCGAGAAGAGCTCTCCCATGAGCCCTACAAGTTGGAACTCATTGGTCTCAAAGATGTTGCTGCATCAAGTGATGCCAGCGAGAGCGTTGAGGTGGGTGGTGGCGAGCTGACCATCTATGACAACGTGGAACCCAAAACCGGTGACGTTGTCTGGAAAGACTTGTGCCGTGGTCCCCATATTCCCACCACTCGGCTGATCGGTAACGGATGGAAGTTGACAAGGCTTGCCGCAGCCTACTGGCGGGGCAACGAGAATAATCGGCAGCTTCAGCGGATCTATGGCACCGCGTGGGCAAGCAAAGACGATATGCGCGTCCACCTGGAACGTCTCGAAGAGGCGGCCAGAAGGGATCACCGAAAGCTGGGTCAAGAACTCGACCTGTTTTCTTTTCCGGATGAAATCGGCTCCGGTTTGCCCGTGTTTCATCCCAAAGGCGGTGTGATTCGCAAAGTGATGGAGGACTACTCCCGGAAGAGGCACGAAGAAGCCGGCTACGAATTTGTCTACACACCGCACATCACCAAATCGGATCTGTTTGAGACTTCGGGCCACCTGTCCTGGTACAAGGACGGCATGTTCCCTCCTATGCGTGTTGATGAGCAGCGCAATGAGGCCGGAGAGATCACCAAACCTGGTGTTGACTACTATCTGAAACCGATGAACTGCCCGTTCCACATTTTGATTTATCGCTCCCGCCAGCGTTCCTACCGGGAGCTGCCGCTTAGAATGTTCGAGTTTGGGGGTGTTTATCGGTATGAAAAAAGTGGTGTTATTCAGGGTCTAACCCGGGTGAGGGGTCTCACCATGGACGACGCTCATATTTTTGTGACAGAAAGAGATCTGGAGCAAGAACTTTCTGATGTCCTGAACTTTGTGCTGGGACTATTGGGTGATTTTGGTCTCACGGATTTTTACCTCGAGCTTTCCACCAAAGATGCAGATAACGACAAATTTGTCGGCTCGGATGACCTGTGGGATCGCGCTACAGACACGTTGTCTCGGGTGGCAAAGAGCTCGGGTCTCACTCTTGTTCCTGACCCCGGCGGCGCAGCGTTTTATGGTCCAAAAATTTCTGTGCAAGCCCGGGACGCTATTGGCAGAAGTTGGCAGATGTCGACTATTCAGCTCGATTTCAACCTGCCTGAACGGTTTGGCTTGGAATATCAGGCTGATGATGGGACCAAACAAACGCCCATCATGATTCACCGTGCCCTGTTTGGATCCATCGAACGCTTTTTTGGGGTTCTGACCGAACATTATGCGGGTGCGTTTCCCGCTTGGCTTGCTCCTGTCCAGGTGGTGGGGGTGCCGGTCGCTGAGGAGTTTGCCGACTATCTCGGGGGTATTGTCCACACCCTTCGCGCTCACGGCGTCCGTGCCGAGCTGGACGACTCTGATGATCGCATGCAGAAAAAGATTCGCACCCACACCAAAGCTAAAGTTCCTTTCATGCTGATTGCTGGTGAAGACGATCGGTCGTCGCAGGCGGTGAGTTTTCGTTTCCGGGATGGCACCCAGCGAAACGGTGTTCCCCTCGATGAGGCGATTGAGGTTATTCGGGAAGCCATTTCCAGCAGGTCTCATGACTGAGGAATCATTGTCGGGGGTGCCGCCGCTGGATGCCTCCACACTTCCGGGCGTGCCCGATGCGTTTCAACGGCTCTGGACGCCCCACCGGATGGCTTACCTGAACGGTGATGGCCGAGCTCACGATGGTGGGTGCGTGTTTTGTGTCGCCCCGGGTATGGCTGATGATGACTCACTGGTTGTGGCCAGAGGGCCCCGCGTGTTTGCGGTGCTGAACCTCTATCCGTATAACGCTGGCCACATTTTGGTGTGCCCCAACCGCCATGTTGCGAATTATGACGACGCTACCCTGGAAGAACTTTCCGACATGGCGGCCATGGTGGGTGACGCCATTCGAACGCTACGAACTGTGTCTGGTGCACACGGGTTCAACATGGGAATTAACCAGGGTCGCGTTGCAGGAGCAGGGATAGAGGAGCACCTTCACCAGCATGTGGTGCCGCGGTGGGGGCAAGACTCCAACTTCTTCCCCATCATCGCCCGAACCAAAGCTGTTCCGCAGCTGCTCGGTCACATGAGAGATCTTCTGAGGGAGAGCTGGCCCACAGCTTCGGGCAGTTAGACTTCCGAATCCATCCACAACTTTGTTCCTCTACCCCCCCAACTACGTGAAAGGTCACACCCTGATGAGCGAGAACACCACAGCAGGAATCTCTGGCACCGCTCGCGTTAAGCGCGGCCTTGCTGAAATGTTGAAGGGTGGCGTCATTATGGACGTTGTCACCCCGGAGCAGGCTCGGATTGCCGAAGACGCTGGAGCAGTCGCCGTCATGGCACTGGAGCGGGTTCCCGCCGATATCCGCGCTGAGGGGGGCGTGGCTCGAATGAGCGACCTGGATTTGATTCAAGGAATCATGGACACCGTTTCTATTCCGGTGATGGCCAAAGCACGTATCGGACATTTTGTGGAAGCACAGGTGTTGGAGTCGATGAAGGTGGACTTTATCGACGAGTCAGAGGTCTTGAGCCCCGCGGACTACGTCAACCACATCGACAAGAGGCTTTTCACTGTGCCCTTCGTGTGCGGTGCGACCAACCTGGGTGAAGCGCTTCGGCGCATCAACGAAGGTGCGGCTATGATCCGCTCGAAAGGTGAGGCGGGAACCGGGGATGTGTCCGAAGCAACCAAGCACATGAGAACCATCTCCGCAGAGATTCGTCGGTTGCAGTCCATGTCACCAGATGAACTCTACGTCGCAGCCAAAGATCTCCAGGCGCCCTACGACTTGGTGGTCGAAGTTGCTAAGACGGGTTCTCTTCCGGTCGTGATGTTCACCGCCGGGGGGATGGCCACTCCCGCCGATGCGGCCATGATGATGCAGCTTGGTGCAGACGGCGTCTTTGTGGGCTCAGGAATTTTCAAAGCAGGAAACCCCGCCCAACGCGCCGCCGCAATCGTGAAGGCCACAGCCCAGTTCACTGATGCCGCAGTTATTGCAGAAGTGTCGAGAGGGCTCGGAGAAGCCATGGTCGGGATCAACGTCCAAGATCTTCCTGCGCCGCATCGCCTCGCCGAGCGTGGCTGGTAGTCACACACCACACATTGGGGTCCTCGCGCTCCAAGGTGATGTTGCCGAGCATGGAAAGATGCTTCGTGGGTTAGGCGTGACCGTCTCAGAGGTGCGCCTACCCCAAGACCTCCTGGGACTTGATGGGCTTGTTATTCCGGGTGGAGAATCCAGTGTTATCGACAAATTGCTGCGGATTTTCGAGCTGCGGGAGCCGCTGAGAGAGCTCATCAAGGCGGGTCTGCCTGTTTTTGGCACCTGCGCCGGACTGATTCTTCTTGCCGACGAGGTCCACGGCGCCATTGCCGGGCAAGAAACCCTCGGTGGTCTCGATATCACGGTGGCACGAAACGCGTTTGGGTCCCAGCTGAATTCCTCCGAGGTGGAAATCCTTATCGAGGGTGTCGAGGGTCCGCCCTTGATGGTGGCTTTTATTCGCGCCCCCGTTGTGACGCGGGTAGGGGTGGGAGTTTCCGTGACGGCCACACTGGCGGATGAATCCGTCGTTGGTGTGTCACAGGGGAACCTGATGGGGGTTTCTTTCCACCCAGAAATAACGGGCGACAATCGCCTGCACCAGCTCTTTGTCGACACCGTTCGCGCGGCAATGTTTTCCACGAGAGGCCCCGGTGATGTTTAGGATGGAGCAAGGAACAAGGGAGCGCAATGTCCGGTCACTCTAAGTGGGCCACCACAAAACATAAAAAAGCGATTACAGATTCCCGGCGCGCTAAATCTTTCGCCAAGCTGATCAAAAACATCGAGGTCGCGGCAAAAGTGGGCGGACCCGATATTGCGGGTAATCCGACCCTTGCTGATGCGATTCAGAAGGCGAAGAAAACGTCGGTTCCCAACGACAACATAGACCGGGCTATCAAGCGCGGTGGCGGTCTCACTGGAGAGACCATCGCCTATCACACCATCATGTATGAGGGTTATGGCCCAGGCGGCGTTGCCCTGTTGATTGAATGTTTGACAGATAACAAGAATCGCGCGGCAGCGGAGGTTCGCACCATCATGAGTCGGGGTGGCGGCCAGATGGCTGACCCCGGAAGTGTTGCCTACAATTTTTCTCGCAAAGGGGTCGTCTCGATCTCGAAGACCGAGGGCCTCTCCGAAGACGATGTGCTTCTTGCTGTTCTTGAAGCTGACGCCGAAGAGGTCATTGATCGTGGTGGGGGATTCGAGGTCATCACCGAACCGTCTGCTCTTGTGACAGTCAGGAAAGCCGTTCAGGCGGCAGGTATCGACTATGACGCCGCAGAAGCCGAGTTTCTCCCCACGGTGAGCGTGGAACCAACACTCGAGGTCGCACAGAAAGTGCTCTCCCTCGTGGAATCTCTCGAAGACTGTGATGATGTTCAAACTGTTTTCACGAACATGGACCTCACCCCGGAACTTTCTCTCGCCCTTGAGGATGCCGATCAGTAGGGTGAGGCGATGAGCACCATTCTTGGCATTGATCCCGGACTCACCAGGTTGGGCGTGGGTATTATCCGCCAGGGTCTTGGCCGCACGGTGTCCCTGGTGCATGTGGATGTCTATCGCACACCATCCTCGGATGACCCCGCAGCCCGGTTGGGGGCTCTTTCCCTTGCGGTGGGTCGCCTATTGGAGGAATATCAACCAGACTTGCTGGCCGTGGAGCGAGTGTTTGCCCAACATAACGTCAGAACCGTGATGGGGACCGCCCAGGTGAGTGGCGTGGTCTTGGCTCTTGCTCACGCGCGGGGAATTCCCGTGTCACTGCGGACCCCCACGGAGGTGAAGGCGGCGGTAACCGGCTATGGGCGGGCAACCAAACATCAGGTCGGCACGATGGTGCAAAAAATTCTTGGATTAGATGCCATGCCTCAACCCGCTGATGCCGCCGACGCGTTAGCGCTCGCCATCACCGAAGCATGGCGTGGGGTCGCACACCAGGGTCCCCAGGGTGCTGCGACACCGGCGCAACGGGCGTGGCGGGACGCTGAAGCTCGGGCCAAGCGACCTAAACTTGGCACGTGATTGCGACACTGCGGGGCTCGGTAATAGCGCGAAACGGTAGCGAACTCGTTGTGGAGGTTCACGGCGTGGGGTACCTCGTTCTGGTTCCCCACAGATTCGCCCTTGGCGTCGCCCTTGGCGAAGAAATACGCCTCCACACCGCCATGATTGTTCGAGATGACCACATCGGACTGTGCGGTTTCGGCTCCGACACTGAGCTGTCTGTTTTTGGGCTGCTGCGCGGTGTCACCGGTGTGGGTCCCAAATCTGCTCTTGCCATTCTTAGTGACCTGTCGATTGCTCAGGTGCGTGAGGCGGTCATGAGTGAAAGCGATGCCGTTTTCCGGGCGGTGAGCGGCATCGGCCCCAAAACGGCAAAGTTGATTGTTCTTTCCTTGCAAGGCGCCTTTGATGGGATGCAGAGCATGCCCGAGACCCCGGTGTTGCGCAGCGACCAAGTCGTTCGCCAATCCGTCACTCAAGCGCTTTCCGGGTTGGGGTGGCAGGAAAAAACCGCAAGAAGTGCTGTTGACGAAGCCATGAACCAGGATCCCGAGGCCGCTGTGGACGCAAGCGCACTGCTTCGCCTCGCTCTCGCTATTCTTGGCCCCCAAACCAACAGGGAGGCCCGATCGTGACTGATCCGCCACGGCTCGAAGAACCCGAATCATCGGGAGAAGTGCAATTCGAGGGTGCTCTGCGCCCCAAGAATCTCGACGAGTTTGTAGGCCAAACAAAAGTTCGGGAGCAGTTGATTTTGCTCCTTGAGGCCGCGGGAAAACAGCAGAGAACACCGGACCACATTTTGCTCTCCGGCCCCCCAGGGCTTGGAAAAACAACTTTGGCGATGATCGTGGCGGAGGAAACACGGCAGCCACTGCGCATTACCAGCGGCCCGGCGATTACTCACGCGGGTGATCTCGCCGCAGTTCTCTCTTCATTGGTGCCGGGGGAGGTGCTGTTCATCGATGAAATTCACCGGATGGCGAGACCGGCCGAAGAAATGCTGTATCTCGCCATGGAAGATTTTCGCATCGACATCATGGTGGGCAAAGGGGCTGGCGCGACCACTCTCCCTCTTGATCTTGCCCCGTTCACCCTGGTGGGGGCAACAACCCGCTCGGGTCTGCTCCCTGGCCCCCTGCGCGACCGTTTTGGCTTCACCGCCCACTTGGAGTTTTATTCCCACGACGAGCTCACCGAGGTGGTGACACGGTCGGCAAGTGTTCTGGGTGTCTCGTGGCCCAAGGATGCTTTGGCAGAAATCGCGTTGCGGTCGAGAGGAACCCCGCGGATCGCCAACCGATTGCTTCGTCGGGTGAGGGACTACATTCTCGTGCACGAGAGCGTCCCCTCCATTGACGCTGTCCACGCCGCCCTGGATCTCTATGACGTGGATGAGCTTGGACTTGATCGACTTGATAGGGCGGTTCTTGAGGCACTGGTTCTTCGTTTTGGCGGCGGACCCGTCGGGCTAGGAACGCTCTCCATCTCTGTGGGGGAAGAACCGGAGACCATCGAATCGGTTGTGGAACCCTTTTTGGTGCGCCAAGGTTTCATCCAGCGAACTCCGCGGGGCCGAATGGCGACCGCAGCCGCCTGGGGGCACCTCGGTCACGAAGCGCCCGCGCGTAATGACCTATAGTTACTGGGGAATACAAATCGCAACGTGCTCTGACGAAAGGCTCGAACCCGGCTATGGATCCTATTACTCTCTTTATGGTGGCGGTTCTCGGACTGCTGATTTTTTTCATGGTCCGCAACTCGAGAAAACAGAAGGCCACCCAGCAGGAACTCGCCACAAAGCTTCAGCCAGGAGCTGAGGTCATGACCTCTTTCGGTCTGTTTGCCACCGTTCTTGACATGGATGACGACACAAATGTTGCGACGCTGGATGTGGGAAAAGGAGTAGAAATCCGGGTTCACCGTCAGACCCTGACCAAAGTGATTGATGAAGAAGTCGCTGAAGAAGCGGCTTCCGAAAGTGTTCCCGACGAGGCTGAAAAGTCCTAAACCCCTACGTGTAAGAGAGCTTTACTGTGGCAACTTCTTCCGTCGTGGCTGCAGCCAGGACCCGTTTTATCTGGCTGGGCGTCATTTTTCTGCTCCTCATCGGGGGTAACGCGCTCGCCGTTTTACAAGGCACCGGTTCGTGGGTTCCGAAGCTGGCCCTTGACCTTCAGGGCGGTACCCAAATTATTTTGGCCCCCCAGATCGCCGAGAATCAGGAAGTTACCGACGAGCAGGTTGCGCAGGCCGTCTCCATCATCCGGCAACGAGTCGATGCGGGCGGTGTAGCCGAGGCAGAAGTCACGACTCAGGGTGGGTCAAACATCGTGGTCTCTATTCCCGGTGTTCCCGACGCTGCAACCCTTGAGCGCATTCGGTCTTCAGCAAAACTAGAATTTCGGGCGGTGTTGCAGACAGGCCCGGCTCTCGCTGCGACTGCAGATGGCCAGGCCATTTTTTCTGAACCACTCGAGGACACAGGAGCCGATCCGCAAAACCCGAGCGACCTTGCCTGGATCACTCCGGAAATTGACGAAGTATTTAATACCCTCAGCTGTGCGCAACTCGATGATCTTGGTGCCAACATTGCCGATCCCACCAAGCCCCTGGTCACGTGTTCTGAGCTGGGCCAGAGCAAATACATTCTCGGGCCCGTCGAAGTTGACGGTGGAACGATTTCTGACGCCATCTCTGGTTTGATTGCCGGCCCTCAGGGGACCGTAACGACCGAGTGGGGCGTATTTCTCGAATTTGATAGCGAAGGAACCGCAGCGTTTCGCACCGTGACAGAGCGTCTCATTCGTTTGCAAGGTGTTCAAAATCAGTTCGCCATTGTTTTGGATGGCAAAGTGATTAGTGCCCCTCGGACTCTCGCGGCAATCACGGACGGAAATCCTCAGATCAGCGGGTCTTTCACTCAGGAGACCGCTAGTGTTCTTGCTGACCAGCTCAAGTTTGGTGCTCTGCCCATCGGGTTCGAGGTACAGAGCTCGGAGACCATTACGGCGACGCTGGGTCTTTCGCAGCTGCAGAGTGGTCTGCTTGCCGGGGCCATAGGCCTGATTCTTGTGGTGCTGTATTCCGTGATGCAGTACCGAATGTTGGGGCTGGTCTCGGTATTTTCACTTCTGACGGCGTTCACGCTGAGTTACTTCGTGATTACGTATCTTTCTAACGCTCAGGGCTACCGCCTGTCTCTGGCGGGTGTGGCCGGACTGATTGTGGCCATTGGTATTACCGCCGACTCGTTCATCGTGTTCTTTGAGCGCATTAAAGATGAACTCAGAGATGGCCGCATGCTTAATTCAGCTATTTCCGGGGCATGGAAAAGGGCATTTCGCACCATTCTCGCCTCGGATGCGGTGGGTTTCCTTGCCGCTGCCGTGCTGTTTATTTTGGCGGTGGGGAACGTGCGAGGTTTCGCCTTCACCCTGGGTATCACCACCATTGTCGACCTCATCGTGGTGGCACTCTTCACACAGCCGCTCATGCAGCTTTTGGGAAGAACACAGTTCTTCGCTTCGGGCAACCGCTGGAGTGGGCTCGACCCTCGAGCGCTGGGTGCGGTCTATCGTGGGCGGGCGCAGTTTAGAGATCCGGTCAATGTTGATCCCACAGCGAGAAAGAAAAGCGCGCGCGAAATGAAGCGGCGTCAGACGATTGCCGAGCGTAAAGCGGAGCAAGAGGCCGCACTCGAGGGGAGTAAGTAGATGTCACGTTTTACCCGTTTTGGTAACTCCCTCTATACCGGTGAGCGGTCCTACGACATCATCGGCCATAGGGTGCGGTGGTATGTCATCGGTGCAGCTATTGTCTTTGCCTCCATCCTGATCACCGTCTTGCGCGGAGGATTCACTTTCGGCATCGAATTCAGTGGTGGGTCAGAATTTCGAGTTTCGCAACCGGCGGTGGTTTCCGAGCAGGTAGCCATCGAGACGGTGCAGTCCGAAACGGGGTTTGAATCAAACCCGCGAGTGTCCATCGTTGGTGGCGACTCTGTTCGGGTCCAAACAGAGCAGCTCACAGATGATCAAACGACGACTCTGCGCCAAGATTTAGCCGATGCATATGATGTTCCGATTGATCAGGTGACGTCGTCGTTTATCGGCGCGACCTGGGGTGAAGACATCACCCGCCAGGCACTTATCGGGCTGTTTGTCTTCCTCGTTCTTGTCTCTATCGTGATGGCGCTGTATTTTCGAACATGGAAAATGTCGTTGGCCGCGCTCGTTGCTCTTGCCCATGACCTGCTGATCACCGCCGGCATATACGGAGTGTTGGGGTATGAAATCACTCCCGCTGCGGTCATCGGCTTTTTGACCATCCTTGGGTACTCGCTTTATGACACGGTGGTGGTGTTTGACAAAGTCCGAGAGAACACCTCGCAGGATGGAGAAGAAAGCCGTCGAACGTTTGCGGAGTCTGTCAACCTTGCTGTCAACCAAACTTTGGTGCGCTCAATTAATACCTCGGTCGTGGCCGTGCTTCCGGTGGGGTCGATCCTCTTCATCGGTTCCCTTCTGTTGGGGGCGGGGACACTGCGCGATATTGCTTTGGCATTGTTTATTGGCATGGTCGCAGGTACCTACTCGAGCGTGTTTATTGCTGCGCCGCTGTATGTGCACCTGAGAGAGAACGAGCCCGAAAACCAGAAACAGGGTCGTAAAGCTAAAGAGGCGAGATCCACCTCCGGTGCGGTTCGCTGATCGGCGTTTTCCGGGCTAGCCCTCATACACTGGTGCCACTGAGTTGGGAGGCGGTGGTATGAGCGATCTTCAGGCTGCCCTCTCTGGAAACAGGCGGGCACGTTTCCCCCGCATCTTTTCCAAAGCCCCCATACACAATGGACTCGAAACTCTTCAGCGCACTCTGCGCAAACACCATCCCAAAGCGGATTGGGCTCTCGTCGTGCGCGCCTACCGGGTGGCAGAAAAAGCCCACGAAGGCCAAACGCGCCAAAGCGGTGAGCCCTACATCACCCATCCTCTAGCGGTGTCTCAGATTCTTGCTGAGTTGGGGATTGGACCCATCACCATTGCAGCGGCCCTGCTTCACGACACGGTGGAGGATACGTCCTACTCGCTCGATGAATTGCACAAAGACTTTGGCCCAGAAATTACCATGCTGGTCGACGGCGTCACAAAGCTGGACAAAGTGAAGTACGGCGAGAACGCGCAAGCAGAGACAGTACGCAAAATGATTGTTGCGATGTCCAAAGACATTCGCGTTCTTGTGGTTAAACTCGCGGATCGTCTTCACAACGCTCGAACGTGGGGTTTTGTGTCTCCAGAATCAGCGAGGAAGAAGGCTCAGGAGACCCTCGACATCTACACTCCGCTCGCCCACCGCCTGGGTATTCAAACCCTGAAGTGGGAGCTCGAAGACCTCGCGTTTGCCGTGTTGCACCCAAAGATTTATATCGAAATTGAATCGTTGGTGAAAGATCGTTCCCCCCAGCGTGAGGCGTTTGTCGAGGGAGTAATCACCACCATCAAAGAGGATCTTCGCCTCGGCAAAATCAAAGGCGATGTGGGCGGACGACCGAAACAGTTTTATTCCATCTATCAAAAAATGGTGAATCGGGGCAGAGACTTCACCGATATTCATGACCTCACAGGAATTCGTATCTTGGTGGGATCAATCCGCGATTGTTACGCCGCCCTGGGCGCTGTTCACGCGAGGTGGAGCCCGATGCCTGGACGCTTCAAGGATTACATCGCGACCCCAAAATTCAACCTCTACCAATCCCTTCACACCACGGTGTACGGCCCTGAAGGTCGGGCGGTGGAAATCCAAATTCGCACCACAGAGATGCACCAGCGCGCAGAGTTTGGTGTGGCCGCCCACTGGAAATATAAAGAGCGAATGGCCTCCTCGGGCAAAGGCCTCGATACGGCATCCCGGGATCAAGATATGGCGTGGCTTGCCCACCTTTCCGACTGGCAGGCAGAGACGACTGACCCAGCAGAGTTTTTGGAAACCCTGAGATACGAAATTGGCGCCAAGGAGCTCTACGTCTTTACTCCCCAAGGAAAAGTCATCGGTCTGTCCAAGGGCGCCACACCCGTGGACTTTGCCTATGCCGTCCACACGGAGGTCGGACATCGAACCATGGGGGCCAAAGTCAATAACCGGCTGGTTCCGCTGGACACCGAACTTACCAGCGGTGATTCTGTCGAAATATTCACCTCAAAAAGCCCAGATGCAGGGCCCAGCAAAGATTGGCTCGGATTTGTCACAAGCCAGCGTGCCAGGAGCAAAGTCAAGCAATGGTTCACGAAGGAGCGCCGCGAGGAGGCGATCGAACAGGGCAAGGATGCGATTGCTCGGGCGATGCGCAAGCAGAACTTGCCCTTGCAACGCCTGATGAGCCAAGAATCGGTGGCCAGTGCGGCCGCCGTGTTGCGCTTCTCTGATGTTGACGACCTGTACCAGGCGGTGGGGGAGGGGCATGTGTCCACCCAGTCCGTTATCGAAAAAGTTCTCGCAGCGCTCAATACAGAGCAGGATTCTGATGAAGATTTTTCGCTCGGGCGGACCACCGGGGGTGTTCCCACCCGAACGAGCGAGTCGGGAGTGCTGGTTCGAGGTGCTCCCGACATTTTGGTCAAACTGGCCCGCTGTTGCACGCCTGTTCCCGGTGATCAGATTGTGGGTTTTGTGACGAGGGGGACAGGGGTGAGTGTGCACCGCGGCGATTGCACAAACATTGTGTCTTTGAAAGAACAACCCGATCGAATGATTGAGGTCGAATGGGCGCCGACAAAGGGAAGCGTATTCCTTGTTCACATCCAAATTGAGGCCCTCGACCGACCCGGTTTGCTCTCCGATGTGACCCGGGTGCTCACCGAGCACCATGTGAACATTCTCTCGGCAACGGTCAACACGTCCAATAGTCATTTGGCTCTTTCGCGCTTCGTTTTTGAAATGGGAGACGTCACCCACCTTGACCGCGTGCTAAACGCCGTGCGAAGAATAGATGCTGTCTATGACGTGTACCGGGTGATGTCTGGATAGTGCTCATGCAGCCAGGACACGCGTTCCATGATGTGCCCTGCCCGTGTCCGACTCGCAGGGCTCGCTCTTCGGCGGTAGGGAAGTGTGTCAAGTGGGGCGTCGATGTGTGGTTGGAGGGTCACAATTTGAGCGGCGGCGGAGTCGATGTCTTCACACCGCAGCAGGATTTCCATCACGGTTGAGCACGGATCAAGCAAACGCAGTGCGCCCATGGTTTGCACCGTGTGGTGTGGGCTTGTAACACCGGCGTGCCATCGCTGACGCTCCAGGGGAGAGAGCGCCGGTGACTCCATGCGCAACACGGACCAAGGTTCTGGGGATCCCATCCCCGTCCAGACCCAGCCCGATGTGTGCGCGGAGGCGATCGCCCACGATGGCAGGAAGGATCCCACTAACTCAGCCCGCTCGTCCCTGGTGGGGAAATAGGGGCGCACCCAACGGAGACTCCCCATATCCAGGGCGTGCCCGGAGAGAATCAGGCTTCGATTCAGTGTGTGGTTCATCTAGGGAGTATGGCGCAAACCATATGGTGCGAAGGGCGATACCCCAAAGCTGTGGAGAGGACCTATCTATCGACGATAGCAAGCCACGCTTTTTTCGTCGCAAGCTCTTCCTCAATAGCCTGCTTCTGTGGCTCAGTTACGTCCGTGAGCTGAACTTCCAGCTGTGCGATGGCGCGTTCCAGCTGGTCTGCCATTGACTGGCTCCTGGCTTGTTTCTCGGGGTCATTCTTGGCCCAAAAATCTTCATCCAGTTTTCGCACGTGTTGGTCAAATTTCTTCGCCTGATCATCAACGCTTCTTGACAGCTTCTTAGGAACAGGCCCGATTGCCGCAAACCGATCATGAAAAACCCGCAGTCGAGCAGTTGCTGTGTCTCTGTCACCGAGCTCGAGGATGTTGTGAAACTCAGCAAGGAGTGTTTTCTTTGCCTCAAGATTTCCTGCGTTGTGTTCGTCGTCTTGTTGCTCTTGTACGGCCTTCTGCTCGTAGAGTGCATCCCCGGCAGCCTTGAACGAGGCCCACAGAGCGTCTTCAACGCTGCGGGAGGCCCGGGGAGCTTGCTTCCATTTCTCTAAGAGGGCACGATACGCGCTGATCCCCTCAGCACCTTTGGGGGCTAAAGCTTGCGCCTTTTCGATGAGTTCACGTTTTGCACCCTTAGCTTCCTTCGATTGGGTGTCAAGTTCGTGAAAATAGCTGCGGCGCGCTTTCTCGAGGGTCGTTCGAGCCGCACGAAAACGAGACCATAGAGAATCTGCAACTTTTTTCGGAAGGCGAGGTCCAGTTTGTTGATGGTTCTGCCACGACTCAAAAAGTTCGGTGATGGTTGCCGTGGTGGTCTTCCACCGGATTTTTGACGGATCGGTAGCGGCGAGCGCTTCAATATCGATCACAATTTTCTCGCGGTGAGCAACAGCTTCTGCTACCGCTGCTTCTGATTCTTTGGCTTGTTCAGTCTTTAGGTCCCCCAGAGCGGAGCCGAGGGCGGCAAGCCGCGCCCTCAACGATTCGATGTCGCCAACGGCTGCGGGTTCGGTGAGGTCTTTCTGAAGACCAGCAACCTGATTTTGGACATCCTTTGCCGGCGAGCCGGCTTTGACGCGCTGTTCGGCAAGGGAGACACGAGACTCGATGTCGGCATACTTGCGCTGAAAGTAGGCGAGTGCTTCATCAGCGGTGGCGTCGGGGTAACTTCCCACAAGACGCCACACGTCGCCCTCACGGACGTGCACCGTGCCATCGGCGTCAACGCGACCATAGCTTTCGTCAGTCTGAGCCATGGCTCCCCCATAGGTTACGTGCGTGGACTTCAAAAGCCTAGCGCCTGGTAGCACCGGGAAAGCCAGAAAAGCAGAGTCCTTATCGGATTGTGATGGTCTCCAGAACAGGCGTGACGAGGGGGGGACCGTCAACGGATTCATTTGCTGTGCCGGGGGTGACGAAGGCGTCAATGAATTGGTCGAGTCCTGAGGTGATGCGCCCCATTACCGTGTAACCCCCGGCGGCATCGTTGGGAATAGTGCTGTCTTCGTAGACGATAAAGAACTGGCTGCCCATGGTCTGTCCATCATTGGTTGCCCGTGCCATGGCGAGGGTGCCGGCAGGATAGAAACCATCTGCGGGGTCATTTTCGACGGGGCCAAAGACATACCCGGGGCCACCGAGCCCGAGCCCCAAGGGGTCACCGCACTGCATGACCAGGAATTCTTCGGTCGTGAGGCGGTGACAGGTGAGCCCCTCATAGAAGCCCCCATCAATTAGCGAGACAAAGTTTGCGACGGCCTGTGGGGCTGCGCCACCGTCCAGGGTGATGTCGAGGGACACATCACCAAAATCCATTTGACCACTCCAGGCACGATTTTCGCTTAACGCTTGATCGGGCACGGTCGCTGGAGCACCAGGGCCCACAGCCGTGTAGGCAAAGAGTGACAGGGAAGACGCGACCACGGCCACCACGGCACCAAGAGACCACAACACCTGGTCCCTGCGGCGGCGTGTAGCTACGTGAGCGTAGAGCAACTGACGTGCTTCGAACTGGCGAAGTTGCGAACGACGACTTCTCTCGGCTGTAGCCACAACACTCCTGCACAACGATCGGGTAAGGCTCCCCATCCTAGGGCCCCAGGCTCCACCACTTAGCTAGCATGAAGCTATGTCCGAGTCACCTCTGTGGGGCGCGCCACTTCCTCTCGCTGTCGCCATGCGGCCTGTCACCCTCGAGGAAGTTGTGGGGCAGGATGACGTGCTGAGCCCTGGCGGCCCCCTTCGAGCACTTGCCAACCCCCACCACAGGGGTTCCGCTAGCTCCGTCATTTTGTGGGGCCCACCTGGGACGGGCAAAACAACGTTGGCGAGTGTGATCGCTCGCTCCTCGGGGCGCAAGTTCATCGAGCTCTCTGCGGTAACCGCCGGTGTTAAGGATGTTCGCGATGCGCTCTCGGATGCGAGGCGGGAAGGGGAGCTCTCCGGTGTTGCGCCCGTGTTGTTCCTGGATGAAATTCATCGGTTTTCTAAAGCTCAGCAGGATGCTTTGCTGCCGGGAGTGGAAAACGGGATCGTTGTACTCATTGCTGCGACAACAGAGAACCCCTCTTTTTCGGTGATTGCTCCTCTCCTGAGCCGCTCCCTCTTGGTGACACTTCATTCGCTTGGCCCTCAGGAGCTTGGAGTGGTCATTGACCGCGCCCTGGAAGATCCTCGAGGTTTCGGCGGGCAGGCAACACTCGAGGACGACGCCCGCGAGGACCTTATTCGCCGCGCGGGTGGCGATGCACGGAAAGTTCTGACCGCATTAGAAGCATCAGCCACCATTGCTCGAGAACGAGGTCACGAATCTGAGGACCTCGCCATTTCTGCACTCCATGTCTCCGAGGCGCTCAACACCGCCTCCGTTCGCTACGACAGAGCGGGCGACCAGCACTACGACGTTATTAGTGCGTTTATCAAGTCTGTACGCGGGAGCGATGCCAATGCGGCCGTGCACTATCTTGCGCGCATGATCGAAGCGGGGGAGGACCCTCGGTTTATTGCTCGCCGGCTCATTATTCTGGCCTCCGAAGACGTTGGGCTTGCCGACCCTCGTGCCCTCGAGATGGCCGTTGCCACAGCACACGCCGTGGCGCTGATTGGGATGCCAGAGGGACGGATACCGCTCTCGGAGGCCACCATTTATTTGGCACTTGCCCCAAAATCGAATGCCGCGTACGTGGCGATCAATGAGGCGCAGGCTGCTATCCGCGGCGGCCGCATTGGGGACGTTCCGGCGCCGCTTCGCGACGCGCACTATCCGGGCGCTCAAGCACTCGGGCATGGTGAACACTATCGATACCCGCACGATGATCCGGCGGGGATTGTTTCTGCGCGCTACGCGCCAGACCCGGTAGCGAACGACACGTACTATCGTCCCTATCCGCGGGGCTTCGAGGCGGAGCTTGCGAAACGTCACGAAGCTATTCGTAAGATTCTCGGCGGGTAAACGGCGTGCCCTGTGCTAACCTTTTATCTGGTCACAGGCCTTGTGAACGAGCGGCTGCGTAAACAGGGTTCTGACCAGCGTTGCTGTAGCCGTGACGCCGGATGACACAATCCCTCTCGTTGGATTTTTTATGTGCCACCAGGTAACACCACTATCAAGGAGAAAGTATCCGTGTCGACTCGTTCACGCACTAGAAGCAAGACCCGCCTGTCTCGCGCTTTGGGGATCCCCCTCACGCCAAAGGCAGCCAAATATTTAGAAAAACGGCCCTATCCCCCCGGGGAGCACGGGCGCACCAAGCGCAAAACGGACAGCGACTACGCTGTGCGTTTGCGTGAAAAGCAGCGTCTCAGGGCTCAGTACGGGATTCGCGAAGCACAGCTTCGCCGCGTCTTTGAAGAGGCACGCAAAACTCAGGGCCTGACCGGTGAAAACCTCGTGGAGCTCTTGGAGATGCGTCTCGATGCTCTCATCTTGCGCTCCGGCTTCGCTCGGACGACTGCTCAGGCACGCCAGATGATTGTGCACCGCCACATTTTGGTCAATGGAGAGCTTGTTGACCGGCCGTCTTTTCGTGTCAAAGCGGGCCAGATGATTCACGTCAAACCTCGCAGTGAAGAAATGGAGCCTTTCCAGGTCGCTGCAGCCGGTGGACACGTTGATCTGTTGCCTCCGACACCTAGCTATCTCGAGGTTGCTATCGACAAGCTGGAAGCGATTCTCGTTCGTCGCCCCAAGCGCTCCGAGGTCCCCGTGACCTGTGAAGTGCAGCTTGTTGTGGAGTACTACGCAGCCCGATAAGTGAGCCAGCGGGTGGTGGGGTGGCTTTGGCCCCCCACCACCTTTGTTGTTATGTTTTAGGCTGTGAGGGAAGGGTGGGGTGCATGGGAAAGGTTCTGAGCGCACTGGTGGGCGTCGTGGCAGGCTTTGTGTTGGCCCACCTCATCAACAGCACTCCTGAGGGCCGGTCGTTTTTTCGGCGCGTTCAAGCGAGCGTTGGTTCTTTCTTGCGCGGATTTTCCGCGACCTACCGTTCCTAAACGCTAAGGAGCGAGACATGGAAACTGCAGAAATCCAGCGTCGCTGGCTCACGTTTTTCTCCGATCGCGGCCATACGGTGGTTCCCTCAGCGTCGCTGGTCAGTGACGACCCCACGCTGATGTTCACGGTTGCGGGCATGGTGCCGTTCATTCCCTACCTCACCGGTGTGGTGCCTTCGCCGTATTCCCGTGCAACCAGCGTTCAAAAGTGCATTCGCACCCTTGATATTGAAGAGGTGGGAAAAACAACCCGCCACGGGACGTTTTTCCAAATGAACGGGAACTTTTCTTTCGGCGACTACTTTAAAAAAGGTGCCATCGAGTACGCCTGGGAGCTCCTCACCTCGCCCGAAAATATGGGTGGTTTGGGTTTTCGCGAATCAGACCTGTGGGTGACGGTCTATGAGGACGACAACGAAGCGATGGCGCTGTGGAAGAGCATCGCAGGGCTTCCTGAGGCTCGCATCCAGCGCATGGGGCGAGAAGACAATTACTGGTCAACGGGCCAGCCGGGACCGGCGGGGCCTTGCTCGGAAATATATTTTGACCGGGGCCCCCAATTTGGTCCAGAGGGTGGTCCTGCGGTTGATGACAACCGCTACATAGAAATCTGGAACCTGGTGTTCATGCAGTACCTCATTGACAATGTGCGAAGCAAAGTGGACTTCGACATTGTGGGGGATTTGCCGCAACAAAACATCGACACGGGCATGGGGATGGAGCGTGTTGCTTTCCTCAAGCAGGGCGTCGCCAACATGTATGAAATTGACCAGGTGCGCCCCGTGCTGGATGCTGCGAGCGCGCTCTCAGGCAAAAAATACGGCGCGAATCACGACGATGACGTGCGGATGCGCGTGATTGCTGATCATGTTCGATCCGCTCTCATGCTGATGACGGATGGGGTGGTCCCCGCCAACGAAGGTCGCGGATACGTGCTTCGTCGCTTGCTGCGCCGGAGTATCCGATCCATCCGTTTGCTCGGTGTGGAAGAGGCCACTTTCCCGGTACTTTTTTCGGCGTCCCGGGATGCCATGGGTGCGGCCTACCCTGATGTGCAGAAAGAATTTGATCGAGTCAGCGGTCTTGCTCACGCCGAGGAGGAATCCTTTCTCAACACGTTGGAATCTGGCACCACCATCCTTGACGTTGCCGTGGCGGGCACCAAAGGTGAAGGGAAAACTCAACTACCGGGTGACACCGCCTTCCTGCTTCACGACACCTACGGTTTCCCCATCGACTTGACTCTCGAAATGGCTGATGAAGCCGGGCTCAGTGTGGACCGTGAAAGCTTTGACGCGCTTATGCAGGAGCAACGCTCCCGGGCTAAAACCGATGCGAAGTCAAAAAAGTCCTTGCGGGCGGATATTCAGGTCTATCGTGAGTTTCGCCAGTTGGGTGAAACTGTCTTCTGCGGCTACGACATGCTGGAGGCCCATTCCACTGTTCTCGGTTTACTCGTCGACGGGGTAAGCGTCAAGCACGTGTCCCAGGGGGCCACGGTGGAGGTGATTCTTGCAGAGACTCCGCTCTATGCCGAAGCCGGCGGTCAGGTCGCGGACCGCGGAACTCTGCGAGGCGACAGTTTTGTGGCAGAAGTGGTGGACGTGCAAAAGCCCGTTCCCGGACTGGTGAGTCACACCGTGACGGTCTCACATGGCGAGCTTGCGCTGGGGGATGTGGTCGACGTTCACGTCGACCCTCTCACCCGCTACGAGGGCACCAGAGCCCACTCGGCAACACATTTGATTCACGCCGCTCTTCGAGACACGCTTGGTCCCCACGCCACCCAAGCGGGTTCACTCAATCGCCCCGGGTACCTGCGCCTTGATTTCTCGTGGAACCAATCACTGTCCCGCGACGCGCAAGACTCCATTGGCGAAATTGCCAATAATGCGATTCGCGATGACCTTCAGGTCACCACACGCATTCTTCCTGTTGCCGACGCAAAAGCGCAGGGCGCGATGGCGCTCTTTGGTGAAAAATACGGTGATGTTGTGCGCATGGTCGATATTGGTGGGCCCTGGTCCAGGGAGCTCTGCGCCGGCACCCATGTGGCCCGTTCGTCCCAAATCGGTGTGATCACGGTGCTCGGAGAATCCTCCGTCAGTTCCGCGGCCCGGCGCGTTGAAGCCTTGGTAGGGCAGGCAGCCATCGCCGATTTCACGACCGAGCGCGCCATCATGCGCACCCTTTCTGGGCTCTTGAAAACCCCGAGAGAAGAACTTCCGACCCGTGTCAGTGATCTTGTTGCCCAGGTGAAAAATTTGGAACGCCAAGTGCAGAGCGCCAAGCTCTCGGCAACAGCGTCCCGCGTTCCCGAGCTGGCGGCGTTAGTGAAGCCGGGTGCGGTGTCCTCCGTGGTGTCACACATCGATGACGTCGACAGCGCCGATGAGCTTCGAAGCTTAGTTCAGGGTGTCCTGGCTGCCTGTGGTGAGAAGCCCACCCTTGTTGCGCTCGGGTGCAGTATTGATGGTCGCGGCACCGTTGTCGTTGCCGCAAACTCTGCGGCCGTGGGAAAGGGCGCCCATGCAGGGAATCTGGTCAAGGATGTCTCTCAGATGATGGGCGGTGGCGGTGGGGGAAAGTCCGCGCTCGCGCAGGGCGGTGGCCCGGAGAGCCAGCAGCTTGATGCCGCGCTCCAGGCGCTCAGTCGCGCGGTGGATTCGCTCTAGTGCGGTTAGGAACACGGCTCGGTGTGGATGTGGGCAAGGCGCGTGTGGGAGTCGCCCGGTGTGATCGGGAGGGATTGCTCGCGACCCCCTTGGAGACGTTTTCCCGTGACACGGCACTGGAGCGTCTTGTGGTGACACTCGAAGAGTTTTCGTCAGTGGAAATTGTGGTGGGCCTTCCTCTTGCCCTGTCAGGCAAAGAGACGGCTTCGACGCAGGATGCGAAGGAATTTGCCACCGAACTCGCCACCCGTGTTGCTGTGCCCATCCGCTTGATCGATGAACGGCTCAGCACGGTGCAGGCGTCCGCTCAGCTTCGCACCGCGGGACGCTCGTCAAAAAAACAGCGAAGCGTCATCGATCAGGCCGCCGCTGTTATTCTTTTGCAACATGCTCTCGACTCTGAACGCTCTCAAGGGGTGCCGCCTGGCTACACCGTTGTAGTCGATAAGGAAAAAGATGCCGACCAATAACGAATTTGATTCCATTTTCAACACGCAGCCCGGTCGTGAGGGCGAGGCCGTGGCTGCGCCCACCAGGCGAGGAAAAAGACAGGCTGGCACTTCCTCAAAAGGGGGTAACGGGCGCGGAGTTTTCGCGGCGATTGCTATTGCTGTGTTGGTGTTGAGCGGAGCGGGAATCTGGGTGTTGTGGGGTGACTATGGCCAGCGAGTAGTGGACTACTTTCAGGCAGAAGAGGTCGCCAACTTCGAAGGTGGCGGGGCATCTCCCGCCATAGAGATTGTTGTTGCTCCGGGTGATATTGGTGAGACGGTCGCGCGAAAGCTCGCCGACGAGGGTGTAACGGCGTCGTTCGAGGCGGTCTATGAAATTCTTCTCACCGACGCGACCATTACGTTTCAACCGGGGACCTACCAGCTGCTGACCGGAATGTCGGCACAAAGTGCGATTGAGGCTCTACGTAACCCTGCCAACCGCGTCCAGATTTCCTTTGTCATTCCCGAGGGAGTGACAATGCAAAGAGCCCTGGAG
>Ga0105054_10002550_pt1 | contig 28951 bp, 26 predicted proteins | sample BON02_FD_78091 | JGI IMG/M metagenome (GOLD analysis project Ga0105054, IMG submission 78091) | Freshwater microbial communities from Lake Bonney liftoff mats and glacier meltwater in Antarctica - BON-02 (megahit assembly) | ecosystem: Environmental > Aquatic > Freshwater > Ice > Glacier...
ACGAGGGCTTCATTCTTGTCTTGCTGCTCGGGCGATTTGGCGCGTGAGCGCTTCTTGTTTTGGGCGCTGCGCATGTGGCGCTTGACCTGGCGCAGGTTGTAGACATATTGACGCCAGGTGCTCAAACCCCGTGATTCGCACCACTGCGCGGTGAGGGTGATGACCTTGCGCATCGCATCTTGGAGCAGGTTGATGTCGGTGGGGAAGTGAACATTGGTCTCAAGGACAAAGGAATCGCAGCGCCCACGCAGCGCTGATGCGTCTTTTTTTTTGCCGTTGGTGTTGAGCATCAACGCGTGGCCGGACTTGACCACCAACTGGTTGATCTCATCGAGCAACTCGGGGGTCAGCAGGCTGACGTTGTCTTTGAGGGTTTGGTGGTGGTAGCCGACGTCGGCGAAGTAGCCGTGGCCGAGCATCTCGCGGATGGTGATGTGTTTGTTGACCAGTTCATGCAGGCGGTCGTAATCGATGTTGAGGTCCAGGCGGATGACACCGCATAAAAAAATGCTCCACAGGGTCATGCCGGGGCGGCCATTGGATTTGTCGACTGCGGGGGAAATGCGCTGGTTGAGCAACTCAAAGACCGAGGTGCGCAGGTCCGTCTGCATGTAAAGGTGCTGCAGGCCACGCAGGATTTTGGGGATGTCGTCGCGGGATTTCGGATCGAAGGTGATCTTGGAGACATCGACTTCGCCGATGATCATTTGCTGGCTTTGGACAACGCGCATGGGGGGATTTCCTGGCTCAATGAATCACAGTTTTGGGGACTCCTTCATTAACGTTTTAGGGGGCGAGAACGATGACAGAAACAAAGGATTTTTGCTATCTTTTTTTACGTCAATTTATGATGGATTTGAGACCCAACTGCGCACGAAGATTTCCGCAAAGACCCCGCTTTTGGGTGCTCTGACCAGTCCAAAGCGCTGCAAGCTCCGTCTTTCTGGAAATCTTCGTTTCGCGAAACAGCCTGCTGTCATTGGGGGGATGGGGTTTTCGGTCAAGCACTATATACACGCCGCTTACATGAATGGCGCATTGCCCATGGTTCGGAGGCGCACTGGAATCGCCGGCTGGGAGGCCTGTGCGTGGACAGCGGCGAGCTGCTCGTTGCGGATTTCGCAAGGGAATTGTTTTGAGGGCTACGCAGACTTGGAACGGCTACCGCGGCGTCACGATCGCAGGGCAGGTGTGGGGCAAGCCGAAGCAACCGATCGTGCTGCTATTGCATGGTGGCGGGCAGACGCGCCATGCGTGGAAAGGTGTCGGCGAGTCACTCGCCGCGAACGGGTATATGGTTGTGGCGTATGACGCGCGCGGCCATGGCGACTCGAGTTGGTCCGCAGACGGCGACTATTCATTGGACGCGATGGTTGAGGACTTGCGCTGCGTGCTGACGGGCCTGGGCGGCCGTCCTGCTGCACTGATCGGCGCATCGATGGGCGGCCTGACTTCGCTGGTGGCCGTCGGCGAGCGTCGGGTGGCCGCGTCGGCGCTCCTGCTCGTGGATGTTGCGCCGACGGTCAATCCGCCCGGGCGCAAGCGAATTCTCGACTTCATGGGCCACAAGCCCGAAGGCTTCAGCACACTCGACGAGGTCGCAGATCTCATCTCGGCCTACCAGCCGCAACAACCGCGACCCCCGTCGACCCAGGGCCTCGCCAAGAACCTGCGCATGATGGACAACGGCAATTACCGGTGGCACTGGGACCCGGCGTTCCATTTAAGCGCCGGCCGCTGGAACGACGACAGCACTCGGCTCTTCGATGTGGCAGGCCAGCTCGACGTCCCGGTGCTGCTGGTACGCGGCCAGCTTTCGGATGTGATCACCGAAGAGGGCGCGCGAGAATTCCTCATGATATGCCCGCACGCCGAGTTCGTCACGGTCGGCAGCGCAGGCCACATGGTGGCCGGCGACCAGAACGACGTGTTCGGCGTGGCGCTGCTGGACTTCCTCAAGCGGCGCGCGAAGTCCCGCCCCGTCAGTGCCAGCGGCTGAAATCCGTCGGGCGCTTCAGCAGGAAGTCCTGCTGCATCACGAAGCACGGTGCGATATCGACGTTGCATTTCCCAATCTGGCCGATATGTCCTGCCTCTGGCTACCGGTTGTGAAACGATGCCAGCACCTGTCCGTTGAGCACGGCACAGATTGCCAGCAACGATGGCCACAAGCCCGGCGGGTCAGGTATTGGTAATAGCAGCGCGACGCCTGTCGTACATACTACCAAGGTAACTGCGGTCGCGAGCAAGGCGAATGTCTCCGGGTTGGCTGCATTCAGTCCTTTGGACCGGACCAGACGATTCAATCCGCCATCCACGAGGTTCGCCAAAATGAACGCGGCAAACCATGGCAGCCAGTACAGAAGATGGGAGAGTCGATAACTGGCCAAAGTCTGCAGATGCTTGATAGACAGAAAATACCGGTTCCCAAATAGTCGCTGGTTGACGTCGTCCATCTCCCGAGTCACTGCTGCGCTGGCGCCGACGAACCGTGGTCCGTCTGTTGCAATTGGAATTGGCAGCAATGCCGGCGATTGCAAATGAGCCTTTGCCGCGCGCTGCAGGATCTTCGTGGCAATTTCAGGGCCCCAGTGTCTGGCAGTCAGTTCGTGCTCGGCCTGCATCTGATCCAGGAAGAAGTGTGCGTCCTTGGTGGATGGCACGTAGAACACCAAGATCAGCACAACCACAACGGTGAGCGCCAGCAGTCCGCGAATCATGGTCCATTTCCGTCTGGTGACGCGCTGACGTCTTCACCGGGGTCCAGAATCGGGAACCGGCCCTTGATGATCCGGCCGCCTGATACCGATGCGAAGTACTGCAGGTTCGGGAGTTTGCCCAGTATGTCGGCCGGCACCATTTCTTCGAAGCTTTCCGTCACTTGCGTCGAGTGCCCGGCAGAAAAGTCCCCCAGGTGCGTATCCGTCCCCAGGCTGTATCCCACGCGCATCGTGTGTATGGCGGTCTTGCCAAACGTCTCTACCACGAAGTCCTGGGTTGGCCTGTCCTTGGTGCGCAGTGCAATCAGGTTGTTCAGATTGCCCAACGCCATGCGCGCGGCGTCCTCGCTGCCAAGCCGCCGGGCCAGGTCAGCGAGTGTCTGCATGGCGCAGGTCGTGTAGATACCGCCTTCGGCGCCCTTGTTCAGGATCTCGATCAGGGGCTGGTTGATGACATTGGAGACTTCGTCGACGAAGAGTGAGATGCGCCGGTGGCCACCCAGGTTGTAGCGCATGCCGGCGCGCGCGGCCAGGTCTGCCAGTGCCAGCGCGCCAATGGCCGATGCGACAGAGGGGTCCGGCAGCGCGTCCAGGCACATGTACAGGACATGGCCGGCGCGCTCGATCTTTTCGAAATTCATGATCGGCCGTTTGTCGTGGGCGTCGAACGGGTCGGGAGACAGGCTGGATCCAAGATCACCCGAGGTCAGCATCGACAGGACCGGCAGCAGGTTGGCTGTGATCTTCTGATAGTGCTCGCGGTTGTGCCGGAAGGTGCGTACCTGCGCGTCGATGACCTTGTTGTGCTGATTCAAAGGAACCTGGTGCTCGTAGAAGGCGACATACGCCAGTAGCTCGGAGCTTGCCGCCTCCGACTGGCTCCTGAGCTGCCCACGCCTGGCATCGTTCATCAACTGCTTCATGGCGGGCAGTTCGCGCCACTGGGCGCCCAATGTGTCGGCAAAGTAGCGGCGCAGCGATTCCTCCAGCACCGGTTCGATGCCGCCTTCAATGTATTTGGTGAGCTTCACCAGGTTGGGGCGCTCTTCCAAACCAATCAGGCCCTGCACGACCACGTTGACGGCGTCCCAGCCGAATGCCGTGAAGGCGCCTCCTGTGTCCGGCGGCATGACGGACTGGATGCGTGAGGCCAGCTCCGTGGGTTTTTGCCAGTTGAACGTGAAGTCGATCCGGACCCCTGTCTGCGGGAACGCCGGGTGGAACTCCAGGAATGTGTCGGGTTCGCGATAGTCCTGACACGCTCGCTGCGCGATGCGTTTGAGCCGTCGGCTGTTTTTGGGGTCGATCACGATGACGACATCACCGCGTCGGATTGCCTGGGTGATCAGGCTACCCAGTGCAACGCCCTTGCCAGACTGGGTTGTGCCGACCAGCAGTGTTCCGCCTTCGAAGTTCTGCAAGGGTCTGTACAGGGCCCGCTCAAGAGGTTCAACGCCGTGGATATAGGGCAGGCCGATTTCGTCGTCGGTCTGTGGTTGGACAGCGTGTCCTAGCCAACTCAACAGGCGCGGTGACACCGTCATTTCGCGGTAGTCGATCTTGGCAAGTTCGTACAAGCGCTGCGCGTGGACTGGCAGCCAGTCGAATCCAAAACCAAGGAACACCGATTCCGGGTCCTTGCACAGCCTGGCGAGCGCATCGGTTCCCATGCGCTCGGCGCTTCGGCCGCATAGGGAGGCGCGCAGCACCAGGTTGCGCAGCGCCTGGTGGATCCGAAGCATGGCCATCACCATACAAGCCGCAGCAATCGGCGCAGCGAGCAGGCTTGGCATATTACCGGTGAGCGCGAACCCGGCGTAGATCACGAACGTGAGCAGCCAGGCGGCACCGGCGCAGGCTTCGTGCGCCGGGCGCCAGGGCATTTCATATCGGCGCAGCAACATGGTTCGTCGCGGTCGCTGGCGTCTTGGCGATTGCGTCGTTGCCTTCAACCAAAACATGTCGGTCAAGAAGAATCACGCCCGGGATGGTCTCGCCGTCCAGGATGCCAGCGATGTTGGGTGAGCCGCCACTGGGGGGATGCAGCAGCATGCGTGCTTCGTCCAGGGCCCGCACCACCGTGGGTGCCTGTAGTCCCAGTTGGTCGAAGATGCGGATGGGGATGAAATAGCCGCCGTCGGCGACACTGCATTGCGCTGGCAGCAGGCCACCGTTGAGCGAGTCGATGATGACGCTGAGTGCGTCGCGAATGTTTGGTGCCAAGCGTATCGGCGCGCGCAGAGTCCGTCGGACGCTTGGCAATGGGGGCGGAGGCGGCGGCAATTGCGTGTTGGATGGATGTATCGCTTCTTGTGCATGCGCAGGTTGCGCAGCCACCGGGGCTTGCTCGGGGTCTGCTGCCGGTTGCTGCGTTGTGGACAAGGTCCCGGAAGGAGTTGGCGAGTCGTTGGCCCGCATTTGCGCGCGCTCGCCGCATGGGGCCGGCGTGAGCGCCGGCGCAGTGATGGTCAACTCGAATTCCGCAATGTCGGGGACGTCTGCGTCACCTCCATACAGCACCAATGCAGACACGAGCTTCAATGCGTCAATCGGGGTTTTGGATCTGGGTGGCTGGATCGGCCACAGTGGCTGATTCATTCGATGCGCCTGCGCGAGCCCTGTGGTCAGCAGCGCTTCCAATAGGGATTCAGGTGTCCTGGGCATGCCTTGCCATTGCTCAAGTTCTATTTGCCGGCGCAGGTCATCGGCGGCTGCCGGCCATGCAAGATAGAGTCCGTCCCTGCCCAGCCAGACGCGAGACTTTTCGGAGTTGGGGATCCAGCTCGTATGGGTTGCGGCGACGCGACGCAAGGCGGTCACCAGATACCGTTCGAGATGGTCGCCTGCAGCTTGCATGCCGCCACGGCTTGCGCGAGCCTTGAGATCCTGGTCAATGACAAGAGCCAGCGCGCGCTGGACCAAGTCGTCGAGGACATTGCGATCTACATAACCTCGCAGACCTCCCACACATTGCAGGAGCTGTGGGACGATGGAGTGGTTATGTTGTGCCAGATAGGCAATCACAGGTTGCGGCACGACCATCGCAATGGCAAGCAGGCCAGTGCTTCGGGTCATCCGCTTGGCGCTATCCCATTGAACGCAATAGTTCTGCGCCCGCTGGTCGGCGAGCCAGGTCCAGAGCGGTGCAAGGTAAGCTGGCCACCGGTGATCCTGGCTCGTGAGTGCCGTTACTTGCGTCATCGCGCGGTGCAGTTCGGCGCACATGCCGGCAATGAAAGTGGCCAGTCGCCAACGTGGCTCCAGCTGGCGGCGCACCGAGATGGTCGACCGGCCGGCAAAGATGTGACCGTCGGTTCCCTGAAGACTGTACAGGCCGGTCTCAAGGCCCATGCGCAGCAAGCCACCCGGTTCGCTGAAGAATCCCGCTGGCGTTGCGGGTAGCAGGTGTACGTAGGCAGCGTAGCCACTGATCAGTGGCAAGAGATCGCGCTCGAAGGTCTGGCGGTCAACGCCGTAGCACAGCTTGATGCGCCCGATGAGTTCGGAGTTTTCGGCAAGGATGGACGAGATTGGAAGTACCTGTATGGCCGAAGGGGTGGTATATCGACTGCTATCAGATGTCAACCGACTTCCCAGACGCAGGCTGGTGCCTGGATGTCCTCCACTGTCATATTCATCCATGGTGTTCGCCTTGGTCGGTCGATCCAGGCATCTCGCTGTTCGCCACCACGCCCGCGGCGGCAATTGCTTGTAGCGCTTTCCAGCCGTCTGCGATGGCGCCAGGGTCGGGCAAGGGTCTTACAGGGAAAGCGCTCTGCACGCGCGGGTCGCTGCGGTAGCGCTGAAGGAGCTTGCAGAACGGGCAATTTGCGGCAGTCGGCACGGTCCCCAGCGAGACCAGGAACTCACTGGCGCAATTCGGACAGGCGATCACCTCGAAGCTGGCAACTTTTGCCACCCAGATGCCATCGATGTGCGAGGCCAGATCGAACGCCCGGTCAAAGCTGATTCGTGATGGCGCCGCCGTAAGCAGCCGGTAGTGCCGGTATGCGCCGGTCAGGGCGTCCGCCGGCCCGAAGCCGTAGCGACGCAGGCGTTGATAAACCGCAGAGAAGAGAGATGCATCCGTGCGATACAGCAAGTTCGCGCTGTGATACCACTCCGGAGAGTCGGGCGCTCGGCCGCGCGGAATCGAGTTTGGTTCGTTGAACAGCAGGCGCTGCAGCATGCGGGGAGGAAGGCCCGTGATGCAATGGATGGTGCGCACCCGGGCCCCAAGCTCAGCGCAATCCATCGCTCGCTGGAGGGCATCGAGATGGCGCGTTGCGCGATGGGATAGGCGCATGGCTTATCAAACGGTTTGCGCAGTGGGAGACTGCGCGGCAGCCATTGGGCCCACCAGTGGCAAGGGTGCTTGGAGCAGTCGCAACAGGTCCTGCCGTGGTGGGAAGAGGGTGGCGGGTCCCACATTCGCAACGATGGCCCATATTTGGTCGACGCTCAGGTTGACGAGGAAGTCGGCTTGCGCAGCGTTCAATGCGAATCGGCAACAGGTCGCCACCCGGTCCTGCAGGATCCCCATCTTGATGGCGGTCAAGGCGTTCAGGTTGATGTACTGCACGTCGGACAAAGGGATATGGTTCATGGCTTTGCTTTCGATGGTGGACGGCGCCGTCGTCAATTGCGCATGGGTGCCTTGGCGGTTGGACCGAAGCGCAAGTCGATGTAAGCGATTTCTGATCAATTCGAGAATAGGGAATTTGTGGCCTGTCCGAAAGAGCCGGCATGCGTTTGCCACATGCAACTGCCGCCCGTTGCCGAGAAATGACTGGGTTATTGCGGATCGAGTTTGTGAAGCGAAGATTTGTGGATAGGCTGCGCGCGCGTCTCGCGACTGCTGTTCCACGAATTGGGACTTCTGGGCCTGTCCGGGCTGTCCAGCGACATGCGCGAATTCTTGGCTTCAGATGCGCTGGCGGCGGCCGAGGCAATCGACCACTTCGTCGAAGATGTGTGACGCGAACTGGCTGGCATGGGCGCCGCCATGCACGGGCATCGATACTCTGCTCTTCACGAGCGGCATCGGCGAACACGCGCCGCTGACCCGCAGCGTGTCGTCGAAGGCTGCGCCTGGATCGGCCTGGGCCTGGACGCCCACGCTCAAGGCTGCGAGCGCATCTCCAGCGCCAAAAGCTGCGTCACTGCGCTGCGACTGCGCACTGACGAGGAAGCCTTGATCCCGCGCCATGTGGCGGCTTGCCTTACCGCACATGGCAGCGGTGCATGGTCCTTGCGACAATGCCTTTTCGGCGCCAGCCGCGCACATCAAGATGGCTTCCTGGAAGGCTCCCGGGTCATTCTGGTTCTGGCTCCATCGATAGGTCGCCGCTGGGCCTGGTCCCTGGCCTATGCTCCGAGCGAACCGGTGCGTGTCAAAGTAGTTGTCGTCTCTTTTATGCTTCGAACGGCTGTATTTCGGTTTCGCCCGAACGCGTCTTGACAATGTAGTCCCGTACGGGGTTGAGCGTCTCAGCGCCGAAGGGCGACCAGTTGCGGGTCATTTTTTTTTGGCCCACTCCGTCGTTCGACCCTGGCAAGCGCAGCCGTCGCGACCAAGTTCGCCTGCTAGCCGACTCGCCAAGCCCTATTAACCTGCCCGCGGGATGGCACTTCGTCGGGCGCTGCCGGTTGGCCAAATCGCGTTACCACGCCGAGCCACCTCCCCTGCGTGAAGCGCTGACTGGTCTCAAGGTGACTTGCCACCGGGTGTCAGATGCGGGGAAAACGGTTCACAAGGCGACAGGATGCGTTTGCGGCAAAGCTTCACGCAGGATCTGGCTCCGGTAGGGTCCGGTGAAACAGGCCACTGGCGAACGAAACCTCTACCGCCATGTCGGCAATCACCTGAATCGTCGAATCCAGTGTACGTGACTGGTGTGCCACTACGAACAGGTTCGGTGGGAACGGTACATTGGGCAGAAGAACCTTGAGCTGTTTGTTTCTCACCTGCTCGCGCATCAGGTCAACCGGCAATATCGCCAGTCCCAATCCCGCCACTGTCATCCGAAACATGGTGGAGACACTGGTGCAGCCATGCACACGGGCCGGGCGGACTCCGTGCGTGTCAAACCACTGAATGATTATCTGGTGCAAATGCATGCCGCGTAACGCGGTAAAGATAGGAATGGCGCCCATCTCCTTGGGATCGAGGTCCTTCTTGCGCAGCTTGCGCAACAGCGATGGCGCGCACATCCAAGCGTTTCGCATGTAACCCAGAGGTCGACTGCTCACATCGAGCTCATTGATCGGGCCAGCCAGGAAGGCAATGTCCAGACGACGATCAATCAAACGCTCCTTGAGGTTTTGGCTCAAGTCAACGATCAAGTCGACATCAATTTGCGGATAGCGTTCGCCCAACTCCGACATCAATTGGGGCAGCCAAGTCAACGCCACGTTGTCGGAGGCGCCCACCCGTACCAGGCCACCCATCGGTTGAGCAGCGCCAGCGATATTTGCCAGTGTCTGGCTCAATTCCAGGACCTGCGCGCAAAGTGTCAATACTTCGCGACCTTTGGCGGTCGGTCGACGTTGGCGTATGTCCGGCTCAAACAATTTTGTGCCAATGGTCTCTTCGAATTCGCGCATGCGATTGGAGAGGGCCGGCTGGGTTGAATTGAGCCGTATGGCCGCAGCGGTAAAACTGCCAAGTTCGGCAATCCAGTAGAAGGCCTCCATTTGTTTGAGTGTCACGCCTCGAAACATAGCTGACTAGCATTCAAAAAATGGATAGGACATGATCAGATAATATCATTGGATTTTCTCAAGAACCCTCCCTAGAATCGATTTCGGTAGCACCAAATAGATCAACCAGACAGGAGCAGCGACACCATGGCATCAAAGGAGAATGGCGATAACCCGGATGCGATGCGGTTCATTGCAGCAGGAAGCGCCATGTACACGCGGCGCGTCTCTGTGTCCAGGAACAAGGACTTTTTGGACCTGGTCGAGCTCATTCGCAGTTGCGACATCAGTTTCATGAATATGGAGGGCCTTATCAGGGACGAGAAGGCGTACCCTTTGAAGCCCTATTCCTTTGCTTCGTACTTCAACGGCGAGACCTGGCTTGCCGAGGAATACAAGTGGACCGGTTTCAACATGTGCTCGCTGGCCAACAACCACACGACGGACTGGTCACCCGAGGCGATGTACACGACTGAAAAGCTCTTGGACGCTGCTGGCATAGTTCATGCGGGAACAGGTGTCAACTTGACGGCGGCCCGTCAACCGGCGTACGCCGATACACCCAAAGGGCGGGTTGCGTTGATTTCCATTGACTCGTCCTATGAGTACCACGAGTTTGCGCAGGTTCAGATGGCGAGTGAGCCCCGCGGTAGTGTTCCAGGGCGACCGGGTATGAACGGCATACGGTTCAATTGTTACTATCAGGTCGACAAGCAAACCCTGGTAGATTTGCGCGCCATCCAGAAAAAGTTGGGGTTGCGCATGCCGACAGTGAACAAGGAGGCTGACAACGAGGACGATCTATTTTTCTCGAATGGCGGTGCGCCAGGCATCCGCTTTACGCTCGGGGAAGAGGTCGGGTTTCACACGAAGGCTGTACAGAAGGACGTCGAAGCCAATCTGCGTTGGGTTGAAAATGCTGCGGCCATGTCCGATCATGTCCTAGTTACCCATCATACGCACGCACAAGGCGACCACAAGAGCGGACCGTTTGCGCTTGTACCAGCCCATTTTGTGAGGGACTTTGCCCACGCCTGTATCGATTCAGGAGCAACCGCGTTCCTTGGCCATGGGATGCACGGCAAGGGCGTGGAGATTTACAAGGGCAAACCAATTTTTTACGACCTAGGATGGTTCTCCTGGCAGGTCGAGACGCTAAGCCGCATCCCTTCAGACGGTTATGAAAACTGGGGTCTTGATGCCAATGCTACACCTACCGATTTTGCCAAGGCGCGACCAGGTGGTGGCTTTGGTAGTGCCGGCTTTTTTGACGGGGTGTTGTCTGAGTTCACCATGGATGGCGACAAACTGGTCGGTGTGAAACTGCATCCGATCACCATGGGACGTGAGCTCCCGGTGTGGCAACATGGACTTCCAATGCTTGCGCGCGGGGCTACTGCAAAGGCGATTATCGAGCGTTACCAGAAGATGTCAGAGGCCTTCGGGACGCGTATTGACTTCGAGGATGGTGTAGGTGTCATTCGACTTTAACCGTCAGTAGTGAAACGACAAACACAGGAGGTTGACTATGAGAAGCTTTTTTGTGGTCGCAGCAACGATCTTCATGCTGCTTTCTGGCGTCAGCGGTGCCAATGCCCAGACCCCCGCCGCGGCCGGCAAGCCGGTATACGGTGGAACCTTGATGGCAGGGATGCCGCTTGACCTTCGAAACCTGAACGCGGCCATTTTCAACGCCACCCGAACAGGCCAACTGGTGTCGGTCAATCTCTTCGACGGGTTGCTGCAGCACAGTACCTGGGGTGATGGAAAGCTGATGCCGGGACTCGCCAAATCCTGGAAGATGAGTTCCGATGGCCTGGTCTATACCTTTGACCTGGAACGCGGAGTCACATGGCATGATGGAAAGCCGTTCACCTCGGCTGATGTCAAGTTTGGCATCCAGGACATCTGCCTGCCACACCACCCGGTGGGGCGGTTGAATTTTTCTAACATTAAGAGCATTGACACCCCTGACGCCAATACGGTGGTGATCACACTCAAAACCTTCGATGCTGCGTTTTTGGGCCGCCTCGATCCCAAGTGGTGTGCAATGGCTCCCAAGCACCTGTATGAGGGCACAGACATTCCGAACAACAAGTACAACTGGGCACCCGTGGGTACTGGTCCATTCAAGTTTAAGGAATGGGTGCGTGGCAGTCACATGATTTTCGAAAAGAACGAGAACTATTGGCGCAAGGGTTCCAATGGCGAGCGACTGCCGTATTTGGATCGATTGGTGTTCAGAGTCATTCCTGACGAGACAACTTTGATCTCTTCGTTGGAGAGCGCCAGCATTGACTATATTCCGCCGCTTGACGTCGTGCCAAGTGCAGAAATTCCTCGATTGAACAAGACCAAAGGCGTAAAGACCATCACTTGGCCCTACGCCAACAAAGACATCTTTTTCCTGTTTTTCAATATGGACCGTCCAGTGACGCGCAACGTCGATGCACGGCAGGCGTTGGCACACCTGGTTGACACGCAGGACATCATTACCCGTGTGTTCTCCGGTTCCGCAATTGCATCCAGCTCCAAGGATGTCGGTTTTCTGACCTGGTTCACGGGCACTAATGCGCCGTACTATGCCTACGACCTCAAACGCGCAGAGGAACTGCTCGACAAAGCGGGATTCAAGAAAGACAAGGACGGCAAACGTTTCCAGCTAAATCTGACCATCACCACGGAGTCACCGGAATTTCTGCAGATTGCCAACCTGTTGAAAACGTCATTTGCGCGGGCAGGTATCGCGTTGGACATTAAGGTCTACGATGCGGCTGCCGCCACTGAGCGTGTGTACAAGAAGCTGGACTACGACCTGCATATCCAGACCGTCGCCGTGGGGCCGGACCCATACTTGCTCAATAAGACCTGGCACTCTTCGAACATCGGGGCAGGATGGATAACCAATGCGTCCGGCTACAAGAATCCAAAGGTCGACCAAATGCTGGATGAAGGTGTGCGCATCGTCGATGTGGGAAATCGGAAAGCAGCTTACGGGGCAATCCAGAACATCTTGATGACTGACTTGCCAATGTTGCCGATTGCGAGTTCGCTGAAGGTCTTTGCTTTTAACGATCAGCTGGGAGGTTTTCCCATCGGGTACACCTATCGGGAGACACTGGCGGGCGTGCACTGGCTCAACGCTGTTCCGAAGGGGCGATAGCAATGGTGCGACTACATGCCCGTTTCCTTTGGTGCTGCCAGTCGATAGCATGCGTTTGCGGGAGTTTCGCTTTGCGGCTCTCCTAACGATGCGCGTTCCCTACGCCCTGAATCGCCTGTTGCAGGCGATCCCGATCACTCTCGGGATTCTTATTTTCAGTTTCATCCTGATCAAGCTCGCACCTGGCGATCCGATCACGATGTTTGTCGGCGACGGTGGAGCGTCGCCCGAGTACGTGGCTGAATTGACACGTAGGCTCGGCCTGGATCGCCCGATACATGAACAGCTAACCCTCTATCTGTGGCGCTTGTTGCAGGGAGACCTCGGCACGTCCATACATCAAGGCAGCAGTGTCTTGAGTGTGATCATGGCACGGGCGCAGCCCACGATCGTGCTGATGGCCTGTGGCATTACCAGCGGTGTCATCGCGGGCGTGCTGCTGGGTGTGTATGCGTCGGCAAGACCATACTCACGGCGCGACAACGTCATCATCGTTGCATCGCTGGTCCTGTATTCGCTGCCGGGCTTTTGGCTCGGGCAGATGCTGATCTTGGTATTTTCGGTCAAGTTGGGAATGCTGCCTGCAGCGGGGATGTCGTCGTTTGTGGTGGGTGCCGGGGCGCAGTGGCTTGACTATGCGACGCACCTGGTGCTACCAACGATCACGCTTGGTGCCGGGCTCGCTGCATTTGTCATGCGCTTCGTCCGAACCAGCATGATTGAAGCATTGGGTCAGGATTACATTCTGACTGCCAGATCGAAGGGGCTCAGCGATCTGGTGATTTTTTACAAGCATGCCTTGCGCAACGCGTTACTACCGGTGGTGACGTACGTCGGATTGAGAGTTGGCCACATCTTGTCGGGGGCTGTCGTGATCGAGTCGGTATTTGGCTGGCCTGGGCTCGGTCGCCTGTTGATCGACTCGCTGTTTGCACGCGACTACCCCTTGATCATGGGCATGTTCATCGTGGTGTCCTTCTCGGTTGTGCTGGTGAACCTGGCCGTTGATATTTTGTATTCCTACATCGACCCGCGGATCAGGGCGCAATGAAGGACTGGCACTTCTTGCGGCAGGCCCATTCATTGTGGGAGCGATTCAGCCCCAATCGGCTGGGAGTCTTTGGCCTGGTGATTCTGCTGTTTTACGTGTTGATTGCGCTGTTTGCCAATGTGCTGGCGATTTATCCACCGCTCATGACCGGTAGTGGACCCTCGTTTGCAGGTCTGTCCGCTGCGCATCCGTTCGGTACCGACAACCTGGGACGCGACATATTCAGTGAAACACTATATGGGGCCCGTGCCACCCTGGTGGTCTCGTTTCTGGCAGTTGTGGCATCCACCGTAGTCGGCCTCGGCTTCGGCGCGATTGCGGGCTATTTCGGCGGTTGGGTGGATGAGGCGCTAATGCGTATCACCGAAGTTTTCCTGGTGATACCGGCAATTTTTCTGGCCCTCGTGTTTGTATCCATCTTCGGTGGCAGTGCATGGAACGTGGTGGGTGTCATCGCATTGTTGTCCTGGCCACAAATGGCGCGGCTTGTCCGGGCCGAATTTCTCGTGATCAAGGAGCAGACTTATATCGATGCAGCGCGCACAAGTGGAGCCGGCAATTTGCACGTGATCTTCCGCGAGATCCTTCCCAACGCGATTTCAACGGTCATCGTGAATGTTTCACTGACCCAGGCAAGCGCAATCCTGATTGAGTCAAGTCTGAGCTTTCTCGGGTTTGGTGATCCGGCGGTGGTGAGTTGGGGCCTGATGTTGCACAACGCCCAGAAATACTTCAACCAGAACTGGCTCATGGCCTTCATCCCGGGCTTATCGATTTTCCTGACGGTGCTGGCCCTCAATCTGGTCGGCGAAGGCTTGGCTGAAGCGCTCAATCCGCGCCGGAATGTGAGGGCAGCTTCGCTGCCGCGATGATGCCAACACCTACCGATGGGCTTGCGCCCCAGGGCACTGACGAAGATGTGCTGCTGCGTGTCCGCCGTCTGGCCATGCATATTGTGCGGGGCACGGAGGTAGTGCATGCAGTTGATGGCGTAGACCTCGATGTTGGCCGCAGGCAAATTGTCGGCCTGGTGGGGGAATCCGGGTCGGGTAAGACGATGACGTGCAGAACCATCATGGGGCTGTTGCCCCAGGGTGGGACGGTTTCGCAAGGCCAGATCCTGTTCAAGGGCCGAGATCTATTGCAACTGCCCAAGGACGAAATTCGCGATATTCAGGGTCGGGAGATCGGCATCATTTTTCAAAACCCATCTTCTTTTTTGAACCCGGTGATGCGCATCGGAGAGCAGATTGTGGAATCTGTCATGTTGCACCAGGGGAAGACCCGTCGCGAAGCAAAACAGCATGTCATCGAGGCCTTGTTGAAGTTGGGTCTGCCCAGGGCGAAAGCTGTTTTTGACTATTACCCGCACCAGCTCAGCGGTGGGATGCGCCAACGGGTCATGATTGCCATGGCAATGGCTTGTCAACCGGACCTGCTGATTGGTGATGAATGCACCACCGAACTTGACGTGACGACGCAACTGCAGATCCTCGAATTGCTCAAGGAGTCGGTCGTGGCGGCGGGGTCATCGTTGCTGTTGATCACCCACAACCTGGGTGTTGTGGCCTACATGTGCGATACGGTCTACGTCATGTATGCCGGGCAAGTGGTTGAAGCGGCAAACGTGTTTGACCTGTTTGATGATCCCAAGCACCCGTATACCGTAGGGCTGTTGAAATCAACCCTCAGTATCGAGGGCGGCAACGCTGAACTTGTGTCCATCAAGGGATCGGTCGCGGATCTAACCGATCCCCCGGCGGGCTGCAGGTTCCACCCACGGTGTCCACGTGCAATGGAGCAATGCAAGACTACTATGCCCGGTACTTTGACGGTAGGTGCGCAGCACACGGTTTCATGCTTCCTCTACACGTGAGTTCGATGATGCAGCCGCTCTTGGACATCATCGCCGTCAAAAAGTCTTTCAAGGTACGAGGAACCGGGGTAGTAGTCCGGGCTGTCGATGGAGTCAGTTTCTCCATTGGCAGGAACGAGACCTTTGGCCTGGCAGGCGAAAGCGGGTGCGGTAAAACGACGTTGTCGCGTTTGATCATGGGCTTGGCCGACCCAACCGAAGGCACCATACGTTTCGCCGGGAATGATATTGCGAAACAAAGTCCACAACAATACAAGCACTATCGGCGCAATGTGCAGATGGTGTTTCAAGACCCCTATGCTTCGCTCAACCCACGCAAGACGGTTGGCGAATCCCTGAGCTTGGCATTTACGGTGCATGAGCCGAACAGCCGGGAAAGCATTGAGGCGCGAGTGTGCAAGTTGCTCGAAGACGTGGACTTGCGGCCAGCGGGAGCATTTCTGTCGCGCTATCCGCATCAGATCAGCGGCGGACAGCGTCAAAGGGTGGCGATCGCGAGGGCGATTTCGCTCAATCCCCAGTTGGTGCTGGCCGATGAAGCGGTCGCTGCGCTGGATATGTCGATCCGGGCCGAGATCCTGAATCTGTTGAAGAACGCACAAGTCAGAACCGGCGCAAGCTATCTGTTGGTATCTCACGACCTCTCCGTGTTGCGAAACATGTGTGATCGAATTGGAATCATGTATCTTGGACGGCTGGTGGAACTGGCCACAAGTGAGCAGTTGTTCTCGAACCCCCAGCATCCGTATACGAAGGCGTTGCTTGCCGCCACCCTCGTGCCCAATCCGCGGATCGAGCGAGCGCGCAAGCGTATCGTGCTCGCTGGTGACGCCGCGTCCCCGGTTGGCAATTCGCACGGATGCCGGTTCAGTGGCCGGTGCCCGATTGCTAAAGAGAAGTGCCGCCAGACCGAACCCGGCCTCGTGGACATGAACGCCGGGCACCAAGTAGCTTGCTACTTCCCGGGAATGGCCTGAAGGCCTGTATCCATGGCTAGGAAAGCTCCCGGATGACACCCGCAATGTATTTCTCCGACAGTTATGAGTCTGCGCGGGCGCGGATTGTGGCGGCTTGTGACAGTGCTGGGTTGCTGCTGCAATCATTTGAGCATCCCGCCGTGAAGACCCCATCGGGTGGGCCAGCAGTCTGCGACGTCGCATGGGTCGGCGATAAGAATGCTTCGCGTGTTCTCGTAACGTGCTCCGGCACGCACGGGATCGAGGGCTTCTACGGCAGCGGCATCCAGCTCGGCTGGGTCCTGGAGAAGAGGTACCTGGAGCTACCCGACGATCTTGCGGTTCTCCATGTTCATGCCATCAACCCGTATGGATTTTCCTGGCTGCGCCGCGTCAACGAGGACAACATCGACCTGAATCGAAACTTCTTCGATTCAGCACGGATTCCGCAGAATGAGTCGTACAAGTCGGTGCACGATTTCATCGTGCCGGTCGGCTGGGGCCAAGACGAGCCGGTACAGATTCAGCACCGGGTCGATGAATATGTCGCAGCGCATGGGCAGAAAACATTCAATGCGGCCGTGATGGGAGGGCAGCACACGCATGCCGACGGCCTCTACTACGGCGGCCTGACCCCGGTTTGGTCAAACCATACCCTGCGGCATATCAGCGACACCTTTTTGTCCCGCGCGCAACACATTGCCGTCATCGACCTGCACGCCGGGCTTGGCCCTTTTGCACACGCGGAACTGATCTGTCGCCATCCGCCCGGAAGCGAAGCGCTCGACCGGGCGCGATCCTGGTACGGCAGCTCCGTCTCCTCGCCGGCGGCGGGCGACTCAAGCACCCCCACGGTTGACGGGAACCTGAGAATGGCGTTCGGGCGGTGGTGTGAACAAGCAAGCGTGACGGCGATAGGCATCGAGGTGGGAACCCTGCCGCTCAACGACGTTTTGATGGCGTTGTACGCCGACAATTGGCTGTATGCGCGAGGAGACCCTGGCAGTGCGCTCGGAGCACGCGTCAAGTCCGACATGCTGAGCGCCTTCTATCCCGCGTCGGATGACTGGAGAGGCTTGGTCTACGCGCGTGCAATCGAGATCATGCAGCAGGCGCTCGAAGGCCTGCGACAGGCTCGTTAGGCCGCTGCAGGAGCAAGCATCGTGAAACGGCGCCCGCGATATTGCCGAGTCTGGAGAGTGAATGGCCATTAGCGCGCAGAGTCTCGACGAACTGGCAAGTCGCGTCGAACACGACCTGGAGTTGTTGGACTACCCCAACTCCGACTGGCTCATGATGTCTGATGGCAATTCGGGCGAACGGCTGCTCGATGTGGCGATTGTCGGTGCAGGGCAGGCCGGCCTGGCGTTGAGTTTTGCGCTTCGCCGCGAGCGCGTGCGCAACGTGGTCATTTTCGAGCGTGAGGTTGCAGGGCGTGAAGGACCTTGGCGAACCTATGCACGCATGCGGACACTGCGCACGCCAAAGTATCTCACCGGGCCGGATCTGGGCATCCCGAGTCTCACGTTTCGCGCCTGGTTCGAGGCGCAGCCGGCACTGGGTACGTGGCAGTCGCTGGAGCGAATCCCGCGACTGATGTGGATGGACTATCTCGATTGGTATAGAGCGACGCTCAACATCAAGGTGGAGAACGGCACCGAGGTCGAAGCGGTTGAACCCGATGGAAACGGCAGCTTGGCACTATGGGTGCGATCGGTGGCCGGCCGCCAGCGCGTGTTGGCTCGCAAAGTCGTGTTCTGCAACGGAATGGATGGAGCGGGTGAGTGGCAAATTCCCGAAGAGTTCAAGGCGGCGATTCCCCCGCATCTACGAGCGCACACGTCCGAGTGCACGGACTTTTCCGCGCTCAACGGCAGGCGCGTCGCCATCCTGGGCGCAGGCGCGGCTGCAATGGACGCGTCGACGGTCGCTTTGCAGCAAGGAGCGGCGCGCGTGGATCTTTTTTGCCGCCGCGCGACATTGCAGGGTGAAGAACCCCGCGGCTGGCTCGAGAACAACGGTTTCCTGAGACACTACTTTGAGCGAGACGACGCCAGCCGCTGGTGGATCATGCGCCGGTTTCTGGAAAAAGGGTCGCCGGCGCCGACGTGGAGCCTCAAGGAGGCGGCCAGCCATGCCGGATTCAATCTCCATCTCGATTGCCCCTGGAATCGGGTCAGGTTTGAAGGTGGTCAGATCAGTATCGAGACTCCGAAAGGGACGTTCACGTCCGACTTTGCAATGTTCGGGACCGGCCTTGTGGTCGATCTCAGGCGCAAGCGCGAATTTGCCCCAATCGTTGAACATATTGCCACCTGGGGTGACCGGTATCGCCCGCCGCCGGAGGAGGAATATCCGCCGCTTGGTCGCTATCCGTACCTGGGCCCCGCTTACGAATTCCTGGAGAAGCATCCAGGTCAGGCGCCCTACTTGAGGAACATTCACCTTTTCAATTGGGCCGCAACGCCGAGCAATGGCGTTAGCGGATCGTCGATCACAGGGATGAAATTTGGATTGCAGCGGATCCTCGCGGGGCTGACCCGGGATCTCTATATGCGTATCGCAGACAGGCATGCCGCGGCATTTCCAGTTCGGAAATACGGCTGAAAGGATGTTCGTCCGGGTGCGTGAGATCGGCAGGGTGTTTAAATCACCCGAGTCCCCGCGTACAGCGGTATTCTTGGCCTTGATGTCATTGCGCCTTGGTCCGCAAGGCATACGGGCTTGTCTGGACCGACTCAAAGAAATGCCCGACGAAGGACGGATTGAACTTGCCTTTCGCGCGAAGGCGCGCCCGGCCAGTGTCGGTGTCGGCCTGACCGACGCCGTCCTTGTCGAGGATGACACCGTAGACGTCGGCGGCGTAGGCGGCAGTAATCAGGTCATTGAGGAAATCTGGCACCCACGCCCGGCTGCGCTCAATGATGGTTCCGACGCTGCCGGATCAGGAGGCTGGCGTGTCGGTGTCCGCCGCCATGGAGCGGGCTGCGCGCGCGGTCAGTCAGCCGGTTCGCATCAGCTAGGCCCGGCTGCTCACGCGGTTTTTTTTGATCGACGTCGAGCACTGCGCCCTTTGCGGCGGCGAGCTCAAGATCATCACCGGCTTCGTGCAGGCCCCGGTGTTCGAACGCATCCTCACGCACCTGGCCTGGGGCTGCAGGCGTGGGCGTCGCCTCGGACACCAGCGGGCGGCCACCTGCAAGAAGCTGCATGATTTGAGGTCGTACTGCGTCGCAACAGACGCAATGCCTGAGCCTTTCGCATCGAGCGGCTGGACTGGTACATGGGCGGCTCGCTGGTGCTTGCGCTGGCACGTCGCGCCCGCTCGTCCACAGGTGCTCAGCGCGCCGGGGTGATCGACTGATGCGCACTTTATCGTATGCCCTCAAGCGCAAGCCCCAGGCGTTTAAGGGGTTGGTGGGTGTTTCGCGACGCCGGCCAGCCGTTTTCGCGCGAGGCGTACTGGCGCACTTGCGAGCAACTGGAGCTGAGGCTGTCCCAGCGCCAAGCGTGCCTGGGCATCGTCGCGTTGCTGGAGATGGTCGGGCGCAACGGAGTCGAGGACGTGCCGACCCAGCAGCTCGACGAGTTGCTGGTGGCCGGTGAACCCGACGTCAAACGCCTGCGCGAGGAGTTCGCCAAGCACAAAACCGAGGTGCCGCAGGTGAACGTTCAGATCTGGCCAGCGGCCAGTGATGACGCTTTGCTGCCCAGCGCGCAAGAGACACCTGAATTCAAACACGAAGGGGCGGCAGCATGAACGCCGCATCCCTTGCATCAGATGACAGTGCGCGAACCGCGTTGCCGCTCACTGAGCTGAGATTCCACACCGTCGGACGCCTGTGGCCGGAGTTTTCCCAATGATCGGACAAGGAGGGCTGGCCAGCCTCACGTTTCCTGGGCGCCCTGCTCGTGCATGAACTGGCCGAGCGCGGCAAGTGGTGCACCGAGTGCCATCGCAGTCGCTTGCAGTCCCAGCTTGATCGAACTAAAACTCTGGCCAGCTTCGAGTTCGCCGATGCGTATGCTCTCCAACGCCCATGTTCTGGCCCTGTCCAGCGGCGTTGCCTGGCTTGACAAGGGAGCCATGGTCCTGATCTTCGGCCTGCCCGACGTTCGCAAGAGCCATGTCGGGTGCTGAGTTCTAAAGGGGCGAACCGGCATAGCGATCCACGCACTTGTTGCGATTGGCCTGCAACGGTATCCCGGACCTGCCGGGATACCGTCACATTAGTTGCTGAACCTCTCTTTCGTTCAGCCTGCGTTCGCCAATTGTTTCCACTCGGCGCTGGAGAGGTCGATCATCTTGCCGCCGATCGCCTCGAAGTCCGTCGCACGGTCATAGTCTTCGACCTCCTGCGAGTAGTGGGTCACGGCGTTGACCAGCGCATAGCCCGAAAGCCTGCCTTCTGAAATCAGGTTACGCAGCACGCCAGATCGCTCGTTGTCGTTCAGGCCATAGCGGTTGGCCAGCACCTGCACGCTGCGCACAGGGTCCCCAGTCAAGGGAATCTGCAGTGTCTTTTGCAGCTTGGCCGCGCATTGCCGGAATGTTGCCTCCGACACTGCGGCTTGCACCACGTCGCGCACTTTCAGAAAAAAAGCCTGGTCGTCAGCGCGCAGCGTGTCGTCCTGAAACACCTGGAAGTCTTGTGCATCAGAGCCAAGCGTGCGACCCAGGTGCGTCTTGCGCAGTGCGCGCTCCGGCGCAATGAGTCCATTTCGGCATACCAGCCGGTACAAAAGTGGCTGAACCGACAGCGTGCCTTCGCCCACCTCGGAGTTCGAGACCACGACGCCGGCCTGCACAATGTCGCCGGGAGCGACCTCCATCTGGATACGCGGTGTTACCACCTTGACGTACATCCGGGTTTCGGTCAACTCGACCGACTCGAAACGAGCCTGTGGCAACTCCAGCAGAATCGGCAGCACGCTTTGCGCCAGGTCGAAATTGTCCAGGCGCCGGTAACGTTCTGAGAGCACCGCCCGGACCTTGCCATCCAACGTGCGAAGCATGCGCCGCTCGTCCTCACCCTGCAGCCAGGTGTTCACGTTTTGGTCCAGCAGCGTTGGCTGGGTCTGGCGCATGCGCTCGAAGTACGGGAAGGGAATCTTCAACTTTTCAGCGAGCTGGCGCCGTGCCAGCGGCGTGATGCCGTAGTGCGCGGTGCCGGCGCTCTCCTTGATTGCCAATTGGGTTTCCCCGTCTTGGGCCGTGTCATGGCGCAGCAGCGCCGAGGGCACGATCAAGTCGCGTTTGGTTGACTGCTGGCGCTCCAGTTCCTGGGCCATGTCGCTGAGACTACGTCCTGTTTTCATATGAACTCCTTGGTTTGAAACAATTGCGGAGTCAGCAGTGCCCCGGCGGGGCTTGCATGCATCCCCGCGTGGGTAGAAATTGGACCGGTTCTGCCGGTCCGGGAAATCGCACCGGCATTGATGCCGGTGCAGTTGTTGGCGTGGGATGGACACCCAATGTGCCGAGGTCCCCGCCAAGAGCCTGTTGCTGGCAGGCCCTTCGGAAATTCAAGACATCAAGCGCCTGGTGCTCGCCGCTTGCGCGAGCCCCAGACGTCGGCCCAATCGGCCCCTTGGCGCCATGGCACATATACCTGGACGCGGCGCTGAGTGCCATTGCGGGACTCCTTGCGCAATCGGCGCGCAAGTGCAAACGCGGCGGCCTGGCCATCGAAATCGCCATCCGCGTCGTTGTCGGCGTAGATGTGGACCTCCAGTACCTGCTCTGGTAGCCAGAGCCTCTCAAGATTGCCGGCGCTGATGCCGGCCCAGACCCTCTTGCCGGTAGCAAGGTGCACGGCGATGGCCGTCTCTATGCCTTCGGCAAGCGCCAGTACCGCTGCGGGTTCGAACAGGCGCACTGCAGCCCCTTGGATGCCACCGGAGAGAACCTTCTTTGCATCGGGGTGATTGGCCTTGTGCCCGTCCTGCAAGTAGGTTCGGTGCAGGCTGATGGCATGCCCGTCGGCACCCTGGATGCAGGCGAGCATGGCCGGATGTTCAGCGACCAGCTTGGACCGTCCGTTGACATCCTTTTCGTAGTAGCCTAGGCGCGGGTGACAGCGCAGCACCTTGGGATACCGATCCAGCCACAGTCCACGCCCGCGCAGGTAGCGGTCGACATCGTCGCCAACTGTCACGGGATGGGCTTCGTCCCACAGCCGTTTGGCCAGCTTCTTCATGCGCTGCGCGGACGGCTCTGGGGGCGGCGCTGGTGGTGGCAAGGTTGCCGACCCAATGACCCCCTGCACCTGTTGCATCGCAGCCTTGAAGTCAATGCCTTTGACCGCCTGCAGCAGCTTGAAGCCGCCACCAGGGCCGCAGCTGCGGCAATGGTAGTTTCCTTCACCAAACTTGTCGGTGTACTGAAAGCGATCGGTGCCGCCGCAAAGTGGACACGGCTGGTTGCGCCGAGACAGGATGCTTGCATCCACATCCAGGCTGTCCAGAATCGATGTCCAGCGGCCGTGGGCGCGTTCGAGCAGGGCTTGTACCTTTGCGTGGAACTCAGGGTTGCGCATGGCTTGGTCCTGAGTTCGTTGTATTCGCAGCAACTGGTGGCTGCTGCAATGGCGGATTAGATTGCGCAGTGCACCGGGCTTGCCGCGGTCGCTGTGCGCGGTCTGACCGTGTCAAAGTGGTACTTGACATGAGTTTCTCCTTTTGTGTCGTCATGGACATCCGAACAGGTCGGACTGCTTGCCGGACTGCTTCATCTGTTCGTTGATCCACTGGGGATTGCGCGCGAGTTGCAACTGCACCCACTGCGGGTTGTCCAGCACAGCCTCACGCACCCATGCCGGAAAGCGCTGCAGCGTCGCCGACATCCAGCCCTTGACTCCGGCGCGGATATGGTCACGTAGCTCCTGGGCATCGAGCTCCCCGCAATAGGGAGCTGGCGACAAGGGGCTGCAACCCACGACGTGCAGGCATTGCACGAAAGAAAACGGCTGGGTGTCCTTATCCCGCTCGGTAAAGATCCAACTCAGGGTGTCGAATTTCTCGTCCAACGGTTGCTCGGGGTCGGCCAGATGGACGATCTCCTGTAGCAGCCGCCAGTGCAGGAACACAATTTCTTCCTCGCTCCAGGGCATGGGTGTGTCCGACGTGTCGGCCAGGCCATCGTTTGGAAGCCAGCATTGCAGCAAGAGGCAGTCTTGCCGATGCCTGAGCGTTTCGACGATTTGCTGCAATGCGCAGGAAAAGGTTGCCGGGTTTGGCAATCCAGACAGGGCACGGGTATCGTGCATCGCTACCTCCTTGAACGGTAAGAGGCAGCGCCCGCCATGTGGCAGAGTGACTGCCCGTGATGGGTGGAACATTCCGGCATCAGACCGGGGACTTTGTATGCGGAGCTTGAAGGCCGGCTTGTGGCGGTTGTGACCGCCAGGGTCGGTGTGCCGGCGAACCGAGGGAAAGGGCAAGCGGGGCGAGGGTGTGCAAGGCGTTGCCGATTGCACCCTCACCGCGTTTGTCGATTCGCGGTACTTGCAAAGCCCGTTCACGGAACAGGTCGAGTTCGGGCAAGGACCAAGGCGCGAATCGGGTCCGCACGCCAAGGCGATGTCAGTTTGCCAATGACTTGCCGGATTTGGATGCAGGGCCAGTTACTGCATATTCGGGAAAGATATCCGCGCCAGCGCGAGCGGTCAAGGCGTTGCGACGGCAGTTCTGGGGCTGATGCCGATATGCGCTGCATTCGTTGCGATATGCCGGTGGGCGCAGGGCCATTCACCGCAGATCATCGGTGCACATCAGGTGTCAACAGGAGTCGCAAGGTGACAAACAGCCAGATTGTTCGCATCGACCAGGGCGGAGTTAACGCCCGGATCATCGCCCGGGAGACCAAGACCGATTTCCGGCGCGTAGAGGCTGCCAGCATCAAGATGCCGGTGTGCTTCACCAGTGCGGAGGGCAAACGCACCTTTGTGCGGCGCTTTGGCCCGATGCAGCTCAACATGTATTTCATTTCGGTGATTGCACGCACGCAGCTCGAATCGGTGGATGTACTCAAGGTCGAGAAAACCATCCGGGCCCAGATGGACAACGTTAGTGGCAGCATGAACAAGTCACTCGACGCGGCAGAGGCCTTGTGCCAGCACCACGGTGTGACCCGTCTGGCAACCTATGACACCCAGCCTTTGGAAATGGAGGTTGGTGTGATCTCGTCGACGACGCGGCGCTATCTGGAGATCCTTGCCAAGCTCGACCAGCTGATGCCGATGCTCCAGACGCTGGAGATTCACGATGTGCTCACGCTGGAAGAAGTTGTCAACCAGCGCTCGATCCTCAAACGGCAGGTACGCAACATCGCCTTGTCAGTCCGTGGTTTCGCGAATGGCTTGCGCCGGCGCATGCGCACACCAACTGCGGCCTCTGATGATGAGGCGCCTCGCCTGAACCGCCCCTTGGATGAGCCGCTGCTACCTGGCAGCGATGGCACAGCAGTCGCGCTGGTGGATTCGGTTGACGAGATGGCTGGCGACGGAGATAGCCGACAAGAGCTAGATGCCGGCGTCGAAGTAGGGGTCACAACGATCGCTGGTGACGGCCTGGTCTCGTTACCTCAATCGGACGACCGTCCAACTTGATTAGGCATTCTCATCGTTTCTCATGAACTCCCGGGGCTTGCCATGATGGGACCTGCCGGCCCCTTCACGCGCTTTGTACTGGCATCTCGATGCCGCCTCGAGTTCGAAGGCCGTCAGTCCCCCGATGGCCGCATCCGTCACGGGGCGAAGGCGTGGCCATGATTCGAGTACGCAGCTCGGAGTCCGACTTCGTTGTGCATTGCACACGGGGTTCGAGCAATGTCAGTCCATATGGCGGCTCAGTTGACGCCAAGCATGTCAGCTTATATCCGTAAGTTTGGCAAACGATCACCAGTGGCTTTAGTCTTTAGAGGATCATCTTCGATGAATCCAGCGTCCCGCAGCGCATTTATGACCGACCGCAAAAGGTGAAGTTCCAGCGCTTGGCTTTTTTGACGCCGGACCGCGCGCAGGCGTTGGAAGCTGCGCCTGGCAAATCTGGCACTGTTGCAATGTTTCATGAGGAGCCCTGATTAGTTGCACATGAGTCGATGCTATCGCTGCGAATGCGGCCCGCGCATCACCAGGATTGTGGAAAGATCCCCTGGCGTCGTCGCTTCGCCCAGCGTGATTTCGGCAGAGACGCTCTGACAGAGAGTACGCAGGCAATTTTGAAGATGTCCTGGAGTAGATGAGGCCATGCTCAAGGCGCCGTTGGCGAAGTAGGCGAAGTAGGCGAAGTAGGCGAAGTAGGCGAAGTAGGCGAAGTAGGCGGGGGAGGTGGTCTGGGCCAATCCGACCGATGGGGGAAAAATGGGGGCAAGCGGCACCTTCGAGTGGGCGGCCGTGGCGTGCCGTTGTCGCCCGTCGTGACCGGGGCCATTCGGCATGACGCTACGCAACTCGATGCGGTGCTCCAGGCGATCATGGTCAAGCGCAAGACGCCATCGAACCGACGCAGCAAGCATCTGTGTGCAGACGCCGGATACCGTGTTCGGTCTGCCCTTGAGAGCATCGCGGCGCATGGCCGCATTGCACACGTGGTCAGTCGTCCCCAAGAGGCCGAGTGCCGGAAATCTTTGCGCGACATCAAGGTCAACGTGGCCTTGACCATTTGGCTGGGTGCAATGAATGAATCTACTTTCACCTTCCGGGTTGAAGAAGAGTTGGAAGAAAATTTTGCATCGGCTGCGAAGGCCAGCGACAGGACTGGTGCCCAACTTTTGCGTGACTTCATGCGCGAGTTCGTCAAAAAGCAGCAAGATGCCGCCGAGCATGGCGCCTGGTTTCATCGCCAGGTGCAGGTCGGGTTGGATTCTGCCAACGCGGGCAATCTGGTGCTTGCTGGAGATGTTGAGGCAGAGTTCGCCTAGCGCAGAGAACAAACGCGTCGAAAGCTTAAAGCCAAATCGTGTTTTTTCTGGACACCTGAAGCGCTCCATGACTACCGCACGATCTATGACTACATTGATGCAGACAATCCGAGGGCAGCGCTGACCCCTGGGCCCTGGAAAAGCTATTTTCTGAGAAGGTCCGGCATCTGATTGATCACCCGGGACTTGATCTTGGTCAGATAGGTCGCATCACTGGCAAGCGAGAGTTGGTGATTCACAAGAACGAGAACTATATTTGATATTCGACATGACCGACGAACTGGTGCGTGTTTTGCGCGTGCTCCACGCAGCCAGGCGATGGCCGCCCGCGGATCGTTGAGGTCACCTTCCACGATGCGAAGCCGGGAGCGGCTAATCTCCGTAACGCAGGGACAAACGCCCGCGGCAGTACTCGCCGGGAGAAGACCACAATCAAGACGCTGCTTCACAGCGACATCAAGGGCCAGGGACTGGGGACGTTGATCCCGGATGCGATCCTCCATACATGGGGCAAGATCCACGGGTGGCCGACGCAAAGCACAAGTCGCTGCACCCGTCCGCAAGCGCGCCGAATGGTCCACATCGCGAGGACCTGTACCAAATGGCCGCATACCTCGGCCGGTTAGTTCCTCCAGAAGGCAGAACTTCCTAGTGCTTACTGCGCGTACCCGCATAACCCAGCACGGCCGGAGACCCCATAGCCCAAGCAGTTCAGTCCCTGGAGTTTGGATGGCAACAGGAACGTCGTGTTCACTGCGCTTTCGCATGTCGCATCGGACGCAGTGGCAGAGTTTCGCGATCGGCCAATCCGAATGGCGCCGGAGTGACACGACTGGCGCGAACCGGCAAAGCTGCGTACGGGAGGCGCGGCATACAGACTTCTCGTTGACGGGCGGGTCCATGAATTGAGGATTCAGGGATTTGGTGGGTGTCTGCGCCCACGCGTTATCCTGCAAACAAAACAAAATCAGCCAACATCCGTGATGCAGCGGTACATCGCAGGGCCCCAATAGATGATCATGGAAGTGGCGGACGACAATAGGAGGAGGCAAAGAACTGGTCTCCAGGGTCAGGCTGCGTTCGAGGCTCTGGCCGCGAGCTGGGGTGACTCACTGACATTTCGCAGCGTTACTGCGCATGCTCTGGTTGGAGCTTCGATGACGACGGTCGACCATCGATTCGGCCGGTGGGCACCTCATGGGCGTTGAAGCCGCCGTGCACGCATTTGACGCAAAGGCGTTTGCTGCGCGGTGCCTTTCATTGGATCTTGAGGTCGGCAAGAGCGATGCCCGGATTCATCAAATTGGGGCAATCCGCCTCCAAGCTGACAAGGCTCCGAAAGATTTCGGACATAGTGGCGGGTCCCTTGGACCCGCACTGGTGCGGCTGGACGCCTTTGCGCAAGGTGCAGAGTTCAATCTCGGCCACAACATCATTGTGTTTGATATTCCCCACCTGGCATCCGCCAAGTCGGATCTGGAACTGCTGCGGCGCCCTGCACTAGATACCCTTTGGCTCAATCCGCTTGCATTTCCAAGAAATCCATATCACCACCTCGTAAAGCACTACCAAGACGGTCAGCTAAAGAGCGGGCATAAGAATAATCCGATCGAGGATGCCCGAATGACCTTGGACGTACTCATCGACCAGTTCAAGGCATTTCGCCAGGCTAATGAGTCATCACCCAATCTGCTGTCGGCATGGCATTGGCTGACTTCCACGACCGACGCGGGCCGGGCCTTTGACGCCATTTTTGAAACGATCAGAGGCAAGGGGATGCCAAGTGCAGGAGACGCACTCCTGGCAATCGAAGCCGAGTTGGCCGGAAAAGCTTGTCAGACCCACGGTCGAGAAGTTGCTGCAAATGCCGCGGCAAGTGGTTGGTCCCTGGCGTATGCGCTGGCTTGGCTCTCAGTCGCCGGTGGAAATTCGGTCATCCCGCCATGGGTGAGACATCAGTTTCCGAACGTTGGCGTTTTGGTCAAGAAGCTGCGCGACACGCCTTGTGGCGATCAAAATTGCGCTTGGTGCTCGGATCGGCATGACGCCACCCGTGAGCTAAATCGTTGGTTTCCGGACATCAAGGAGTTCAGGCCCACGCCGGTAGATGCTCAGGGCGAACCGCTTCAGCGCGCAATTGTGGACGCCGCTATGCGCGGCGACAACGTTTTGGCGATCCTGCCCACCGGCACAGGCAAGTCCGTCTGTTACCAGATTCCCGCACTTTCCCGCTTTGACAAAACTGGTGCCCTCACCGTTGTAATTTCGCCGTTGGTGGCGCTGATGGCAGATCAGGTCAATGGACTGGAGGCGAGGGGTATCGGATGCTCAGCGGCGATCAACGGCTTGCTCGCGATGCCAGAGCGCGCGGCGACCTTGGAGCGGATCCGGCTTGGTGACATCGGCATTTTGATCGTTTCACCCGAACAACTACGGAACCAGCCCTTTCCAACGTGATGTGAGCCTGAAGGCGGCCTGTATTTCCAATGAGGTATGAGCCTGAAAGGGGCGAATTGAGGTGACTGCATTGCCAGGTTGATCATTCCAAGGATGGTGATCAA
>Ga0105054_10002561_pt1 | contig 28890 bp, 12 predicted proteins | sample BON02_FD_78091 | JGI IMG/M metagenome (GOLD analysis project Ga0105054, IMG submission 78091) | Freshwater microbial communities from Lake Bonney liftoff mats and glacier meltwater in Antarctica - BON-02 (megahit assembly) | ecosystem: Environmental > Aquatic > Freshwater > Ice > Glacier...
CCCTCCCCGCCACCCCCCCGCCCGACGAGACCCTCACCGACGCCCTCGCCACCCGCCTCGACGAGGAGGACGAGGCCCTGTGCGCCGTGTGCGCCGACGGACACTCCGAGGCGCCGAACCAGATTCTGTTCTGCGAGCGGTGCGACGTCGCCGTGCACCAGGACTGCTACGGCATCCGGCGCGTGCCCGAGAGCGAGTGGCTGTGCTGGCCGTGCCGCGCGCACGAGGAAGCCTTGCGGAGGCAGGGCGTGCCGCAGCAGCAGATCCGGCCGCCGCGGTGGGAGCTGGCGGCGCAGGCGGCGCGCGCGCAGCAGGCGGCGGCGGCCGCCGGGGCGCCGCCCGGGGCGGCGGCCGCCGCCGCGCGGCTGCTGGACGGGGGTTCGCGCGCGGCCGTGTGCCGCCTGTGCCCCGTGCGCCACGGCGCCTTCAAGCGCTGCGCCGACGCCACGCGCCAGTGGGTGCACGTCCTCTGCGCGCGCTACCACCCGGAGGTCTCGCTCGCGCCCGGCGACGTCTGCGACGCGGTCGAGAACGCGGGAGGCGTCAAGGCCGAGCGCGTCGGCGCGCGCTGCTCGGCGTGCAAGCGCTCGGGCGACGGTGCGGGCGCCGTGGTGCGCTGCGCCGCGCCCGGGTGCGCCGAGGCCGCGCATCCCCTGTGCGCGCGCCGGCGCGCGTGGTACCTTGCCGAGGTGGCGGCGCCGGGCGGGCGCGTGGCGCACCGGCTGTACTGCGGCCGGCACAGCGACCCCGCGCGCGAGCGGGACGGCCTCCCGCCCGTCGGGCTGGTGCCGCCGCCGCCGCCGCCGCCGCCGTCGCCGTCGCAGGCGCTGCCGGGGGGCGCTGGCGGCGCGGGCGCTGGCGGCGCGGAGGCGAGGGCCTTGGACGCCTTGCCGCCGGTCCCGGCGGGCAAGGCGGGCGCAAGCGCGAAGAAAAAGGGCGCGGGCGGGGGGGCGGCGGGCGGCAAGAAGGGAGGAGCCTCTGCGGCGGCGGCTGCCGCCGCCGCCGCCGCCGCATCGGCCGCCGCCGCCGCCGCCTCGGCCCCGACCCTGGCCGGCCTCGCCGAGAAGGAGCGCGCCTACTGGGCACTGACGTCCCTGCGCGTCGAGCTCGAGCGTCTGCGCCTGCTCACGGACCAGGTGCGCAAGCGCGAGAAGCTCAAGCGCATGCTCGTGTCCCTGCGGGAGGAGCGCGTGGCCGTCGCGCTGCGGGCGGCGGCGGCGGGGGGAGCGGGGAGGGTGGCGGGCGGGTTGGCGGCGGCGGGGGCGGCGGCGGCTACGGCGGGCGCCCTCGGCACCCCTTTGCCCGGGGCTGCCGAGGGCGGGCGCGCCGAGGGTGCGCGAGGTGACGGCCCGGCGGACGCGCCTCCTGCAGGCACAGGCGAAGAAGACGGAGACAAGGATGGGGCGGCGGCGGCGGCGGCGGGCGGCAACGGCGGCAACGGCGGCGCGCTGGCGGCGGCCGTGCTCGAGGCGATGGACGCCGAGGAGCGCGAGCATGCCGAGACGGTGGCGGCGGCGACCGACGCGGTCGAGGCGCTCAAGGCCGCGTCCGCGGGCGCGCAGAGCCTGCTCGCCGACGAGGCGGCCTACGGGGCCGGGGCGCCGGGAGGCGACGGACAAGCGGCGGCGGCCGCGGCCGCTGCTGCTCCTGCTGCCGACGCCGGCGCCGGCGCCGCCGCGGGCGCTGACGTGGACGCCGCGACGGCAACGGTGCCGGCACCGCACGCCGCAGCCGCTGCCAAAGCTGCCGCCCGGGCGGAGGACGTGCCGATCACCACGGCCGCTCCTTGATTTTCTTTCTTTGTCGAGACGGCGACGGCAAAACGCGCTCGGCGACAAAAAAAAAAAGGGCGTGTGCGTGTGTGTGTTTTGGATGCGTGCGATTTCATACGTGTTGAGTTTCGTGCATATGTTGTTGCTGCGCCAATGCGTGGTCTCTCCCGTCTCTCTCGCCCTCTCCTCTGTGCGGCAGCGGCACAGCCGCGGCGCCGCCCCTTCGCCCGCCGGAGGCTTACGCGCCACCCTCGGCCTCGGCCTCGGCCTCGGCCTCGGCCGCCGCCGCCGCCGCCGCCGCGTCAGCGGTGGACGCGTCGGGCCCCACGTTGACATAGAACATCAGGTACCCGTCGCGCTCGGCCATGCGCAGCACCTCTGCGGCGCTTGCGGGCGTCACGCGCGCGTCGTCGGCCGTCCACCAGCTCCCCCCCGCGCCGCCGCCGTCGCCGTCGCCGCCGCTGCCGCTGCCGCCCGCGTGCGCGCTGCTGCCGCCGCCGCTGCCGCCGCTGCTGCCGCTGCCGCTGCCGCCGCCCTCCGCCGCCGCCGCCGCCTCCGCCACCCAGATGTCCGCGACGTAGTGCCCCATGCTCGCCGACGGGCCCAGGTGCCGCACCACCGCCACGAGGCGGTAGTCCGAGGACAGCACCTGCGGCAGCATGGCCGCGCGCTCGGCCGCCTTGCGCCTGCGCCAGCCGGGGGAGGGCGCCTCGTCGTCGTCAGAGTCCTCGACCAGCAGCACGGGCAGGGGCAGCTGCTGTTGCCCGGCGGCGGCGGCGGTGGCGCCCGCGGACTGCTTGGGCGCGGCGGTGGCGGTGGCGGTGGCGGCGGCGGCTGCAGCCTCCCTCTTCTGGGCCTTGCCGCTGTCGTCGCGGCGGACGTCGTCGGCGGCGGCGGCAGCGGCGGCAGCGGCGGCGGCGGCAGCGGCAGCGGCTGCGGTCTGGCGCGCCGTGGCGGCGGCGGCGACCCGCGCGCGCCGCTCCTCGGCCTCCTGCACCTGGCGCCGCTCCTCGGCCTCCTGGATCTGGACTGCGATCAATGCGTCCTCCTCCTGAGCGGCCGTCACTAGGCTGAGCGCGATCACGCGCTGCAGCTCGTCCTCCTCGCGCGGGTCGCCGCCCTGCATCCCCGCCGCCGCCGGCGGGCCTCGGGCCGCCGCGCCGCCGCCGCCGGAGCCGGCGCCGGAGCCGGCGCCGGAGCCAGGACCGGCGGCGGGCGGGGCCGCGCAGAGCAGGAGCGGAGGCGGGAGCGGGGGCGGGGGCGTGCACAGACGCAGCACCGGGGTCTGGCACCCCGGCACCAAGGCGGGGCTGCACGGGGGAGCAGGGACGGCGCGGCCGACGGTCGGCGGCGAGGGCGGCGGCGGCGCCCGGGGGGCCAGGGCGGGCGCCACGCCCGCCTGCTGCTGTTTCTGCTTTTTCTGCTGCTGCTGCTGCTGCTGCTGCTCCCGCTCAGGCGGCGGCGGCAGAAGCGCCGGCGCCAGCGCCTGGTGCCCCGCCACCGGCCCCTGCCCGGCCGCGCCCCCGGCCGCCGCCGCCACCGCCGTCGCCGCGGCGGCCGCCGGCTCGGGCCCGGGCGCGTCCTCGCGCCGCACGGGCGGCCACGCCAGCGCGCCCCGCGGCTGCGCCTGAGCCAGCAGCAGCGGGTGCGCCCGCGAACCGCGCCGCACCCACCCGGCCGCGTTCAGCGCGTCGGGCACGCGCACGGGCGCCGCAATCTTGGCCACCCACCCGCGGGGCAGGCGAGCGCCGCCACCGCCGCCGCGCCAGGCCGCGCCGGGCGGGCTCCAGCGGCTGCCGGGCGAGCCGCCGCCGCCGATCAGCCACCGCCCCGCGCCCGCGCCCGCGCCCGCGCCCGCGCCGGCGGCCGCGCCCCCTCCTCCCTCGTAGTTGAAGCGCTTGAGGTGCACGGCCAGCACGGCGGGCAGGCGGCGGATGCAGTACACGGCGTCGCGGAGCCCTTTCGCGGCGCAGCGGTCGCACGGCGAGTCGCGCGCGTCGCGCGCAAACTGCGCGCGCTGCAGCAGCGGCGCCAGCGACAGCGACAGCGCCGGCGCGCCGGGGCCGCCGGCGGCGCCCGCGCCCGCGCCCGCGCCCGCGCCCGCGCCCGCGACGGCGGCCTCCTCGCCCAGGTCGACCGAGAAGTGGTTGAAGGTCTCCTTGGAGGTGGAGGCGGCGCCGCACGAGCGGCACGTCAGGATCTGCTCCAGGCACCCGGTCATGGCGCGGAAGGGGTCGGACGTGCGCGAGACGCCGCGCTTGACGCGGCGGGGGGGCGGGGCGGCGGCGGCCGCAGGGGCGGCGGCAGCAGCGGCGGCGGCGGCGGCGGCAGCAGTGGCGGCGGCGGGCGCTTTGCCCGTGGCCTCTGGCAGGGCCTTGGCGAGCCGCTCCTCCTGCTTGTCCTTGGCGTCGGCGGCGGCGGCGGCGGCCTCGGTCTTGGCCCCGTCGGTGTCGGCCTTGGCCGTGTCGTCGTCGTCCTCCCGCCCCGTCGGCCGCCGCCGCCGCCGCCGCCCCTCGGCCCCCGCCTCCGCCCCCGCCCGCGCCTCCGCCTCCGCCTCGGCCCGCCGCGCGCCCTCGTCCTCCGCCGCCTGCTCCGCGCGCATCACCTCCTCCTGCACCGCGTGCAGCACCTCCACCAAGAACTCGTGCGCGTCCTCCTGCCCGGCGTCGGCCCACCGCTGCCCGCGCGTCGCCGCCATGGCCGCGCGCACCAGGTCCACCCGCACGGCGGCGCCGCCCCCGCCCGTCGGCGCCCCCCCGGTCCCGTCCCCGGCCTCGGCCCCGGCCGCCCCCGGGGGCGGCGGCACGCTGCGCGTCAGGGCGGCGGCCACCCCGTCGGCTGACAGGCGCCCGCGGCGCATCAGGTCCCGCAGCCGCGCGGACGCGAGCTCGCGCCGCACCGCCCCTAACCCCGGCGACAGCAGCGCCTGAAGCACCGCGTTCATGAAGCAGGTGTTGCCCAGGTTGCGGATGCCAGCGGGCGGGGTGCCGCCGGCGCTGCCCGGGCCGCGGCCGAAGAGGCCGCCCGCAAAGTCCCAGGACGCGCCGCCGAGCGCGTTGTTGCCGCCGAAGCCGCCGCCGCCAAAGCCGCCGTAGCCGCTGCCGAAGCCGCCGCCGCCGCCGCCGCCGCCGCCGCCGTAACAGGAGTAGGCGGCGGCGCGCGGCGACTGCCTGCGGATCCGGGTGTAGCGCTCGAGGCGCTGCTGCTCCAGCTGCGGGGAGGGGTGCCGGGGGCTGGGGGCCTGGTGGTGCTGGCTGCGGCGGTGCGCCCCGGACCACGCCTGCGCGCGCGCGCGCAGCCGCCGCGCGCGCTCGTCGCGCGCGTCGTCGTCCTCCTCGACCTCGTCGTCCTCCGGCTCGCGCTGCATGGCATAGCCGCCGCCGCCGCCGCCGCCGCCGTAGCTGTAGCCGTTGCCAGGGCGGTGGCCGTGGTCGCGGTCGTAGCCGTAGGCCGAGTCGTTGTAGTTGCTCGCCAGGGGCGCGCCGCGCCGGGTCGCCGGCAGCGGGCTGTCCTCGTCGCCGCCGAGGCTGCGGCGGCGCTTGGCAAAGGGGATGCGGCCGCCGCCGCCTCTGCGCGCCGACCGCCAGGCGTCATCCAGGTCGCCGTACTCCCGCTCCTCGTCCATTCCTCGCACGTCGTCGTCGTCGTCGTCGTCGTCGTCCTCCTCCTCCTCCTCGTCGTCGTCGTCGTCCGCCTCGCCCCCGGAAGACGCCGCGCTCCCGAGGCGCCCTCCGCCGCCGCCCTCCCCGCAGCGGTCGCCCTGGTGCACGCCCACCTCGTCGTGCAGCGTCTGCCACAGCCCCGCCAGCTCGTCGCCGTGGTGCGCGCTCGCGCGGCCGCTCAGGATCCACTCGAGCCAGCGGCGGTAGTCCTCCTCGCCGGACCCCTCCTGCGGCCGGGCGACGTCGCTGCCGGCGACGTGCCGAAGCGCCACCTTCAGAGCGCGCGAGAAGTCGGCCGCGTCCAGCACGCGCCCCTCGGGCGGCGGCCGGGGGCGGCCAGGGCCGGCGGCGGCGGCGGCGGCGTCGTGGCCCTGGCGCCGGCGGCCGGCGCCCGCGTCGCGGTCGCTGGGCGTGCGGCCTGCGCCTTGGCCGTGGGCGCGGCGGCGGGCGGACGCTGGCAACTCCGCCCCGCGCGCCAGCTGGTGCGCCAGGAAGCTCGCGTCCATGGCCGGGTCCAGTTCCACGTCCACGTGCCCGGCGCTCCGAAAGGCCACGTGCCGGCTGCCGTTGCCGCCGCCGCCGCCGCCGCCGCCGCCGCCGCCGCCGCTGCCGCCTCCGCCAATGCCGCGGCGCGCGGCCGCCGAGCGCGCGGCGCCGAGGCCGGCGGCCGCAGCGGCGGGGGCCACCGGCTCTCCTTGCTCTTCTGCGGGGTCGTGCTCGTCGAGGCTGTCGGAGCCGCCGCCGCCGCCGCCATCGCGGGGCCGGTGCCGGCTCAACCATCCGGGCATGCGAGGAGGGCCGGCGGCGGCCGCAGCACCAGCAGCGGCGCCGCCGCCGACGCCGACGCCGACGCCGTTGGTGTTTCCGCCTCCGGTGCCTCCGACACCGCTGAAAGCGAACCGGTTGAGAGCCTCGAGCTGCCGCGCGCCTTGCGTGCCTGTTTGGTGCCGTGTCGAGGGAAGGATTGGACGAGAGAGGGCGGCGGTCAGCTCGAGTCGTTTTTTGAGAGAAAAGTCTCCTCCTTCCGCAAAAAAAAACGCTCAAACGCACCTTTCCCCAGCGGCGCCATCTCAGGCGCCGGGCCGATGCCCCGGGGCGCCAGCGTGCGCGCGCGCCCCAATTGGCGCGGTGCCTGCCTCGGTCCGCCCGCACGGAAGGAAAAGGAGAGGGGCGATCTGTATCGGAGCGCTCTGTGTCGGTTCCGCGAGTTGGAGCGGTTTCTGTCGCTGGGTGCGCCGTGCCCGTGTGCGAGTGTGTGGCGCGCTGCTCAAGAATAGACAAGGAGTAAGTTTGTGATTGTTGTCCGAGAGAGAAAAGAGTGAAAGCGCCGCTTCCTTTTGTTGAATGGGCCGCCGACGGCGGCGCGGCAATGATCGACGACGACAGCCGATCGACGACGACAAAGCCCGAAGCCGCGCCTAGCCCCTCCCCCCCCCCTTCCCCCCCCCCCCAAACACACAACCACCGACGCCCTCTCTCTCCACCAAAACAACAACCCCTCACGTCATCGCCATCACCGCCTCCGCCGCCCTCCTGCCGCTCAGCAGCGCCCCGTCGAACGTGGCCGTGTCAAGGTGGTCCCCGCAAGCAAACAACCCGCGCGCGCCCTCGACCGCCACAGGCCGCCTCAAGTTCGTCGGCGGCGCCTGCGGCGGCTGCGCGTAGGGGATCCGGTAGGTGCGCAGGTGCCGCCACGCCGCCACCTTGTCCGCGCCGAACCACGCCCCCAGCTCGCGGCGGGCGCCGGCCTCGAGCGCGGCGTCGTCGAGGTCCGGGCGCGTTCCGATCGTCGAGACCGAGACGAGGTGACGGCCGGCGGGCGCGTAGGAGGGCGCCACGGTGGAGGGGAAGCAGCAGTTGTTGACAAGGGCCGCGTCGGCCGGGCCCGTGAGCCCGCCGTTGAGGTATAGAATGGGCTCGCCGCTGGGCACCGCGTCGAGGGGGGCGTCGAAGTAGAGGCAGGCGGTGCCGACGCCCAGCGGGGCGCCCAGCGCCGGCGGCCCGAGCGACGGCGGCAGCAGGGCGGCGGCCTCGGAGCCTCCACCCTCGCCGCCGCCCGACGACGCCAGCGCCCCGGCGATCAGGCGGCGCGCCTCCGGCCCCTCGGACGCCACGACGACCGCGCGCCGCGCGGTGACCACGGCGACAGGGGCCCCGGGGGCGCCGCCGCCGCCGCGGGCCACGCGCACGCGCGCCCGCCCGCCGCCGCCGGCCTCCCGCTCCACGCCCTCGACCCGGGCGCCGACCCACACCGTGCGCGGCGGCAGCGCCGCCGCCATCTGCTCGCCCATGGCGCCGATGCCGCGCGCGGGGAGGCAGTTGCTGCCCGTGGCGAGCATGCGCATGACGAAGGCGAACAGGCGGTCGGACACGCCGAGCGAGCGGTCGAAGAAGATGCCGCCCAAAAAGGGGCGGAAAAATCGTCCGACCATCGCCTCCGAAAACCCCTCGGCGGCCAGGCGCTCGCGCGTCGGCCGCTCGGGCTCGGCCGCCAGCAGGGCCTCGAGCGACCCTCCCAGCACGCACTTTAGGCGGAAGAGGCCCACGTTGACCTTGTCCAGGGGGCTGCCGACCGCGTTGGACGGCAGGAGGGACAGCAGGCCGTCGATCGGGTGCCGAAAGGGGTCGGCGACCCGGTGCCAGGCGCCGGCGATCCGCACGAGCGCGCCGGCGTAAAACGGCTTCAGGTCCAAACCCGCGTAGTCGAGGACGTCGCGGCACTCGGGGTAGCCCGTGAGGAAGATGTGGAAGCCGCGGTCAAGCAGGAAGCCGTCCGGGTGGACGTCGGTGCGCGCGCGCCCGCCGACGCCGTCCGAGGCCTCGAGCACAAGGACAGACAGCGGCTTGGCGTTTGAGGCGGAGGCGGCCCCGGCTGCGCCACCGGCGGCGTTTTTGCCCGCGAGGAGGGCGCGCGCGGCGGCCAGGCCCGCCAGCCCGGCGCCGACGATGACCACGTCGACCTCGGACGGGAGCTCGTCGGCCGCGTCGGCGAGGCTGGCGGGGGTGGCGCTGGTGGTCGCCGCCGCTCTCGCGGGCGCGCGGCGGTGGGAGCCGAGGGGATTACGGGCGCGGCGGAGCGGTGGCGGCAGGACCGCAGAGGCGACGGCGGCGGCGACGGGCGCCGGAGACGGGCGCGGGGTGGCGCGCGACGTGAGGGGCATGTGCTGCCGTTGCCGGGGGGTCGCGCCGGCCGCGGCCGCCCAGCGCTGCTGCTGCTGCTGCATCAGCAGCGACATGGCTGATGTTTGAAGTGAAGCGCGCCCAATCCCTATCCCTGGGCTCGGCGTTTCAAGTGTGTGTCTGGGTTTTTTTTTCTGAGGTCGGGTGATCAATGGCCAATGGCTGCGCGACAGTGAATGCAGGTCGTCCGGAGGTGTCACGAGGATGGGATAGACGTGCAAATGGCCGTGGCGGGTCAACGGCAGGAGGTGTCGTGGTCGCAACTGCTTGCAAACGGGGGAGGAAGGCAAACCAGCAGGCACCAGCAGGCAGTACAAGAGGAAATGACGTCATTTATATCTCGCGACCAATCGCGACCAAATCCGACATCAGTCGCGCACGCGCGCCTTCGCTTGAACCCACCACATCATCGTCACAACGCGCGGGCGGCTCATTGCGGTCGACGGACCAGACACAACTCTTTTTGCGCCGCCCCTCCTCCTCGCTCCTTTGATCACGACACGCCGACCACTCTCTCCGTGGCGCGCGCGCACGCGCCCAGAACGGCCGCAGCAGCATCGTGCACAATCACCAGCGGCACCACCACCACCACCCCAACAAACAGCAAGCAACCAGCACCATGGCGTCGCGCACCTACTGCCGCGCCCGCGCCGTCGCCGACGAGCCGTGCGACGCGGCGGCGGCGGCGGCGGCGATCCGGGCGCTGCTCGGGTCGGCCCACTTTGCGCTGCCGCAGGACGTCGCGGCCAACCTGGCGGCGGCGGCGGGCGTGCTCGAGGGCCGGAGACCGCCCGCCATCGCCAGCCTGATGGCCGCGGACGCGGGGCAGCCCGCCGCGCCGGAGGCATCGCCGGCCGGAGGAGGGGGATCGGGCTGGCCGGAGGACGACGACGAGGAGGAGGACAAGGCGGAGGCGGCGGCGACGCTCGGCGGCAGCGGCGCCAAGCGCCGCAGGAGAGATGGCGGCGACGACGAGGCGCATGAGGACGCGGAGACGAGCGCCAAGGCCAAGTCGGAGCACGGCCGGCTGGCGCGCAAGGACAAAGCCAGAGAAGGCGGACGGGGCGGCGGCGACAAAGAGAAGCAGGCGGCCGGAAACGGCGGCGGTGGCGGCGGCAGCGGGGCGCCGAAGCCCGCGCCGTCCTCGGAGCTCAAGGCAAAGGACGAGAAGAAGGACAGGAAGGTAGAGAAGAAGGAGAAGAAGCGGAAAGAGTCGTCGGACAAGGGGGAGGGGCGGCCGAAAGCCGGCGAGGGCGGCAAGAAGGCCGCGGACAGCGGAAAGAAGCAGCGCCGCGAAAAGTGAGCAAGGAAAGAGAAAGGAAAGGGTGCCTTTCGCATGATTTACAAGTCGCGCCCCCCGCAACTTACGGCCAAATCCATCTCAGCCTCCGGCCGCCTCCCGCCGCGCCTTGTCGTGCCTCGCCTCGCACTCGTCCGCGTCGAAGTGACCGTGCGCGCGGTCGTCGTCGTCCTCGTTGCCGCCGTCGCCGCCGCCGCCGTCGGCCTCGGCGCCGTCCTCCTCGGCGCCGCCGCCGCCGCCCGCGCGCACCATCGTCCGCTTGTACCAGCCCAGGCCCTGCGTCCCCCCGTGGGCGATGCCAGCGAAGCCGCGCGCGGGCTCGATCACCGGCCCGTGGTCGTCGTCGCTGCCGCCGCCACCGCCTTGCCGCCGCCGCGGGTGCTTGCTGGGCCCAGACCCACCGCCGCTGTTGCCGCCGTTGCCGCTGTTGCCCCCTCCCGCGACGCCGTCAAACAGTCGCTTGATGGGCGTCGGGATCAGGTTGGTCAGCGCCTCTCCAATTGCGCTGAACATGGCTGCGCGAGCGCCCCCGCGCCCGGGGTGGCGAGGATGCGGGCGAGGATGCTTGCTGCGGTTTGGTTTTCTTGTGCGCGGCCCGCGTGTATGGGGGGTGGGGACGGGGAATCGCACGAGGGGCAACAGTTGATCGAATCGGTTGGCGTTGGGTGGGAATCGGAGTGCGAGAAAGGATTGTGTTGGAGGATAAGGGCGGGAAGACCCCGGAAAAAGCACGACAGCGACCGTCGTCCTCGTCGGCGCGCGCGTGCCGGCGCCCCGCGCTCTCGCCGGTGTCGCGATATCACTCGAGTTTGCCGCGAGTTCCGACGACGGCACAACGACACACACGCACCCGTCACACACACGCGTGCACTACTTAGGCCGTAACGCGACTGCCCAATTCATTGAGAGAGAGACGTTCACCTCCTCCCTGCCCTCCCCCCACCCCAAAAACACACTCCGTTCGATCCGCCACTCGCCACCACCAGGGCCGTCCACACGCGCCGGCCGCGGATGCGCGCGATAGGTGAGGCAACACTGGTCGGCAATTGCCATCGACTCCATCGCGAACGATCGCGTAACGACGCGACGCATCCATGCGCGTCTAGATGCCTCTGGAGGTTGGGGATGCAAGCGCAAAAACCCGACACGCGCGCCATCGCTCACATCGCACAGTCACAGTCTGAAATCATTTCAATAACCATCAACCACATCCGCACAACAGTCACACACGCTCTCCGGCGCAGCTCGCCAAGCACCAGCGTCATCATGCAAGTTTCCCGGACGGCGGCGGCGGCCTCGTCGGTCGCCGCCGCCCCGCTCGGCGGCAGCAGAAGCAGCGGTGGCGGCCTCTCGCGGCCTCTTGCCCTCGCGCCCCAGGCCCGCCTTCTGGGGGGCGCGGCCGCCCGCCCCTACACGGCCCTCGCGGCGGTTTCTCGCCCCTACACGGCCCTCGCGCGGGCGCCCGCAGCATCCTCGGCGGCCGCGAGCCCCCTCCTCCTCCAGGGCGGCCGCGGCCTCGGCCGCCGCCCGCGCCGCTCCCCCGCCGGCCCCGTCCGCGCCGCCGCCTCGTCCTCGGACGCTTCTTCCGGCGGCGGCGGCCGCCGCATCACGCAGAACGAGTTCACCGAGAAGGCCTGGCAGGCCGTCGTCGCCGCCCCCGAGGTCGCCACCGCCGCCTCGCAGCAGGTCGTCGAGACCGAGCACCTCCTCAAGGCGCTTCTGGAGCAGCCCAACGGCCTCGCGCGCCGCGTCGTCAGCAAGGCCGGCGGCGACCCGACGCGCCTGCTCGAGCGCACCGACGACTACATCCGCCGGCAGCCGCGCGTGACCGGTGACGCCGCGCAGCAGGTGCTGGGCCGCAACCTCGAGGGCGCGGTTAACCGCGCCATGGACCTGCGCCAGAAGATGGGCGACAAGTTCGTCTCAGTCGAGCACCTGCTCCTGGCGCTCGCCGACGACGCGCGCTTCGCCGAGCCCCTGCTCCGGCAGGAGGGGCTCGCCAAGCCCGCGCTCGAGCGCGCCGTGGCCGACGTGCGCGGGAGCAACAAGGTGACCGACCAGGACCCCGAGGGCAAGTACGAGGCCCTGTCGCGCTACGCGCGCGACCTGACGCGCGACGCGCGCGACGGAAGGTTAGACCCCGTCATTGGCCGCGACGACGAGATCCGCCGCGCCATCCAAATCCTCTCGCGCCGCACCAAGAACAACCCGGTCCTGATCGGCGAGCCGGGCGTGGGCAAGACGGCCGTGGCCGAGGGCCTGGCGCAGCGCATCGTGGCCGGGGACGTGCCCAGCGCGCTACAGGGGCGCACGCTCATGTCGCTGGATATGGGCGCGCTGATCGCGGGCGCCAAGTACAGGGGGGAGTTTGAGGACCGGCTCAAATCGGTCATCAAGGAGGTGACCGACTCGAGCGGGAAGATCGTGCTGTTCATCGACGGTGAGTTTCGAGTGTGTCTCTTCGAACGTTGGTGGTGTTGTTTTATTTTTTCCTTTGCCGGGTTTGGTTTTCGGTCGGGGTCGCTTTCTCGCGCTCTCTCTCTCTTTCCGCCCGCCTCTCTCTCTCTCGCCCCTTTTCGCTCACCCGTCCCTCGCCCAGCTCCCGCCCTCCCCCCCCCGCCCCAAACCAACCTGATTCCCCACACCAACGAACAAACGAAAAAACGAAAAAACAAAAGAAATCCACACCGTCGTCGGCGCCGGCGCCACGGGCGGCGCCATGGACGCCAGCAACCTGCTCAAGCCCGCCCTCGCGCGCGGCGAGCTCCGCTGCATCGGCGCCACCACCCTCGATGAGTTCCGCAAGTACATCGAGAAGGACCCGGCCCTCGAGCGCCGCTTCCAGCAAGTTTTGGTTGATCAGCCGAGCGTCGCGCAGACCGTTTCCATCTTGCGCGGCCTGCGGGAGCGCTACGAGGTCCACCACGGCGTGAGGATCAGCGACTCGGCGCTCGTGGAGGCCGCGGTGCTGAGCGACCGGTACTTGCCGGACCGCTTCCTGCCGGACAAGGCCATCGACCTGGTGGACGAGGCGGCGGCCAAGCTTAAGATGGAGATCACGAGCAAGCCGCAAGTCCTGGACGAGATCGACCGGCGGGTGCTGCAGCTCGAGATGGAGCGGCTGTCGCTGCGCAAGGCGGCGCCCTCGGACCGCGGCGCGGCGGCGCGCCTGGCGGCGCTGGACGCGGAGCTCGAGCGCCTGAAGGGCGACCAGGGGCGCATCACGGCGCAGTGGGAGGCCGAGCGCGCCGAGATGGGCAAGCTGCGGTCGCTGAAGGAAGAGATCGAGCGCGTGGGCCTCGAGGTGCAGCAGGCGGAGCGCGACTACGACCTCAACCGCGCGGCCGAGCTCAAGTACGGGACGCTGATGGAGCTGCAGAAGCAGCTGCGGCTGGCCGAGGCGCAGCTGACGCAAAAGGCGGCGGCGGCGGCGCGCGGCGCGGGCGGCGGCGGCGCCGCAGGAGGCGGCGCGGGAGGCGGCGGCGCAGGAGGTGGCGGTGGCTCGCGCCTGCTCAAGGAGGAGGTGACGGAGGCCGACATCGCCGAGGTCATCAGCAAGTGGACGGGCATCCCCGTCAGCAAGCTGGTGCAGAGCGAGCGCGACAAGCTGCTGCAGCTGGGCGACCACCTGCACAGACGGGTGGTCGGGCAGGACGAGGCCGTGACGGCCGTCGCCGACGCCGTGCAGCGGTCTCGCGCCGGCCTGTCCGACCCAAACCGGCCGATCGCCTCGTTTTTGTTCCTGGGGCCGACGGGCGTGGGCAAGACCGAGCTGGCCAAGGCGCTCGCGAGCTTCATGTTCGCGAGCGAGGACGCCATGGTGCGCATCGACATGAGCGAGTACATGGAGAAGCACAGCGTCTCGAAGCTGATCGGCGCGCCGCCAGGTGAGAGCGCTTTTATGTCGTTTGTTTTGTTCTCTTTTGACGAGCGTCGCTCTTTGCTCATAGCGGGCTCTTTGCGCATAGCCCGCTCTTCTCGCCCCCCACCCCCTTGTCTCGCGACGCGCTGCTCCCCGCCGCCGCCATCGCCCTCCCCTCACTCCCTCCCAACAAGACACGCGCACGCACCCTCACTCATCATCGAACCCTCCCACGCCCCCCTCCTCGACAAAACAAAACAAAATTGACAAAAAAAGGCTACGTCGGGTACGACGAGGGCGGCATGCTCACCGAGGCAGTCCGCCGCCGGCCCTACTGCGTCGTCCTGCTGGACGAGCTCGAGAAGGCGCACGCCGACGTGTTCAACATCCTCCTGCAGGTGCTGGACGATGGGCGCCTGACGGACTCGCAGGGGCGGACCGTGTCTTTTAAGAACGTCGTCGTGATCATGACGTCCAACTTGGGGAGCGCCGGCATCTTCGAGGCCGGCGGCGACCGCGCGCGCGCGCGCGACGCCGCGCTGGGGGCCATGCGCGCGCAGCTCAAGCCCGAGGTCATCAACCGCATCGACGACGTCATCGTGTTCGACCCGCTCGACCGCGCGCAGATCCGCTCGATCGTGGGGCTGCAGGTCGCGCGCGTCGCCGAGCGGCTGGCGCCGAAAAAGGTGCGGCTGCAGCTCACCGAGGCGGCGCTCGACTTTCTGGCGGAGGCGGGATACGACCCGCTCTACGGCGCCCGCCCGGTCAAGCGCGCCATCCAGCGCGAGCTGGAGAACCCGCTCGCCAAGGCTCTGCTGCGCGGCGAGTTTGGGGCGGGCGGCGGGGCGGGCCTGTTTGGCGGGGACGAGGAGCTAGAGTTGGACGCGGGCGAGGGCGAGGCGGCCGCGGGCGCGGCGCAGAGGGCGGCCGAGCGCGCGGCCGAGGTGGCGGCGGGCGGCGGGGACGACGATGATGAGCTGGTGGTGGTGGACGCGCCGCCCGCAGGCCGGGAGCACGAGGGCCTGGTGTTCCGCTCGAGCCGCGGCCCGTCGGCCCAGGGCGGCGGCGGCGCTGCCTCGCCCAAGGCGCTCGCGGGCGCGGCGGCGGCCTAGGGCCCCCCAAGGAGGGGGGCGGGCTGGAGGTCCGCCGTTGATTTTTTCCGCGCCCCGCCCACTTTGTCCGAGGTGTTTGTTTATTTCCACGCCCACCACTTTTACTTATCTGTCTTCAGCACACATCCTGTTCATCCCACTCTCCTTTTGCTGGTGCAACCCGCCACCACCTCTCGGTTGGTGGTGGCCGGAACGTTTCACTTCGCAAAACCACGCATTTTTAGTTGTCTCGCAAAAAAGCGCGCGGCAGGCAGCGCTCGGCTGAGAGCGCGCCAACCGTTTGTTCGTTGGTTTCGAATCACCGTCGCCTCCTCCGTTTCTCGGCGGCGCTGCCCCCTTCCCCGCCCAGCGCCACTCGCAGCCCCGCGCGTATCTCCTCCAGATCGGCGAGAGCGAGCGCGAGCTCCTCTGCCGCCGACGCCGATCGTTGGCTCCCGACCGCCGCCGGCCTCGGCGCCTCGTTTGCCGCCGCCGCCGCCGCCGCTCGTCGCGCGCCCGCCTCTGCGGCAGCGAGCCGTTCCCTCAAGCGCTCATTCTCGCGCTCCAGCGAGGCCGCATCGCGGCGCGCTTCTTCCAGGCCTTGCCGCAGCTCGACCAGCTCGGCGCGCACAGAGTCGAGGGCGGCGGGGTCGGCGGCGGCAGGCGGGGCAGACGCAGGCTCGACTCCCGCAGGGCCGCCGCCGCCGCCGCCGTCGGCGCCCGCCGATGTCGCCTCGCGCTGCAAAATCGCGAGCTGCAGCTTCGCCACCTGCATGCGCAGCAGGTACACGCAGTCGCGCAGCTGGGCCTCGGAGGCGGGCGCCCCGGCGTCGTCGACGTCGTCCCTGCCTCCCTGCCCGACGTCGTCTGATTGGGCGCGCATGATGGGGGGGAACCTGCTTCTTGCCCGCGCGCGACGCAGAAGACACGCCGCCCTCGAGGTGTTGTTTGGCGGCGTTCGGCGGTGTATACGTGTGTGTGCCCACGAGTACCTGGCGTCCGTCTCGTTCCTTCTTTCAAGACCGCGCGACGTCCCTCGCCGACGCCGACGCCGACGCCGCCGACGCCGACGCCCAAGTATCGTGCGCAGTCGCACGCGGGACCCCTCAGAAAGGCCGGATTGATAATCCACTTGCCGCCGCTTTTCGCGCCACCGCTTCTCTCGCACCTCCCACGGGCAGCACTTGACTCCGAATTGACACACGGCGACGCGCGCGCGCCGAAAATAGGGTTTCAAAAAAGCCCCCCCCTCCTCCCTCCTCCCTCTCCTTTCACGTGAGCCTCCGCTCCTCTTCAAAAGCCGCCAACGCCCGGCTGGGGAAGGGGGAATAAAGGCCCAGGCTCCACACGATGGCGGCCACGGCGGCGCTCATGTCGGCGGGGCGCGCGCTGATGTCGGCAACAGCGTCGACGGGTGAAGCAGGAGGAGCAGCAGGGGGCGTGCCGCTGCGCGAGCAGCTCTACTGCGAGACGCACCCCGCGACGTACGACGTGCCCGTGGACGACGTCAGTTGAGTCCATCATCGTCTCCCGCTGCCGAAGCCGAGGGGGGGCGAAAGAAGGGCCGGCCGGACGCGGTACACCGCCGACGCCGCCCCGCACGTCGGCGCCATCGTCGTCTCTGTCCGCCATCGCTTTCTCCGCTCACCACGACGCCCGCTCCGAAACAAACAAAAACAATCCCCCGATCAACCAACCAAAACCAAAACAAAACTTAAAAGAGGGCTACAACTACTGCATCGTCGAGAGCTCCGCCACCGACGTCGTCCTCTTCGCCGGCATCAGCGTCCTGTTCGCCTGCCTCTTCCACGGCCGCTTCCAGTCCCTGCTCATCCTCGCCCTAGGCGGGGGATTGATGGCGCTGAGCTTTGCCGCCGGCGCCCGCCTCTCCTACCTGTCCAACTCGCTGGCCTGGTGGCTCGGCATCAGCCCCTGGCAGCTCTTCTTCTACGTCTTCCTGCCGCCCTTGCTCCTCGACGCCGCCGTGCGCATCGACATGTTTGTCTTCCGCAAGATGTTCCTGCAGATCATCACGCTCGCGTTCCTAGTGGTCGGCGCCACCTGCGTCCTGATGATCCCGATCATGCTGCACGTTTTGGGTTTGCGCAACCAAAAGGGCGACGGCGCCGCTTGGAACTGGGCGCACGCGTGCATGTTCGGCGCCATGACGGCCTCGACCGACGCGGTGGCCATCATCGCGGTCATGCGCACGGCGGGCGGGCCGCTCAGGCTGCGCTCGGTGCTCGAGGGAGAGTCGTTGCTGAACGACGCCTCTGGCCTGACGCTGTTCGAGGTCTTTCTGCACTACGTCGGCGCCTACGCCGACCCCACGCACCACGCCGACCTCGTGTCCCAGAGCACCGCGCGCATCTTCGGCAGCGTCTTGCTGAGTGTGGTGCAGTACACCGGCATCGGCTTCGTCTTTGGCATGTTTTTTGGCGAGGCGACGCGCGTCATTCTCCGCCTGATCCGACGGTTCGGCGCAGGGCACGATCAAGAGGTCGCCCTGACCTGCGCCATGGCCTATTTAGGGTACTATCTGACCAACGGCCCGTTGCCGTTCGCATGGAAGGGCAGCGGCGTGGTGACCGTGGCCGTCATGGGCCTGTACGGGGCCGCGACCAACCACTGGGGCATGTCGCGCGGCGCCGTCGGCGGCGGCGCCTTTGACGGTTTCTGGGAGTCGCTCGCCTTTATCGTCAACGCCATCGTTTTTGCCTTCTCGGGCGCCTCGTGCGTCAACTTTTTCGTGCGCGCGGGCCGCGACCTCATCGGCGACCCGTCCAGCCCCGCCAGCGGCGACGCATTCTGGCGCACGCTCTACTTCCTGCCCGTCATATTCGTCATCCTGACGGCCGTGCGGTTCGCGCTGACGCTCGCCTTCCGGCCGCTCTACAAGCTCCTGGGCGCGGGAGACCTCTCTGTCCGCGACTCAGTCTTCGTGACGGCCGCCGGCCTGCGCGGCTCCGTCTCCCTGATCATGGCGCAGGCCATCGTCGTGGACAGCACCCTGGGCCGGGCCATCCCCGTCATCGAGGCGCAGATCGTCTTCTGGACGGCCGGGTTCGTGCTGCTGACGCTGCTGATCAACGCGCCGCTGCTGCCGACCGTCCTCCGCTTCACGCGCCTCAACAGCGTGCCCGGGCGGCAGCTCGCGCGGCGGCGGCGCGCGACGCAGGCCCTGCGCGAGCGCACGGCCGAGGCAATCGAGGCGCTGCGCCTCGAGGAGGACGAGCTGCTGTCCGGGGTGGACTGGGCGCAGGTCACGGCGTACACGGACGTGACGCCCGGGCTGGAAAAGGGGGAGTTCGTGCACGGGCCGCCCGCGCCGCCGCCGATCGGCCGCATCGTGCGGCGCGCGGGGCTGCGGGTGCTGCGGCTGTGCGGCGGGTGCGCGGTGGCCGAGAAGGGGCTGGCGGAGATGCGCGCCGAGGACGCGGCGGACGTGGAGCGCGAGCGGCAGCGCCTGCGCAAGTACATCGGCGACGAGGAGGGGAGTGAGGAGGGGGCGCCAGGCGACGACAAGGGCAAAGCTCGCGAGGGAGGCGGCAAGGGAGGCGGCGGTGGCGGCGACGACGATGCCAATGGCGGCGGCGGCGGCGGCGGAGGCACCACCACCGACGGCGTCAACACCGACAAGAGCATGCACGGCGGTCGCCACCACCACCACCACCGCCGGCACCACCACCACCACCACAACCAACACGGCAGCAACGGCCACGGCGGCGCCGACAAGAAGGGCGGCGGCCGCGGCGGCACTCCCGCCTCTTTGTCGGGGGCGGCGGCCGGCGGCGCCGGCGGCGAGGCCGCGGGTGCCGTCGCCGCCAAGACGCGCGCGGCCGACGCCGCCGCCATGGCCACCGCCGCGCGCCCCAAGACGGGCGCCGTCGGCATGTCGGCGCTCACGGCCGCGGCCCCAGCGGCGCTGGCCGTCGCGCTCGGCGGCCTGGGCGGCGCGGGCGGCGGCGGCGGCGGCCCGGGCAGCCCGCCGCCGCCCGCCGGCTCGGCCGGGCGCGGCGGCCTTTCGCCCGTGGCGTCGCGCGAGCTGTCCACGTCCCCGCAGGACCCCTCGGCCCTCACGCTCGCCGGGCCGGGAGCGGCCGCGGCGCTGGAGGCCGCACGCGCGCGGGGCGGCGGCGGCGGCGGCGGCGCCGGCGCCGGCGACGGCGACCTAGAGTCGGGTGGCGGCGGCGGCGGCGGCGGCGGCCGCGCGGGCAGCGGCCTCAACGGCGGCGGCGCCGCCGCCGGCAGCGCGGGCGCGCTCTACCGCCTCGGCGAGGACGACGGCGAGCACAGCCACGGCTCGGGCGTCTCCGACCGCGGCAGCAGCGGCACCATCAGCAGCTACAGCGACAGCATCAGCAGCGCCGACAGCTTTGGCAGCACGGGCGGCGGCAGCGACAGCGAGGGCGACGGCGACGCGTTTGGCGACGGCCTCGGCCGCGGCGACGGCGCCGGCGGCGGCGGCGGCGCAGAGGACGTGCTCCTGATGCAGGAGTGCCCGTTCGCGCGGGCGGCGTCGGTCGTGGCGCCCGCGGAGCCGCGGCACGCGGAGGCGCTCCCCGTGGTCTCCGGCGAGCTCCGGGCATCGGCGTCGGCCGTGCGCGCGATCGCCTCGGCCGTGGCGCCGCTGCCCGTCGCGGGCGGCGCAGCGGCGGCGGCGGCGACGGCGGCGGCGGCCCGCCGGCGGGGCTCGAGCCCGCCGCCGCGCCTGCCTCCCCCCACGCACCCCTCGCAGGCCGCCAGCGCCGCCGCCGCCGCCGCCGCTGCCTACCCGCCCGCGCGTCCGTACGCCGGCGGGCCCGAGCGCTCGCTGGCCACGCGCAGCGCCTCGCTCGCCATGGCCGCGCGCGACCCGGACGGCCTTGCGCGAATGTCGCCGCCGCGCCGGTTTGCGTCGCCGTCGGGCGGCGCAGGAGCGGCGTCTGGCGCCGCCGCCGCCGACGCCGACGCCGCCGCCGCCGCCGCCGACGCCCATCACCCCCGCTATCCCTACGCCGGCGGCGCCGTGGCGGCCGTCTCCTCGGAGGAGCGCGCCCTCGGCCGCAGCTCCCACCGCATCAACCGCGCCCTGGGCTCCTCGAGCTTCAACCCGCGCACGCACCAAGAGGGCAGCGCCCGCGCGCCGAGCCTCGACGCCGGCCCTGCGGGCGACCGCGGCGCCGCCCACCTGCCGCCGCCGCCGCCGCTGCCGCTGACCTCTGGCGGCGGTGGTGCTCCCGCCTTTTACCACCAGTCCTCTTCGGGCAGCGCCGGCGGGGGCCTTCTCCCCGTCACCTCGTCCTCCTCGGCGCGCCCCCGCGGCCTCGCGGCCGCGTCCGTGCCGATCTCGAGCGCGGTGCGCGGCGGCGGCGGCGGCGGCGGCGGCGGCGGCGGCGGCGGCGTTGCCCCCGCGGCCTGGGGGCCGGACTCTGCCGTCGCCCCCCTCGGCGGCGCTGGCGGCGGCGACGCCGGCCCGCTTTTCCGGCCGTCCATGGCGCTGCGCCGTCTCCAGGCCGCCGGCCTGCCGAGCCCCGCCGGCGGCTACATGGCGCCCGGCAGCCCCTACGCCGACGGCCCCGGCCGCGGCTCGGCGGGCCGCCTCCCCGCGCTGCCCGGGGGGGGCGTCCTCGGCAACGGCGGCATCACCGAGACCGCCGCCGCGCGCCGCACCCTCACGACCGGGTCGTTCGGCCTGCCCGCGGCGGGCGCGACCGACCTCGCGCGCACCAGCCTCACGGGCGCGACGGTGCTGCCGCCCGCCCACGGCGGCGACGGCGTCGGCGGCGCGGGGGCCGGCGGCGCCGACGGCGGCGGCGGCGGCGGCGGCCCCACCGCCGGCTCTGCCGCCCAAGACGCCGACGACCTGGCCGACGGCCGCCTGTGGCTCGTGTCCGGGCTCAAGCGCCACTTCCACGCCAAGCGCATGGAGGGCCTCCTCTCGGCGCGCGGCCTGCGCATCCTCGACTACGCGTGCGACAGCGTGATGCAGGGGGACTCGCCGCCGCCGCCGCCGCCGGCCTCGAGCGCGCGGCAGCGCGAGGGGCAGCGCGCTCCCGCGCACGCGCGCGTCAGGGCTTGGCTGTTCTCCTCGCCCTCGTCGGGCGGCGGCGGGGGCGGCGGCGGCGGCGAGGGCGCGGCCGCGCGCGAGGGCGGCGACGGAGGCGGCGCCGAGCCGGGCGCCAAGGCCCGCAGCGGCCGGTTCGCCTTCCTCAGGCGGAGCGACACGGGCCTGTCTGGCGCGACGACGGTCGGCGGCGGCCGCAGCGACGGCGGGGCCGGCGGCGGCGCCGCCGCCGCCGCCCTGGACGACGCGGGCGAGCCCGGCCGCTTCCCCTTGGCTCTCTGGGACATCATCTCGCGCGACGTGAAAGGGTCGCTGTCGCTCCACGCGTCCGTCAACTGCCTGTTCTTCATCCGCCGGCTGGCCGTCGCGCTCAACGCGCCCGGCTGGCGCGGCGGCCTCGGGCGCGTGCTGGTCCCGCCGCTGCGCTTCCTCGCCACGTTCGTGCAGCGGCCCGTCAACGCGTCCCTGCTGCTGTCCGTCGAGGTGGCCATGGAGTACCTGATGGCCCTCACCGCCTCGCCCTACGTGCAGTGGCTGCAGACGGCCGCCGCCGCCGCCGCCGCCTCGGCCGCCGCCTCGAGCGACAACGGCGCGGGACCCGGCGACAGCGCCGCCGGCGACGCCAGCGGCAGCGGCCGCGCGGGACGCACCTTTTCGGGCGCGGGGGCGCGCGGCGTCGGCGTCCCCGACCCGGCGTTCGCCTCCCGGCAGAGCCAGCAGCAGGGCGGGGGCGGCGGCGGCGGGCAGCAGGGCGGCCGCGGCGAGCAGGGCGGCGGCGGCGGGTGGGTCGGCGCGCTGCTCTGCGAGGTCCAGCGGGAGGTGTCCTCCGTGTGGCGCTTCCTGATCGACCGCGAGATCGAAGCGCCCGAGCGCTACAGCGCCATCCAGTCGTACCGCGCGGCCATGGCCGTGCTGCGACAGCAGGGCGCCTTCGTCGAGGAGCTGTTCGAGAGCGGCATGCTCGACGACGCCGAGCGGAGGGCCATGGCCGCGCCCGTCGAGCGCGCCGAGCGCGGGCTGGAGGCGCAGGGCCCGACCTGGCGCGCCACGCCCCTGGCCGAGGTGGTGGCGCGCCTGCCCTTCATGCTGGGGCAGCCGCGGCGCGTGGTTGAGTGGTTCGTCAAGCACGGGCGCCTCGAGATGGCCGGGGCGGACGAGGTGCTGCCGGACGGCTCGGGCAGGCTGCCGGCGTCGTCGTCGTCGGCGGCGGCCGCCGGCGCCGGCCTGCTCGACCTCTTCGTCGTGCAAGCAGGCCTGGTGCGCGTCACGTTCACGCCCGACCTCGGCGACCCGCAGGAGTACTTCCTGGGCACGGGCGGCGTGCACAACCTGTACGCAGCCATCACGCGCGGCAGCCCCCTGCCGGGGAGGCACGAGGCGCGCGCGCAGGGCAACCAGCTCGGCAAGGGCCCCGTGCTCTTCCGCTTTGGCGCGGGCGGCGAGGCGTCGCTCGAGCGGCGCGCGGTGCTCGGGCAGCCCGAGTTTGTTCAGCTGCGCGCCGACATGCACCGCCTGGCCGGGCTGCTGCTGCTGGAGCGGCTCAAGACGGCGGTGCTGCTGGACGCGTCGTCCGCCCTGCGCGTGGCCGCGCCTGTGCCCCCCGCCGCCGCGACGGTGGCCGTCAACGCGTCGGCGTCGCCGGCCGAGCAGCAGCAGCAGGCCGCCGCCGTCGCCGCGCGCCGCGCGCGCTCCGAGGCCGCCGCCTGGGTCAAGAACCGCGCGCAGGCCGTGCGCGCCGACGTCAAGGCGCGCCTGCCCGCGGCCGAGCTGGTCGACCTGCTCCCCGGCGAGCGCACGCGCCAGCGCGGGCACGTCGTGCTCATGCGCGGGCAGCTCGAGGTGCGCGTGATGGAGGACGAAGAGGAGGAGGGGAAGGATGCGGCGGCGGCGGCGGCGGGGACGGCCGCGGCCGCCGCTCCAGCCGCCGCCGCCGCCGACCCCGCTGCCGCGCCTGCCGCCGCCGGCCCCGGCGCCCCGGCCCCTTTGCCCTCGCCCCCCGCCCCCGTCCCCCCCCCGCGCCCGGCCCAGGCCGCCGCCGCCCGCCGCCAGCTCGCCAACGCCGGCACCCACCGCCACCAGAGCGTGCTGCCCTGGGTGTGGGACGTCCTCGTGGCGGACGAGATCGCCGCCGCGCCGCGGGCGACCATGCCGGCGGCGCCGCTGCGCGTCGCGCTGACGGCGGGGCCCGCGGGCGCCACGCTGCTGGTGTGCCCGGCCCTGTCGGCGGAGGACGAGGAGGCGGGCGAGCGGGAGGCCGAGGAGCGCCTGGCGGCGCGGGCGGCCGCGGCGGAGCAAAAGGCGGCGGCAAAGGCGGCGGGCAAGGCGGCGGCGGCGGCGGCGCCGTTCCCGCCCGCGGCCGCTGGCGCTGCCGCCGCCGCTGGTGCCGCCGCCGCCGCTGCCTCGCCGGCGTTTGGCGCGGCAGCGGTTCCCGGGGCGGGGGGCGCGGTGGCCCCTGCCGCCGCGCAGCCCGCCGCCCCCCCCGGGGTCGTCGCGCCCCTCTCGGGCGCGATGCGCGGCCTCGCCCGCCTCAGCCGCCAGCTCGGCGGCGGAGGCGGCGCGGCGGCCGCAGGCGGAAGCGCCAACGCCGCCGCGGCCGCTTCGGCCGCCGCGGCGGCCGCCGCCGCCGCCCAGCGCGCGCGCCGCGAGCCCGCGGCGGCCAGGCTGCCCAACCTGTTCGAGCGCCGCAAAGTCCAGGGCTTCCACCGCATGTCGAGCAAGCCGGTCATCAGCGGCAGCGCGGGCGGCGGCGCGGGAGCTGCGCTGGGCTCCTCGGGGCCTGCCTCGGCCGCCATCGCCGCCGCCGCCGTGGGCCCTGGCGAGGGCGCCGGCAGAGACGCCGCCGCCGCCGCCGCCGCCGCCGCCGGCCGGCCCCCCGCCCACGCCCCCCCGCGCCAGCCGCTCCCCGGCGCCCGCGACGTCCTCGCGACCGAGGGCGCCTCCGAGCCGCGCGCCGTCACGTTTGCGGAGCCCGCCGGGGGCAGCGGGGCGGGCGCGGCCGGCCGCGGCTCAGCGCCGCCGCCGCCGCTCTCCGTTCCGGCGGCCTCTTCAGGCGCGGCCTCTTCAGGCGCGGCCTCTTCAGGCGCGGCCTCTTCAGGCGCGGCCAACGGCGGCGGCGGGAGCGGGGGCGGCGCGGCGTCTGCTGCTGCTCCAGCTGCCGCGGCCGCCGAGTTCAACCCGATGCGCCGGCGATCGGTCGCGACCCGCCCGCTCGCGGTCAACCAGACGGGCGTGGTGCACGGCGAGCGCTCGCTGCAGCGCAGCCTGAGCAGGGGGGATCTCCTTCCGCCGCCGTCGCCGCGTTGAGAGCGCAGCGCGAGACAGAGACGCGAGCGTTTCAGCGGCGGTGGCGCCTTGTGTTTTTTTGCCCATTTTCCTACTGCTTTCATCTTTCTCTCCCACACCACTTTCTTCTATTAACAAGCAAGCGGTATTACCGTTTATCGTGTGTACCATACATTGCGCGCGCGCGTGACAGCCGCCGTCGCCAAGCAACAAGAGAAGCGTCTCGTTTTTTTCAGGCGCTTTTTCTTTTATCTCTGTCTCACGCGGAAAACCGAAATTTTGACTTTTCAAACTTTTTCATACGTCCTCGCTTCCATGAGCGGCGCGCGCGCCGACCCCGCAATGCAGTCGCAGCATCCGTACTCGCCCTACCGGCCGCAGGACTCGACGCGCCAGCTGATCGCGGGGACGGGCCGCGCGGAGCTGGACGAGAGCCTCGGCTGGGACGAGGGCGCCCGACGGCGCGCCCACGACGCCCTCTCGACGCCGGACGGGAGCCTCAGAATCACCGCCGTCGGCGCGCCGTCCAGGCGCGGGATGTCCGCCTCCTCCTCGCCCCTGCGCAGCGGCTGGCTGGCCAAGCGCGTGGGCGGCGGGCAGAAGCCGCGCTGGGCGCGGCTGTGGTTCGAGCTGTGGCCCGGGCGCCTCGTCTACGGCCTCGGGGCGCTTGCGGCAGACACGGCGGCGGCCACCGGCGACGCGAACGGCGAGAGCGACGCGCAAGAGCGCCCAGACGACGGCGAGGGCGAGGAGGAGGCGGAGGAGGCCGAGTGGGCGCCGTCCGCGGCGTCCGCCTCGACCCTCGGCGGCACCACCGTCGCCAGCAGCGCGGGCGGCTTTGCGCGCGGGGCCACGCGCCGCTACGTCGCGCTCGAGCGCATCGTCGCGCGCGCCTTGCCTGCGGGCGGCGGCCCCCCGACGCTCGGCGTGTGCGTGCTGCAACTCGGCGCCGCGGGCCCCGGCGGCGGCGGCCTCAATGTCAGCGGCGGCGTCAGCGGCGGCGGCGGCGGGGGCGGCGTTGGGAGCGGCGGTGGGAGCGGCAGCAGCGGCGGGGGCGGCGGCGGCCCCCACGCTTCCGTCGTCGTCGGCGTCCAGGCCGGCGCGCGGTCGCACTACCTGCGCGCGCGGACGGCGGCGGAGGCCGTGGCGTGGGCGGCGGACATCCGCTCTGCGGCGTGGCACCTGCGCTCCGCGCAGCCGGCGTCGCTTGCCCGTCCGCATGCGGGGACCGGCACTGACGCGGGGGCGGCGAGGCGCGAGGCCGAGAAAGAGGAGCGGGCCGAGCTCGAGCAGCGGGCGCGGCGGCAGCAGCAGCGCGAGCGCGAAGAGGTCGAAAAGCAGGGGGCGCCGACAACGCGCGTCGCCCCCTCGCCCTCGCCCTCGCCCTCGCCCTCGCCCTCGCCCTCGTCCTCGTCCTCGCCCTCGCCCGCGCTCGCGCTCGCGCCGTCCCCGCAGCCGCGGCCGCAGCCGCAGCCGCAGCCGCAGCCGCAGCCGCAGCCGCAGCCGCAGCCGCAGCCGCAGCCGCAGCCGCAGCCGCAGCCGCAGCCGCAGCAGCAACATCAGCCGCAGCAGCAGCCGCAGCAGCAGCAGCCGCAGCGGTGGCTGCGCATCAGCGCCAGCGCCTCTTACGCCGCCACCATCGCCCTGCCGTCGTCCCCGCCGCCCACGCTGCCGGCCTTCCCCGCCGCGCCGCCCCCTGCGCCGCCGCCGCCCGGACAGTCGTTCCTCATCGAGGTGCGCACGGGCGACCTGCCCGGGGCCGAGGGCCGGCCCAGGCGCGCCCTGCGCGTCATGGCCCTCCTTCGCGGCGACGCAGGGGACGCGGGACCGTTTGACCTCGGCGCGGGCGGGGCGCGCGGGTGGCGCCGCGGCAGCGTGCGGCGCTGCCGCGCGGCCATGGCGGGCGGGTCGGCGCCGGCCGTGCGCGAGGCGCTCGAGCGCGTCGACGTGTGGATCGAGCGCGGAGAGGGCGACTGCGGGGGTGGCCGGGGGGACGGCGGCGGAGACGGCGACGGCGGCGGCGGGGAAGAAGAAGAAGGAGGGCAGGGCCTCTCTTGGTTTCTGGAGTCGCTGGCCGTCAAGCGGGCGTCGGACGGGAGGACGTGGCACTGCGCGTGCAACAGCTGGCTCGGGCGCGCCTCGGGGGGCGCGGCGGGCGAGTCCGACGGGGGCGAGGCGGCGCTGCGGTGGAGCCTCGCGGCGGTCGAGGCCGGTCCAGCGGCCGAGGCGGCTTCGGCTGCTGCGGCGGCGACGGCGGCAACCGCAGCGGCGGCGGCGGCGGCGAGGGCGGCGGCGGCAGCCGAGGCGGCGGCGGCGGCAGCGGCTGCGGCAGCGTCGGCGCGCGCGCTCACCCCCGAGTGCGACACGACACCCCTCCTGTCTTCCGACCACCGACCCCCGCCGTCTCAGCGCCATTCGCCCCAGCTCCTGCCGCCGCCGCCGCCCGCGCGCGCTCCCTCCCCCCCCTCCCTCCCGCCGCCACCCGCGCGCGCTCCCTCCCCCGCCCCTCTCCCGCCGCCGCCGAGCCGCTTCTCGCCCGCCCCGCCGACGCGCGCCCCGGTCGGGCGCGCGACCGAGGAGGAGATGTGCGACCGCCTGACCGTCATCGGCCGCGCGGCCGACGCCGCCGCGCGCACGCCCGTCCCTGGCGGCGGCGGAGGGCACGGCGGCGGAGACGGCCACGGCGGCAGAGACGGCCTCGGCGGCGACGACCACGGCCACGGCGGCGGACCCCCGCCCCACTTTCTGCCCTTTCGCGTCGCCGCGCTGCCGATGGAGGTGGCCGCGCCCTGCCTGGGGGAGCAGCTCGAGCAGCAGCGCCTGGCGCTCGAGAACGAGGCGGTGCAGCTGCTGCCGATGCGCGTGCAGTACTCGCCCTCGCCGCAGCCCTCGCCGCGACGGCAGACGCCCCCGCCGCTGCCGGAGCCGCGCCGCCCGGCCCCCGATCCGGCCAGACCCGTGTGCGGCGGCTTTGCGATCGGCAGCGACGACGGCACCTCGGGCTACGTCGTGCGCGTCGGCACGGGCGCGTGCGGCACGCTCGCGCGGGTGCACCTGGAGCTCTACGGCCCCTCGTGGTCGTCCGGCTGGGTGTGGGCCGACCCGCCCTTGGCTTCGCGCGTGCGCTCTCAGGCCGGAAGCGGCGCCTTCTCCAACGGCGGCGGCGGTGGGGGGGGCGGCGCGATCGCGGCCTCTTGCGCCATGTCATGGTTTGGCTGCGGCTGCTGCGGCTGCTGCAACTGCGCATGCGGGGCAGACGAGTCGACGAGCGCGATCAGGTCGGTGGCCCACGCGCTGAGCGCCGGGGACGAGGCGGCGGCGTCGGCGTCGGCGGCCGAGGCGGCCGAGGCCGCGCACCCGCTGGCCTGGCCCGCCCTGCCCTGGCACGAGGCCCGTTTCGCGTTCCCGGGCGCCCCCGACCTGGGCGAGCCACTGTGCGTGCGGCTCTACGTGGACGGCGACGAAGGGGAGGAGGAGGAGGAGCTGCAGCAGAGGCCCTGGGAGCCGCTCTTTGTGGGCGTCGAGTGGCGCGGCGGCGGCGGCGGCGGCGGCGCGGGCGGCGGCGCGGGTTCGGGGCGGCGCAAGTGGTTGGCCGACTTTTCCGGCCAGCCGGTGGCCGTGCCGCGCGTGCCCGTCGCCGCTCCGGCCGTCGCCATCGCCTTGCCCGCCCCGGCCCCGCCGCGCGTGTCATCGCGCCCGTGCTTCTTCATGCTTTGCCGCCGCTAGAGATAAAAAAGGGGCGGGCGAGGCACGGCGCAGCGCGGCGACAGAGCAATCGAACAGGATGAAAAAAAGACGACGACAACGGCAAATCAACTATCTCAAACGATTGCCCAAAGACAACTCATATTCCCCTGATCGAGATGTTGTAGTGTGATTGTGTTGGGGAAGGGAATAATCAAAGAGCGCGCCCAGCAAAAACGCCGCGCCGCGCGCGCGCCCCCCCCCCCTGCTTCTCGTCGCCGACGATTCATTGCGGATGAGTCATTCAGCACTTGCCGCGCCGGTTGATCGAGATGCCCATGCGCGCCGCCGCCATCAGACGCGCCGGCAGCGTGGCCGCGTGCACGTGGGCCGGATGCATGCCCGGGTGCTCCTCGGCCACCTTTGCCGCCGCCGCCGCGGCCAGCGCGCACGTCTCCTTGTTGGCCGCGGCCGCGCCGCCGCCCGCGGCTGCGCCGGCCCCGCCGCCGTGCGCGGCCTCGCGCGCCTCGAGCCACGCAACGGCCGCCTCCAGCGCGTGCACCAGCGCCACGCGCAGCGCGCCCGTGAAGTCCTGCCGCGTCAGCACGCGTAGGACGACGCGCCCTTCGTTGTTCGGGGCGAGCGGGTAGGCGGGCACCACGAACCCGCAGAGCCGGACGCGCTCGGCGACGTCGAACTCGTCGAAGGAGCGCTTGGCGGCGCCGGGCGGGCGGTCCTTGAGGTGAAAGACGACGCAGGGCACGCCGGCGGGCGGCGGATCGGAGATGACTACGAACGTGCCGAGCGCCAGGATGGCGTCTTTTTTTGTTTTTGTTTTTTTGTTTTGTTTTTGTTTTTTTTGTGTCTTGGGTGTGGTCGGTGAGGCAGGCGGATCGAGCGGCCAACGGATTGGCAAGGCGGTCGAGAGAAAGCGAAACACTGGGGTGTGACGGGCGGGCGCAAATCAAATGGCGCGGCGGGCTCTATGAAACATGGCGACCCCCCCCCGCC
>Ga0105054_10002564_pt1 | contig 28888 bp, 19 predicted proteins | sample BON02_FD_78091 | JGI IMG/M metagenome (GOLD analysis project Ga0105054, IMG submission 78091) | Freshwater microbial communities from Lake Bonney liftoff mats and glacier meltwater in Antarctica - BON-02 (megahit assembly) | ecosystem: Environmental > Aquatic > Freshwater > Ice > Glacier...
ATGATTCCTTTGATCAATCCCCGCTTCAGCAAGTTTTGACGAATCTCTGATTTTGCATTACCTCTGAAAAGTACTCCGTGTGGTAAAATCACTGCTCCTTTACCATTACTCTTCAGCGAATGAATGATATGCAGCAAAAATGCGTAATCTCCATTCTTATCAGGTGGAACTCCAAAACCGGTAAATCGATCAAATTCATCCTCACTTGGATTGAATCCTTGCATCCAGTTTTTTAGAGAAAAAGGAGGATTGGCTACAGCGTAGTCGAATGTTTTCATATCACCTCGATCATTCAGAAAAAGTGGATTGGAAAGCGTGCTTTGACCCTTCTCGATTCTGGCTGTCGGATTATCATGAAGAATCATATTCATCTTCGCCAAAGCAGCAGTGGAAACATCTTTCTCCTGACCAAACAGCGAGGTGGAGGCATTGCATTCATCGGCAATCTTCAGAAGCAGAGATCCAGATCCACAAGTCGGATCATAGAAAGATTGACCCACTTCATCTTTTCTGATTCCCAATACTTTTGCCTTAATCCGGCTGACTTCGGATGGCGTATAAAACTGCCCCTTAGCCTTACCTGATTCTGTTGCAAAGTGGCGCATCAAGAATTCATAGGCATCGCCAAGAATATCATCACCGCCAGCATTGTTATTACTGAAATTGAGCTCTGGCTTTTCAAAGATTGCGACCAACTTACTAACCGTATCGATCAACTCCTTGCCTTTGCCAAGCTTCTCCTCATCGTTGAAGCTGATCATATCGATCACATTTTGCAGTGCATTTTCTTCAGCAAGTTTACCAATGGCAATATCTATTTTCTCACCGATATCCTTTTGGTCCTTCAGCGCAGCGATATCTCTAAAATTGCAGCCTTCCGGTACTTCTATCAATGCATTTGGATCCGCATCGGCCTTGTCAGACACGTACTTGAGGAAAAGCATCACGAGGACGTAATCTTTGTATTGAGAGGCATCCATGCCACCTCGAAGCGCATCGCAACTTGCCCAAAGGGAACTCTACAATTCAGATTTTCTGAGAGCCATAGATTAATTAATGAAAGTCAAATTGAAATCCTATCTGAAACATTTTGTATATAATTAATTAGTTGTCGTTTTCCCCTTTTTCCTCGAGCCTCTTTAAAAAATGAGGATTGTTTTAAAAGTGTGAACTAATGTTATTCAAAAAAGGGGGAATTCAAACCACAAATATTCAAGTGGTTGAAAGTAAGGAAATTTAAAAAGCGGCTACCGAATCGAAACGCACTTGCTATCACGTTTTCAAGTGTTCATTTGTAGAACTTAGTATGTACTGTAATAAAAATGAACATTTTTGGTATAATCATAAAACAGTTTTTATGGCGAATCAATATCACCAACTTCCCCGAAAGCCCGCTAACCAACAAAGGTAGGATTCAGATGCTTGCGCCGATAGTAATCGGCAGATTCAAGTGGGCCCACAGAACCCTCATATAGTTATGTATGGAGGGTTTTTTGTTTTCTAAAAATTAAACAGTTAGAGCTGAATCTTCCATATTCTATTCTCAAAGTTCAGAGGATATCGGAGATTTTATTTAAGACTTATCAGGATTACCCATGAATAAGTAGTGTTGAATCATCTTTCAAATATTGTAGCTACGGAGTCTAATCATTTCCAATTGGTACAGGGCCCGCTCGATTATTTCATAAAGATCAAGCCAGTATTAGCTCAATATTTCCTGTTTTATATTAATGTTATCGCTGATACAGATGTTAAAAATTAACATTTCATCGATAAACTGAAATCTAGTTTTGGATAAAATTAAACCATTATTTAAACATTATGAGTTCAAAAAATTCTACCCACTTACGAACAGGAATCATACTTCTGTTACTGTTCTTGGGGCTTGGATCACATGCCTTTTCTCAGGCTACCAACGCCTCCATTTCCGGTAAGGTGACCGACAAAAGCGGTGAGCCATTAATCGGTGCGGCACTTCTTATTAAGAACGAATTAACCGGATTTACAGCTTCTGCTGTAACAAATCTTACCGGAAACTACATTGTAAATCAACTTCCACTGGCCACAGACTATTCAGTTACCTGTACCTATTTGGGTTATGGCAGCAAAGTATTCACAGGATATGCCATAAGCCAAGGCGACCACATCAAATTGGACATAGAACTAAGCGAAGAGGCACAATCCCTGAGTGAGGTCAGCGTAGTCGCCAATTCGTTGAGCAATAGCATTGACCGATTTGGCAGCTCAACCGCTGTCACAGCAAAGGACATGGCCACTTTACCAGTAAACGGCAGAAATTTCAACTCACTGGTTGACCTTTCTCCAGTATCTAATGGAAGTAATCTGTTGGGACAATTATATTCCTCCACCAACTACACCATTGATGGGATGACGAATAAAAGCCCACTTTCCAGCGGTGCTACCAACCGTGGCCCTTTCTCTATTTCTATGGAAGCCATCCGAGAATTTGAAGTAGTGACTAACGACTACGATGTCACCAACGGAAGAAGCGGGGGCGGAAATATCAGTGCCGTAACTAAAACAGGCACCAACACAGTGCATGGATCTGCTTTTCTTTACAACAGAGCAGGCTGGCTTGCTAGTAAATATGACACTAGAGGGAATAAAAGAGAGGATGAATTCTCAATTCAACAGTATGGAATTACGCTGGGTGGCCCGCTCATCAAAGACAAACTTCACTTCTTCCTGGCTTATGACGGTCAGCTGGATGCACGACCACTTTTCATTGCCGACATCAGAACTCCACAGGATGAGAACAGATATAACCTCTCCCAAGAATCCCTGGATAGATACCTTCAAATTTCACGTGACGAATACGGAGTAGCAGAATCTCCACAAACTGGAAGCTTCAACAAAAAGAGATATTCCCACACGGCATTTGCAAGAATTGATTACCAAATCAATAAGTCTAATTTGTTGACTATCCGTAACAATTTCTCACGCGATCTGAACAATCAAGGTGTCTCTGACAACAGTTCAATCAACCTTTACGAAGTCTATGGAAACCACCTTTCTACAGCTAACAGTTTGATGGCGTCTCTCAGAACTGAGATCAGCGATCGCTTGACAAATGAGATGAAACTTCAATATCTCTATACGCTTGACGACGGAAGTCCTAATGAGCAACTTCCGAGTAGCAATATTCCAAGAGCAATAGTACAGCGCGTAGAATCTACAGTGGATGGCAGCAATGTGAACACCACAATTCAGCTAGGTGGTCAGCGCTATCTTCCAGAAAGATTTGAATCTAAGGTATACCAGTTTGTCAACAACCTTTACTATAGCAAGGGCAAAACAAACTACACCTTTGGGATGGATCTACTTTTAAATGACCTCACCTCATTAGCCACAAGTGAATTCAACGGTCGATTCTATTTTACAGGATTAGACAATTTCGACAAGCTGAAACCATACAGATATGCACGTGAAGTAGCAACTGAAGACCCTACGGTGGAGCAGAGCATTTTTGGAGGCGGTATTTATGCCCAAGCAGAAACTGATCTTGGCAGAGGGATGAACTTGATCCTAGGATTAAGAAGTGATTACACCACCTATAAAAACAGCCCTGCATTCAATCAGACGGTGTACGATGAATTGGGTCTAAAAACTGATGTGAAAACTGGTGGATTTCAAATCCAGCCAAGAGTCCAATTCACTTGGGACATCAATGAAAAACAACAGGATATCTTAAGAATCGGTGCTGGTATTTTTGGTTCAGCGCTGAACAACTACTCTGATGTCAACAACCTGCAATTTGACGGAACAAAGATTTTTGCAGTAGATATCACTGGAAAAAATGTCCCTACTCCTGACTTTGAATCCTACAGAAATGACCCTTATACGGCACCGGGAATTGATTTACTCAATAAGCCCGGAGTCACTCCAGTGACCACTATTAATATGAACAGCGAGGATTTGAAAGTTCCTACCGTGTACAAAGGAAATGTGATGTACAATAGAGTTTTCAATAATCGATTAAGACTAGGTGTAAACTTCATCGCTGCTATCGCACGCAATAACTACATGTATGTGGACAGAAATATAGCAGATCAGCCTTATTTCAGACTCGAAGAAGAGGGAGATCGTGGAGTATATGTGCCTGCAGGAACTATCAGTACTTCCAATGGAAATGCAGATTGGACTAAGGGTAGAAAAACTGATAAAATCGGTCGAATATTGGAATTGAACAGTGAGGGGAGAAATAATACCTATACGATGGTGATAGATGGAACTTACCGCTATTTCAAAGATGGTCAGATCACCGCTAGCTACACGTGGAATGACAGCAAGGACAATACTTCCTACAATGGAAACGTCGCCAACAGTGCTACACTTAGCCAGATGGTAGTAGATGATCCAAGAGATCTCTCCAGGATGAGCTATTCTAATGGTCAGTACAGAACCAAAGTGGTACTCTATGGTACACTTCCTACTTTCAAAGGATTTACGGTAGGCGTACGTTATTCTGGAATCGGTGGTACGCGCTATTCCCTTCGTGTAAATGGAAACGTCAACGGAGATTTTGTCAACTCCAATGATCTTGCTTTTGTGTTTGACCCGTCTACTTCAGGTCTATCTGAGACTATTAGCGCAGGAATGAATAATGTTCTTGCTAACTCCGACAATCTGGCGAAGGAATATATCCGTCAAAGCCTTGGAAAAGTAGCAGTTAGAAATGGTGGAGAAAATGCCTATTTCGGTAACTGGGACCTTCGTGCAGCCAAGAAAATATACTTCTCCGGAGAAAGAAAATCAGGAATTGAACTTGGCTTGGATATTTTCAACATAGCTAATCTACTTAACAAAGAGTGGGGAACTTCCAAGACTTTGGGCAACCAAAACTTGCTTACCATCAGAAACTTCGATCCTGTTAAAGAAGCCTATGTCTATGAAGTCAATCCTAATGTTGGAATGACTACGCCAAGAGGAACACCTTTCCAATTGCAGATTTCTGGCAAACTATTTTTCTAAAATCATTGTAAAGTCCGCTGTCAATCACGCTAGACAGCGGATTCAATTCACAAAATCCTACCTCATGCTTAAATCTTACCTATCAAAAGGAATAAGTTTCTCACTTATCCTTTTGTTCATTTTAGCTAGCCCATTTCTAGCAGAAGCTCAAACGTCCAGACCCACAGAACACGTAATACTCATATCAATTGATGGCTTCAGACCAAATTTCTATCTAGAAGAAAAATGGCCTGCACCCAACTTACAGACTATGGCGAAAGAAGGAGCTCGCTCTCTGGGAGTGACGGGAGTTTTCCCTTCTGTCACTTACCCTTCTCACACCACTGTGATCACAGGTTTTCCTCCCGCAAAGCATGGGATTTATTACAATGCTCCTTTCGAACCTGATGGTCAGACAGGCAGATGGTATTGGGAAAACGAGCTGATCCAAGTACCAACGCTATGGAGTGCAGTTCGTGAGGATGGAATGACCAGCGCAAGTTTTCTGTGGCCTGTATCTGTAAATGCCCCAATTGATTACAATATTCCTGAATTCTGGAGTTTGGAAAGTGGAGGAAGAATAGAGCCGATGCGTGATATGGAAACGCCGAAAGGCCTCATGGCTGAAATGGAACTGAATGTCCTTGGCAAATTAAATGAAAAGACCTTCAACGGTGACTATTTGAACCGTGAAGATCGGATCGGAGATATGGCTGGCTATGTGCTAGAAACTTACAAACCAAACCTAATCACCCTTCACCTAATCGCTACGGATCATTTTCAGCACAGCGAAGGAAGAGATGGGCCAATGGTCTACAAAGCCATCGCAGCTACAGATAGAGCAATCGGCAAAATCATAGAAGCAGCAGAAAGAGCTGGAATACGTGACAAAACGACCTTCATCGTCACTGGAGATCACGGGTTTGTCAATACCCACAGCTCGGTGAGTCCAAACATCTGGCTAGTCAATGCAGGTCTGATGGAAAATAAATCCGATAGAGGAAATTGGAAAGCTACTTTCCACACCAGCGGTGCTTCGGCATTCTTACACTTAAAGGACAGGAATGATTTAGAAACAGCAGTGCAAGTTGAAAAGATTCTGGCTGACCTCCCTGATGCTATCAAAAAGCTATTCAGAGTAGTCTACAGAGAAGAACTGGACAAAATAGGTGCGGATCCAAATGCAGTATTGGCATTAGCTCCTATTCAAGGAATTTCCTTTTCAGGATCTACTCAAGGAAGCATTTTGAAACCGGCAACTGGCGGAACTCATGGATATTTTCCTGATTTTGATGAAATCGAAACAGGATTTATCGCTTGGGGAGCTGGTATCCGCGAAAATGTGGAAATTCAGGAAATGGGTTTAGTGGATGTTGCATCTGTGGTGAAATATCTCCTGGACCTATCCATAGAACTTCCTGAAAGCACCCTTTACCCAGGGATAAAAAAGTAATAGAAAATCAAAGAACTAAGAGTGGAGAAGGACAGATATCCCTCTCCACTCTATTTCTACATTGCAATTCCTCTTACCAATAATTGAGTGGAGCAGCAAGTGCTAAGCACATATTTCTTCCTTAAGAACCTTTGATACCGTCTGACGAGTCAATCCAGTCAAATCCGCAATATCTTGTAGCGTTAATATTTTCTGAAGGTTAATAAGTCTACCCGATGCATCTTCGACACCGTTTTGAAAATCAAACATAATTTTTCTGACTTTGGACCCGGCATCCAAGCTTCTGACTGCATATAATCTATCCTCCGCCCTACTCCATCTTTTTACGAGCTGAATATTAAACCACTCGGAAATATCCGGCTCCACCACTGTAATCCTTTTGAAAAAATCACACTCATATTCTCGTACAATTACCGAAGAAAGTGATTTGGCAAATTCCGAAAACTGACCGTTCAAGTATCTGAGATTACCGAAAAACTCTCCCGGCCTGAGAATATCGTAGCAAACTTCCATGCCCATAGGAGAATAGGTACCCACTCGCATTGCGCCTTTGACTATCTCGTAAATTGGGGTAATATACTGTGGCGGTTGATACAAAAGCTGTCCTTTCTCAAATTCCACCGTATTAACATAGTTGCTAATAGCTTCAGGACTATGTGCACTCAAATAACTATACGGACTGAATTCCATCTATTTTGAATTTAAACCCGAAGTTAGGCTCAACTTTAGAATTGAGGTTGCTATAAATAAAAGTTAATAATTGGATAATATGATTATCCGGAATCGTGCCTCTAGCCATGTTCTCTTTGGTTTAAAGGCTGGAAGACCCGCCACGGCGAGGCAGGCCGAAGACGGGTGACCGAAGTGGCCTAAATCCTAGAGTTGAGCTTGTTATACAATGCTTCTCTCTCCTTACTGGCAAAGTAGCGGATACTCATAATTTAAAATTACGCGTAGTCCAAGTTGCCACTATTTTTAGTAGGCGGTCAGGTAAAAAACTTTGACTCTATACCTATTAGGTGTCGTTTCGCTAACTCTTTCATACAAAAAAACCATCCAAGGCATGATGTCCTGAATGGTTCTTTCCACTTTTAAATAACGGAAAGTTAAGCTTATGCAGCAGCTCCTGCGAGAACTACATTATCAGCAAAACTCTGGTAGGCAGCCTCAAATTGCTTTGCCATTGGATCTGGAAACGAGTGGAATTCACCAGCTTTCAAGGCTTCTATAATTCCTTCAGCAACTAATGAAGGGGAAGCAGTGTCCTCAAAACCAGCAGCAGCTCCCATGTCAGTAGCGATTGGGCCAGGGTGAACACTTAATACGGTCACGCCTTTCTCAGCCAATTTTTCCCGCAAGCCCTGTGTCAGGGAATACGAAGCAGCTTTAGAGGCCGAGTAAGTGGAGAGGTCAGCGAAATTCTTGATAGATGCCACAGAATTCAGCTGCACCAATGCGCCGGTATTAGCAGCCAATGTCGGTGCAAATGCATTCGCAATACGAAGCAGACCATAAACATTTACTTCCATCTCTTCATTCAAACTCTGCTCGGCATTTTCACTAAGCGGATTTGCCAACTTCGCAATTCCAGCATTGTTTATTACGATGGAAACGTCTTTAGTAGCTTCGGCAAGTGAAAGGATAGATGCATGATCAGTAAGATCTGCTTTTACTGTAACTACTTTATCTCCGTACAACTCCTCCATGTATTTCGTGGATGCCATGTTCCGAACAGCCAAATACACTTTTTTGGCACCATGATTTAGTAAAGATTCTACGATAGCCTTACCTATACCTCGGTTGGCACCCGTTACCAAGGCAACTTTGTTTTCTATTGAAATACTCATAATTCTATTTTTGTCTGTAAAATTGATCCTAATTATTTGGCAGAGAGCTTGGTACTATCCCATGCATATTTTTTGAACGAGTCATCCATTGGAGTTTCAGCTACATGGTTTACATAGTTACTAATCACTTTTTGAGAAAGTCCCAAGATGATATCTAATACTTGTCTCTCTCCATATCCTGCCCCGTAGAATGCTTTCAGCTCTTCTTCAGATACATTTCCACGATTTCGAACCATTGCAAGTGTCATCTCATGGAGTGCCTGAAGCTTTTCTGTCGGCATTTCTGTTCGGTTTCTTAAAGACTCGGTTATAGCTGGATCTACTTTCATCCTATTTGCTATCATGGTATGTGCCGGCACGCAGTAATGACACTCATGTTCAACATTTATCGTTTGCCAAACTACCGTCAGTTCTTCCTTGTCAAAAGATGAGTTAGAAAATAGCTCATGAAGTTTCTGATAGGCTTCTAGCAAGCCAGGTGATCCACCTAAAACTCCATGTAGATTCGGAACATATCCGTTGGTTTTTTTAGACTTTTCCAAAAACGGTCTGCTTTCTTCTGGAGCTGATTCAATTGTGTGAATTTGTAGTGTGCTCATGGTGTTAATTGGTTAGTTAAAATTATTTGTATCTAAGCAATCGCTTAGTTTAAGAGTAAAAAAAAGGTCAAAGAGATCTAAATACAAACTCGATGTAATCATCCAGTTCCTTCTGTAAATTGACTCTTGATGCGGATGCCAAGCCTTGCATTGCAATAATTAAGAAATTCGCTTTTGCCTGCAAAACTTCATCATCCTGCATTTCTTCTTGTTTCAAAGCCTCAAGAAAAACCGCTCTGATTTCATTGGAGAAGTTGACTAACTCCGCCATAATTACTGGATCTGAATTTTGACCCAACTCGTTGAACGTATTAATGACCAGACAGCCCTTCTTCTCGCCTTGCTGCTGCGAAAATTTGACAAATTCATAGAAGTATTCTTTTATTCCTTCTACGCCATTGATCGAATTGCTAAGCTTATCAGAAAGACACTTAACCTGGCTTTTATAGCATTTAATACTTTCCAGAAAAACTCCCTCCTTATTCTTAAAACTAGCATAAATAGAGAATTGATTAATCCCCATTTCCTTCTCAAGCATCCTTACTGAAGTAGCCTCATAGCCATTTCGCCAGAACAAAGCCGTGGCTTTTTCTATTACTTCCTGCTCGCTATAGTTCTTCTTTCTTGCCATTGTTTCCTTAAGACATCACAAAACTAAGCAACTGCTTAGTAATAAAAAAATATTTAGCTCCTTTTCTATAAACATTTATGAAAATGAGGCCTTCTTAAATACTTACAACATAAGAAATCAGCTGGTTTTCTAAAAAGGTGGTGAACTGAAACTGCCAATAGCTATCAGATGCGGATAATCAGAAAAAGAGTAAAGCAGTGTATGCATGAGTTCTGATTCAATCCGAATCTCAAAAAATTCTTACTTCCATTTAAAGGCAAAATAAGTAGTAGGCTGATCACTGATATTTCTAATGCCATGAACCGATTGTGATTCCATGAAATAAAAATCTCCAGCTTTGGCGGTATATTCCTTGCCATCGATTAGCTGTGCGGTTTCACCAGAGATCATAAGGATAATCTCAGTTTCACCGTGGAAATGAGGCTCGTGGCTTGGCACTTTCTTATCCAAAGTAGTCACATGCATTTCTAACCGCTCGCACATTGCAGTAGACCTATCGAAATACGAACGAACCCCTCCCACGCCTGTAGGCTTATAAACAAGTGAATCCGCATTGAACATCAAAGTACCGCCAGAGGCAACACCTCTTTCTATGTTCATTTGCTTCTTAGAACGAAATCTGATCACGTAGTAAGTAAGTGGGGTATCGCCTACATTTTTAAGAGAATGCGGCTGAAGAGGCATTAACGAAAGCACACCATTAGTTCCCAAGATCGTACGTTTCCCTGCTATCGTCACTTCCATTACACCTTCTTTTACGATGACGAGTTCCTCCATATCTTCATTGGCATGAGCAGTACTGCCTTTGGCTCCTACTGCCTGGGTAGTCGCATGCATCTCCAGGTAGTCAAAATGAGTAGAAACTCCTTCAAGTATGGGTCTGGATTGGCGATCTCCATTAATTTTCACTTCAAAATCATCCCAATGAAATACGCCAGATTCTATAGGTTGGAGTTGTGCAAATGCAGTAAGGGTCATAAGACAAAAGAAGGATAGGATTAAAAATTTCATAGTAAAAATTCCAGATGGGTTATAGATAAGTATAAGCAACAGAAATCAAATGAAAAGACTGTCTTCAATAACTGTCAGCAGGATAAATCAATGAATAATATTGATAAAAATAATATGCTGGTAGGTCAAGATAAAAACAATAACGTCAATATTATCCAGAGTCCACTTTTTGAAAATGAACAACTTACTAACTACCGGAGGGTTCTAAATATCAGAACCTTATACTATTTCGCTCCGTCTTACTCTATTCACACCATTTCACTTAGTCACTTATCTAACCAAATTCAACACGCATGAAAATCTTTACGTTACTATTTACCATAGCTTTTACAGCATTCTCATTTGCCCCAGAAATGGCAAAGGTAAATACATCTGCAAGTACCATCACTTGGACGGCTAAAAAAGTAACCGGTCAGCATCATGGAAAAGTGCCTATTACTTCCGCTACCCTAGCTTATCAAAACAACAGAATTCTTGGAGGCTTCTTCGAGATGGACATGACAAGCTTGACCGTGGAAGATCTTACCGATGCAGACATGAACAAAAAGCTAACAGATCACTTGAAGTCTGATGATTTTTTCTCTGTAGTAAAGCATAACAAATCAAACTTTAAGATCACGAATTCAAAAACCAGTAATGGAAAAGACTACGAACTCACCGGAGATCTCACGATTAAAAACATCACCAAGCCAGTTACCTTTCCTGCTACAGTGGAAGTAATTGGAGGTAAAATCACAGCGACGGGGAAGTTGACATTTGATCGTACAGATTATGATATCAAATTCCGCTCTGGATCTTACTTCGAAAATCTTGCCGACAAGCTTATCTATGATGATGTGGAACTTGACGTTAAGCTCGTGGCATCTGAGTAATCAATGAACTATCCATACGAGAAAGGCCAGAAAATCTCGGCCTTTCTCGTGTTATATCCTTTATAGATCGGATTATACTACGTAGAGAAAATCATCGAAAAACATGCTGTTAAGCTCGACCTAGAATCAATTTCAAAAAGCCATCTTTTACCAGGACTTGGAAATGACTAAACTCAAAATATTGCCCGCAGAAGATGAAATAGTTCTAATCATGATCATCTAAGAAAGTCTGACAGGTCAGAAGTTCAAATTAAAAGTAGCCACAAAAAGTACCGTTAGACTTAACATCTTTTAAAGCTTTTTAATACAATCTCCGAGAATTTACCCTCCTAATGCTTCGTTATAAACGGGAAGAAAATCTTAACCCTACTAAGATTTTGTGTGGAGAAAAGTCAGAGGTAAGGCTGCGTGGATTTTAAGGAATAAAAACCACGCAGCCCCTCTGCACCACACGATAGATAGACTATTTTTCAAAAATTATTTTTTACCAAAGTGCATGCGTGGAGCACAGATTCGTATTACCTCCTACTCCCAAACCTAGATGAAATTTACTTTTTCATCCTAGGTATGAAGTCACTATTCAGGAATGTTTTTATAGAATCGTTTTCATTTCTAAAACCTCCAAAATAACTTTCAAAACCAGAAGAAACATGGTTTCCCCTGATCGATTACTTAATAAGTAGATAATGCGCCATTTATATAAATAAATATGTGTATCCGTGATCTTACACGTACCAATATTATAGATGGATTTTCATTAAAAAATCCCCCTAGCCCCTTTGGTTAAAGGGGGAATAGCCAAATCAAACCTCAGCCATTTATGTAAAGAACCTACGTACAACATTGCGAACAGTCATATAAATGAATTCTAAAACTGGGAGAAAAAGATAATATTTACTTTATTCCCATACCTTAAGTTTCAAGCAATCCTCCTCATGAAAAAAATACTGCTATCCCTCCTTATTCTTTGTACCGGTATGTATTCCTGTGCACCGAAGATAGGTTCCATAATAAATGTATCAGAAGTAGAACGCCTGGAAAAAACACTTTCTGCAGACGATATGAAAGGCAGACAACTTTTCACGCCAGAGCTGGACAAAGCTGCGGACTTCATTGCTGGGGAATTTCAGAAAAGTGGCTTGGAGTATTTGAGTGGAAATGACTCCTACCTGCAGAGTTTCTCCATGGTGCAGGCCACACCTTCAGCTATCAGTGGCACCTTGGATCAGGAAGCGTTGAGTCTTAGCAACGTGACTATCAATAGTACCTCAGCATCGATCAATGCAAATTCTCTGGCGGATTACGAGGTAGTAAAAGTAGCCAAGGATGACAATTTCAATCAGTTGGTATTTCCAGCATTCCGCACCAAGAAAAACATGGTAGTATTGATAGATCCTTCGCACGCAAGCAGCTATGCACGTTTGGGAAGAAATGCCGGCCGAGCAAAATTCCCAACGGAGTATTCTCAGATATTTATTTTAACCGACAATTTAGACCCTAATTCTCTAGCGCTAAAGGTCACAAATAAAGTGACGGAGCAAATGCTAAAAAATGTCGTGGGAGTGATCCCTGGCAAGTCGTTGAAAGATGAATATGTTATTTTTGGAGGTCATTATGATCACATCGGTATTGGCAGACCTGATGCAAACAATGACAGTATTTACAACGGCGCAAATGACAATGCCGCAGGAACTACTGCTGTCATGATGCTGGGGGAATATTTCAACACCCTAAAAGACAATGAGCGCACCTTAATCTTTGTAGCGTTCACGGCTGAGGAGTCAGGTGGATTTGGAAGTACTTACTTCAGTGAGCAACTTGATCCAGATAAGGTCGTGGCCATGTTCAATATTGAGATGATCGGCACAGATAGCAAGTGGGGACCAAATAGTGCCTACATTACAGGCTTTGAAAAGAGTTCTATGGGAGAAATTCTACAAAAGAATTTAACGGGTTCAAAATTCCATTTTGAGCCAGATCCATACCCTAAGCAAAATTTATTCTATCGCAGTGACAACAGAACCTTGGCTGCATTGGGAGTTCCTGCACATACTGTCTCCACAGCCAAAATGGAAGAAGCTCCAAATGATGAGCCTAATTATCACAAAGCAAGCGACGAGATCGGTACCTTGGACATGGATAACATGACTGAAGTGATCAAAGCAATCGCTCTCAGCAGCAAAACCATTATCAGCGGAGAAGACACTCCTACAAGAGTAGAGAAGATAGATTAATTTTTATGTTATGTATAGGGCGAAAAAATCTATCGCTCCGAAACACCTTCCTTTTGAACGAATAATCGATTACCCACAATCACCGTGATGAACCCCAATTAACCTCCATTTCAACAATGATTAGAAAACCAAAAAGCACTTTTCGCCATATAGTAGTAGTTGGAATAGGACTACTTTTTCTCCAATCCTGCACATCAGAACTCAAAGAAAAACCTAAACCAAACATTATCCTCATCGTGACGGATGATCAAGGGTGGGGGGATCTGGGCATCAACGGGAACGCAAATGTGCATACTCCGAACATTGACCAACTGGCAAAAAAAGGGGTTCAATTCAGCAGATTTTATGTGAGCCCTGTTTGCTCTCCTACCCGAGCTGAGATCTTGACGGGTAGATATCACCCTAGAGGCGGTGTCTATTCTACTTCTGAGGGAGGCGAACGCTTGGATCTTGACGAAAAAACTATTGCAGAAATCTTCCAATCAAACGGGTACAATACCGCTGCCTTCGGCAAGTGGCACAACGGCTCCCAGCCTCCTTATCATCCAAACAACAGAGGTTTCGAAGAATTCTATGGCTTCGCCTCTGGACATTGGGGCAATTATTTCAGCCCAATGCTCGAACGAAATGGGGAGGTAACTCAAGGAAATGGATTCATTATCGATGATTTAACAGACAATGCGCTGGACTACATCGAAAAAAATACCGATCAACCATTTTTTGTTTATCTGGCTTTCAATACGCCGCACAGCCCGATGCAGGTTCCTGATATCTGGTGGGAAAAATACAAGGACGCAGCTATTGATTCTACTATTCGTAATGGGGATAAAGAAAAGATAGATAAAACACGAGCTGCTTATGCCTTGTGTGAAAATCTAGACTGGAACGTAGGCAAGGTGATGGACAAATTAGACAGCCTGCAACTCCTGGAAAACACGATAGTAATCTACATGTCTGACAACGGACCGAATGGCTGGAGATGGAATGACGGCCTGAAAGGCATCAAGGGAAGTACTGATGAAGGCGGTGTTCGCTCTCCCTTTATTATGTATTGGAAAGATCAATTGAAACCTCAAATCATCTCTCAACTGGCGAGCGCAATTGATATTTTACCTTCTCTTGTAGATCTAGCCGGTATCACAAATCCATTTGACAAAACCATAGACGGTGTTAGCTTAAAACCCCTGCTCATGGGATCTAATGAAGAATGGAAAGATCGATATGTTTATAGTCACTGGAGTGGAAATGTGAGCATCCGAAACCAGCGATACATGCTTGATAAAGACGACCAACTGTTTGATTTAAGTACAGACCCAGGACAACTTCACGCTATTGCCCAGCCATCAGAGACGTTGATGGCAGAATTGGTCAGTGTCAAAGAAGAATGGAAAAACTCGGTGTTATCAGAACTCAACCGTGACAGAGAAGAAGTATTTCCGGTAGGATATGAAGGCAGTAAATACACCCAACTTCCTGCTAGAGATGGAATTCCTCATGGCAATCTAGAGCGATCCAGCATACATCCAAATTCCTCGTTTTTCACCAATTGGACATCCACGGCTGATAGTGTCACTTGGGATACGGATATCCTCACGGCTGGTAAATACAAGGCAACTATTTATTATACCTGCAAAGCCTCTGCTGTAGGATCCACTCTTCTATTAAACCAGGGTCAACATGAGCTAAAAGTGGCCATCAGAGAAGCCCACGACCCCGATTTTGTAGCTGTAGAATATGATCGTTCTCCTCGTAGTGAATCCTACGAAAAAGATTTCAAACCATTGGAAATGGGTGTGATAGAGTTGGAAAAAGGACGTCATCCAATTTCATTGAAAGCGGGAGAAATCAATGGACCGGAATTTATTGATATGCGATTACTCGTTTTAGAGCGGTTGGAATAGCTAGCCCGGAATTACCTATATAATTTTTGCTTTTGCGAATGGAAGTTTGGAGAGCATGGGAAGCAGAACCTTACACCAAAACAGTTTAGATAGTGCGTTCCGTCGCTCAGTTTAGGTGCTTTGTAATTCCTTCGGATTCAGTTCTGAACACTCGTACTTCCTTCAGTAACTTGTCAGAAGTTAACCCAGTAATGATTCCTATGGATTCAAGTCCTCCCCTAATCTAAATGAACATCGAAACCTCCATGTTGCTAGAAGTTTTCAGAGATATCCCTTTTACAAATGAAGAGCGAAGCCAGATTGCAGGGAAATTTGAAAAAATCAATCTGAAAAAAGGAGACACACTTTTACACCCTGATGAGGTAGTGTACAACCAATATTACGTTTGTGATGGTTGTCTGAGAACGTTTTTCATAGACCATTCTGGCAAAGAGCACACCTTACAATTTGCTATTAGAGACTGGTGGATAAGTGATTACACTGCATTTTTTACAACCACAAAAGCCGTAATGACTATTGAATGTATTCAGGATGCTACTGTTTATAAAGTATCCCGAACAAGCATGGAGGATCTTTATGATGAAATCCCTCAACTGGAGACTTTCTTCAGAAAAAAAATGGAAAAGGCTTTTGCAGCTTTCCAAAAAAGAATCCTTTCTGGCCTTTCCCTCACAGCAAAAGAAAGATACACATCCTTTATCAGCACCTATCCAACTGTAGAACAGAGTGTAAAAAACTACCATATTGCCTCCTATTTAGGGATCACTACTGAAAGCCTGAGCAGAATACGAAAAGAAATTTCCGAATAATCCTTTATTACCCTACATCAATTTTTTTGATTGGTGAAGCGTATACTTTTGCCTTTATATCTATCACCTGTATGAAAAAATTATCCTTACTAATAGTAGGAATTGCCTTACTATCAGCATGTGGAAATAACACAAACGACAGCAATACAGTTGAAAAAGAAATTAGTACTAGACCAGGAAACAACACAACTATGAAAAAGGTATTATTTGTATTAACCAGTCATGACGAATTGGGAAATACTGGGGAGAAGACAGGATTTTGGATTGAAGAATTTGCAGCTCCATACTATTTGCTCAAAGACAAAGGGGTAGAAGTTACCATAGCTTCACCAAAAGGAGGTCAACCACCAATTGATCCAAAAAGTGCCTCTCCAGATTCGCAAACACCAGCTACGGTGAGGTATTATGGGGATAAAGAAACTCAAGATATCTTATCGAAAACAATTAAACTAGCAACTGTTAATCAGGCCGATTACGATGCGGTATTTTATCCAGGAGGTCATGGGCCATTGTGGGATTTGGCAGAAGACAAAAACTCAATTGCTCTAATTGAAGCATTCTACCAAAACAATAAGCCGGTAAGTGCTGTATGTCATGCACCTGCTATTTTCAAGCACACAAAAAACACCGACGGAACTCCTTTGGTACATGGAAAAAAAGTGACCGGATTCACCAACGGTGAAGAAGATGCTGTACAATTAACAGATGTGGTACCATTTTTAGTAGAAGACATGCTGAAATCAGCTGGCGGAATTTATTCTAAAGGTGATGACTGGGCATCGTACGCTGTAGAAGATGGCTTGTTGATTACCGGACAAAACCCGGCGTCATCAGAACTTGTAGCTGAAATGCTATTAAAAAAGCTGGAGAAATAAGGTTTTTAAGGGTAAGAATCTGAACTGATTCTTACCCTGTTTTTTTCTGCAAAAATACGATGCAGACCGCTAGCTACTAATTTTTATCGCATAAGCTTGAAGCGAGATAGTTTCGATAAGTTCAACAGAAAGCCCAATAACTACCTACCCGTCAAAAAATTACCTTATTGGAAGTATTACTTATAGTCAAAGTTATTTGGCACCAATCCCAAACTCCCTAGAAAATCCTTGCTGGCTGCAGAAGTATTGTAATCATCCGTTTCTCTTTCATAGACTTGGGTTACGACATCGATGAATGGAGACTTATAGTTGGAATAAATCAAGTAATTGATTGTCATTAGTGCCAAGTGCTTATTCGTACTCAAAACATACTTTTTCAATAGTTGTTCTGCTTTCTGAGTTTGATTCAATTCATACAAGATCGCCGCCATTGTGATTGAAACTGGAGGGTAACTATCAGCCAAGCCATTCCTAATCTGATCTGCATATGGCAAAAGAAATTCCTTTTCTTGAGACCTCAAGCCTATCGCCGCCCAGTAGCGTTCTATTTCATTTTCAGATTTCAAGGATTCTAACTGCTCAAGCATCACTTCTCTACCTTGAAAGCCTGCCAACTTTGCTATGTTGTATATTCCCTTAATTGGATACCGAAAACTTTCCTGTCGAAATTGATAAGGCGTTGATGATTTGGAAATTTTCTCCAATTCATATTCCGGTAAAAAAAGCACATCCTTTCTCTCGAGTATATGAGCATCTAGAGCAGCTCGCATCTTTTCAACCAACCCGCTATGTTCTGGCTGATCGATTAAGTTATTTGTTTCCCAAATGTCCTTTTCTATATCATAAAGCACTTCAGCTTCACGAGGTTCAAAGAGGCTTCTTTGTAACCGGTTTAAGACATCATTTTCATAGTCAGTTCTCATAATCTGCTTGATATCTCCTATCTCCATGTACCTGATGTATCTCGCCTCAGGCATAAACGGTAGGTAATTTCTCGAATAAACATACCTTCCATCAGTCACCGTACGCACCATATCTATCCCATTGTCAGATCGATCGGAGGAAAGAAAAAGCTTTTCTGTTTCAGCATCTCGGTTATCTCCAAGCAAGACCCTACCTTTCAGGTATTCAGGTACTTTTTCTCCCACGAGACTAATCAACGTAGGCGCAAGATCCTCAAAGCTAATCAGTTCATCTGTGACCGTACCCGTTCCCCATGGGGACAAATGAGTATATTTTGGTGGAAACCAAATCGTAAAAGGTACACGATAGCCGAAGTTGATCCCATTCGTTTTTCCTCTTGGCATTCCTTCGCCGTGATCTGCAAAGATGAAAATTATGGTTTCATCCAGCAGGCCATCAGCTTCAAGTCTAGCAATGAGTTTCCCTATCCTATTATCAGTGAGCTTAATGCTATTGTATACTCTCGCCATCTGCTTTCTCATCTCTGGACTATCCCGGTAAAAAGGTGGCATTTCAAACTCGTTTTCTCCTATCCTCTCTTCTTCCGGCAATTGATATAACACTTCTTCCAAGTACCACTCATATGGATTGGTCATCGTACGCGACTGATGTGACTCGTTGAAATTGAATACTGCAAAAAATGGCTGTTCATCCCCTCTATCCCACCATCCTGCTTTGCCGGAACTCTCATTCCAGGCTTCAGCAATGAATGCTTTCTCGTTGGCGACATTGTAATCCGTCTTGCTATTATTGGTCACATAGTATCCCGCCTGCTGCATATAATAAGGAAAGCCCTTGACTTCGGATGGAATAGCGTAATTACTTCGGTGATTTCCTGTTCCCAATTCGTAGGTTTTCACGCCAGTAATGATTGCTGATCGACTAGGAGAGCAAACCGTACCAGTAGAAAAAGCATTGGTAAACCGCACACCTTGCTTGGTGAATTTATCCATCACGGGAGTTCTGGAATCCTTGTTTCCATAGCTACCTATAAACTGAGGAGAAGTATCTTCAATGGTAATCCAGAGGATATTCGGTTGCTGCGCAAAAGTGGCACTAGTGATAAAAAGGAGTCCCATAAATACTACTTTAAAAAACTTCATCATGGGGTTTTGCTGATTTTTTTAAAAGTACTAGTATAAAGTTTCAGACCGAATTGAACTCAACTTTAAACTACCTTCCACTGGTTAGCCCCTACTGCTTATGAACATTTAGATAAGTCAAAAGTCCATTTGCACGAAGGGAACATTTCTATGTTAGAAATACTTGGTTCAAGAAAGAAAAAACATGTAAACACTTATTAATTAAATAGATATGAAATGCAGGAGAAGTCAGCTTCCAATCCTCTTCTCCAATTGCGTTTCTCCAAACACCATTTCCGCTGAGTGCTGCTCAGCTATTTCCGTGATTTCTTCCACGATCTCAGGATGCTGATCTGCCAAATCAAAACGCTCAGAAGGATCATGCCCCAAATTATAGAGTGTCAACTTTTCAAGTTTCTCGATTTTTGCTGGATATCCAGCGGGATTATTACTGTAGAAATAGAGTTTAAAATCACCTTTGCGCACCGCAAAAAGTCGATCTCCGTGGTAATAGAACATTTCGTCTCTAGGAGTAGCTTTTTCACCTCTTAGCAATGGCCCCAAGTCAAACCCATCATATACACGATCTTGAGGCATTTCTGCACCTGCTAGTTTGGTAATTGTCGGCAATAAATCAAGCGTACTTCCCATTTTGGAGATTACTCCTGGCTTCACATTTCCAGGACCCCAGATTACCGTGGGAACCCGCACTCCACCTTCATAGCTTGTGCCTTTTCCTCCGAAAAGAGAACCTGAACTCCCACCCTGCTCATTATAAACCAGCCAAGGCCCATTATCAGAAGTGAAGATCACATAGGTGTTTTTGTCAAGCCCATTATCCTGCAATGCCCCCAGAATCTCTCCAACACTCCAATCAATTTCCTCAATCACATCCCCATACAATCCGCGCTCGCTTTTCCCCTTGAAATCACCTGAAGCAAAAAGTGGGACATGAGGAAGAGAATGCGCCAAATACAGAAAGAATGGCTTTTCCTTATTGGCAGAAATGAATTGGACAGCCTCCTCGGCGTATCTTTTGGTAATAGTATTTTGATCCGCAGGTCGCTCAATGATCTCCGTATTTCTCATCAAAGGCACGTTGAAATACTCAATTTTCGAATCTGCAAAAGCTTCCTTGGCGGTAACATCATTGATGCGATCCATGTCATTGCTGTAGGGAATCCCAAAATAGGAATCGAAACCATGATTCGTAGGCAAGTATTGCGGCAGGTGCCCCAAATGCCATTTCCCAATTGCGGCAGTGCTATAACCAGCACCTTTGAGAAGCTTCGCAATGGTATTTTCATAAGCAGGTAATCCTCCATCCGAATCAGGAAACAATACGCGTCGCTTGTTGCTATACATCCCCGTTCTCACAGGCAACCTTCCCGTCAGAATCGCTGATCTACTCGGAGTACAGACATTGGCCGCTACATAGAAACTTGTCCATTTCTGTCCCTCCACAGCCATTTGATCAATATTTGGAGTTTTGATCGTGGGATGACCAAAAGTTCCCAAGTCGCCATAGCCTTGATCATCGGTGAAAATGATGATAAAGTTAGGTTTGGATTTCTTTTGATTTTGGGCAAAAATCTGTGTGGAATAAAAGAATATGATGAGAATTAGTGGGAAGCGAAAAATAGAATTCTTCATGAATTGAGATGGGATTAATACGTAGTATCGTTAAGGAATTCAATCTATTAAAAATATATGACTTTGCAGAGTCAGTCCTTTTTGAGGAAATCCTTTTCAAAATCCGATTCATTCACCCAGCCGGCATTCATTTCCTCCCCTTTCATAAAGCGATTGTAAAAATCAGTGGAAGCTGCTCCCGAATACGGATACTCATCGAAAATATATCCCTTGCCAAACATCCTAGGATCTTCTTGTTGCTTCAGTTCTTGAAATAAGCGCTCTTTCAACTGACCCTTGATCACCTGATATTCTGGATGAATTGCGAGATTTTGCATTGCAAAAGGATCTGTCACGCGTTTGAAAAGCTCTTCTTTCGGTCTTTTACCAAAAGCTAAATCCCAGTTCTTAGAAGTTTGGTTTGCTCTCCGATCATTCAAAATCTGAGTTTTGGTAGGGCTTCCATCGGTATTCAAATAGCCTGTTTCAGGATTTCCCGCTGGCCATCTTCCTGTTTCAAAATTGTGCAGATATACATAATCAGCCGTGACAATACCACGAATCGGATAGCCCTGATCAGCTGGTCTCCCTACATCATGACGCTCCTTGCCGATCACTACATGATTTCTTTCCGCATCTACTTGGCCGGATTTGTCACTCCTGAAAATATCCACAAAACTTCTACCTGTGATAGCAGCCATTTTCACAGCCTCTTGAGGCACTTGAGCTGCTTCTAAAAACGTCGGGGTGAAATCTATGAAACTGATGAAATCATCAATCACCCTACCCGATTTAGCAATTCCTTCTTGCCACATCACTGCGAGCGGTAAATGGTTGGAATACTCATATTCCTGACCTTTAATTCTTGGAAAGGGCATGCCATTATCCGCAGTGACTACGATGATTGTATTGGCTAATTCTCCACGTCTTTCCAGCTCATCTATCATCTTCTGAAGGTGCTGATCGAAATACTCAATCTCATACGCATAATCCAGCATATCTGCACGAACAGTATCTGTATCTGGCCAGAACGGCGGCACCTCGTCTATATCCTCCAGTTTCTTATTTCCTTTGGTCAAACCTGACCGTAATTCATACGCACGATGCGGTTCTGTAGAACCATACCAAAACACAAAAGGCGCGTCTTCATCTTTGCTGTTTAGAAAATCTTCAAAGTTCTTAGCATAATCATTCCCGCTTATCTGAGAAGTCGGAGCCTCGATCTTAAACTTAGTATAAGCTGGCCCGGTCAATTCCCTAGGCTTCCCATTTACTTCTCCTGGATTACCTGGTGCCCAGCCTTTGGCAGTATATCCGCCATGGTATCCTGCGCTGATCAGCTGCTCCATAAACGTGGTAAACTTTGCTGGAAAATCAGGCGAGTGATTAGCAGCTTCTTCCAGTTGCCACGAATTGCGTCCAGTCAAAATCGCCGCTCTCGAAGGCGCGCACTTCGCATTCGGCGTATAGGCATTCATAAATAAAAGTCCCTCTTTCGCTACGTAGTCAAAAGCTGGCGTATTCACCCATTTGGTGCCATAAGCACCCATGTGAGGGAATGAAGCATCATCCATTATGGCAAAGAGGATATTCGGACGCTTTGCTGTGGTAGCTTTTTCGCCCAAATTGCAAGAAGAAAAGAATGCAGAAATAAGGAGGGCAAGAACTGTAACAAGTCTGTTCAATTTCATATTCTTCATGGATTACACTATGCTAGAATTTACTTTTTCCATAATCAAAAACCCCATTATAAACTCATCCTTACTTGCAGCAGTAAAGAGATCAAAGCATTATAGGATAAGCTCCACGCTAGGATTCAGGTCACTTCAGCCTGTCCCGCCTTAGCGGGAGTTACCCGTCTTCGGCCTGCCTCGCCGTGGCGGGTCTTCCAACCTATAACTCAATGATAATATGGATAGTACTGTCATTGTGGATAAAAACATCATTTCAACACGACATCCTCAACGGTAGAATTCATACCCCCACGGATAGCTGTGTAATCCTTGATCATTTCTTCTAACTTTTCAGGATTTGATTCAGCCACATTAGTGGCTTGACCTATATCATTTGTGAGATTATACAATTGATAATTTTTATCATTCCCTACTTCAATATTAACTGACTCTAATTTGGCCGCGCCTTTGTACGGAGGGATCATAATCCACTCCCCTTTTCTCAAGGCCGTCCTTCCTGTAGCTTCCAGAATCAATTCAGATCTACCTACTTTCTCCTCGCCAAAGAAAGCTGATAATAGGTTCTCGCTATCCTCTGTCGTTTCAGTACTTCCTGTCAAAGAAGCCAGAGAACTGAGAAAATCCACCTGACACACCAAGGCATCAGATACCTGAGGCTGGATTTTTCCTTTCCAATAAACCATAAATGGCACTCGGGTTCCAGCTTCAAAAAGGCTATATTTCCCACCTCTCAGAGTTCCAGCTGGCGTGTGATTACCTAGCTTTTCCACCGCGTCATCGTAGTATCCATCATTCAGAACCGGACCATTATCACTTGTAAAAATTATCAGGGTGTTCTCTAGTAAGCCTTCATCTTCCAGCGTTTTCATAAACTCTCCTACCATCCAATCGGCTTCCAAAATCACATCTCCTCGTGGCCCCATACCTGATTTCCCTACAAATCTAGGGTTCGGAGTTCTCGGCACATGCGGCTGCTGAAAAGCATAGTACAGGAAGAACGGACCTTCTTTATGCGACTTCACATAGCTTTGGGCTTTCTCCAAAAAGTGATCTGCCATATCCTTATCCACCCACTTGGCAGCTTCTCCACCTTTCATAAATCCAATTCTAGGAATGCCATTCACGATACTGTTGTTGTGTCCGTGATGCCACTTCAACGTAGTCAATTCAGGGTTGTCCTTTCCAGTAGGTTCTCCTTCGAAGTTTGTATCATAATTCACTTCGATCGGATCATTTGGATCCAAGTTTACCACATTGCCATTTTCTATATATACCGTAGGCACACGATCTTGCGTAGCCGCCATAATGTAGCTGTAGTCGAAACCTACTTCGTTTGGACTTGGGCTGATGTGCTCATTCCAGTTTACGTTGCCGTCTCCAAGGCCTAGGTGCCATTTTCCTACCACTCCAGTTTGGTAGCCTTGACCTTTTAGCATTTTGGGAACAGTCATCTGAGATGTGCTGATCAGCAAAGGTGCTGTGCCGGGAAGGATTTTAGCATCCTTATTTCTCCATGGATACACCCCCGTCAGTAACGCATATCTACTCGGTGTACAAGTAGCAGAAGTCGCATAGCCATTGGTAAAGCGAATACCGCCATTTGCCAGCTTGTCCATATTCGGAGTGGAAAGCTCCGTAGCTCCATAGGAACTCAAATCACCATAGCCCAAATCATCCATATAGATGATGACAATATTAGGTTTGGTGGCTTCAGTTTCGGCAGTTCCTTTTTCTGAAGAACTACATCCCCAAAACAAGGAAACAGATGTTAGTCCAAGTAGGATCTTACTCTTGATGTGCATTATATTCTAATTTTGTTAAATCTTATTTTTCTTGAAACTTCGAAATTATTGATTCATCATTCGGCGCTCGTTATTTTTTAATTTCGAATGTAGAATGATGAATTTTGAATAATGAAGTATGCGTCAATCGGCACTTCATCGTCATTGCGAGAAACGAAGCAATCTGTTAGAACAAAGGGCTCCAACAGGAACCTCAAACATCTTTTATTCAGCCATATATACCTGAATCATTCCCTTTTGATCTTTCTCTATCGCAAGTCCGGCATACGTTTTCACCATTCCCCTATTCTGATCTCTTACTTCTACTCTGTGCTTTTCAGTTGAAAAGACCTTGGGTTGGAAGGTAGGTGTATTCACGGGCATTGCGTATTCAAGGGCTCCTGTTGCCTCATTATAAACTGAAACTAGTGGGTTTTCAACTCCTTCCAAATTCAGGGTATTTAGGTAGCCTACTGCTTTTCTTGCATAATTATCCTTTTGGGTAACTGTAAGAGGCCAACCATCATATTGCCCTTCTGGATTGGAAATAGGATCGACATTCCTTGGCCAGCATTCGATCTTCATCGTGCGTTCATTTTTATCAAACGTAATAATCCCGTAGCCCGTACCTCGATCATATATTCTGGCAGGTTCAAATCCTGATTTGTATGGATTAGCAACTGCCATGATGGTTATTTTATTCCCAAATCCATCCTCGAAATCACCCGTGTTTTTTGTTCCTCCCGGGAAAGGCTTATGACCTTCTGGAACTTTTGGCCACCAGCGTCGCGGAAAAAGGTTATTCAATGCCGGCCCCGCAAATGCATAACCCGAATCACGGAATTCTTCTACGCCATATTGCACTGTACTTGCCAAATGCTGATCGCCGGCAATATGCAGCGCAAAAGCTTTTCTGATAATCCGCACAGCTTTATCTCTGCCTTTTTGCGGCCAGCCATTCGAATCCATATCTGTAGTTGGCGCGTCGCCGTCCACATATTCATCCTTCTCAGGCGTAGGCAAACTTGGGACTATGCTATCGATGATACTCCCTTCGGGAAGAGTGGCAACTGTACAGAAGTTCGTCTGAGACAACACAGCTTTCATCTGCACTCCAGGATCCCATTTCTCTGACCAGGTTTCCAAGAAATTGAGTTGTCTATCTCCTAGAAGCTCAGCATCAATATCGTAATGTTTCTTAATGTCAAAGTCACGATTTTGTATAAAACCATTCATGACTTTTGCTTCTTCTGGCAGGACATTCTTAGGTGCAGACTTGAATTTTCTATCTTCCAAAATCGCAAAGCTCACTCCACCATACTCCCAATCAGTGTAATACACATTGATTCCTTGTTTCACTGGAGTTGGATCAAAAGCATCAGGCAAGTGACTTGTCTGGCAATCCTGAATCATATTAATCCATTCTGGAGGCATTTTATAACCACCTTGATCTTGCGCCACGTAACCCCAACCTTCATCGGATGGCGCGTGTGCACCGCCTTCTCCCCAGACATTGCCGTGATATACATCATGATCATCCGGGATGATGGCCGCAGGAATAGTTCTAAAAATATCGCGATAAGACCAGCCAAACATGTACCACTTGTGCAGGTAATCCAGATAGGATTTCTCTAACGGGCTAGTTTGAATCCCAAATCCCCCAGTTCCCTCATAGAACTGATCTCCAAGGAATAAAGCCATCTCCGGCTTGTGTTTTTTCACATGGTAAGCTACCTCCTGATCAGGAAAACCATGATCAGCATTGCAGCTAAATACAGCCACTTTCAATGAATCATCAGATTTTGGCTGTGAAGCGATCTCACCATAGTAAAAGAATTCCTGAGATTTATCCTTCAGTGGAACATTGATCTTAATTCTGTAGGGAATCATTTCGGCATGATTCCAGTCGTCTATTCTATACTTGGCGATTCTGCCATTCGGATCGAGTCCAGAAGTTTGGGCCGTCTCCCAATTATTTCCTTTTTTGAGTTGAAGATCTACTTTAATGTCAGGAATCAGCTCAAGAGGCGCGAGTTGCGCTGTTAGTTTAACAGTGTTTTTATGCAGGGTATATTGGGCAAAAAAGATAGGTCCAAACACCTGATCGGCAGATTCCTTAATTTTATTTCCTTGAAATACCCAATCTGAAAATGCCGCTAAGCTTCTTGCGGATTCGTCATTCTTTGGACAATTAGCTATCAAGGCCAAGTTGCCTTGCAAATCCTCTGGCCCTATTCCCTCTGCAGTTAAAAGAACAGGATTTTCATCGTTCCTACTTGCTGCACCCGCAAGTATCAGGGAATACTTTCCTTGTGTAAAAGTACTTTTCAAACTCAAGTAAATGGGTTTACTAAGATCCAGTTTTTTGTCACTAAGCTGTTCGCCGATCATCAATTGCCCAGCTCCCGTGATTCCCACATCCAGCCCTTTACCAAACACAGCTGCCGAGCGATAGTCATCAAAAATACCTTTTGCGCCAAGTCTAAAACCCACATAAGCAGCTGCATTCCCAATCAATTCTTTATTATTCCAATCAATAATTACAGACTGTTGGAAGTCGGTATTCTCCGCTCCCAGTTGATGGGTAAGAATATGAAGCGCTCTATTTGGCCCCGAGATATTACAGACAGCTTTTCCTCCGACGATCTCCCAATCCTGCAGTCTATTGCCCCAAAACTCCGGACCAATCCACTTCATATTGGGCCAATTCTCCCAGTTACTTTTGAAACCTGCGTCGGCGGTAGAGAGAAGTTTTTTGATACTGGTGAATCCTTGAGAAAAGAAAAAAGGCGTGGAAAGGGAAGTTAAGGCCATGGCCTTGACTGCAGATCTGCGTTTCATTGGTTAAGGGGGTGGTTACAGGGTGAATTTGGGTATTTTGCCCTAAACATCAATGAGAAAAGGGATAAATGGCGGATTGAAAATTGGAATTTAATGAATCCTCCTAAAACATCGATTATTTATAAACCCAAAAAAGCTGCCTCAAAGTTTGAGACAGCTTTCGATAACAAAATTAAACCAAACTATTAAAGATTGGTTTTTAGAGATCAAATCAAATATCCCAAATTACATCTTACCACTCGAAATCAAACAAGCTTTTTAACACTATTGACATTGATGGCAAAGCATTCAACTCATCAGCATTGATACATCTTAAATCACCTATTTATTTTCAAGTAATTTATATCCCTCAGACTGTCTTGCATATCATAGAAATAGCCTCATTTAGTCACGTAGTCATCAGCTGGGAGAAAATCATCCTTGGTTTTCTCTAGTTTATCTTGTAATACTTTTTCTAATGATGCTTGTAACTGCGCAAAATCAGATTGACCTGCCAAATTTTTCTGCTGATAGGGATCTTTTTCATTGTCATACAGTAGCCAAGGCCCTAATAAATCCTTCACATAAGTATACCGCTGGGTCCTGATTCCCCTAAATTCTCTACCTCCATTTTGAAATTGCCACTCATGAAAAGGTACAGGTAGCATGATTAAAGCTGCCTCATTATCTATGTCTTTATCAGCCATCAACTGAGCGGAAAAATCTATCCCTTCTACACTTTCTGGAGTCTCCAAACCACTAATTCCTAACAGAGTTGGCAACAAATCTGGTGTATCAATGGGATTTAAAATATTTCTTGGTTTAGTAATTCCCTTTGGATATCTCATTAGCATAGGAACTTTTATTGACTCATCCCACGGTCTTTGCTTTCGGAGAACCCCTTTAGAAAAAAGCATATCTCCATGCTCTGAGGTAAATACAACAATGGTATTATCTGCTAAGCCTTCACTTTCCAAAGTCGCCAGCAAATCACCCAAAGCTTTATCCAAAGCTGTGATGTAAGCATAATAATCAGCCATTACCTGTCTAGCACTATCCCGTAAATTCTCTGGCACATTAGGCCTGAGCGTAATTTTAGCAGGGTCATACATATCTTTGTACTCTTTCGGTGCAGTTTGATAGGGATTATGTGGTGGCCCCCAAGACAAGACTAGTAGAAAAGGATTTTCCTTATTTTTTTTGATATAACTAATCGCACTATCAGTCTGTGCAAATGCATCATACCCTTTCCAAACCTGTCTCTGATCATTTTCATCAAAGTAAAATGAATCATTATAATCATGGGTAACTTCTCTTACTTTCCAGTAATCAAATCCCTGTCTGCGTTCTTTAGGAACTGGCTTATCCCTTGCACTGTATGCATGTTCACCAGGTTTGTGACCATTCAGATGCCACTTACCGATATATCCAGTGGTATCCAGCATTTTTATAAATCTTAGCTATAGTTATAGCATCAGATGCTAGTAGTTTATCATTGTAGAAAACACCATTTGTAAGCGGGTACTGGCCAGTTAAAAAGCTAGCTCTCTATGGTGCGCGCACCGCCATGACTGTTATTGCATTTTCAAAGTATCCATCCGAGCATCCCATATAGTTTGGGCTAGGAATTGTAAGGAATTCAGTTAATTCTGTGCTGTTTCCAGTTTGAGGGAAGAAGTTGGTACAGGTCTTTTTGCTTATGGCTCTGGATTC